>Ga0209307_1000105_pt1 | contig 64575 bp, 34 predicted proteins | sample COGITO_mtgs_1105_FD_185519 | JGI IMG/M metagenome (GOLD analysis project Ga0209307, IMG submission 185519) | Pelagic marine microbial communities from North Sea - COGITO_mtgs_110530 (SPAdes) (version 2) | ecosystem: Environmental > Aquatic > Marine > Epipelagic ... | reverse complement strand
CATTTCCCGCAGCATCACTTACATTATAAGTAACTGTGTAAACACCTACGGTGTTTACATCAACAGAGTTGACTATAACAATCGAACTTGTTATATCACCATCTGTATTATCAACAGCGCTTGCACCATCATCTGTATATGTATCCCCCTTTTCATGTGTGACAGTAGCATTTCCAACTAAAGTAATCACTGGCGCAATTGTATCAACTACATTCACAGTTCGGGTCACTTCGGTCGCTACATTTCCCGCAGCATCACTTACATTATAAGTAACCATGTAATCACCTACGGTGTTTACATCAACAGGGTTGACTATAACAATCGAACTTGTCAAATCCACATTCAAATGATCCGATGCACTAGCACCTGCATCTGTATATGTATCCCCCTTTTCATGTGTGACAGTAGCATTTCCAACTAAAGTAATCACTGGTGCAATTGTATCAACTACATTCACAGTTCGGGTCACTTCGGTCGCTGCATTTCCCGCAGCATCACTTACATTATAAGTAACTGTGTAAACACCTACGGTGTTTACATCAACAGAGTTGACTATAACAATCGAACTTGTTATATCACCATCTGTATTATCAACAGCGCTTGCACCCTCATCTGTATATGTATCCCCCTTTTCATGTGTGACAGTAGCATTTCCAACTAAAGTAATCACTGGCGCAATTGTATCAACTACATTCACATTTCGGGTCACTTCGGTCGCTACATTTCCCGCAGCATCACTTACATTATAAGTAACTGTGTAATCACCTACGGTGTTTACATCAACAGGGTTGACTATAACAATCGAAATTGTTATATCACCATCTGTATTATCAACAGCGGTTGCACCATCATCTGTATAGACTGTTCCTAAATCTAAAGAAATTATTGCATCACCAATTAATGTAATAACAGGTTTGTTAAACTCATTAAATGTTGGTGTAGGAACTGTGAATCCGTAAGTACCGTTTGTTATTCCTGAGTTGAAGAACATAATGTTTAGGGATGTCCCATCTAGTACAGTCCAGTTATTGATATTTTGGTTGAATGCAGACGCATTCTGAAACATGTCTGCCATAGTAGTCACATTCGAGGTGTCCCATGACCCGATGTCTTGGTTGAATGCAGACGCATTCTGAAACATCCAATTCATATCCGTGACGGACGATGTGTCCCATGCAGTATATGCACTACCACCGCCTACAGGAGTAACCTGTTTTGTCCCGATATCTTGATTAAAAGCTCTCGTGCCCTGGAACATATACATCATTAGTGTCACCTTCGAAGTGTCCCATTTCTCGATGTCTTGGTTGAACGCCCAAGCATATGCAAACATTGACCGCATAGTGGTCACATTCGAGGTGTCCCATGACCCGATGTATTGGTTGAACGCCCTTGCCCACATGAACATTTTACTCATATTCGTCACGGCTGTGGTGTTCCATGCAGTATAAGTTGAACCATTCATATTTGTATTTGGTTTTGACCCGATGTCTTTGTTGAACGCGAACGCACCATGGAACATGTAATCCATGTCCGTCACCTTTGCGGTGTCCCATGACCCGATGTCTTGGTCGAACGCGGTCGCATTATAGAACATCCCAGACATATCCGTGACATTTGCGGTGTCCCATGACCCGATGTCTTGGTCGAACGCGTACACCCCTTCGTAGATGGAATGCCCGAACATGTAAGACATATTCGTCACGGCTGCGGTGTTCCAGGACCCGATGTCTTGGTTGAACGCGGACGCATCGTAGAACATGTAAGACATAATCGTCACGGCTGCGGTGTTCCATGCAGTATAAGTTGAACCATTCATATTTGTATTTGGTTTTGGGCTGATGTCTTGGTCGAACGCCTCTGCGTCATAGAACATGCTATTCATATTCGTCACGGCTGCGGTGTCCCAAACGCCGATGTCTTGGTTGAAGGCTACAGCATCTTTGAACATAGTGTCCATATTATTGACTTTAGATACGTTCCAACTGCCTATCGGTTGGTTAAAGGCTTGAGCAGTCATGAACATACCTTTCATATTGGTCGCTGAAGAGACGACCCAATCACTAATATCTTGGTTAAATACTTGAGCATTATAAAACACCCATTTCATATTGGTAACAGAAGAGACATTCCAATTGCCTATCGGTTGGTTAAATGCTAAAGCAGTTTGGAACATACTCTCCATATTATTGACTTTAGATACGTTCCAACTGCCTATCGGTTGGTTAAAGGCATAAGCACCGTTGAACATGTTCTTCATATTCGTCACGGCTGCGGTGTTCCACGAGCCGATGTTATCGTTAAAGGTTGTCTTATTATGGAATAAATAGGACATATCTGTAATTTGGGACGTGTCCCATGTATTGATGTCTCCATAATTTGAGACAGCATTAGCGTTATTATTTATCCATAAGTCTACTGCAGTTTGTAACTCGCTCTTGGTCTGAGGTTGAAATGGGGCAACTGTTACAGTTCGAGTAACTTGTGTTGCTGCATTTTCCGCAGCATCACTTACATTGTAAGTAACTGTGTAAACACCTACGGTGTTTACATCAACGGGGTTATCTATTAGAATATTATATGTTATATCGTAGTCTGTATTATCATTCGCGACTGCACCCTCATCACTATAGGATGTTCCTAATATTACAGAAATGCTTGCTGACCCATTTAATGTAATAACAGGAGGTGTTGCATCACTTGTGATATTCACAGTTCGGGTCACTTCGTTCGCTGCATTTCCTGCAGCATCACTTACATTGTAAGTAACTGTGTAGTCACCTACGGTGTTTACATCAACGGGGTTACCTATTACAATATTATTTGTTATATCACCATCTGTATTATCAACAGCGGTTGCACCCTCATCAATATAGGCTGTTCCTAATTCTAAAGAAATGATTGCATCACCAATTAATGTAATAACAGGAAGTGTTGTATCACTGGTGATATTCACAGTTCGGGTCACTTGGTTCGCTGCATTTTCCGCAGCATCACTTACATTGTAAGTAACTGTGTAAACACCTACGGTGTTTACATCAACGGGGTTGACTATAACAATCGAACTTGTTATATCACCATCTGTATTATCAGCAGCGGTTGCACCATCATCTGTATAGGCTGTTCCTAATTCTAAAGAAATGGTTGCTGACCCATTTAATGTAATAACAGGAGGTGTTGCATCACTTGTGATATTCACAGTTCGAGTAACTTGTGTTGCTGCATTTCCCGCAACATCACTTACATTATAAGTAACTGTGTAGTCACCTACGGTGTTTACATCAACGGGGTTATCTATTACAATATTATTTGTTATATCACCATTTGTATTATCAACAGCGTTTGCACCCTCATCTGTATAGGCTGTTCCTAATTCTAAAGAAATGGTTGCTGACCCATTTAATGTAATAACAGGAGGTGTTGCATCAAACACTTGACCAAACTGACTAGCAGTTGGTGTAGGAACTGTGAATCCGTAAGTGCCGTCTATTATTCCCGAATTTAAAAACATATTAGTGAGGGTTGGAACAGGATCCGTATTCAGGACCCAGTAATTGATATTTTGGTTGAACGCGGACGCGCCATAGAACATGTCAGTCATATTCGTCACGGCTGTGGTGTCCCAGTTCCCGATGTCTTGGTCGAACGCGCGCGCATTCTGAAACATGTAAGACATATTCGTCACGGCTGAGGTGTCCCACGTTCCGATGTCTTGGTTGAAGTGCTTCGTGACCACGAACATGCTACTCATATTCGTCACGGCTGCGGTGTCCCATGACCCGATGGGTTGGTTAAACATGGTCGCAGTCTGAAACATGTAAGACATATCCGTCACGGCTGCGGTGTTCCATGACCCGATGGGTTGGTTGAACGCGAATGCGTGATAGAACATGGCGTTCATCTTCGTCACGGCTGCGGTGTCCCATGTTCCGATGGGTTGGTTGAACGCCTCTGCGCCATAGAACATGTCAGTCATATTCGTCACGGCTGAGGTGTCCCACGTTCCGATGTCTTGGTTGAAGTGCTTCGCGAGCCCGAACATGCTAGTCATATCCGTCACGGCTGCGGTGTTCCATGCCCCGATGGGTTGGTTAAACATGGTCGCAGTCTGAAACATGTAAGACATATCCGTCACGGCTGCGGTGTTCCATGCCCCGATGTCTTGGTCGAACACGGACGCGGTATGGAACATGTAAGACATATTCGTCACGGCTGAGGTGTTCCACGACCCGATGTTATCGTTAAAGGTTATCTTATTATGGAATAAATAGGACATATCTGTAATTTGGGACGTGTCCCATGTATTGATGTCTCCATAATTTGAGACAGCATTACCGTTATTATCTATCCATAAGTCTACTGCAGTTTGTAACTCGCTCTTGGTCTGAGGTTGAAATGTGTCAACAACTGTTACAGTTCGAGTAACTTGTGTTGCTGCATTTTCCGCAGCATCACTTACATTATAAGTAACTGTGTAATAACCTACGGCGTTTACATCAACGGGGTTATCTATTACAATATTATTTGTTATATCACCATCTGTATTATCAATAGCGGTTGCACCCTCATCAATATAGGCTGTTCCTAATTCTAAAGAAATGATTGCTGACCCATTTAATGTAATAACAGGAGGTGTTGTATCAAACACTTGACCAAACTGACTAGCAGTTGGTGTAGGAACTGTGAATCCGTAAGTGCCGTCTATTATTCCCGAATTTAAAAACATATTAGTGAGGGTTGGAACAGGATCCGTATTCAGGACCCAGTAATTGATATTTTGGTTGAACGCGGACGCGTTGAACATGGCCTGCATATCCGTCACGGCTGTGGTGTCCCAGTTCCCGATGTCTTGGTCGAACGCGATCGCAGTCTGAAACATGTAAGACATATTCGTCACCTTTGTGGTGTCCCATAACCCGATGTCTTGGTTAAACGCGCGCGCATTACCGAACATAATTTGCATGTTCGTCACCTTTGTGGTGTCCCATAACCCGATGTCTTGGTTGAACACGAGCGCATTATAGAACATGCTATTCATATTCGTCACATTTGAGGTGTTCCAGTTCCCGATACTTGCACTATCATTATTGTTGAACGCGTGCGCAGCATGGAACATGCCATTCATATCCGTCACGGTTGTGGTGTTCCAGGTTCCGATGTCTTGGTCGAACGCGATCGCCTGTCTGAACATGCCAGCCATATTCGTCACGTCTGCGGTGTTCCATGCTGTATATGCAATACCACCGCCTACAGGAGTAACCTGTTTTGTCCCGATGTCTTGGTTGAACGCGAGCGCATTATCGAACATGTAAGCCATATTCGTCACGGCTGCGGTGTCCCATGTCCCGATGTATTGGTTGAACTCGTTCGCGTCCCCAAACATGTAAAACATATTCGCCACGGCTGCGGTGTTCCAGTTCCCGATGTCTTGGTTGAACGCGCTCGCGCCATAGAACATGTAAGACATATCCGTCACGGCCGTGGTGTTCCATGCAGTATAAGTTGAATCATTCATAGTTGTATTTGGTTTTGACCCGATGTCTTGGTCGAACCCGGATGCGTTATAGAACATCTGAGACATATTCGTCACGGCTGTGGTGTTCCACGACCCGATGTTATCGTTAAAGGTTATCTTATCCTTGAATAAATAGGACATATCTGTAATTTGGGACGTGTCCCATGTATTGATGTCTCCATAATTTGAGACAGCATTACCGTTATTATCTATCCATAAGTCTACTGCAGTTTGTAACTCGCTCTTGGTCTGAGGTTGAAATGGGGCAACTGTTACAGTTCGAGTAACTTGTGTTGCTGCATTTCCCGCAGCATCACTTACATTGTAAGTAACTGTGTAAACACCTACGGTGTTTACATTAACAAGGTTAACTGTTGTAATATCAGTTGTTATATCACCATCTGTATTATCAAGCGCGGTTGCACCATCATCACTATAGGATGTTCCTAATATTACAGAAATGCTTGCTGACCCATTTAATGTAATAACAGGAGGACTATCGTAACTCTCAAACGGCACAGATAGCGAGCCAGCAAGAGTATAGGATGAACCCGTAGAATAAGCTGTTCCATTGATTTTCTGTCCGTCCGTAATAAATATCGTGGCGAGAGCACTAGTAGTGTGGAACGCGGTAGCATCGATGGCAATCCCTGTGGCCCAGTCCGTGGATTCGATGAAGGCGACGGATTCAAGGTCAAGACACTGAAAGAACGCTGTCGCCTCGATGGATGTTACGGATTCGGGGATGGTGATGGATGTGATACCGCTCTGTCGGAACGCATGTTCCTTGATGGTTAAGAGCCCGCTGCCTGCCAAGAACGTCACAGATTCAAGGCTGGTACACATATAGAACGCGGCAAAACCGATTTCAGTGACGGTTGCTGGGATGATGATGGAGGTGATCCCGGCACCATTGAACGCATTTGTGTCGATGATCGTCCACCCCCATCCGAGTTCAACCTCGGTGGGTGACCCAGCGGCCGGCCACATGGCATTGGTAAAAGTGGTGCTTCCTGATGTGTATGCGATGAGAACCATATTATCTAAAGTACCTAAACAAGTAACTCTGTTTGTAGAGTACGCAAATAATAAAAAAATAACATATTATCCTACACTACATGTATTATACTATTTACAGATTACAACTTCCCGAAATAAGACGTCATCTCATTAAACCCCTGTTTCTGGTTGTTCGCCTTGTGGATATATGTATCGAACAACAACGCTTTAATTTCCCGACATCGGAGCGCATCCAACCGGTCTTGGAACTTCTCTGGAGGTGCGCTCTGTTTGAGTGATGCAACTTCTGCACGAAACCGATTCAGTTTTGACCGCTTGTTCTGCATCATCCATATCTTCTCCAATACCAGAGCGAATACTTGTTGCACGGGCTTCATCACTTGGTTCGTGATGTAGTGCGCATAATCAATCTTCAGATTGTTCTCGACAATATAGGTAGGATTTTCTATCTTGTCGCCTTGTAGCGCACCGCGCGCTGGGTTGTGGATATATACATAGGGAATGCGATCCCCTGATGCAGGCTTGTTGCCGGGGTCGCGCGCCGTCATTCTATCCGCAAGTACCTTGTGTGCGATCTGCTTCGGGTTCTTGTAGTCCGACCGTATCGATTTACTGATGATCAGTTTGTCCATGGGATACTTTTCGTCCACCAAGTTCTGGACACTCTCCTTCAGGAAATCGATGGCTGGCTTGAGATTATCACCTTCCTTCATCAGAATATCGATGATGCCGCCATATATGTCCTTCACGATCGGCGCGTTGTCGCGACGCTTCAAGACAATACCCATCTCTTTGCGATTGCCCTTGTTCGGGTCGTGTTCATACAACATGCCTACATACCGCTTCTTGGACAACAGACAGAAGGGCATGAACGTCTTCTCATACTCCAGGTCGTGAGGCTTCTTCAAGAACTTGGACGCCAACGCGCCCGCCTCTTGGGAAAGTTCGATGGTGATCTCAAGCGCATCTTTGCCGCGAATGGGTTTTCCGTCTAGATTTTCTAGGTTGAATGTGAAGAATACACTGTCCGTGTTATGCACAATCATGTTTCCAACACCAGCCGCAAAGTGATGATTGTCTGTTGTTAGATCATACACATACTCATCTCCATAGTCGGGTAAATCGTGTATCTTTTTCACTTCGTTGGGACACTTTCGTTGTTTCCCTCTTGTCGCGGTGATGCGATATATGTCAAGTTTGTCAGTGCGTGTATTCAGTGACGTTTTATACCCAATACTATTTGCTAACCAACAGATGTGTGCAGAACTCAACTGTGATTTCTGATCGATACGAGTATATCCCCCTGGATCTTTATCTCCATCCGCGTCATAGAGACCCTCCCAGAATGCTTCTCTGATTTCTTGTCTCCCATTCATGATGAAGGTTGGGACAATCTTGGATTTTCCATTGTACATGGCTTTTCGATAAGCATCTACAAACCTTTTCTTCTCACCATACTCTTCTGTATTGAAACTAATCTTGTATACTCCAGAAGATGCAATGGTGTTATAAGTAGTCCATGTGTAGGTTGGATATACTCGACGACATAAATCCATATATTTTTCTAGCAGGGTTTCATTCGCGTTATTCAATGCCCACGACGCCTTTTTACCGGACGGACAGTCGTATGCTCCACAACTACCGTCTCCGAAGAAGAACCCATATATCATCGCCTCTTCCACTGTTACATCGGCACCCATATGAATGTCATCATCTGCAACCATATCCACTGTACGATGCAAACACTTAGATCCAATCTCAATGTCTTTCGGAGATACTTCAGTTCCATCATTTAACAGCAGGGAGTGATCATCAGTTACATCTACCACACCAGTATGTGTTAAAACTCTCATCATCTTCTTATGTGACGCAAGTCGATGACGTATCACACGATGCAATGTCGTCCAACCTGTCTCTGTCCAAGACTCTACATCGAGTAGTTCGCAAAACTCCTTATCTTGCTTTCCTTCTTCTCTACATATAGACCATCCATTTTCATCACCATATAGTTCAACTAGATCGGATATTGTACAAATAACCATCTCGCCTCTAACACGTATTTGAACAGGCGTGTAATTTGCGACGCTATCTCCATACACATACTCTGCCTTGGTGCGAACTTTGCCGTGATTGAGTGTATCCATCACCGCATCCCCATACACCTCTTCAATCACCCGTTTCGCATAGGTGAGCAACTTGCGCCCCGTGGCTGTGGTCGAGGCTGCAACGTCCTTTTCGTAAAACGTGCTTGTGCGTGCGCCACATTGACCATATAGCGAGTTGGCCGTCAGTTTGTAGGCCAATTGACGTTTGTCGAGAACGCTCTTCATGAATTCGTCTGTTTGTTGCGGAATAAGTTTTCTGGTAGCCTTACGTGCTTTAAGCAATTCCTCGAGGATGGAAGGCATGATGGCGCGTTTTCCGTCGGGGAACTGTGCGAAGCGACAGGTTTTGCTTCCACATTTCGTTTTGGTTGCGGCTGCACTTGGAGATTTACGAGCGTACTTGTAGGTGTCGTAGTCAATATCCACATAGGAATAGCCTGGAAGATTGTCGTAGATGAACTCGCCGTTGCCGTCGGTCTCACCTGTCTCTGCAATGAGTTTTCCATCCAAGTTGTATTCACGCGTCCATACCTTGCTGTCGTGCGATAGATTTTCGCTAATCATTGATGATGGATACAGTGATGCATAATCCACGCAAGCAACTGGGTTGTCCATGTATAGGTCGCTCTTGGGATCCAATACAATAGCACCCTCGTAGCCACCATCGTTCTCCTTCTTCTCAATGTCAGGAATGAGTGTGTCTTTCTCCCTGCATTTCTTGCCCACGTAACTTGTGAGTTTGATGCCCTGTCCGCGCAAGATTAGGAAGTTGATAGGAACACTACAAATATTTGCCATCTCAATCATGCCAGTCAACGCGTCCACCTTGGTCAGTAGATACTGAACCAAGTTACAATCTTGAATACAATACTTCGCGACGATTGCTCGTTCGGCAGAACCCTCATTAGTAAGACGGAAGATGTCTTTGGGGGTTACATCATCCTTAGCCAATGCCCATCGCACCTTCTTTGCTTGGTCGGGTGTCACGTGCGCCGAAACGGTGAAACTCTTATCATCATTATCAATATGTGTTACTTGAAACTTTGCCCCGCCATCGTAGTAGTCGGTAGAGTGACCAATCTCCTCGAAATGCACGTAACTTCCCACCAGAAGGCCTGCCATGTTCTTGGTCTTTACAGTTGTCTCGTCCATCGAGGTCGAATGCGCCACGTCGGATACGTAGTCGCCGATGAAGTGACCAGCCACGTAGTCCAACTTGTAGGATACGAGGTTCTCCTCGCGACGAAAGTGATTATATAAATCCAATTGGATGCGTCCGGGCATCTTAATATATCCTAGTTCGTGTGTTCCGCTTGCGATGGTGATATTGCTGTGTTCAATGTTGTACTCTCCCGTCTCTTTATCGATAGTGCCACACAGATGGTCTTTTATTTTTGACATTTCTAGGAACGCGGGTGCGCATCTTAGTTCGCGTGCGCGCAAGAACATGAAGTTGTAATCAAATCCAAATATATTATATCCTATGATGATGTCTGGGTCTTCCCTCACAACAAAGTCGCGCCACGCCATCAATACTTCGCGTTCTGTTTTATAGCATTCAATCTCTGTGTCTTCCATATCGAGGTCGTCGCATGTGTCAAGAGCGATGCAGTGGTTATAGTATGGTGCATCGTCACCATATTCTTGAAGGGTAGAACCGATGAAGGTCACCTTGTCACCTTCGACTGCTGGTAGATACTTATCGAATAACACAATAAGGTTGGATAGTTTTGTATCGCGCGCGGCGGCGGAGGCGAGTAGGTCGGCGATCGAACTAGGATTGTCGCTTTTTTTGGATCCTGCCTTTTTTACAGCGAAACTGCGCGATGGTGCCGACCATTCGTCTCCGTCTTCGACGCCGTTCGTAGCGCAGGCGTCTTCGCCACCACCATCACCGCGACCGAATGCTGCTTCAATGCTATTCGCTTGTATTGTATCTGCACGGGCAATATCTTCAATGTGATGTGCAAGTACCTTTTCGACAGCGGTGGCTATTTTTTTGACAGTAGGAGTTTTTCCCTTAACATAAATCAGGTCAACACCGTGTTCAAATGCAGTATCTGCTGTAGTATCGCCTGATTCAGGTGAGAACCCAAATGCAGTGCGTGCTGCACAGCGGATTACATCTGTAGCACTAAGCAAAGACATCGCACCATGTTCTCCATATAGATCCACTACATTAGTGGCTAATTTCTTGTATCCTTTGACAGGAACAGGGAAATCTCCATGACTACTACTCGCTTCAATATCAAAACTTAGTATCTTGAGTGGAACTCTGTCTTCCTTCTCACGTAATGGTTCAATATCTGCATACATAATCTCAAACTCGTGATCGCATGTGGTCTCATGTGCACCCTCAGGAACACAATGTGTCTTATTGCGTGGCATTCGTATCCATCCAGACGGACTGATGTTACGAATGTGAAAGAACCTTAGCAGAGGTGGTATGAATGATTCGTATATTTCGGTCTTCGTGGGACGACCAAGAATAGATATATAGAACCCTCCTACTAAGAGACGACGTTCTGAGTCGTACCATAGGTTCTTCATCTTGTTGAGAGCCTGTAGATTTTCAAACTTACATAGGATGAATGTATTTTTTTTACCGTCGTCAAACTCGTATAATTTTTTATGACGCACGATGTCGCAGGAAATTAAGTTGTCTTGATGATATGTTCCTAGTTTATGTCTCATGGCAGAGACGAACGATATCTTTTCACCCTCGCCCCAGTTGTCACCAACCTTCACGTAGAAGAAGGGTTTGAAGTCACCTACGGTGATAGAACACGATTCACCTGCTTCGTTCTTACCGAACATCTGAACAGTGAATAAGTTTTTGGTTGGTGTATTTTTTTTGTATTTAGTGCCATCGCCTGATGAATCGTCGTCGCTACTCTCTTGGTCAGCAGCCTTGTTGTACAGGTGAAAGTCAAAGATTCTAAAATCGTAGTCCATAATGTATCTCTTGCTATAGCAATAGTTGATTGATATGTAGGTACATAATGGGCTGGCTCTATTCAATTTTGGCGGTATTATTTACGCCTTTTTGCATTACGCGTCTTACGCGTCTTACGCGTCTTACGCATCTTACGCGTCTTACGCGTCTTACGTGTTTTGCGTTTTTTCATGATTCTCTTCTTTCGACTACCACCTCCTTGCATTTTGCGAGTTTTTGCATGACTCGTAGGCCGTGTTTTATTTGTTTTTTTACTACCTATTCGGCTGTCACTAGACACTGTGGTCGGCGGGTCAACCTGCGTTCGCATAGTCATCCAATCAATAAGGTCATCCTTAGATCGCCCACCATTGTATTCGACTGCATTACCATTATGAATATATCGGAACGTAGGAAATCCTGTTGCCACATCACCTAACGCGGACCCAAACACTTCCATCATAGCATTAGATACTGCGAACGCGGACGCATTTTGGGGAATGCTGTCATCATTTGTGAACTCGACCCATGCGTCCTCAGCATTAAAGCAGTGTCCACACCCATCCATATATATGAAGACAAATACGTGATTATTCGCAGCGATCGCGGCCTTTAGGTTCGCGATCTTATCTAGGTCGGCCGATGTATGAATAGTATTCTCTGAACTAATAAAATTATCATTATGAGGTGACATAATCTTCAATTACCTATATATTGTACGTCTCTAAAAAATATTATACATCGATAATATAGACGAATATCATGACCCCTATACTACGAATACTCATGGTAGTCATTATCATCATGCTTGGTGCCTATTATTGTATGACAATGACCAGTAAAAAAATAACAGAAACATTTGAAGGAAACTCCAGAGGACCTACTTGTCCCGATGTGCTTATCCAAAAAGACGGAAAGATTGTATTATTTGCATCTAAATTAGAAACGGTTCCTGGAGTGAACCCTCTTGTATTCGACAACTTAGAGGATTATGTGGAGTTTACGAAGTGGCAACGCAGTAAAGGCATAACATGTCCTGTATTATATCTACAAAACACGCATAACGCACAAGGCGGGACTGAATATCGTGTGCGTCCCGATATAGAGAATCCTCAAGGTGGTCTAGGTCCAAGCCTTCCTGGAAAAAACTCTGCTGATATGACACAACTTAACGGTGTGAATGACGCCCCCTATTTTAAAGATGGAGGCGGTTCTATCACAGGAGAACGCGCCCTAAATACTGGACCAGAAGAAATGGGATATGTGAATGCAGGACCACCCACCAATAAAGATGAACTTCAAGGCATGACACAATCTGCATTCTATCAAGGTACCATTACACCAATGGATGAACAGCTTGCTAAACAAAAGGCGCTAGATAAAAGTCCTAGTGCCATGGATGCGTCATGGGGTGGAAAGGATTATACCAACTCCCTTATCGATGCAGGTGCATACGCAGGACGCACCAGAAAGAATATGTAGATGTGTGGGTCTATAGTAAAATAAGAACGAACAATACTGTTCCTATTTTACATCGTATATTATGATTACTTCGTGTCAATATAATTTAATGCAGATTCAAGAGATTTGCGTGCTTCTTCAAATAGACGGATTTTTTCTGCGGATTCCACGATTCGTTTATCATCTTCCATTTTTACGTTTTTCATATCTGCAAGCGCATCTAACTTTAGGAGTTCAAAGAGTTCGTCAGATTTTATTATGAGGTCTTCATAATCCTTGCGGTATTTAGTAACTTGCAATGTATCTTCAATCTTATTTGTCAATGTCTTTACATCACTGGCTAATTTAGGAACGTCGCTAGGACTTCCGTTAACAAAACCTTCCACACCTAGTGTACTGTTATTGAGAATATCATTTACATACACTGCCTCTAAATCCAAGTAAGAAAATACAATATATAAAACCAGCATAACAGCAATAAATATTAGCGATATTTTAAGAATAGTTTGCATGCGACGCTTAGTATATTATATTATCAATCCATTATATTTTTAGGATAACATCGTATCGTATATGTTATCAGATTATCTCTAAAGTTGTGTATTTTCTAGAGATTGTGAACCCTCATGTAGTGCACCAAGTTTTTTCGCAAGAGCAATCATTGATTGTTCTGTTTTTTCTTTATCGTTTTGATGTTTTACAATTGAACTAAAGTCAAAGAGAGAAGACAATTTCATTGCATCAAAGTAGTCTTTACCATACGTAATTGTATTTTCATAATCCTTTTTGTATTTGATTACATGTAAACTGTCTTCCATATTAGATACTTTTTCACTCATTTCACCATTGAGTGCTTCAATATTCTCTTCGGTTCCGACGAATCCTTCAATACCTTCTGTTGGTGTTGGACGTTCACTCAAAAACCCTACAATGGCACTTGTAACGACAACCACTAAAATGTATACAACGATCTGACTATAAATAATGGACATGTTTGTATACATTTTACACATATTTTATCTAGGATTAGACAACGACAAATTATGGAAGAGTATTTCCTTGGAATGATATAGTATTGCTATCTGTAGTGATAGTTCCACCATTCGTTGTATCGATACTGGTAGATGAGGTTGAAGAATTATTTCCCCAAGAAGGACCAGCGGCAGCAGCAGCAGCAGCGGCATCAGCGGCAGCGTCAGCGGCAGCGGCAGCGGCAGCGGCAGCGTCAGCAGCAGCGTCAGCGGCAGCGGCAGCGGCTGCGTCTGCGTCTGCGTCTGCGGCCGCGGCTGCTGCTGCCGCTGTGTCTGCGTCTGCGTCAGCGGCCGCGGCTGCATCAGCGGCAGCGTCAGCGGCGGCGGCAGCGGCGGCGGCAGCGGCGGCGGCAGTGGCAGCGTCAGCGGCAGCGTCAGCGGCAGCGGCAGCGTCAGCGGCAGCGTCAGCGGCAGCGGCAGCAGCAGTGGCAGTGGCTGCGGCAGCGGCAGCGTCAGCGGCAGCGGCAGCGGCAGCCTCTGCTGCAGTAGTGGTGTCTGTGGGTGTGGAATTAGGTCCAGGAGGAGTATTGTTGGGAACAGCATCAGAGTCGTAGTCATTATAATGATACGAACAACAACCTGTATCAACTCTGTTTCTCAAATATCCCATATTGATATTAGGGTAACTACTAGTATGTATAACACCTGCTTTGCTGTTTCCACCTATAGAACCACCGCTTTCTATTGTTCTATTTATAAGAGAACCTGTATGGGATGCTGCTCGACTAGGCATTATTATACTCTCTCATCTGATAAAAATTGACTATTAGTTAAACCCTTCTAGTAATCTATATTAACTTAGTAGCACGTATTATACAAATATGACAAGTTTTGTTGACGCAGTTACATATGGAACATCTTCAAATTCAGTTGATGAGATGAAACAACTTATCAATGACGAGGATGTTGTTCGTCAAGGAGACACTTTGGTATTCAATCCCTACAATTCGCTAAACAAGGAGATTACCCTTAAAGAAGTACAATCCATTCTTATTGAATATGGTCTTCCGGGTGTTGTGCATAATCTAGACCTCTACAAGCGCGCATTCGTGCACCGCTCCTATACGCGTCGGCCACACATTGAAAATGTCGAACAAAATATTGTGGTTGTAGATCGACCACTCGACTGTCTACCTCTTAAGACAAAGTCTAATGAACGTCAAGAGTTTCTTGGTGATGGGGTTCTCGAATTGGTTGCAAAATATGCACTTTATAAGAGGTTTCCTAAAGAGAATGAAGGGTTTATGACCGAAAAAAAGATTGCAATGGTTAAAAACGAAGCAATCGGTCGTATCGCATACGATATGCGCCTGCATCGATGGTTGATTTTGTCACGAAATGCGGAAGAGAAAAAAACACGTACAAACCTCAAAAAGTTGGGATGTCTATTTGAATCCTTTATTGGTGCATTATTCCTAGACTTTAATAAGATTTCCATTTCGGATGAAGATGGCTGGTTCCAAAACGTATTCACATCTGGTCCCGGATTCCAGATGGCCCAAAAGTTTATCGAGAAGGTATTTGAACGGCATGTCGATTGGGTAGAACTTATTAAGAACGATGATAACTACAAAAATATTCTACAAGTAAAGATCCAAAAAGAGTTCAAGGTAACCCCTCACTATGTTGAGTTGAATGTGACTGAAGAGGAAGGATATCGTATGGGAGTATTCTTGTGTGTAGGTGATCATATTTATAACATGGATATTACATGTGCCGACCCATATGAAAAGTTTGGAAGTTTCGCTGCTATCTCCACATATTTAAACACATTAGATGCATCTCAACGGCGTATTTTAGTGTTCCTTGGTGAGGCTACTCATAAGATAAAAAAGAAGGCTGAACAGATTGCATGCCATATAGTAATTGAGCGTCTAGAATCGTAATATTATTACCAGATAACAAACACATATTGTATTTTTGTTTATTGTCTGTTAGACTTTAGACAGTCTTCCTATCTTCCTAAAGTTGCGTTGGCGGCACATGTCACAAAAGATTATATGTGCAAAGTGTACAGTAGTCTATAGTTTGGAAACAAATATGTCATTGAAGGCTATCAAAGAACAATTACGGATAAAACCTACTATTCTGCCACGTGGCGAACGTTCACGTGTGTCAGTGAGCGTTCCAATAACAAAAGCATTTGATGTGGATGGTCCCAGTATTACTCTGCAAACTACTGGAGCAGTTGAATTAATGGATATTAATCGCGACGAAATCATGGAGAAGTTGCGCCGCGCAGGCATTATACGTGTGTTTCAAGAAGATGATATGGTTGATCGTACGCGCGCTGCTATCGCTGAATCGGTCGCATGGCCTTCTGAGATGCCTAAGAAAAAGAAGACCTTAAAAATAAAGGTTAAACAAGTATCCCGATTAGAGAGCGACGAAAACGAAAAGGATGGAGAAATAGAAGAACGCGTCACTGAAAAACCACCCTCTGGTTCGGTTCGTTCCAAACGCCATGCCTGGGAAAACTTGGAAAAATCTCCAACTACCTTCGCACCTGCAGCCAAAATAGATACTCATCTCATGCGCGCTCCAGGATACTTCATGAACAATCGTTCTAAGTTTGTAAACTTTATCAACTCCTACTTTTCAGAATATCGCGATGAGGTGATCAATGAAGCAGTAGTGCTGACATGTGATGATATGGATAGTGCCAAAAGTGAAGGGTCAGAGTTTAAACTACTCATTCATCAAAAAGTGGTTCGAGACTATCTTAGTCTATATACTCCCTACCGTGGACTACTTCTTTATCATGGTCTTGGTTCAGGAAAAACATGTTCCTCTATCGCTATTGCAGAAGGTATGAAGACTACGAAACGAATTATTGTCATGACACCAGCATCGTTGCAGCGCAATTATATAGAAGAAATCAAAAAATGTGGTGATATCATTTTTAAACGTGAGCAACATTGGACATGGACACCACTTAGCAAAAGTCATGCACCCGAGGTCGAAGCAGGCGCTGCTGCAATTGGTGTATCTGCAGCTTATATTAAAAAACGTAAAGGAGTTTGGCTTGTCGATAATACAAAGCCTTCCAATATTGATTCATTGACATCCAAACAAACAATGCTTTTAGATGAACAAATAGACGATATGATTCGTAGTAAGTATAATTTTATCAACTACAATGGTCTTACTCGTGAGCATATGAGAGCAATTAGTAACGATTTTGAAACCAATATATTTAGTCATTCTGTGGTTGTTATTGATGAGGTGCATAATTTTATCAGTCGTATCGCAAACAAAAACAAGAAAGAAAAGGATGTGGTTCATGATGCAGATGGGAAAGTAGAAGCACATCCTATTGCACTTTCTCTTGTTTTGTATGAAATGCTTCTCTCTGCACAAGATGTACGTATAGTTATGCTAACAGGAACTCCTATGATCAACTATCCCAACGAACTTGGCATTCTATTCAATATATTACGCGGATACATTAAGACATGGAACTTTCAGTTAAACCCTGATCATACATACAAGACTACTGCAGAGAAGATTACAAAACTATTCTCAAGAGAGAAACATATGGACTACTTTGAATATGCAAAAACAGAGGTTCTTACGGTGACACGCAATCCATTTGGGTTTATATCAGGTGAATCAACCAGCGTACATCCAGACACAGATAGGCCCCCACTCACTGATATTGAGTTCCGTGACCGTATTGTTACCACATTAGAGAGAGGAGGTATCCCAGTCAATCGTGGAAAAACTAAGGTAAAACTGTTCAAATCGTTTCCAGACGACATTGACACGTTCAATCAAATGTTTCTTGGAGTGAATGAAGAAGTGAACAATCCAGAACTATTCAAAAAACGTATATTAGGTCTTACGTCCTACTTTCGAAGTGCACAGGAAGGTCTACTACCCAGATACAATCCACTCACCGACTTTATTGTCGTAAAAATCCCAATGAGTGACTACCAACTAGGGTTATACGAAGTAGTAAGATCCGCAGAACGCAAAGAAGAACTTAGAAAGAAAAAACCGACTAAAACTGCAAATACAAACGACTTATACGATGAACCATCATCTACATATCGCATATTTTCGCGTTTATATTGTAACTTTGTCATGCCATTACCCCCTGGTCGACCGTTACCTAGTGACAATAGTCTAGATGATTCCTATACAAAAACAGTTGGCGAAGGAAATAAAAAGGGGACAAATGAACTTCGTGGTAGCGCAGGAGACGAGGTAGAAGGAGATGAAATTATGGAAAAGGGGGCAGATACTACATATCCGCAGCGCATTGCAAGCGCACTTAAGCACTTAACAGATGATGGAAAAGACGTATTTTCTAGAGAAGGTCTTCAGAAATATTCTCCCAAATTCTTACACATGTACGACAATATTGTTGACGCAGAACACGCTGGATTACATCTTGTTTATTCACAGTTTCGCACGCTTGAGGGAATTGGATTATTCAAACTTATGTTGGATTATAAGGGGTTCACACAGTTCAAAATCAAAAAGGGGTTAGATGGAGTATGGTCACTCAATATTGCTGATGCGGATAGAGGAAAACCCACATACGCACTATACACTGGCACCGAAAGCGATGAGGAAAAGGAACTCATACGTAACATATACAATAGTGATTGGAACCCTAATATTCCTATCACACAGACACTACGAGACATTGCCAACAACAATCACATGGGTGAAATTATTAAAGTACTCATGATCACTGCGTCAGGGTCAGAGGGTATTAATTTGCGCAGCACACGTTTTGTTCATATCATGGAACCATATTGGCATCCCACTCGAAAAGACCAAATCATTGGAAGAGCACGCCGTATATGTAGTCATAAGGCGCTACCGGTTGAGATGCAAGATGTACGCGTATTTATGTATCTCATGACCGTCACGGATGAACAATTAAACACCATCGCCACCAAAGATATGAAACTACGAGACAAGAGTAAGGAAAAATACCAAATACATCCAGACAAACCAGATATGGAGTTTCGTGTGGTCACAAGTGATGAAGCACTATTCGAGATATCAAACATCAAGGAACGTATTATCAATGGATTTACACGTCTTATCAAAGAGGCATCAATAGACTGTGCAACATATACAAAACGTGGAAACGCAGAACAGATACATTGCGTACAATACGGTGAACCACGTGATACAGAGTTCTCGTTTGTACCTAATATTACAGACCAACCACCAGATGATATTCAACTCCAGAATCAAACTAAAATTAAATGGAAAGGAGACATGTATTCAGATGATATGGGAAGGAGATACATCCGTCGACAAATGGACGCCAATACTGCAAATATGTATGACGTAGAAAGTTACTATCAGGCACTTAATGGAGAGATTGCTGCACCACGTCTCATGGCGATTGAGGAAAAAAAAGGGGACGACTACATAATTCGAAGAGTGAAATAGTGTCACAACCTAGGATTGAATACTACATAATTCGTAAATAACGATTATGTAGTAGTAACTAAACAAAAGGTCAAGAAGGACCGGTTCTTGGTTCATTGTCAGGAATTGGTTCATTGTCAGGAATTGGCATTGGGTCGGACGAAGGAGGAAACGTTTCACGTATTGTTTGATTGATAGCACTTGAAATAATATTTAGACCTTGTCTTGTTATCACATTTTGTATATCGGTCATAATTTGAGGCACATGTGTATCAGAACTAGACCCCCCGTGCATGTTATTAAAACTCCAAACAGGTGTTGTTATATTGAGACTGTTAGTTTCCAATCCTAAAGTATCCCCCGAAAAAAAAAGGGGAGTAGGTATATCGGAAGTATTCTCTTCTTCTAAAGTATTTGCTGGCTCAAGTGCTGGCATATCTGGGTCAGTTTCATTTCCATCATCCACAAAACTCTCAGGGATTAATGTAGAAGGAACATTAGATGGATTATTAGATTCTTCGTCTGCATCGCGTATATCATGACGACATACTGGACATCGCACATTATCGCGAAACCAACCATTCAAATGCACAACGTCAAAAAGATGACCACAATGAACGATTTGCATTACAAGATCTGAGGAGTTAAATGGAACCAGTGTAATAGGACATTGTGTATTATTGGGAGTTTCAACTGTCTCGAAAGGAACGATACGAGTTGCACCAGAAATCTGTTCAACTGTAGGAAAAACGGGAACATTATTCATAAAATTAAACGGACGCATAGTATTCTCTTCTGGATGTGTCCAATGAAACTCATGGATAAAATTAGTAAATGGAGTAGTGGTATTAGAAGTAGTTGGAGTCGTCGACATATTTCTAATCATACCAAATAATGAGGAAGACCCTGTATCAACTGTACTGTGTTCAATAGAAGATAATCCTACTTGAGGCGAACTATCTGGGGTTGACATTCCTGGTGAGGGTGTTTCTTCATTTACTCTTGGGGTTTCTTGTTCTTCGGTTTCATGTTGAGACGAAAATACAGGTACAGGAACAGTCTGAGGAAGTGAACGACCTAGACGAGAGTTTAAACGATTTGAAGGTGCATCGAATGTTCTTTCCCTCGGTGCAGCACGACTGGTATTCGAATAGCGTGTACGACGAGGTATAGGTACATTCGCCCGTTCTTCGTTAAGTGGACTTCTACTAGTAGCAGTATGATTTACATAAGGTGGGCGACCACGATTCAATATTGGTATCTGTATCTGGGGGATACGAACAGCTTGAATAAGTTCTGTCAACTTTGCATATGCTTCGTTCTGGGCGGTATAAATATTCTGCGATTGTGAATTGAGATTTTGAACCATAGTTAAATAATGATCAATTAATTGCCATCTTTCAGATTCTAACATATTGAAAGACATACACGAATATTATAGTAATATACATATAGCAAATATATGTTTATACTATTCTCAGTTTACATCAATCTTTCAACTATCAACTAGTAGTGGGAAATGGAAACACATGCAAAGTATTATAAATTATTAGTTGATAACTATACCATATCTCGACATCATAAACAGTTTAGATATATTACAGTATCCTTTATATACAAACAACTAACCACTAACGTTTTATAGTATATAAATGTCATCTGTATCCACTCGCACACCAAACGAATACGCAGGAAAAGGACTTACAGGACTTGTAAATATGGGAAACACTTGTTTCATAAATAGTTGCATGCAAATACTATCTCATACATATGAGTTGAATGATATATTAGACACACATGGATTTATGAATCGTATCAAACATATACCTGATTCCATAATAACGAACGAATGGAATACTCTACGCCTCATTATGTGGAAACAAAACTGTCTAGTTGAACCAGGAAAGTTCATTCATGCGATGCAAAATGTTGCTAAAGTAAAAGGTCTTGAATTGTTTACTGGATTCAGTCAAAACGATATATCAGAGTTTATGTTATTTATCATTGACTGTTTTCATAATAGTGTCTCTAGATCAGTGAACATGGATATTAACGGAAGTTCTGATACAGATACTGATAAACTTGCGATAAAGGTATTCACGCAAATAAAGGACAGGTACTCCACAGAATATTCAGAAATATGGAATCTATTCTATGGAATGCATATATCACAAATTGTCTCATGTAAAACAGATAAGGTTCTGTCTCAAACACCAGAACCATTCTTTACTATAAACCTTTCTCTACCACACAACGGAAAAGTTATAACATCTTTATACGATTGTTTTGACCATTACGTATCTGGTGAACTTCTAGAAGGAGAAAATGGTCTGAAAAATGAAAAAACTGGAGAACGCGAAGATGTTCTCAAAAACCTTACCTATTGGAGTCTACCTACTATCATGGCCATAGATATAAAACGTTTCGATGCAACTGGTAGAAAAAGTCAAAATCTAGTATCCTTTCCTATAACCAATCTAGATATGCGAAAATATGTTATTGGATACCAAAAAGAAACATGCATATACGACTTATATGGTGTATGTAACCATCATTCAGGGTCGGCACATGGAGGACACTATACATCATCCATCAAAAACGCAAATGGAAAATGGTATGAATATGACGATTCAAATATTTCAGTCATACCAGATCCAAGAACCATTGTTACATCGATGGCATATTGCCTATTTTATAGGAAAAAAGGCATATATTCGACATAAACTATACTTAGTAGTCAATGCACGTATATTATTCTATGCAGTTAGTGTACTAATATCCCCAGATATAATATGGCATCTGCACCTACATCATCCCAAAATATGTCTATTGCAGACACTGCTCAGATTTCCACTTCAACACAGAGTGTCGATACAACATCCACACTGCCACCTAATGTTTTCACTGATCCAATGTATGTTTCAGTCTTTGTCATATGTATCACCGCTATCGCGGGTATTGTATACTATACATCTTTAGGAAATGGTTCAGATACGATTAGTTCTTTTGATACAACGGCCACGTCGGGAGCATCTACTGGTATGAGTTCATGGTCATACTTCTTCATCAGTATCGTTATTATATGCCTATGCGTATATGTGGTGTACTATGTTCTTGAAACATACTATGGATATGATATTACTACCAAGTTCTTTACTGGAACCATGCAATCCAGTCCAGAAATCGACCTAGACTTTAATCAAGACGTTCTACCAACACCAACACCAACACCACCACCACCACCTACATCTACTGACCAAGTATTCAATATACCTGATAATGTTTTTGATTATACTAATGCAGATGCAGTATGCAAAGCATTTGGTTCAGAACTTGCTACATATGATCAGATAGAAAACGCATACCAAAACGGTGCAGAGTGGGGAAACTATGGATGGAGTGCAGACCAAATGGCATTCTTTCCTACACAAAAGGAAACCTATGACACTCTCCAAAAAATACCAGGACACGAACACGACCGTGGACGTGTTGGAATCAATGGCGGATACATCGCAAATCCTGACGTTCGATTCGGTGCAAACTGCTACGGACAAAAACCAACTGTAACCACCGAAGACGAAGAACGCATGAGGAACACAGTTCCTTACCCACAAACCGCTGAAGATATCGCACTAGACAATAAGGTTGCAGAATGGAGCGGACGCCTCGATGAAATCATCGTTTCACCATTTAACGAAAAGAAATGGAGCGAATATTAAGACGAATGGTATTTAAGAACGGTTTAAATGACCCGCACCGAGAACCGTGCGGGTCATTTTAGTTATCCATTATCTGGATTGGAGAAGTGGGGCATCGATCCCCATACCTCTCGTATGCGAAACGAGTGCTCTACCATTTGAGCTACATCCCCTAGACATACTTACCTGCCCAATATATACAGGACAAAGAATTATACCAAATAGAACGCGACTAATTAGTAATCATCTTGCGGTCCAGAATAACACCCTTGCATACCTTGCTTGTGATGCGAGCCTCTACATCCGAATCATGTACCTTCATAATATCCGAAATCAACCTATGGTACTGTTCGCGTCGAGTGACAGTTCCTCTGAAATGGTCAGGATACACTAATCGCCAGTCATCTACCATCCTACCTAGTTTTTGACCCACCTTGTACACAGAATTGGCTAACATTTTCATAGCCTTATCATGTTTCTCCCATCCCGTATCATCTTTCACACATACCGTATTGCGCCGCGCATCTGTACAATGTATCGGTCTCTCTGTAATGGCCATATCCTGTATCGATTCCAAAATCTTACGGGTTATCGTAGCCACGTACCCATCATGATCCATACGGTCCAAATCCGTGACTGTACACTCGATGGAGTCCATTACTTCTTTCAATGTATACGCATCTTTGCAGTCTTCGTTGAGAAACACGTTCAGGTTGAACTGATTGTTTGTCGTATTATTATTTGTGATACATTGTGGGCCATTTAGAGTTATCGCTTCGACTAACAGGCGAGTCTGCTCTGTTGTAGCCTCGTCACGTTTCGCCTGTATCTGTGCCGCCTGCTCTATCGCGGCCGTTTGCGCAGCCACCTGTGTATCCATCATCGTCTGCATTGTATGTGATTGTGCTTCCATCATCGTATGGAAACACCTCATGAGAGTAGAGTCACTTATGCTTTCATGGACAACTCTATTTTCGGGAGGAGCGCTGTTTTCGGCGTTTTTCTCGTTTTTTTGAACACAACGTTGTTTATGTTTATTTAAACTTTGCCGATGTTTATACCCTCTTCCGCAGTCACATACATATTTCTTTATATCTTTAGTGTTTTCGGGAGTGTAAGTCTGTTGTAAGTCTATGTAAGTCTTTTGTAAGTCTATGTAAGTCTGTTTATGTTTTGCAGTCAATATGTGTCTATTGTAATCACTATTATATCTGCATTTATAGTCACACGATTTACAATGAAAGGTTGACTCGTTTTTACTCGTTTTTTTGGAAGCCATTTGTCTAAAGTACGCACAGACAAAAAGACAGAGGTTCAGACACGAATTCCAAGAAAATTTAGTTTATGGTAACAAACTTGAAAAGTACCCCAAGGTTTGTTAGCATAAGAATTTAAAAAAAGTAAAGTTCAAAAGTCCCTGAGAAAATTGTAAAACGACAAAAATAAATGTCGTTTTGTACTTTGTTGAGAGACTTTGGAAAAAGTAAAATTTATAAAGTGGGAACTCTGTCCCACAAAATATTCAGCTTTTTGGAAATCTCATGGAATCAATGTGTAATCTAAAATTTCCCCGACTCAATTTGTAATGGTTCATAGTACCCCCACCTATAGTAGTGCGTGTATTTGTATTCACCAAGCACATAATTCATATGAGATAGCCATTTGAACCCATCGTCAATCATTTCGTCGATGCACTCCGTATCAGTTTCATCAGCGTGCAACTTGTATTGGTTTTGTATGTTGTTCCAAATGATCGTTCCTATGTTTTTTTGATCGATGATAGATTTTGATTTAAATCGTCTGACCAACCTCTGCGTTTTGTAGACGTATATGCGGTTCCAACTCCCATAGTTGTGACCCATTTCTCGGCATATGCGGAGTTTGGCACGGTACAGAGCGAAGATGTTCAACCTTTGTATAGATGACATGATACGTATAGTATATGTTTATCAATAAGTTGTTTTACTACAAATTGAATATAAATACACAATATAGTCTGTAGGTTATTCACACCATGTCAATCTACGACATTCCTCTCAACGGCGAACTCGACGAACTAGGCATCTACATTGATCATGTTCTCCCAACGAAAGAAATCGCAGCGCAGATTGCGACCATCGAGCGATATCTGAAGCGCACAGGTTCTCATACGGCGTCATTCGTTCGCGAAGGCGATACGGATTGTATCCTCATGTGTCCAGACAACTTAAACCAAACACCTGCAATTCAATGGCGCATCGCAGATGACCTCGCCATGGCGCGCGAACGCATCGATCTGCTACGAGACCACTTCAATGCTTCTGGAATGCAAAATCAGTCTATTACTTACTCGTCGACATCATGCAATGTTTGTAGTAAATCAGAAGGTCTGAGTTGGTGCGGCGCGTGCCATAAGGTTCGATATTGTAGTAGCGCATGTCAGCGTTCTGACTGGAAAAGGCATAAAAAGGTTTGTATCAAAAATAATACATCTGCATGATTTTGATATAGATATATTGTATTTTTACATGTAATATCATGCGAATACATGACAATACACAATTGCGACGCAGTAAGAGAGTACAGGAAAAGAATGAAAAAAATCCAAAAAAAGAAGACTATGTAGAACATATTCATACACTACATAGTATAGCAGGTGACCTACACGATATGGCTGATGCATTAGATGTGGAGGAACTAAAAAATATAATAGAGGGATACGAGAATATCATTGGTATGTTACTGAATGTTGAATAGTTATTTTTTTTTCAAACGTTTTGTGGAACTACTGCCTTTGCGCACACGACGCATCGTTTTGTCCTTCTTTTTATGCTTAACACCTTCTACACTCGCAAGCGATAGGAGACGATCAAATACGCTATCAGATATAACCTCGTCGGAAGGACCAGATAAGTTTGAACGCTTACCTGTCTCTACTTCTGCACATACGGTGGACGGAATGGATGAACGATATGCTAAGCCAACAGGCAATGAAAGTGATTTGAACACTGGTGGGATTGATATTGTATTTAAGGTAGTTTCAATTAAATCAGATACAGCGTACGCTGCTGTACAACCTGCACCGCTGCTACTGCGCTTACAATCACGGTATGTTCGAAACTCAGGGGTCGATGTGTTATACTCGGCGAGGCTCATTTATATATGTTTCGTACACGTACACTATGTTTGGAACATATTAATGTGATTCTTACTATTTACTTCCAGTATTGTTATATCGCTTGAGTTCAGGAACAACCTTGCTGCCACGATTCTCCTTCAAACATGTGATGATCTTATCACGCGATTCAGAATTGGGTATAATCTTAGTAAGGGCTTCATCAATATACCTAAATGATAGTGGTTCTGCAACACGTGTATCGGTGAACCGAAGTCGTCCGTCAGTGATTTGAATAACAGAGTCCTTATGTCCATTACCCTCTGCCTGTTGTCTGGCTGCGATACCGAGGGCATTCTTCTCTTCGCGCAACTGTTTAATCTTGTCATTGTGCACCTTAATTTGATTATCAAGCATAACCCATTTTTGAATATTGGATTCGAAACTCATTATTCTTAGATATACAATATCATAATTGTATATCTATATAGTTATCATATGTTTATCTACGCTTCTTTGTAAACTTACCTTTTTTTGCCCGTCTACGCTTAGTACTATGTTTAGCATGATGCTTTGAACGATGCTTTGTACGATGCTTTCTACTTGCACGGTGATTAATCGCCATAAGTGCTAACGGAACACTAAGTTGCTTGATTACACCACCCATAAAACCTCCTGTAAATGACTTTCTGCTAGGCATCTATATAGCATATATTAAGATTTTATATTATAGGATTACCTACGCCATCCTATAAGTAGTATGATGAGAATAGAGAGAACCATCATAAACATCATGATATTGATGGTAAGAAACACGTATATATACGGGTTCATAACATTAAACAACATGGACACAATAGGCTCTAAAAAAACCTTTATCTCGTACTTTAGATCATCTTGACGCAATAGATCAATACATTGTTGTATAATCATATTATTGTGGTCGGACTTGGACTGTTTCTTCATGACCCTATAGATTGATGCGTCAAAAAAACACTGCGTGTGTTTCGCAAAATATTTTTCTGATACACGTGTAATGAAGAGAACTCCAGTTGTTGTACATCGACCCACAAAAGACTTTACATATGACAATATTTCTATAACTACCACACCTAAAAAGGTGGCTGGATGGTATTTTGCAAAAATCGCACACGAAGGACGCCCATTATATATTGAGACCCCAGATGTACTCACGAAAGCAGGCATTGTTAAAGTTAATAGTCAATCAGTATGCGACATCGTGCTTAGTCCAAATGAACACGAGGAAGTACTTGAATGGTTTGAAGAACTAGCGTCTAGATGCCATCAACTATTATCAGAACATTCTAATGATTGGTTTTCTCAACCATTTTCTGTTAATGATATAGATGCCGTATTTGATTGTCCTATGAAACCATATAAATCAGGTAAATACCAATTATGTAGGTGTTTAGTTAACACGACGAATGAAAACACCACTATAGTATACGACGAATCACAAAATAAAATTATGATGGATGATGTTGATATTAACCCTGCTACACACATTGCTCCTATTATTGAAATATCTGGTATTAGTTTTACGACAAGTCGATTTAAATTATCCCTGACAATAAAACAACTTATGATAATCAATAATACAAATCCAACAGAGTTTGATACATGTATGATACAGCGTAATAAATTATCTCAGGAAACAACTAATGTAATAGATACTAAAAAAATATCGATGGATATTCGTCCAAAAGTAGTATCTAAATCATCTATGGAACCCGTCAATAATGATGAGATAGAAGAGTCTGAACCTGAACCCGAACCTGAGCCCGAACCCGAACCCGAATCCGAACCTGAACCTGAACCCGAACCCGAACCCGAACCCGAACCTGAACCTGAACCTGAACCCGAACCCGAACCCGAACCAGTAGTTGATAAATGGGATAATCTTGTGAGTGCTGGAGAAATTATCTCTATCAACCCTGAACCAACAGATAATACTCCCAGCATCGACCTGAAAGATCCTCTTCAGGTCTATCAACAGCGATATGGGCGCGCAAAGAAGCGGGCACAACAACTAAAAAGTGAAGCAATTCGCGCCATTTTAGAGGCAAATAGTATCAAAGATGCATATAGTATGTTGAACTATGCAGATTCAGAATCTGATGTCTCTGATATAGAACTAGAGATTGAGTAAATAGGACATAAACAAAAAATCATGTGTTCATATATACGTTATCGTAGATATGAATTATATAATACACCTCTCTGTATTTATTATTGTCTTGATTGTCTATCTGCATGTTCAAAAACATTTTCGCGCAGCATGTGGAACTGATGTATTTGAATTAGATGGTATTATTAAATCACGTATCGACGATGTTCTCGACCTAAAACAACCAGTTGTTTTTCGCACATACATAGACATTTCTCCAGAAGAAGAAGAAGTCAATATACATGCAATATTGCAAAAACATTCTAATATAGATATTTATGTTGTGGATGCCATTAAAAATACACGGGTTGCGTCGTCAATTGGTTCATTTGCAAAACTACAACAAACAGCAAAAGACATGCACTATTATAGTGATGGAAATCAAAATGCAATTAATCGATTACCCAAAGAGATGCGTGAATGGATTACAACCCATCATAAATTAATCACACCATCATTGACATCCTTGACACATTATGATATGCTATTTGGAACTGAAGGGTGTGTATCCCCAATACATCGATATGTGGCACATCGCTCTCATTTTACAGTGACAAACGGAACGATGGAAGCAAAACTAATTCACCCGGATCAACTAGTCGATGTAAGTTTCGCATATAGTCCAGATACTGTTCCCGATTCGATGACAAGTATATCAATCTCAGACCCGAATATATCATCTGCAAAGACGGTAACTTTACACAAAGGACAAACATTGTTTGTACCACCTTATTGGGGAGTGATATTCCAGTTTACTAAAAACACATTTATAATAGCAGTCAAACACAGCACCTATATGACAGAGATGGCGACATGTGTTCATAAAGCCCGTTTCTGGTATCACAAAATGGTATCCTATCCGACAGTCATACCCGATGTTCATGTACCTAATACATCGAACATAGAGGAAAAAACAGAAATAGATACACCAGTTAATACCGATGAAATAGATACCGATATAGGAACTACCGACAACGCACTCATTCCAATCGAGGATACAAATCTTCATAATCCAACACTAAAAACACATACCATGGATTCAGAGACATGTGATGACGCGCCACCCATGGTTCCAACGCCTCAACAACATCTATCATCTTTATAATTTGTGTTTTATATTTGTAAATATTCCCAGTTCACTGGCACGCGTATTGTAGTTGAATATCATCTCTGCGCAGTCACCTTCATCTTTTGTCTCTAAAAGCGCACGTGTTAACTTAGCAACACCATTATTAGGGTGCAAAGTTTCGACACACATATTATTTATCATCATTTTGCTGTGATTATTTAGCAAAACGTTGTACAAAGGGGTTCCTCGAGTATATGGGATCTTGGATACCCCCTCTAGAGAGACTAGTGTTACTGCAGGAATCATGGAACCTTCGTACATGACTGCATGTGCACATGACATTCTAGTAGGAATGGTTGGTACTCCCGTAGATAGAGAACCTACTTCAAACTGAATTAGACATTCATCTTCGGCAATGGTTCGTGTTACAGCGACAATCTGTTCACCATTAAATGTATGATGCTTAATGCGTAACTTTTCGATATTCACCAACCCTTGGTCTGTAACTAGTAGAGAACCCGCAAGAAAACACACGTTTGATGATATACCTTGGTAATAAGGAATAAACCGAATATCAGAATGATCAACCGTTGAAAACTTTGCTTCGTTGGGGCCGCGCCAATAAGATAGCGCCAATAAATCTTCCATATTGCGCACTGATACACGAGGTTTGCTTCCCATGCCTTTGAACGCATTCCCACCCAAAGTAGTTAATCCATTTAATACGACTTGTTTCAATGTAGGGTTATCACGGAACGCACCTTGTCCAATAGTAGTAACGTTGAGTGGAATGCCGATAGATGTTCCTTGGAATGCATTTCTGAACGCATATGCGCCAATTGTGTGTAGATTTGAACTAGATGTCAAATCTGGAAAAACATATCCTTCAAAAGTTAATGAAGTAAGTGACGTGTTATAGAATGCATTGCTACCTATTTCTTCAATTTCTTCAGGTATCGTAACGCCTGTTATACCTGTGTTAGAAAATGCATCCCTACCGATTTTGGTTACTGTATATTGTTTTATTTGACTATCAACATGTAAAATAATCGAGGTAGGAATGGTAATATCAGAAGATACTGGAAACACAAGTCCATTGCCAGAAACATTTGACCCGTCGCCAATTCTTATTGTTTCAGTAACACCAATAACGCTGACAATATAAGCAATATCATTAATTGCTCGCGCCATGATGTAACCATGTTCTACAACGTATTTCACAGTTCCTGTATTCGAAGTGAAATTATCTTCGTATAATGTTTTCCATTCGTCCAATTCTGGTTTCGTAGTTAGGCCTCTAACAATCACAATAGAGGTTGCAGGCATTCCTTTGAACGAGTCTGTTCCGATATGAGTACTTTCATATATATTTATCTCTCGGAGGTTAGCACTATCCGCAAATGCATTAGAACCAATAGTTGTTACCTGTTCAGGAAGTGTAATCGCAGTGAGAGATGTATTTTGGAAGGCGTAATCACCAATCGATATAATATCTTGAGAACGTGAATCGAAATATAGAGTTACCAATGTTGTAATCCCAGAAAATGCATAATTACCTATCGATGTCATACTCGCAGGAACGGTAACCGATATGATGGACGTATTTTGGAACGCGTTATTACCAATCGACACCATATTCGCAGGAACGGTGAATGTTGCGAGGGACGTATTTTGGAACGCTTTATCGCCAATCGAAACAAGAGATGCACCTCCACCCCGGTAAGTAACTGTGGTGAGTTCAGAAATATCTTTGAATGCATTATTGGCAATCGACGTCAACGTCGAAGGAAGAGATATGGAAGTGATATGAGAAGAGGAGAAAGCATTCTCACCAATCGTCGTAACGGGATATCCTTCATATGTGTTATCAATATATATATGTCCTGTTAGAGAAGAATTTACATTAGTACCTGTTATTTTTACCACAGTCGCATCATTAACAGTAATACGATAATATTGAATTTGTATACCCTCCTGATAGGTAATAGTTCCGTCTACTACTGAAAACTTGAATATGTTTATTCCAGTATTAGTATTTTTCCAAGTAGTATATTGACTCGTTTCTGTTAATTTGGTAACTGTGACAACAAGTGTATGTGTATTCATGTAAGAAAACGCATAATTATCGATTACAGTCGTATATGGGATATGTATTGATGTGATATCTGTTACGTTTTTAAATGCATCAGCTTTAATTTTTTCAATTGAACTAGGTAGAACGACCCTTGATATGGTATATCCCTCGAACGCTTTCTGTCCTATTTCCTTCACATTATAAAATCCGTTTCGAAATATTACAGGTATTTCAATGGTCTCTGTGGACGATGGTTGGGTTCTCATACCATTCCCCACTGCAGCATTACTACCTCCACCCGTTCCAATCCTAACATTTGTTCCACTAATGATAGTGAATACGTATATGGAACCCTGTTCTATCATGATACCAGAAGGGGTGGAAAACACCACAGGCATACTATTCGCCCCGCTAAAGTTTAAATCGTCTATATAGACGGCCAATCCCGCTGTGGTAGTGGCTGGAACAGTAATTTTTGGAGGAGTTGTATCACCTATATTCACGAACGCGTTGGTGCCGATGGTGACGGTATTGGGAAGGATCACGTTCGTCAATAATCTATCTTGAAACGCGGAAGTCCCAATTTGTTTCACGGTATAGCCTCCGGTAAATGTGGTTGGTATTGTAATTGTAGTCGGAGGTGTTGTCGTTGTCCCGTTACCATTGGTTGTCGTTCCGTCTCCGATTTGTACATATTTATTGGCTGCATCAATGACGGTGAATACATATCCTATGTTAGTAACAGATTCAGACTCCGTCAGAATTCCCCCATTGGTGATAAACACCACCGTTCCTGAACTCGATGCGGGGAAATTGTCACTATATGATGGTGAGGTACCTTTCCAATTATTCAGTTCCGTCGCTGTAGATATGTTTCTCAGTGTCACCTCCACCGCATTCGCCATGCTTGCGAACGCATTTGTACCTATATTTGTTGTATCACTTGAAGAAATGCTCACGGATGCAAGGTTAGCACACTGATAGAACGCGTCATCATTGATGGAGGTGACGGATGTAGGGATGACGATGGCGGTGATTGCGGTGCCTTTGAACGCCTCTTGCATGATGGTTTCGAGAATGCTGTCTGCATCGAACGTGACTGATGCAAGGCTGGCACACAGATAGAACGCCTTAACCCCGATGGACTCGACGGTTGCAGGGATGACGATGACAGCGATCGCGGTCTCTTGGAACACGGCTTTCCCGATGGTTTCGAGAATGCTGCCTGTATCGAACGTTACGAATGCAAGGTTAGCACACTGATAGAACGCGTGTTCCTCGATGGAGGTGACGGATGTAGGGATGACGATGGCGGTGATACTGGTTATCTCGGCGAACGCGTAATTTCCGATCCGAGTGACAGTAAACCCGCCAGTAAACGCTGTAGGGAGAACAATTGATGTTATACCAGAAGTCGTCATTCCGTTACCGGCTGTCGTCGTCCCGTCTCCGATCTGCACATTGTTAGAACCAGGTGAAATCCGAGTGAATACATAGTTGATATTGTCAATTAATTCTGTCATAATTTCATTTGTTCCGTCATTGATAACGAATATAATATTTACACCACTAGTTGTTGAACTGAACTTGTCTGCATGAATAGTTTTCCAAAGATTCAAACCCTCTGCAGATTGCCCTGTAACTGTCACAGTTATATCAACACTACTTGTTATATTAGCAAATGCGTCAGAACCGATAGAAGCACCCGATGGGATACTTATCGTGCTATTGGAAGAGAGATTTATGCCTTTGAATGCATTGTCACCTATGCTCGTTACTCCTGCTGGTATATAGATGGGACCAGTCACACCTGAGTTTTCAAACTCTGATTCACCAATCTTTGTTATATTCAAATTCTCAATCTCTCGATCGAAGTTGGTTGCACCATAGAACCTTTTCGTTCTACCTGTTGATGTTATCCTACTAGTGTCCCATCCACTGAGGTCTTGATCGAAAAGGACGGCGTCCTGGAACATGGACTCCATCGTTTCCACATTTGATGTGTCCCATCCACTGAGGTCTTGATTGAAAAGGACGGCGTCCTGGAACATGGACTCCATCGTTTCCACATTTGACGTGTCCCATGCAGTATAATTTGAACCATTCATAGTTGTATTTAGTTTTGGCCCGATGTCTTGGTTGAATGGTGTCGATTTGAACATATTTTTCATAGTCGTCACATTCGAGGTGTTCCAGTTTCCGATGTCTTGGTCGAACGCAATCGCATGGTCGAACATATTTTCCATATTCTGCACATTCGAGGTGTTCCAGTTTCCGATGTTGTCGTTAAAGGTTGTATCCTTGAATAACTCGGACATATCCGTGATGTCGGACGTGTCCCACCCAGAGATAGAACCGTAAGTTGAGGTTGCTGAAATAGAGTCACTATTCCACGCATCAACTGCAGTCTGCAGCCTAGTTTTAGTATCAGGTTTGAATACTCCTACTTGATTACTAGTGGAGACATCTATACTTTCAGTATTTCCTCCTCCATCTATGTAACTGATTGTTACCACTATAACATATCCAACATCCGCGTTTACCAATGTATATGCTGGAGTAGTTGCAATAATTGTTCCATTAACATCAACCCGTTTCCATTGGTGTGATATACTACCTAATCCGTCGTCATCTTGTAGATTACTAACATCGACAGTTAATTCTTCATTGACCCTTACTGTTCCAGTTATAGTGACTGTTCCACTTGGATCGTCATTTACGTTGGTCACATGAATATTAAAGGCTTGTTCGGTTAATGCTCCATTGGTTGATAATTCATCACTAGCAACAATCGTTACCGCATTATCACCATTATCCGCTTGAAGAGGAGTGCCTGTAAGAGTGGCTGTATTATCCTCATTATCTGTCAATGTAATCCAAGATGGTTTGGTAGGTGCAGTAATAACATGTATTTGACCATCTTCATCTGATACAGTAATGTTGTAAGTATACTCACTGTCTTCATTAATTGTTGTGATGGGATCAGTATCAAATACTGGAGCGTCATTCACGTTGGCTACCTCTTCAGAGGATGAATAGAGAACAGTGATATCATTTACACCATCCTTAATTGTCACGCGAACTCGTAAGTATTTATTAACCATACTTTGATCAGGTGGAATCTGATAAGAAGAAGTTGTCTCATTAGTAATATCGTCAAAGTTAGTTCCATCTGTAGAAGATTGCCATTGGTATTGATAACTATCATCTATCTCTTGAGGGTCATAAGCATTTTGGACCACTGCATCTACGGTAGCACCTTCTTCAACATCCCCAGAAATGTCAATAGTTGCAGTTGTTGGCGTGTTCACACTTACAACAATAGCAGTTGATGTTTCATTGCCAGCGATATCGACTGCTTTTACATAAAAAGAATAAGAGTTTTTTGTTTCATAATTTGCTGCATTGTCCAATGTGAGGTTACCGTTACTAGTAGTAGCGGTAGTAGGTAATATTGATACACCAGAATCACTATTGCTGGTATATATAGACCACGTAACGGTTTTATCTGCAGTCACATATCCTAGTTCATTCTCTCCATTATTAATCAATACTTTTACATTGGTATTGTTAATCACTGGACGGGTTGTATCAATAATAATCTCCGAACTATTAGTCACTATTGGTGTGTCATTATGATCACCGGGTGTAGAGTTAGCGCCATATGTAGCGAAAACTTCGATATCACCTGCAGCGTATGATGTTGTATTATCAGCTAATGTAAATGTAAAGTTTGAACTGCCTGGGTCAAAAGTTGTGCCATTATCAATAGAGTAAAACCAGAACACATCGCCATCTGTGGTCAATGTAGTCGAATTATTAGTAAAATCAGTCAAAGAAATCGTTCGGTTATTTGTAGGAGAATCTGGAAAGATTATAGCCTTAATAAACACGTTTGTAAGGTTGTCACACGCATTGAACGCGGTACTATCTATGGTAACCGATGCTGTTGTTGCGATGAATAACACGGATGTAAGGGGGGTAACATGGTTGAACGCGTAACCCCCGATGGAGGTGACGGATGCGGGGATGATGATGGATGTGAACGCGGCACCATTGAACGCATACATCCCGATGGAGTTGAGCACGCTACCTGCTGCGAAGGTGACAGATGCAAGGCTGATAACCCCATAGAACGCGTAACCCCCGATGGAGGTGACGGATGCGGGGATCTCGATGGAGGTGAACCTGGTCGACTGGAACGCGCTATTCCCGATGGTTTCGAGCACGCTGCCCGTAGCGAACGTCACGGATGTAAGGGGGGTAACATGGGTGAACGCGTTACGCCCGATGGAGGTGACGGATGCGGGGATGATGATGGATGCGATCGCGGTATTTTGGAACGCGTTATTCCCGATGGTTTCGAGCACGCTACCCGCAGCGAAAGAGACGGATGCAAGGCTGGTAGCATAAAAGAACGCTTTCTCCCCGATCTCGGTGACGGATGCGGGGATCTCGATGGAGGTGAGGGCGGTCTCTTGGAACGCCTGTGACCCGATGCTCGTCCACCCCATCAAAACGGTATACGGTGGGCTCCCCGCATTTGTATAGTTGATTTTATTAAAGACTCCGGAGCCTGCGATCACGTAAGTATAAAAACGCATATAACCGGTGTTCCATCCCAGATTATATGAATAGTCAGTACCCACATAATACTCCTCTTTATTACCACTATAAGTGAGATTCTGACCGCTCATAATAAACACTTTTGCCACATTAGTATTCTGGAACAAATCATCACCGAGGATAATCCCAGCCTCGCTATTATTAGACGCGATGAACGTGACGGATGCAAGGTTAGAACACGATTTGAACGCGGAAGCCCCGATGGTGGTGACGGATGCGGGGATGACAATGGACGTGATCCCGCTCTCTTCGAACGCGGCAGTCTCGATGGTTTCGAGCAGGCTTCCTGCAGCGAATATGACGGATGTAAGGCTGGCACACCAAGCGAACGCGGTACCCCCGATCTCGGTGACGGATGCGGGGATGACAATGGAGGTGAGCCCGGTCTGGTAGAACGCGCCTTGACCGATGGTTAGGAGCCCGCTGCCTGTAGCGAAGATGACGGATGTAAGGCTGGTACACGAAGCGAACGCGGCACCCCCGAACTCTGTGACGGATGCGGGGATGGTGATGGATGTGAACGCGGTCGATTCGAACGCGCTATTCCCGATGGTTAACAGTCCGCTACCCTCAGCGAAGGTTACGGTGTGGAAGCCAGTTCCTCGGAACGACTGGGTCCCAATGGAAGTGACGGATGCGGGGATGGTGAGGGTGCCCGTAGAGGTAATATTGTTATTGTTATTATAGAACGCATCATTTCCAATATGTCGTATGGTATGCACAACACCCGCAACTGTGAAGGAACTGGGAATAGTAATATCTACAATAGTTACTGGAGACCCAGTCGATGAAACAGCACTGGTAATCGTCACGGCATTATTACTATCTTCTGTGAAATAATACGTCACACCATTGTCTGTAAACTGATTGAAAAAGGTAGATGATGGAGTTGTACTATATCCGATACTCCCACTATAATCAGTGGAGAACGCACTTGCACCCAAAAACATATTCGATACGATCACATTGGAACCGACGTTCCAATACCTGATGTCTTGGTTGAACGCGGTCGCCTGGATGAACATCTGTCCCATAGTAGTGAGTTTTGCGGGGTCCCATTTCCAATTGCCGATGTCTTTGTTAAACGCGGTATTGCCATTGAACATATCACTACTAACTTCTACACTCGAGACGTCCCAATTACCAATGTCTTGGTTAAACGAATTCGTTGAGCTGAACATAGAATTCATCCGCGCCACCTTCGATGTGTTCCAGTTCCCGATATTTCGGTTAAATGCTAGCGCACTGGAAAACATGGCACCCATATTAGTAACATTGGATGTGTTCCATGCAGTATAATTACCTGTTCCATTTCCAGGTACTACTGTTTTTGTTCTGATGTCTTGGTTGAATATCACCGTATTAGCGAACATGGCAGTCATATTCGTCACAATCGAAGTATTCCAGTTCCCGATGTCATCATTAAATGTTGTTTTACCATTGAATAAGTTGCTCATATCCGTGATAAAAGACGTGTTCCATATGGTAATATCTCTTCCGAAATACGCATCTGAGTTTTTACTGGAATCTGAAGACGATTTACACCATTCATTCACCGCGGTGACAAGTTCTCCTTTGGTTTGGGGTGCGAAACTCCAGAAACTAGTGTCTGGATATCCACCATTAAACCCAAATTCATTTGTATATTCAGCTATAAAGGCTGTTGCATTAACGAATATCTGATACATATTGTAATTATTACTGACATCCCAACTCCTGACTTCTTTGTTGAACGCGCTTGCACCATAGAACATCTCATACATCTCCTCGACATTTGATGTATCCCACCCCCCAATATCGTCATTAAAGGTTGTTTTATTTTTGAATAATTGATTCATATTCGTAATCAGAGACGTGTCCCAATTGCTGATATGTTTCACCAATGGGAAATCGGTGACACCAGTAATACTCAGATTTGAAATAATTACATTATCTCGACCACGACTGTTTGACACGTCTTTACTATACTTAAACTCAAATACATATATTCCAGCCCCAAAGTTGTCGTTGTATACACCAGTAGTATTCTGACTAGTAATGGGTGGGTTGGGGTAGACAGTATTATTCGTTCCATACTTCTTTAACACTTCCACTCCTGATTTGGAAAATAAAAAGTAATCATAACTATTCTCAGAACTAACGTCATAGTTAAAACTTACGTTGAACTGACTAATAGAGTTAACTGTGATTTGAATAGTTGAAGCAGTATTATTTGCATGATTCGTTGAACTCATTTCGCTAATGTAATTAACACCAGCAGCAGGAGTAACAGTCCATGGATATGTTGGAGTGATATTATTGTTCCATATAATCGGATCAGTACGCCACACATTCACCGCATCTACTAGGGCTTGATTGCTCGAAGGACGGAAGAGGGAGAAAAAGGCAGCGGTTGGACTTCCATTGTATCCATTGTTATACCCAGTCTCTTGTCCGAACCGCGCATAAAAAGCAGTATTACCAGTAAACATTTCAGCAAACTGCGTCACATTTGAGACGTACCAATACCTGATTTCTCGGTCGAACGCAATCATACCAAACATACCAGCCATATTCGTCACATTCCTGGTGTTCCAGTTCCCGATAGATTCACTATCATTATTGTTGAAGTCCGTCGCAAACCAGAACATAGAACCCATATCCGTAACATTACTCACGTCCCATGCACTGATGTTTTGGTTGAACGCGTATGCCCAACCGAACATGGAATTCATATTATTGACGTTTGATACAGTCCAACTGCCAATATTCTGATTGAACGCGTACGCGTTCCTGAACATGGCATTCATATCCGTCACATTCTGTGTCTGCCAGCCTCCGATGTCTTGGTTGAATACGGACGCACTATTGAACATGTAAGACATATTCGTCACATTCTGTGTCTGCCAGCGTCCGATGTCTTGGTTGAATACGGACGTACCACTGAACATGGAAGACATATTCGTCACATTCGAGGTGTCCCAGTTTCCGAAGTTGAAACCGTTATTGTTGAAACTGATCGCGTCGCTGAACATACTCACCATATTCGTTACATTGGATGTGTACCATGCACCAATGTCTTGGTTGAACGCGTACGCACTCCGAAACATATTCCACATATTCCTCACCAATGAGGTGTTCCAATTCCCAATGTCATCGTTAAAGGATGTTTTATCCTTGAATAAGTTGGACATGTCCGTGATCAGAGACGTGTCCCATGTGCTGATGTGCGGGTAGCCAATCCATCTAAATTCTGAAATGATTGCATTATCTCGATAATGTGAAACGCTCGAATCCTTCCTAAAAGAAATCTCAACTCTATAAGTTCCGGCACCATAAATAGTAAACAAATTGCCACTATCATAATATCCTATATTGGGATTGCCTCCTGAAAAATTCGTCGAACTTACAGCGTCATACTCATTATTAGTAGGGTTAAGTTTGCGTAATGCAACTTGAAGTATATCAACGCCTTCGCTACTAATATCGTATTTAAACCTTATATAACTATTAGTAGAAACAACAACTTGTATAGACACACATTTTGCTGTGGTATTATTATACCATTGACCAGCGGGCGTCGATTGACGGGAGGCATCACTGTTCGTTGACGTCATATACGTCATATTCGTCGTAGTGTCCGAATCCGAATGCCAACCGACGGCGTACGGTGGGATATTCTGACCATGGCCTGGACTGGGCCAAGCGTGTGCTGTTGTATAGGATGCATCATTGTAAAGGGCGAAATATTGGTGAATACCATTGTTTTGACTATTACACCAACTGCTTACAGCGGTTTGTAGTTCAGACTTACTTGTTGGTCGAAATGTCATCTAATATAAACATATATATGTTTTTAATTCATTATCCCAACCCATAAAAATTGATGTTGTTCTATGTACATAGTCATTGTATCATACTTATACACCACGCATGCAAACAATGCAATCACCTACCACTACAGGCGTCCTCATCCTAAAGAACAACCGAACCTATGGGCGCTACAAGAACAATCCGAAGAATAAACTCTTATATAAATGTGTTCCTAACGATCGAAGCATGGATACGGTTCTTGTCCCATACGAAATGAAGCATGTTGGGTTCAGTAAAAGTTTTACCAATCTATATGTGACCTTCCACATAGAAACATACAATGATGATGCGAAAGGCCATTCTATAGCCAAACTAGACAGTACCATCGGTCACGTAGACGTTCTTGCACACTACTATGAATATCAACTTCTCTGTCACAAAATCACCGAACCCATATCCGCCTTCACGCGCGCAACCGCGCAGGCGATCAAACATATGTCCGTTGAATTAGATCCGAATAGTTCCGTTGAACAAACACCAAGGATACTCACCATCGATCCTGGAGGAAGCACTGACTTTGACGACGCGGTCAACATCGAAACTCTCGTCGAGGCAGAGGGGCGGTCTGCATACAAGATTACGATATACATTGCCGATGTCCCTTCCATTCTCACGCGCATGGACACGTGGGAACACGTATCCGACCGCGTCGCAACCGTATACCTACCCAAGGATGCAACTCAACCCAAAAAACCTATGCTTCCGCCCGTCCTATCCGACGACATATGTAGTCTTATCGCCGACAAACTCCGCGACGCATTTGCACTGGAACTCACAATCATCGACAACGAGATTGTGGGAACCGTGTTCAACCGCGTCCAAATACGCGTGGCCAAAAATTACCAATACGAAAGCCGCGCACTCCTGCGCGACCCCGACTATATCAAACTCCTCTCTGTCACACGCAAGATGTGTTCAATGCCTGACCAAAAGTATCTCCCTGAAATTGTGGATAGTCATGACGTAGTCGCATACCTCATGATCCTGATGAATTGCGTCGCGGCGCGCGCGTTGCGCGCCGAAGGCACCGGCATCTTCCGCGCGACACCAGCCCAAGAAACGGAGAATGAGCCTATCGCTGGCGTTACGTGTGCGGTCGCAGCGCAGTTCTTCCGCTCGGGCGGAGCAGCACAATACATAAACATAGAAAACATTCCTACTGATAATCAAGACGTTGCTCTGCGACACGCTGCGCTAAATGCAACAGAATATATACATATTACATCACCCATTCGTCGACTTGCCGATTTGTTAAATATGACGCGCTTGCAACGCCGTCTAAATCTTATAACCAAAGAAACCGAACGCATGTGTAGTGACGTATTCTACGCTAAATGGATCGCGCGTCTAGATCATATTAACGAACGCATGACCGCCATCAGAAAGGTGCAGAACGACTGCGCACTCGTCGCCGCCGTGGCGCATGAACCGGAAATATTAGAAAAGGATTGGGACGCATACGTATGCGATATCGATCCAGAAAGCAGGCGTGTCAATGTGTTTATTCCTCGACTGAAACTTGTGGCACGCGCAGCCGCACCTCTCGTAGAAACAGACAATGAACTGCTTCCACCACTACAGACCAAGGTTCATTGTCGTATTCACCTCTTTCAAGACGAAGACAGAGTGCGGCGCAAGGTACGTGTCTCATTGAATCGATAAAAGAATTGAAAATAATGTGTTATGTATTTTTCATGTAACAACCCCTAGATATGTCATCATCAAACAATATTTCAGAGAAACAAGCAGCAAAGATGCAAGAGAAGATCGCGAAGGATGATGTCAAGGTGGCATTGAAGGCCGAGAAGGTGGCATTGAAGGCCGAGAAGGAGGCATTGAAGGCCGAGAAGGAGGCGAAGCGCGCGGCCTCTATCGAGGCCAAGGCGGCCGAGAAGGCGGCGAAGACCGACGCAAAGGTGGCCGCGAAGGCCGCAAAAGACGAGGAAAAGAATACCAAAGAAAATGATAATAAACAATTTCGTAAATCTACATTAACGGAACGCATTGCGTGGGCTATAACAAAGCCTACAGAACTCGAAAAAAAGGAGGGAATCACTATGTCACAGCAAAAACATGACGCACAAGAGAGAGAAAAGAAATGGGGTAATGCTATGATACAGCAAACTGATAATGGTCAATGGACTACTTTATTGGGAGAATCTCTTGTATTCGATGTTCTTGAAATGAGAGGAGAAAACCCTAGAAGAGTTACCCGAAAAGAAGGTTTTGAACCTGATTGGGAAACAGACAATTATATGTATGAAGTTAAGACATCTAATTGGTGGGTCGACGGTACCGCCGGAGAGAAGGTGTATGGAACATTTATTAAATACCAAAACATCCCCGAATTATATGGCAAGCCTCTTCGAATTGTCTGCGTGGCAAACCAAGAATATGAACTCACTCACGGAAAAACAAAATATTTTGGAGATATCACAGCAAAAACTCAACAACTTTTAGATATGGCAAATCAGTGGGATATCGAATACATTAAGTTTAGCGATTTATCCAACACTACATTATAATCTTATTACGTATGTATGCTCTGGGCAAGAGTCATATATGAACTACTACGTTTAGTTCGTAATTAGAACCTCATTGGTTCGACCTCCGGGTTTTTTGCTGTTGATCGCTCGTCTACAACTTATAATTTCTGTGGTATACGCTGGTGATGGAAATGCGTCTTTAACCAAATCCACTTCGGCATTACTCATTAATAATTTTACATTATTTGTATTCATTGTTTTACATGTTTGAAATAGTCTGACATGGTCATCAATACCAAACCCATCTGCAGTATAACCAACAAATGACTTGTCTGTTTCTGGAGCATATGGTGGGTCAAGATACACAAAATCACTAGGTTGAGAACGTGCCAACGAGACGTCAAATGATGATACACTAAACACCACTCCCTGAATGAGTTCAGACACGATTCGAATATGCGCTGCGTCGAGAACGGTTGGATTTTTGTAGTTACCAAAAGGAACGTTAAACCCATGCGGACCCTCCCGATACAACCCCCGAAAACAGGTCTTATTCATGAATAATAACATGGCCGATGCAGTAGGTGTTGTTCGTTCTTCGCCAGTTAGTGCATTGAACCTCCCCCTTATCCAGAAGTAGTACGACTCTGGTGAACTCATTGCCTCTTCTGCAGTAAGTGCCTTGCGGTTGACATCGGTTCCGCCTGCGTTGGTGCACTCAGAAAACTCTTCTACGAGAACCCCTACTGCATGAATCAACACGTCGGGACATGTCTGTATATTCTGGTATAGTGCAATTAAATTTGCATTCAAATCGCTTGCGTAAATGATGCCATTCACTTTTATCGTTCCGATTTTTTTATGGGAAAGGAGTGCTAAGAGAACACTGCCGCCACCCAAGAACGGCTCGTGATAATTATTCATTTCACTTGGGAAGAGTCTCATCACATGATTGATAATTTGTGTCTTGCCGCCCACCCATTTGATAAACGGTTTTATAGTGCTCATTAAGGTCTGAGTATGTATGTGTACAATATAACTGTAAAATGTTTATATTGTGCTGTTTCAATTTTGAGAATATGCCTAGTATAGTCTAATTATACTTAAGTTCGCACGATATTTCATGCACTTCTGCCTCCCATCCAGCCCATGGTGGACAATATAACCAAATGTAAATCGTTTGCGCAGCGTTTCTATCTTGGTTTTTGTTCAGTTCGCACCCATTAATAGTAAAAGTATACTCTGCCTGCAGATGTTCCTTTGGGTGGCGGGTTATGGTAAATGCCTTTATACAATTACCATCATTAATCTGGTAACGCACGTGAGCACTGTTTGATCCACCCCAGCCTTGGTCATTAGCAATCATCGTAAAGGTCACCGTTGTCAAAATATTAATGTCGTCGCGCAGTTTGTCGCTGAACTCACTAGGTCGTTTTATGTCTAATGATGCAATCTTTTTCGATATAAAATTATGACCATAATCGCCTATAGATTTTGGAGGAACGTTTCGAACAGACCTTCCATTTATTTTAGGATTTTCATAGAGTGTTATGGGAACACTTATCTGAACATTATCACTAAATAGTGCAGCAAGACCTTCATATTCAACATCAGACCCGACAAAGTCCGGCTGCTCCGCTTGCCCGTCTGACTCTTTATCACTACCACTGGAAGAGAGAACTACTGATTCAGGTTTCGAATTGGTTATTACTGAAATAGCAGATTTTACCTTGCTTTGTTTTTCCATCTTTCGCAAATACGACCTATATCGGTCAAAAAAATCAGTTGCGCGAACAATATAATGGTTCTTTTGAGCCTGTGTCACATATTTTATCGGTGCATGTATTTCTTCAATCTCTTCGGAACACACCTTACCACTTGTTCCAGAGATCATTGCACAAACCCAATTACATCCATCTTCAAACCTTTTTAATCTGTTTGCACTAGCCGGCTTGCGACGATAATCTACCTCACATACATCATCTTGATAGTTATGATCGTCATGTTCATCGTGATCACCAGTATGAATATTCTCCATCACTTCATCAGGCAAATCGTTCAACTCCGCTAGCGAAATGTTGCCATCGCCGTCCGACGCGCCGCGGTTATCGATATCTGTTACTATCTGGTTAATGACTATCTTGTATTTCTCCTTTTTCTTGTGCAGACTATTAATCGTTCTTTCATCAAGTTCTAATTTTAAAAGCATGTACAGATTGTCTTGGATGATATTGACAGGTAATGAACTGTCATTCAACTGATTATCTCCCACCAACATCCACGCCTTGCGCAATATCGGCTGCTTGATGCGCATCGCGCTGCCGAAGATCGTACTGTTTAACTCGATTATCACTGGCAGAGCATTCTCGATGATCTTAAAGTACCGCTTCAACTGGGCATGAATCAGAGACGGACGCTCGTAGTTCGTATATAATTGCCAGTATAATTTCATGCGACACACAAACTTGTCGGTGCAGTTTAATGTACGGAGAAGCGTCAATAACGTATGCATCGGCTCCAACTTGACCACGATCGTCTCGATTTGAGAGAAGGATAACAACTTATGTTTAAACAACTCGTTGTGCGCAGGTGTCCCTTGAAACACGTAGGTCAGCATCTCTAAAGACGTATTGATACGGTTTAAGGCTTTTATGAACGTAGGCAAATGAGACTTCATTAACTTTTTGATTTGGTCGATTTCATTGATCTGATCTTTCAGTCCCTTGATGATCTCGCTGAACCGAGAGATACTTCCAATTATAACATCTCCCATCTGGATTGTACACTATCGTACGATTAAACATTTGTGGATATAAAACATCCATTGAAGTAGGAAACTGACATGGCATCTTATCAGATGTACAATAGCCCATTGACACACAATCCTTACAATCTATGCGTGAATACGATTGTAAACGACTGATGTCGCATTCGATTATAGCGCATCGGCGGCGCATTCGGAGCAGTCGAAACGACAACTTATCCAACTCATTTAGCATTCTCCGACCTATGTACTGTACATCACAAAATAACGCGTTTATATGCTGCATGCGTTTTATCACAACCATATACACATTTGAATATTCAAATGTGTATAAACAATCGTATCGCACCTGTGGCGCATACAAGAATTTCCTACAATTGATTTTACATATACAATTAATCAGATAATAATACTTGTTTTCCTCCCCATGTTAGGTTGCCCGATTCAGATACAGTAAGTAATTTTCCACCTAACCATATTCCGTCATCAACCGCAAGATCTCCTGAGATATTCATATCACCCTGCACCCTAGACGTTTCAATGTAATAGTCCATTATATTGATATGAGACACAATAATAGCATCCTCGGAATATTTATAGAAAAAATAGTAGTAAAAATATCCTCGTTGTGTTCCACGCGCCTGAATATTACCAACATCACCAACATTAGGTGTTCCATAAGTGGTCGCATAATTGAGATAGTTAGATACAAAGAGCGAATGACGCTCCTTTGCTACTGCATCTGTTTCATCCGCTATTTGTATTCTATCGATATCTTGGTCAGTTGCAAGTGGTTGATAATTGTCTGATATCTTAGCGGGTTGGACAAAGGTGTCTGCCTGTGCGCTACTAGTTATATGTGAATATTTATACATATTGGTGCGTAATCCTTTATTAATACTAATCAACGAAGGAATTGTATTTAATGTTTTAAGACCAGCCGTATGACTGGCAAATGAAGTTATAGTCGCGTGGCGTATCGCATTTACATACGTAGTCATATAATTCATGGTTTTGAACAACAGTTGAAGATTAGGATTATTTTTCAGATTTAGATTTCTATTACTGAGGTTCACGGTATATCCTACAGCATATACATGTGGTGTATGCACATGAGATTTATATTCTTTATAATAAACCAGAAAATTTGAATACTCGTCGAGGATACTTTCTGGGATATTTATGGTAATATCTCGATTCCTTTGATCCCAAACTGTCATGCTATTGAAATCGTATAGTGTATCTGACTGAAGTATTCCGGTTGTTTTAAATATCGCTCTGGTTGTCTTTGTACTATTCAGCATATTATTCAACTTGCTAATCGTTGAATCATGACTATATCCCCGCAATATATTCTTCCAAGTACTCCAGGGTTCTCTACCAGATATGACAATCTTGATTTCGTCTCTAATGTCGAATGCAGTCATTGCAAACGAATATATAAATGTCCTAATAGCCCAAACCTCTGATATACTCCACCCCCCAGCCCACCATCTCGCAGCAACCATCAGTGATTGCATATTGGTCGACAATACCATCAGATTTGACTTGTCTCTCTCTGACCATGACTCATTATTGACATTATACATGTCAAGTGATAGATAGTATAGCACTTGTGTGGATAACTGCGCTCTTGTCATGTGGGGTATTGTCTGACCCTTTACTAGTTCCCCTGTCCATTTATACTCGTCCAGTGTAGCAAACAACGCGCCACCATCTCTATTTTTGGCATAATAACTCCAATCATCCCCCCGCGCTGGTGTGTTGGGTGAATGCGTAAACATTTTAAAAAAATCAAAACACGCTTCCCTTCCAACATAATACATATCTTGTATCGCGTGTCCACTCTTCCATTGACTGTTGGTGTATTCCGTAGTGGGGTTTGGAGGATACGTCCAATCGTCAACATTGAAATCGTATGCATCTGGTATCGGTGTTGTTTGTGTAAAATACTTGTTATTATATAATACATAATTTGTACGTTCCTTACCATAATTTGCGAGGTCCTTTATTTGGGGTTGGATTGCAGAACCATCAAGATTACCTGCATTAAATGCAATATTCATGCGAATTGCGGTTATTGCAAACACATACCTCCAAATAGCAATCGTAGCCATGTCACTTGGACCGATGTCAGCATCGGTGAACTGGTGATGAGATCGCGCAGCAACTTCCCCTGCGTGTATTATATTCACCATCTTAGGAGATATATTGGCCGCAACGGCAGCGGCGGAGTCAGTGGCAGTAGGTTGGTTGAAATAGGCTATGGTTGGAGTAATAGGAGCTCCTGCGGTAACCATCGCGTTGGCGTTAAAAAACATATATGCCATGTTAGGTATACCCACATGAGGTAAGCCAATACGCCATGTTGTGATATTTTGGTTAAAGACTGGATCATACCGGAACATGGAGTTCATGTTGACCACATTCGAGACGTCCCAACTGCCTATGGGTTGGTTAAAGGCTTGAGCACTACTGAACATAAAACTCATATCTGTCACATTCGATACGTCCCAATTGCCTATCGGTTGGTTAAAGGCTTCCGTAGCTGCGAACATGGCGTTCATGTTGTCCACCTTCGATACGTCCCAATTGTCTATGGGTTGGTTAAAGGCTAAAGCCTGATAGAACGTCTCTGCCATAGTGGTCACCTTCGAGACGTCCCAATTGCCTATCGGTTGATTGAAGGAGTTAGCCCCATAGAACATAGCACCCATATCAGTAACAGAACTTGTATCCCACCTACTAAGTTCCTCATTGAACATACCCTGCAACAAAAACAACGCGCTCATATTAGTAACAGAACTTGTATCCCAGCTACTAATGTGTCCATATGTAATTTCAGTTGCTGATCTAGTGTTAGTGTCACACCATGCAGTAACTGCCGCGTGTATATTGCTATTTGTTATTGCCTGAATTGGGAGGACGGGAGCGGGGTTGGGAACGATTGTGGAAATGATAGGTGTGACAGGGGTATTGGCCTCTATAGCGGTAATATAATTATAAATGTTTTTAGACATTTTTGCTTCGAATTTATGTTGCTTAGTATGTTGGTTAAAATAGTATTGAGTGGGGGTGCTAGGCGCGCCTGGAATACCATAAGTAGATTGGAACTTGAACATATCATCAAACTTTGTAACGCGTATAGTCTTCCATGTTGTGATATTTTGGTTAAATCCAGTGGAGTATAGGAACATCTCCTTCATATTGATCACATTCGAGACGTCCCAATTGCCTATCGGTTGGTTAAATATGGTAAAATAACTAAACATATTATTCATATCGATCACATTACCTGTGTTCCAATTGCCTATCGGTTGGTTAAATGCACGGGTACTATTAAACATATTATTCATATCAATCACATTACTTGTGTTCCAATTGCCTATGTGTTGGTTAAATTCTACATTACCATTAAACATATTATTCATATCGGTCACATTCGATACGTCCCAATTGCCTATGTATTGGTTAAAGACTATAGTACTAGAGAACATAGCACTCATATTGATCACATTCGATACATTCCAGTTGCCTATTGGTTGGTTAAAGGCGACAGCAATATTAAACATATTATTCATATCGGTCACATTACTTGTGTTCCAATTGCCTATCGATTGGTTAAAGGCTTCAGCACCATTGAACATAGCACTCATATCGGTGACATTTGATACGTCCCATCTAGATATATCATCATTGAATGAGGATGCATAATAAAAGAGACCAGACATATCAGTAACCCGGCTCACGTCCCAATCACTGATGTGTCCATAGGTGGATGTAGCGGTGGTGGGATCATCTATCCATGCAGTTACAGCAGTTTTAATGTTTGCATCTGTTAATGATGGTATTACTATCTGCTGGTTAAAAAAATTATCTGCTGAAAATCCATAGACTCCAAAGACTCCTCCATCGTAAGTTGCATGTATTGCATCAGCACCATCGAATATACCGTTCATATTTACGAGGTTGCTTACGGACCAATTGCGTATATATTGGTTAAATACCGTAGCACCATGGAACATTTGATACATAACCCTGACCTTGGATACATCCCAATTGCCTATCGGTTGGTTAAAGACACGAGCACCATGGAACGTCTGGTTCATATTGGTCACATTCGATACGTCCCAATTGCCTATCGGTTGGTTAAATGTATGAGCACCATAGAACATAGAATTCATATTGGTCACATTCGATACGTCCCACCTAGAGATATCCTCATTGAATGTGCCTTGATGCTTAAACACCATATACATATTAGTAACCTGACTCACGTCCCAATCACTGATGTGTCCATAGGTGGATGTGGCGGTGGTGGGGTCATCTACCCATGCAGTTACAGCACTTTTAATGTTTGAGTCTGTTAATGTTATTCCATGGTTAAAATAGGCTTGAGTGGGAGTGCGAGGCGCTCCTGGAATACCAGTAGTAGAGTTGAAGTGGAACATATCGTCAAAATTTGTAACGCGAGTGGTGTTCCATCTCGTGATATTTTGGTTAAAGACATGAGCGCTAGTGAACATGCCATGCATATTTGTTACATTCGATGTAATCCAATTGCCTAACGGTTGGTTAAAGCCTTGAGCATCATAAAACATATAACTCATATCAGTGACCTTCGATACGTTCCAAGTGCCTATCGGTTGGTTAAAGGCTGAAGCACTATGGAACATATCTCCCATAACAGCAACATTGCTGACATTCCATCCAGAGATATCCCCATTAAAGGATGGTGTACCATAGAACATGCCACGCATATTTGTTACATTCGATGTAATCCAATTGCCTAACGGTTGGTTAAAGCCGTGAGCATCATAAAACATGTAACTCATATCAGTGATCTTCGATACGTTCCAATTGCCTATCGGTTGGTTAAAGGCATGAGCGCTTTGGAACATGTAACTCATATAAGTGACCTTCGATACGTTCCAATTGCCTATCGATTGGTTAAAGGCTGAAGCACCCGAGAACATACTCTGCATATTGGTCGCATTCGATACGTTCCAATTGCCTATGGGTTGGTTAAAGGCTGAAGCACCTGAGAACACTCCGCGCATGTGTAGTACATTCGATACGTTCCAATTGCCTATGGGTTGGTTAAAGGCTGAAGCACTCCCGAACATATATTCCATATTGATCACATTTGATACGTCCCAACCAGATATATCCTGATTAAAGGTGCTCTTATCAAGGAATAACCTGTTCATATCTGTTACAGAACTTGTATCCCAATCACTAATATGTCCATATGTGACATCACCGTTAATCCACGCAGTTACAGCGGTGTGGATATTTTCATTTGTTATTAGTACAAATGTAACCCATGGGCGGGATAATATATTATTTTGTTCAGAATAACCACCCGCTGATTCTAAATTAGATATCCAATCCCAACAATGATATTCTGCAAGCATACTTATCTGTTGCTGTATCTGTACATCTGTCACAAACTTAGTATGGACAACTTTACTGTTATCAGCTGGATTTCCTGGAATAATTGAACGAAGAACGGTGAATGTTTCACCAAAAATAGTGTTATCCACAAATGTGTTAACCCCGCCAGTATAATGCAGGGTACTTTGCATCAGTGTATCTACATAAGGGATGATATATGTTGTTATAGATTTTGTGACAAATGCACTGTTATTGTCTATAACAGATTGTATAGTACTTCCATTCCAAGTAGGATGATTTGTATCATGTATAATTAGTGTGTCTTCTGGTTTAATGCTACCTACCACATACGAGTATATGGTTTGAGGGAGGGGGTCTGAACCAACTTTGTTTTGAATTTCTTCATACGTCGGAGGCGTACTCATATCTACGAACAAAAAATGAGGAGATACGCTGGCATCGTTATTAGGAAGAGCGTTCCAAGTTTCGAGTGTGAAGTCGGAAATAACGAGAGGGTGGTGCTGAGCACTGGTAGTATCCAGGTCACTAATGTGTTTTTTGATGTCAGCGGAATTAGATGAAAAAATAATGGTTGTCTCAATGTATGTATCAGAATATTTTCCAAAATAATAGTCTACTGGTGTATTTGTGGAACTATCGATGACCTGAACTATCTGTACCAAGTCGGATACATTCCATTCGCTCTCATCTGCATTGAACCACTTTGTGGGTTGGTCCGTTGGTAATGCGTATAGTAACTCTACCATATGATCTATTACTTTATTCGTATTATGCATTTGGCCTGAAATTGTGTCTACTACCTCTACTATATCACTCAAAGCAGTGTCCTTAACTTCTAGCATAGTGGTAGGTTGGCACGAAATCCCTAAAGGACGACTACATAAGGTCGTGTTAGTTAACGTATCTACATTAAATATGGGTGACGAGTAGTCAACTGATCTGACTGAGAAATCACCATACATAGTAGAATCTCCTCGTGTGATGATACTTTGACTAATAAACTCGGGAACGCTAACATTACATTTAATACGATAAGTTTTGTCTCCAATATCGGTAAATCGCATTATACAAACATTCCAATCGGACAAGTGTTTATAAGTAACCGCAAACAGGTCACCTCTATATAGATTGAGGTTGGGAGTATTATTGTCTGTTGGATCAAACTTATACTGTTCTTTAAATCGTTCCATCAATATCTTATTGTCATCGGAAACAATTACTGATGTTCCTGGGTAAACTAAAGTTTTTGTAGATTTACCGTTCCATTCTGTATTTATTTCGTTGTCAATTATCATAACATTATCACTATCGGTAAAATCTTCTACTACAAGTTGTAGGGTTCCATCCCCAAATCGATTCACAAATGTTCCATCACTCTTTATCTTTTCTGGTATTGTTTTATCGGTAGAACCATCAAATAACACCATACCATAATTAACCAACTGTGATGCAGAACTCAACTTTTTCACAAATTGTATTAATGTTTCACGGTAAGACACGTCTCTAGTAAATTGGTCCACACTCATTGACCGGCCACACATATTGAGATATGGAATAGAACCATTATTGGATAAAATGAGAGACATCTTCATATATAATATTGAGGTGACCAGATTAGAACTGTCTGTAACAGGTAGAATGGTTGCAAACGTTTTAACAGTGTCCAACATTCGAGTGTCATGGATTTGATACATTTTGTACATATTCGAAATTATTTCTTTCAATGAGTTGTGAGTTACTGCGTCCCAACCCTGATTACTAGTATAATACGCCAAATCGTCTTGAAGTTCACTCTGCTGTTTTTGGAGGGTTGCAAGGTCTGTTTCGAGAGTTGTTAACATCTCGGCATGAGGAGCTATCAATGAAGGCAAATTATCAGTTATATTTTTTGAAAGGAAACGTATCGACGTATGCTGCCATGAGTAATAATTATACAACCAACCAAAAACATCTCCGTATCCCCACATATGAGTGGAGTCTGGCCACCCGTACCAAGTGGTATCGTCAAACTGTCTTTCTAAATTATTTGCATTCGCACTGGCTCGCCAGTCATCGATGTATCTATTCGTCCATCGATTCGAACCAGTCCCGGCCTTATTATAAGCATTCGCATCAGTCTCGTTTCCATAGTTATCTTTTACCCAAGTAAGTGCATTCTTCCAGAATGTATGATATTTTATTAGTTTGGATTTAGCGTCAGCATCAAACTGATTGTCAGTAAGCGCTTTCATGTAATCATTTGGATGAACACGAACAGCCTCTTTGTGAAGAGTTCCTGTTGCATTACTAACCTGTATAGTTGTCGCTGTCAGTTTTGTGATAGCATGACTGCGATATTGTTGGAGTATGGTGGTTGCATCACCACTACCATCACCATATATATCCACCGAGTTCTTCAGATTCGTTATAGTAGTTTTCATATCTGTGTCCCATAAGTTCAACTTCGAATTCTTAGTAAACAAATGATAATAATGGGCTTGATTGTCAATTATATAGAGAGGGTCAATACTTAATGATAAGGTTTTGGTAGGGTCTATACAATCAATAAATTCTTCCATTGTTAAATTCTTCTGAACCGTATAATTATCCGGATAATGATGAGTGCTTTTTCGAATCGATAGACTACTATCTCCAAGGTTTTCAGTTGAACTTTTCCAGTCCGCATCCATATTAGACTGTATTGTGCCTTGCATCTGATTATATAATGTTTCTAAACGAAGTATATATATGGCATCTGTTTGTTCCTTCAAATATTCTTCATATAGACTGTCAAGCCCAAGAAGGCTTGACTGATATTTTAGATTCTTAATTTTGCTCTTAATAATATCATCTTCTTTTGAACGGTCATTCCTTCGGGCGGATAGTTGTTCACGGGTAGTTTGGTACAATGACCAAATCTGATCAGAGGACATTCCGGAAGTATTAAACGGGCTGAAACTCAAGTGTCCTGACGAAGACGCGACGTTTATGAGAAAGGTAATTCCTTTCAAAATCAACGCTGATTCGGGTCCCATCATCGCATTAAGGCCTATAATTGCGACACTTTCTACTACCCCAAAAATAGCATTATATGTAGCGTCATCCTCTTCGTCTGACTTTTTGTTGTTATAATCGTTTAAATATTTTGTTACATTACGTGCTAATTGGTTAATCTCACTATTGATATCAAATCTCCTTTTATATGCGGCAGTAATCGTAGCCATACGATATGGAAGATCAATCCTTGCTTGGAGAAGTGCAAATCGTTCTGTTCTTGTTAGTTGAGATGGTTCTGGGGTTGTATTGTATACACCAAGTTTTAATTGCATACTGGTACTGGTTGTTTGTAAATCGAATGAAGTACTAGGATCGTATGGATTTATTGACGATATAGTTTTATCCATATTTTTTATCGTATTTAACAAAAGTGGAGATAATTCCTCTATAAACTCTTTCATGTCACGAGTTGACAAGTTGTTTATATCTACCATAGCGTCTACCTCATGCATTGCTTGATTCACTCCCAATTTCCCCATTATAGAAACAGAATCGGCTACTGGGTCTACCAACATGAGGGATTTCCCTTGGTAATTCTGTACTTCCAACTCTCCGTTAATAATCATATCAGAGTTTACTTGATTGACAGGAAATAAGTCACCAATTGATGCCTCCTTGTTCTGTATGGTTATTTTTCCAATGGAATCTTTTATAATCTTGATAATGGCAATAATTTTCGAACTTCCATCAGAATATGGAAAAACGATAAGTTGACCATCGAACAACGTCGCGTAACTTGCATTAATATATTCCATTATACGCCGCATCCTTTTGGGGATATTCACATTACTCCCTTTTAAAAAACAGTCTTTGATGAGTCTGTTTTCCCAGTATTTAGCATTCGGTGCTGAAATACATTTCAAAGTATTAAATATATTGTTTGCACCAAACTCCCAGGTTGTATCGCTTCTCGTAAATCCAACCAGTTCGTTACCATTCAATGTGGAACACACGTTATCCATTAAATAGATAAACTGCGTAGACGACGCTCCTATCTCAAACTGTGATATGTCTATCATGTCAAACAAGTTAAACCCAGATGAAATCGCAACTGGATGATTGGTGTCGGAAGTACCCCCTATATTTAACATAGGACGAAATACATAGGAACAATAAAATCGTATGTTTATAACTTTGTTTTTGTCGGAGGTGTCATGAACGATATAAAATCCACAGGATAATTGTGGTTTATCAAACACGGTCGTACCAACCTCATTAAGAAGAGAGTTTTGTATCATTTCTGTGAGGAACTCCCTACCATAATAACTCTTGGGATGTCCGTTTCGTATCTCGGAACTCGTCGTATTATCTATTATTAATTTACTAATACTAGTAGAAACAGCGTTGTATTCCAGTGAACCCATTCTACTTGTAAACTCTAAGTTCATGTCATCAAAATTTGATTGATATTTATTGGGTTGGGTCTTGTTCCAGACGTCATATATGGAAATATCAGAATCATCGTTATAATAGGTATTATATACCTTCCGCATGATGTCTCCTAAATATTGTTTGCGATATGTTTCGTTTGTTGTACTATTTCCACCAGACATATGAAGCGTCGTTATTGGAGAGTTTGCAACTTCTTTTAGAAATAAGTTATACGAGGTTGTTGCATGTTGAAGAGATTTCTCCATATTTCCCACGATCTGCATGGTAATATCATCAGAAATCAAATCGGTTGTAGCATTTTGTAAGGTGTTCAAGTTTTTGTATAATGCCTCTCTGGCCGTTGCAGCTGCGAGCATTACAGATGTCTCTTGTTTAATTGATTGGTATATTCCTGTTGTCCCATATGCCTTGTTAAATAAATCATTCTTCAACTTATAGTTATTCAACAAGGTCGCCTGCATATTACTCGTTGTTATAGAACTAACTGAACTACTTGAAGTAGGTTTTGACATTTTTACCTTACCATAGGAAATCGTGCTCATAAGAGGATTCCCTAAAATATAAGAGGACTCGACCATTGTTATACATTATTGATATATATTAATTAGCATACATTATCTTATACTGTTTAGCGCGGACGCGCGCGTCCGACCACACACGTTTTTATCACAACTGTATACATAACCGACGATGAAACAAAAGGTCTCAGACAACTCCCAACGTATCAATATCGCTCTTGGATTTTGTGGGGAGATTTTTAAAGCACTTATGGCATCAATGCTCATATCGTTTGTTCCACAGTCATGTGACGGGGAATCATGTGGGGTGACCGACAGACTTTTCACAGGGTCGGACGGACTATACATGACTGCGTCGTGTACAAACGTTCTGACGTTTATATCGTTTATCTACCTCTATTATGTTGAAATCTCTAGAGAGAACAAGATGATTGGGTATTTAGAAATGAACCGAGAATTACCACGCGATGATGAAGCAGTCGAACAGGCTTTAGTCGTTATTGGTGATGAGAAGGTTGCCGAACTGCACACGCTTGATACTAAATACCGTACAGCAGGACATATCGCTATGGGTTCATTCGCTGTAAACACCATTCTCTCCGCGTTTCCGATTGCAGCGAACTCTTTGGACGCAAAAACATACACCGTATTTTTGACGAATGTGATATTCGTGATATCAAAACTGATGGAGGTTCGAGAGATTGTCAACACAAAACCTAGCACCTTTCTTAGTGCGTATTTAACCGAGCGCCAACAATTTAATGATGCGGACCCCGATCACGTCATTGGTACCATCGTCGATGGCGATGCCGACGCCGATGCCACGGCCGAACCAGAGGAAAAAGACTCCATGATTGAGATGCTTGACCCATCATCCAATCAAGTCTAATTTTTAAAATGCATGTTTACTTGGTAATTTATAATTATATATATATATATTATAACATGGAGACGGAGTTGAATCAATTATTACATGGATACGGTAATGACGCAATGATTGCAGTTACAGTTGACAGATGGGTAGCATCAGGCGCGAACTGGGATATTTTTTACGCCGATTATCCATACGGACAAGGGATACCACCTTGGCACGTTAAGCATGTATTAGAAAATCATGAAAGATTAAGACAAGAAAGATTAAGACAAGAAAGATTGCAAGAAGCAAGAATGCTTTCAGAAATTATGGAATCGAATCGAACACATCACGCTAATGGAGCCCGAAGAGAACAAAGGCTTCAGATAGATCCTTTACTATCACGAGATATTGCAACAAAATGGATTCTGAAACCAGATGATGCGCGTCCACCAGACTTACCTGCTGGTGGCAAACGTAAATCTTGTCGCAACCGAAAGATCCGAAAGAGCAAGAAATCAAAAAAAAAATCCAGAAAGAGCAAGAAATCAAAAAAAAAATCCAGAAAATCTAAGCATCGTTAATTTCAGGTTGTTCTTATTTACATCGCCCATTTTACATGAGATTTTATTATATCATATTTTTAAACCTTTAGATATACTATAATAGTGAAATGAATCCATCCATTGGTCATGGGTATGAAAGCAACATAACCACAGACACAGACGACGATTTGACAACATTACCAGACATGAATACTCGCCTTGACAGAGCCAAACGCGAACGCGGGCGAATCATCAGAGAGATTAAACATAAGAACGCGGTTATACAGGGGTTACAAAATAAATTATACCCGAGGTCTGCCGATGCCGATGGTAATGTAACCCCTACACCAATTACCACCTACGAACGAAATAGTATAAATAACCAGATTGAAGACAACAAACAGATCGTCATTGAATTACAAAACCGAGTCGAAGAGGTAGAAAATAATATCATGCATATAGAAACGATGTTGCCCCTCCCACTCTTTATGGACACCACCACACACATGGGCGGCAAGCCGCGTCAGCGCAAAACGCCCAAGAAATGCAAATCCAAAAAGGCCAAGAAATCTAGAACTAGAAAATGTAAAGGGACAATTTATACCATAAATGGAAAAAACTACTGTGTAGGAGAGAAAATAATGTCTAAAAAAAATGGTGTTAAAAAAAATAGAAAACATACATCTAAGAAATCCAAAAAGGCTAGAAAAGTAAAAAAAGATAAATAATTTATATCCATATTTATTGGATATAAATATAACACCCCTACACGCAGATCAACTGCGGTCGCGGCGCAACGTGTTCGAGGTCGAGCGCAACGTATGCGACCGCACGCAGAGGATTCGTATCGGAGGTCATTTCCGACCCGTAGTGCAATATATCTGCAAACACGCGGGCAGACATGTACACGTCCGCGTGCGCGTAATCGGTCGCAACCGTTTTCTTTATTTTTAAGGCAACCTTTTCAAGAATACCTATTTCAGGAGTTTTTATCATTTGTAGATTAAAAAATGAAATGGTTGTCCCCCCTGATTTTCTACCGCTTCCTGTCAAATTAATACTGGCATGCGACCCCACAATAACGCGACAAATAGTATCGTTTGACATATTACGTTTAACTTCATGTAGTGGATTGAACAGACCATATTTACTCATAGTATTGAAACGGACACCCATATAGTTTCCATGATGTTCCTTTTGTTTCGACGTGTTCGCGCGACGGGTCCATTTCGAATTGCGTTTGACAGCGTCTTTCGACATGCATTCATTTTTTCTGGTTTTTTTGAAATTCGCGCATAGCAACACCAGACGACCACCCACTTCAATATCACGCGTCTCGTCAGGATGACTATATGTACGCATATCAGTCAATGAATTGCTTTTGACAGGTAGATGTGGTATAGGATCACCCATGGTCACCACGCGTCGAAATAGAATGCGACCCTCTTCCACAAACTTTGCAAAATTGTCTGCAGCATAAACATTCATTACTCGAGGGGCAGCAAATGTGTGACAACATACGCGATCGCGAGACTTGTTTGTATGCGTCTTAATCCACAAATAGGTGAATATCTGCGCGCATGCGCCGCCGAGAGAATGCCCTGTCACCACCAACTTTGCACCTGCGCCCAAGAATTCCTTGGAAAGCATATGAACTGCCTCAGATATTGTATAGAACATCTCGCTTACTAGTTTGAATATTCCAATTAAATAAGCATCTTTATTCTCGTCGGAACACGTTCGCGTGGGAATAGAAGACGACAACCTCATATAGGAACGAATGGCTTTGGGTGAAGCAGTACCGCGAAACGCAATGGTAATACACTTAGTTCGCTTGTCGGCGACAACATAGACAGTAGAGTAATTCGACGTAGAAATACTTATGTACGCCATATCCTTCGATGGAGACGGTATATCGGACATCTTACCTCCCTTCTTGGGGTACAGAATACGGGTCACTGATTCAGACAACCCTTTGAGCGTCTTCGCACTCAACGTATCGGCATCCATAGACGAAAACGATGCGCCGCGCAACGTCTTCAAATGCGGACGCAGCGCAGCCAGTGAAAATATCTTTTCATAACGGTCTGCAAATACTTCGACATCTAAATAAGCCAGACGAGACATTAGACAATTTAGATACGTCAATGCGGATATTTTTTCCATACAAGATATAATATATATATGTATGTATATTATAATAGCACATATAGCACAGATGCAAGAAGTTTTAGGTACAGAACTGGAAGTAGATCAAGAATATTATGTAGAAAAACAGTTCCGTATCGCGCGGAGTAATGGAGAGCAAACTTGGCACACCCAAGAAAAATACTCGGCTATATACTATGGTCCATTTGAACACAATCAAGGAGGATTTATAGCGAAACAAATTTATAGGGGGAGGGCTATTGTTAATAAAATGTATTATCATCCACTTACGTATTCCACAGATCCGAACACTACTGACGAGAATAGAACGCGATTTTACAGAAAGACCGACACACAAAAAAATCAAGAAAGGAGAGACAACCTGCAAAAAAAAGAGGCGTTGACGCAGACGTTCGGAGAACTAGGTATTCACCAATATTTCGCCCCTGATGGACAATCCCAATTTGCCAGACCACCTGGTGCAAAACTTGATGATGAAGGTTACTTTGGAAATAAAGGCGGGCGTCGGAAGCGGACGTTGCGCCGCGCCTCTAAATCCAAAAAGAGACGCAGCGCAACGCGTTCAAAAAAGAGACGCGCGAGGGCGAACAAACGCAAGAAAACAAGAAGAACGAAGAGATAGAAAGAAACACCTGCAAATACATGATAATATTACTACCATCATGTATTTTTACAATCCCACAAATTGATTGTCTCCCATACGAATATCCCATAAGCAACCACATACATTCACCATGGATATATCCGACGCTACACTTATGGCAATGATTACCGACGCATGTAATGCATACAAGCCCCCCGTGCAGCGCCGCGCGACCAAGGCCGACTTCGCCGCGGCGCAGACCGACTTCGACCGTCGCCTCCAGACCGAGTCTGTTCCCAGCCACCGCGAGCAGGTCGAATACGGTGCAAAGAAGCGCATCAAGCCCTGACGCACGGGAACCAAGAGTCAACAGATCCCTTCCAATGGGAACTTTGGCAAGTCCTCTGGGCGGACTTAATCGCTCAAATCTCAAATATTACATACGCGCAGCGCAGCGACGACGAAATGACGACAATAGACCTACGGGTGGTTTATCGTCCGATATGTCGTCCTTGCGCGGGCATTTTTATTATCACGTATATATAATAACTCGATGCGCGAGACCATAGTGAAGTTCGAACGCGGTCCTTTCCCAAAAAAGTACACCGCCCACGTGAGAAACAAGAAGACTCGGAAGCAGCGCGTAATCCATTTCGGCGATAGACGATATCAGCAGTACAAAGACAGAACTGATTTAAAACTTTACGCGAGCAAGAACCACGGCACGCGGAAGCGAATGCAGAACTATTATAGCAGACATTCAGGAACCAAAAGCAGAAAGGCAGCCATCGACAAAGAGGTGAAGGAGAGCGATGGATTATACACGCCCAAGATATTAAGCCATAAGTATTTGTGGTAGGAGGAGCATGATCATGATCATGTGATCACATGTAATTCGCGACCAACCTTGATAAAGGCGTCAATGCACTGTTCTACCTGCGCATGCGTATGCGCCGCGCTAATTTGACATCTGATACGCGCAGCACCTTTGGGAACGACAGGATATGAAAATCCAACCACATAAATGCCTTTTTTCATCAACTCCTCGCTCATTTTTGTAGCCAGTGTGGCATCACCAATCATTACTGGAACAATAGGAGATTGTTCGTTTCCATTCAATGCGAACCCCGCTGCTGACATCTTCTTACGAAAATGTGATACATTTTCACACAAACGCTCCACGCAGTCTGTAGACTCGTTCAAAATCTTGAACACCTCGATACATCCGCCCACGACAGATGGCACAAGCGTGTTTGAAAATAGATACGGGCGAGAACGTTGTCTCAATAAATCGATTACTTCCTTGGGTCCAGTGGTATATCCTCCCATACCTCCACCGAGCGCTTTGCCTAGAGTGCTATTGATGATGTCGATTCGCCCCTCTACATCGCATAATTCAGGTGTGCCACGACCTGTTTTTCCTAAAAATCCAGTCGCATGACATTCGTCAATAAACACTTGAGCGTGGTACTTGTCGGCCAGATCGCATATCTCCTTTAGAGGAGCAATATCGCCATCCATAGAAAATACACCATCTGTTACAATCAAACGATTTCTACACCCCTGTGTGGCTAGTAGATTTCTCTCTAGGTCTTCCATATCTAAGTGTTTGTATCGATGACGTTGTGCCTTGCATAAGCGAATACCATCAATGATACTCGCGTGGTTTAGTGAATCACTTAAGACAGCATCATCAGGACCCAGTAATTGTTCAAACAATCCTGCATTCGCATCGAAACAGGATGCGTATAGCAGCGCATCCTCTGTTCCATGGAAACGACTAATAGATTGTTCTAACTCTTTGTGTATGTCTTGTGTTCCACATATGAAACGAGACGACGACATACCGAAGCCGCGCTCATCGATTGTACGCTTGGCGGCGGATACCACCCGAGGATGACTAGAGAGGCCTAAATAGTTGTTTGAGCAAAAATTAATAACAGATTCTGACCCGACAGTTATAGTGTCTGCTTGGGGGGAGGTTATTACTCGCTCATCTTTCCACAACCCAGAGTTGCGGATTTCGCGCAACTCGTTTTGAACTCTCTCTAGCATAAGCGATGGATCTTGCATATCAAGTTCTCTAAACATAGGAGACCATTATTTTTTATTAGACAAATACGCACATAGGGCGTTTTCATGTCATCTAAAAAATAATAACGTATATCAAATGGACAGACTCTTCTCTCTTTTATCTCTTTTATCAATCGCTGGAATATTGTTTGGAACAACTATGTCCTACGCACAAGCGTCGTCAAACACACAACAACCGCGAATGAACGAGTACATTCCTATAGTTGATGTCGAAGCGCATCTGCGTCGCCATGTTGGCCAAGCCTTGCGTGGCGCTACCCCAAAAACAAACGCACTCATACCACAATCTTTCGACTGGGGAAACGTCAATGGTACAAATTATTTAACCAAAAACCTAAACCAACACATCCCTGTATACTGCGGCAGTTGCTGGGCACACGGTAGTATCAGTGCGTTAGCAGACCGCATCAAAATCGCACGCAAGGCGCAATGGCCAGATATCAATCTTAGTATCCAGTTCTTACTCAACTGTAGATTTGGAGGCTCTTGTAATGGCGGCGATCATCTAGCAACATACAAGGCAATTCAAGAATACGGTTCTATCCCATTTGACGATTGTATGGTATATCAGGCTTGCTCTGCAGATTCTTCTGAACCAATGTGTAGAGGAATACAAACACATGCAATCGAGAATGGTGAAACAGACCCATTCACATGCGACGCGAATAATGTATGTAGAACATGTAACACCTTTACGGAAAGAGGCGGCGCATGCGCCGCCATCGATACATATCCAAACGCGACCGTAGCAAAATTCGGCGCGATCCGCGGCGCAACAGACATGATGGATGAAATATATACTAACGGACCCATCGCATGCGGAATTAACGCAGAAGATATTGTCGAATACGTTGGAGGGGTACACGACGCGCCACACAAACCTAAGATGATTAATCATATCATTTCTGTTGTGGGGTGGGGGTACGATAACAAGATTGACAAACAATACTGGATCATTCGCAACTCTTGGGGGTCATACTGGGGAGAGATGGGATTCATGCGTCTCGTATTGGGTGATAACCAACTAGGTATCGAAAAAACATGCGCATACGCCATCCCGGGAACATGGACTGAACACAACTTTCCATGCTACGAAGATGGAAGCAATTGTTTAGCGGATTAGCGTACCGCGGTGGGATAAAATACCTAGGAACAAAATGCGAATCAGCAGTTAGTGTAGGAAAGGAAATATTATAGTGCTTTTTATTATATATATACTATTCATAACAAGTATGCCTCAAGAAGTAGACCAGACGAACACTACTTCTGTATGGGTGGCAGGTATACAAGACCAGTGGCAATCCTTTCCGATAGGGAAGAATGGATATCTTGTTAAATTCAATTTGCATGGTGTGCGCAGTTATACTAATCTCCCCACCTCTAACCCTTTTATTATGCGTCTTTATTCCGGGAAAGGAACTGATGGACCGTTAATAGTTGAGTCAGAAACCTTATATACGCCCGCTTCTGGCAGTGGTATAGTATCTTTGGAGATTCCTTCACCAAATCCAGTGAATGTTACTATAGGTGAGATATATACAGTACGAATAATAGCCTCATCACACACACAGATGTCTTGGTTAGGAGGCAATGACACATCGACTGGGGCTGATGATAGTAGTAGTAGTAGTTATAACGATTTTGCATCGTTGCTATATGAAACATATATTGATTCCGAATACCCAATAACCATCATATCCCATCCAGATTATACATCAGGAACTGTTCCTGGAACCACCTTTATAACACAAAACTGGATAGATGCAGGCAGCCCGACTAGTTTCGAGATACGTGGATATGAAATGATTGGAAATAATGCATTCGAGGGCGAAAACACCATAACGGATGTTATATTTGGGTCGGGAGTTGTTACGTTAGACGGCCGAGCATTTTGGTCTAATACTGGACTCGTTTCTGTCACAATAGGACCCGATGTGACAACAATCGCTAGAGGGTTTGTAGGGATTGCATCCAATTTTACAACCATTAATTTGGATTCAAATAATACTACCTTCCATTTAGACAATGGTATTCTGTATAAAAAAAACGGTGCCAATAACATTCATACATTGCTTCAATATCCGGTAGGAAGACCTGCAGAGGAGTTTACTATACCTGATGGGGTAGTAATCATTGCGGACAACTCCGCGGCCACAACAAATATAACTGCGGTCCATATCCCCGCATCCGTCACCATCATTCATTGGGAAGCGTTTTCTAATGCTAACAGCCTTGCATCCGTCACGTTCGCTACGGGCAGCGTGCTCGAAATCATCGCGTATCAGGCGTTCAAGGATACCGCGATCACATCCATCGAGATCCCCGCGTCCGTCACCGTCATCGGACAGCAGGCGTTTTCTAATGCTAACAGCCTTGAATCCGTCACGTTCGCTACGGGCAGCGTGCTCGAAACCATCAAGTACCAGGCGTTCAAGGATACCGCGATCACCTCCATCGCCATCCCCGCATCCGTCACCACCATCGAGAATAACGCGTTCAGAGATACTACTTCGCTTACCACGATATACATCGCAGACGGACAGACAATCAATGGTTCAGCGATTACATCCAATACAACAGTGACAGACCCTTACGGACATTCAGGTGATGTCTTCTTTGCACCGATCATATCCCCTCCAGGTCATACATCAG
>Ga0209307_1000100_pt1 | contig 65622 bp, 57 predicted proteins | sample COGITO_mtgs_1105_FD_185519 | JGI IMG/M metagenome (GOLD analysis project Ga0209307, IMG submission 185519) | Pelagic marine microbial communities from North Sea - COGITO_mtgs_110530 (SPAdes) (version 2) | ecosystem: Environmental > Aquatic > Marine > Epipelagic ... | reverse complement strand
ATCGGTTTGGTGCAAAATTTGCTAAGGAAATTCGAAAGAAGAGGGCGGGTCAACACTCAAACTGGCAATGGCATTTAGATGAAGTCTTCGTCAAAATAAATGGAGAACGCTTTTACCTATGGCGCGCCGTTGATCACGAAGGCGAAGTTCTTGAATGCTTTGTTACAAAACGACGCAACAAGGCTGCAGCGGAGAAGTTCCTCATAAAAACAATGCGAAAACACGGATCACCCAAGATCATCACAACAGACAAGCTGGGGTCCTATGGCGCGGCTTTTCGTGAGATTGGAATTGCTGACAAGCAATTATGCGGAGGCCGGTCCAACAACAGATGCGAAAATTCGCACCTGCCATTTCGACGACGAGAACGAGCGATGCAGAAGTTTAAAAGTTGTGCAATGCTTCAGAAATTTATCAGTTATCACGCCCAGATATACAACCACTTCAACCATGAAAGACATCTAGAAAGCAGGCAATCCTTCAAGCAAAAACGTACAACTGCTCTCACAGAGTGGTTCAATTTCTGTGCCGCATGATGATTGACTTGAGGTGTCTTTTACGGGTGTTCAAGTTTGTCTGACAGCACCGCAAAAACGCAGTGCCGCTCTCACAGAGTGGTTTCAAATCTACGCTCCATAGATTTGTGTGATTGTGGTACTTTGGGACCTGTTAGAATTTGTCTGACAACATCAGTTTTCATTTGGCTGACGGAACCGATGCGGCTTTTTTCGTATCTTTGGTTGGCTTTGACCCAAGCGCCCCGGACAGAGCGAAGCTGAGCACGATCAGTGGCAGCCCGATCCCAAAGGTCCAGCGCAGACCGAAGTGTTCTGCAATGAACCCAAGAAGGGGCGGCGCCAGCAGAAACGTCACAAAGCTGAATTGCGCCAAAGCCGCGACGTTGATGGCTGCGGGCCGGTCGGTCCGTTGCGCCGCTGCAGACATGGCAAGCGGGAACATCATCGCGTTGCCTGCCCCGACTAGGGCGAACCCAACTAAAGCGACCAAGGGGTCAGGCGCAAAGAAGACGGTGATAACGCCCAGTGCCATGACCGTTTGCATCCCACGGGCGACACGGGTTGGTGCGAAGCGGTCGACAAACCGGTCTCCGAAATATCGCACCATGCCTTGCGACAGGGCTGCGGTTGCGACGCCGATAGCACCCATCTCTGGAATCGCTACAAAGACACTGTCCATGTAGATCGCTGTCCAATCGATAGAAGCTCCTTCGAGCAGCATGGATGACAATGTCACCCCAACAAGGACCATAATCGCGAATGTTGGTTTTGCAACGATCGGTGGTTTGTCGTGACTATCGGTGGCGCGGATGGTGGCCGGTTGAAAGGCCTGCAGGCACAGCCACGTCAGAAGGATGCAAATCGGAATGCTTGCCATCAGCTGGGTCTGAGGTGTGATCCCGAATTTAACCATGATTGCGCTGTAGGCAGCCGCCCCGAAGAACCCAAGGCTCCAGAATGCGTGCGCGCGACTCATGATGCGGCGGTCCATGCCTGCTTCGACCCTGTCGGCTTCAACGTTGATGATAATTTCAACCGCTCCAATACACAGGCCTGCTAGGATTAAAAGAAAGAAAAAGGCCAAGGGATCGTTTGCGAAAGAGGCAATTGCGAAGAACAGCGACATTGCCGGAACAAGTGCGAGCATTGCAATCCGATGGCCAATCTTGGTCACAAGCGCCGTGCTGAGCGTGAGCGCTGTGATCGTTCCGACCGAAATCCCCATCAGCGCCAGACCCAAAGCGCCTTCTTCTATCCCCATCGCGAATTTGATGTCTGGAAGGCGCGGGAAGATTTGACCAAGGCCAAACGCATAAATCGCGAAGACCGCGAAGACGCGGTGATGCGGTTGGAGGCGGGCAGACAGAGACATGGGTATAGCTTTCAAAAAAATACACACAAGCTTGTACAATTACGCGAAAGTGGCCAGATTTTTGGATAATTGTAAATATCGGAATTAGGCATCCTTCTCAGCGCCTTAAATGAGCTGGTAAGATGCGGACGAACCAGCCGTTCAGGATCCAAAATCGAAAGACTGCTTCCCACTCTCGGTCATCTGTCTACGCTCTGCATATCCCAGGCTTTGAGCAGTCTTGGTAGTGCCTCTTCCCAGTCCATGACACCGACTTGTTCTGCCGATGAGTCGTACTGCCCTACAAGGTTGTTCTCGAACTGAGAGTGTCGCCCTACTAGGTTGTTGGGCACTGTCAGAAGAAACTAACTTGAGACGGGTAGGGCGGTTTCGTAGTTTTGCTCTATGACAAAACGCTCTCCATTCAGGTACTTCAATACGAGCCCAGAGATCATCCGCTTGGCTGTGATGCTGTACGTTCGGTTTCCACTTTCTCTTCGTAATTTGGAGGGTTGATTGAGAGCAGTTGCTTGCTCGTGGACCGCTTTTGGTACCGCTTTTTGAAATCTGAATTATTTTAAGTATCTGATATTAAATAATTTATTAAATTAAATTTTGCCGTGTGGGGGCACCATAATCCAAGCCAAAGCATTGTAATACCTTACTAATTACACTTAGTAAGTGAGCCGTAGACCATGCTGGCAACCAAATCTAACAGCTATACGTTCCAAAAGGACGGCGTTTGGTATTTTTCAAGAAGAGTGCCCGCTGATTTACGCCAGCATTATAGAACAGGCAGGATTGCTTACTCCTTGAGAACTAAATCCATCAGGGGTGCCCGTGTTAGGGCTATGAGTGATGCGGCTAAATTAGACAGGCATTGGCATATCCTGAGAATTTCTTCCGATGATCTACAAGGGAAGCATCTACTCGTTGATGCCGTGCAAGAGCCCCTGGCTGAGGCTTCTATCGATGACCATTCGTTTAAAGCTGCTGTGGCAGTCTATCTCCGCTTAAAGGACAATGATCGCCCACCGACCTTTGAAGCTGCTGTGAGGCGTTCTTGTGGCTACCTGATCGATTGCTGTGGGATGAAAAACCTCCATAATTATGTGCAGTCTGACGCTACCAAGTTCCGTGATTACCTTTTTGCCAAAGGCCTGAACGGGGCTTCTGTGGCTAGGATATTTGGGACAGTACGAGCCATTATAAACTTAGCCCTTATTGAGTTTGGGCTTTCCGATCCTTTGGCGTTTTAGGCTGAACGAGCGCGAATGGCCTAAAGTTGCCTATTTCCCACCCCTATTTTTGGGGGCCAGAATTTCATCGAAGGCTGAGTCAGCTAAGCCGACTAGTATGGCGCGCCCAGATGGTGACACTTTGAAAACACCATACTCAGCACCTTGGTAAGTCTCTGCGGTGCCGTTTTGAAAATAGTAACGTGGAGCCCCAAAGGTTATGCCGCGACTGCGGCGAACGTAATTTATGCGGATTTCATTTTCACCTAGGTTCCTAGTGTCTGCAATCCTGCTTACTTTACCCAGGCCATTTTCATCTAACGTTAGAATTATTTGACCAGAGGGCGCCAAGTCCTTCGGCAAGATTTCTGAGTTTTCTTCTACATATGCCAGCGTCATAAAATCCCCCATCATCAACGCCCTTGGATCGGCCGGGCGTAAATCTAGCAAGACTGTTTTGCCACCCCGTCTTATATTTTCCAAATCTTTGATTTGACTTATGAAAAAGCCGGCAATCGTGAGTGCGCCAAATGCTATCACTATATATCGCAAAGGTGTCATGCTAAGACTTCCCTCTTTTGGCGGACAAAGACCCAAACTCCAGAAAATACCAATCCTGACAAAAACAAAATTATTGACTTTGTTATAAAATCAAGACTGAGTTCATAGTAAAACATCGTCAGAAAATAGACTTGTAATAGGGTTCCGGTGATAGCCAAAGCCTGAGATCCGAAGATGTATCCTGCAAGCATCAATAACAGCGCTGAAGCGCCGCCTAATGGCACGAATGCTGCCCCAATTAGAAGCGGAATCAAGGCCGTTATGGGCGGATTAAAAGCCGCAATGGTTTTGCCTATGTTTAGATATACGGTGCAGCTTAACAAAACGATGAGACTTATAATACGGGCCAACCAATCATCCGAAAAACGCGAGGCGTCCGCAATGCCCTCCCAATTTTGCGTGTGGATTAAAGTAATTCCTAAGAGAGCAGGCGCTATCATAAAGGCTGTGCCAGCCGCTTTATAAAGGCGCATTCTAATCGGCAATGTTAACAAAACGACGCCGAGAACTGTCGCGACGATAAGAATGATGCTCTCAACCATCGGCACATTCCAGTGATATAATTCTGCGCCAACCAATATAATTATTGCCGCTGCTGACAAAAATTCCAAAATTCGGTCGCGCACAAAGGTTATGACGATAAGGCTTAGTGCAAGAAGCAAAATAATCATCGCGTCGAAACTATCGAGTTCGTACCCAAAACCGAATGCTATCAAAACACCGCCCACAATAATCAGGGTGTTAAGCATATTTTGCACATAAAGGGATATGGTTCTTCGCCTCTCAAAAATCGAGAACCCAAAGACAAAGCTACCTAGAATACCAAATAATATTAGGTTCTCAATCTCCATAGTTATCCAGAGAATGCCCCCGAATAAAACAACGCCAAGCATAGCGGTTACAATACCTGCAACAGCTAAAAATAGCTGCATATACCAAGGATGCCTGCCTTCGACATCACTTGCTAATATATTAGAAACTTCGCTCTCTGCCAGTCCCATTTGTCCACAAAATTCCGTCAATGATATCACAAATCGAATGCGATCGTCGTCAGCTTTCGAAGCCTCAATACTCAGCCGCGAGCTGGGTAGAGTTAAAAAGTGTCGAAAAGCTTTGACCAATCCAAGCGTCAAGCCACCCATCAATATGAACTGGAGGAAGAAAATTCCAACAATACCCTCGTCTGCGACCTCAAAAAGTTTAAAAGTGAATTGAGCCACTAATATGAACACGCCAAAGCCAGCCAATGCCAGTGTCCCAAGACTGGGCTTCGAATAATACAGATAGCCCAAAAGCCCGCATATTAGCCCAAGTGAAAGAAGCCAAAGCCCTTGGCCATTAACCCAAAAGCTTTCTGTAAAACTGATAAAAGAAAAACCGATAACAGCTAGAACCAGGAGGATACGAAACCACTCTGCGCGCGCCCAAACAAGGCGAGGTGACAGAATTTTATCCAGCAAGATAAGCGCCACGATTAGCCCGCCCGAAACCGCAATGTTAAGCATGTTGGCTGCAATAGGGTACCCCGCTAGGCGCAGCCCGGAATTAGAGTAGGCTGTAATGGCTATAATCAATATGACCAACCAAACCGTCCAATGCGCCAAATTTCTAGAGGCCAAGGCAAATGGCAATGTCAAAATTGCCCAAAATACAAAAGGTGTATGTAACATCGCTGGCGTTTGGTATACCTGTCCTAATACAGCGAACATCGCGCCAACCAGGACAGTGGCTCCAATTGCAAAAGCCTGACCCGTGGGACTGTCGAGTTTTGCAATTACCCAGGCAATCAGACAAGTTAATATACCGCAACCAACGGCTGCGAATTTGGCCATTTCGGATAAATCATTCCAATTAAAGGCAAAGAAAAAGATAATCCCAGACAACATATGCCCAACCGCCATTGCGAGAAGAGCCTGAACGGCCCAGTCTTTCCAAAAACCTCCATCTCGCAAAAGCGAGACTGCATTTAAATATTGGTGGCTCGACAGGGAGCCACGTTCTACAATTAGTGAAATATCGTTCAGTGACACAGTCGATACTTTGGTCAAAGTAACCCTTTCTGGCCGCATAATAAGCTGGTTGGCGCAATTTTCGCTTCGTCTAAGTGAACCAATTTTAGCATAGCTATATCACACAAAAGTTTCACGGATTATTTGACCTCCCAATCTTTCCAATCAATGGATGCCAATCACTTGGAATGTATAGCTGTTAGATTTGGTTGCCAGCATGGTCTACGGCTCACTTACTAAGTCTAATTAGTAAGTTATTACAATGCTTTAGCTTGGATTATGGTGCCCCTGTCCTTCCCCCCTAAATTAGTGCCACGAATTTTGTTAAAACTCTCTTAAGGATGAATTGGAATGGCCATCAAGAGACCTAAACCTGAAGAGATTGTCGTGAAGTTATGGCAGGTTGAAGTTCTGCGAGCGGCGATCCCAGAACGGCAGACCCGTAAAGCGCCTCTCTCGCCCGTACAACTGTGCTCGGTCGGTACGGAATTTCAGAACGCCTGCGCTAACGGCATTGGCGTAGTCGGTCAGGGCGTCAGGCTCGGCATTGGCCAGCCAAGGGGTTAGAGCGTCAACAACCCTTGCGCCGGACCAGAGAGCTGTCGTCATACCGTGAGAAGATAGCGGATCAAATGTCGCCGCTGCGTCTCCGATCGCCATCCAGGCGGCGCCGTGGCACATGCCCACCGGTGGGTCGATCCAGGTGGTCCCGGCACTGCCAACACTGGGCGCGTCCTCAAGCGTGAAGCCCGCATCCTCGATCCATTGGCTGACGTTGGGGCTACCAGAGACTAGGTCACGCCACATTGCCAGATCACCAGATAGGCCACGGGGGATCAGGTCCGGATCGCTGAAATAGGCGAGCGATAAACGCTGGTCTGGCAACAGGGCCGCGTACCACCACCCGTCCGCCACCGCCTCAATCAATGTGGCGGGAGTGGGATCGACCGTTCGGTCACGATGGAGCGGGAACGCGTAGGCAACGGCCATCCGGTCGTCCCGTCGCAGAGTTGCGAACTTTCGGACGAATGCCGCCGCCCGGCCGGTCGCGTCGACCAGGGTCCGCGCCCTGAGCGGCGGTGCGTATTCAGTTGTGATGGTCCACACGCTATCTTCGGCAGTGGCGGTGAGAACCGTTTCTCTGCGGCGCTGTACGACTGTCTGCGCCCGCGCCCGCAGATCCTTCTCGAAACGCGGGCGGTCGAGCACCCAGCCCGGTCCGCGCAGTTGCACGATCGCATTCCGCTCTACCAAAGCTTCCCGTCCCCAGGCGGTGAAGGTTGCGTTTGCGGGACGATGCCCGGTGGTCACGAGATCGCTGAGGCCCAGCCGGTCGAGGATCGGTCCGGCAGTCGACGGCAGGCTCTCTCCAACGCGATCTTCGAAAGGTTGGTCTGGCGCGAACCAAGCCGTGCCGTCCGCCAGACCAGCCCAGCTCAATGCCACGCATGCAGCCGCTCCGGCGATCCCGCCGCCAATCACCACTACATCCTTGAGAGCATCGTCTGCCGAGGTCAATTCGGTAAATCACCCATGGACGGGTTCCACTTGAAGCGAGCTTCCATATTGTCCCGTCCGACCTCGACGAATATTTCCTTGGGAATGCCAGCGGGTTTATCCGCATCAATCGGGCCAGGCCGTTTCATAACGAACCCCAAACGCTCCCATAGGGTGATCATGTTGGTGATGCCATCCCAGTAGCTGGCATTTGCGTGGTAACCGATGCCGGCGACGGCGCGGGACCAAGCCTCCCGAGTTTCGAAAAATTTGACCCGCTCGTCCGCCGACAAATCGGCGTTTAAAGCTTCCTTATAGTATTTCTCCGGCAACACGTCGATCGGAAGCAGAGCGGGCCACCAGACGGCGGTCGGGAAATCTTCCTGCATTAGCACCTGTTGACAGCTGAAGGCGTCACACTGCCATGGCAGCCCCATCCAGCGAGTCAGATCGCCCGCCCATTGCGGGCCGATCGGAGGTGGTGCTCCGAGGTCGGGGTTGCCTTTGAACGCGGTCTCCGCGGTCAGCAGGAAGCCGATGTTTTGCACCAGTGTGTCCCGCTTGCCTAAGGCGAGGCGGAACGGTTCAGCCTTCGGGTCGGTGTTGCGGGCATACATCTTCTTGATGCGAAGATAGTAGGTCAGCTCGACCCCTGGATGGAACCCACCGCCTGAACATGGTTCTAGCGCGGCTTCCGTCAGGGCATCGGGCTGTTGGGCCAAATCTAGATCGTCGAGGGTGCTGATCGCATCAGCGCCAGGATCCTCGTAATCATCAGTGAAGTTGCCGATCGCCCATTGTGCCAGATCGTCGTACTGCTTCAGTGGGAAGCGGAACCATTGCAAGGGGCTGCCGTCATAGTTCACCCCGCCCCCCAGCATCAACGGCATCTTCAGCCGCTCAGTGATATAAGCGTCGGGCGCGTCGTTGTACGGGTTCCGGAACTTCTTGAAGACAGATTCCCGAAACGTACGATTTGCGGGGCTGGGATCCCGCAATTTCGCGAGATAGGTTGGGTCGGAGAAATCACCGATATCAAGCCAACCCTGGCGCAAATTAGCTTCGGCGGAGACCCATTCCATCAACGCCAATCGACGGAAAGTCGGATAGACCTGCGCTCGGAACGAAATTGGCCCAACCAGGGGTGGAACCCAACCTTCGGCAAGGTTTAGGCTGTTGATCACATCGTAAAGCGTCGAGACTGGCGGTATTTCGGGGGCGAAGTTTGGTCCAACACTGGCCACCCAAGCATGATCGGCTGCAAGCTCGGTCCCGTCCGCCAAGGTGACCGTCGCCTCGACTGGCCCGTCGCACCAGTCGTCATGCCAGCCGTCATTGTCGGCGAAGCTGGTGATCGCGGAGTTGTTGGGACTGTCGGACTTTCCGTCCGACGGGAACACCAGAAGGCGCCCGGCATCATCGGTGCGCAACTGTCCCAAACCGACTTCGATCTCGTCCCAGAATTGGCCACCCATCGCATAGGCCTCGCCCGTGCCGTCGGCGTTTGTGTTGGTGCCGGTGATTGTGGTCTCGCCACCGTCGATCACCAGCATGTTCTCCCGTTCTTGGTCGGTGACGAAATACTGGTTCCGACGTTGTCCCGGGAGGCCCGGCGCCTTGTCGCCATTGTCCAAAGGATTATTGAACCCGTACCAAGCCGCCTTGGTGTTGGCGACGTGAACGCACCATTCGATCTTCCCATCAGCGGCGGTCACCTCCTTGATCACCTGACCCTGATCGTCGAACGCATAGATCCGAAAGCGCTGAACCTGCTTCTTGATGCTTTGCGTGCCGTCCTTGTAATCGCCGTTGGTATCCGGCAGCACACCCGGAACTTCGGGGGCGAGGAACCATTTATCACTGCCGCCGACCCGGGAGATGCCAATCGGTGGGTATATTCCGAGGCGCGCGATGGTGGCGTTCGCCGGTGCGGCCTTGCGCGTGGAGGACGCCAAGGCGGGCTTGCTGGGAAAGGGAAAGGCCGAAAGCAGGGCTGCCGCGCCGACACCGGCTAGAAAGTCACGTCGTTTGGTGGGTTTGACGGGCGATGTGGTATCGGCCATGCGTTCATCCTCCGATGCTGAAAAAGGCTTATTATCCAACATTCCCCAAGTAGCCTGCTGTCTAAGGTCAAGATCGACTAATTTTACTAGTTGAACAAGCATTTTTCGTCCTGAGCGATGTCTTTGGTTGCGCAAATACTTTGATCTTTCTGCATTAGCCTCACTTACCCAAAGAGCCAATGTCTATATATATAGGCTTTTGGCATATCCACCCGCTTTTCATCGGTATTCCATCGACTTCAAAATCCAATGACAGCTATGCTTTAGCTGAAACCAATGGTGCGTCCACGGTGGCGGACCGTATACTAATTTTAGCGGCTCGTGGTGCAGAGGTATTGGACGCTATGTAACTGGCTATGCTCTCAGTTTGAGCCGGATCAATATGACCCTTGCAATCTAATGCTGGGCTGCAAAATTTAGATCAAAGGGTACGTTCGACGCTCTTTTTTTTACTTGGTCCACTCGCTCGTATAATTGTGGTGGCCAAAAGTACAGTTCCCAGACCACCGGCTAGACTAAACGCCAGCGAGACTCCAATATGATCAGCTAAGCCTCCCAAAATTATTGCCCCCGTGGCGGTTGCACCGATACTAACCATAGTCCAAAGGCTCATAACACGGCCGCGAAAGTCATCATCCAGATCGATTTGAATCGCTGTTTGGACCGATATACCAGCTAAGGTTCCCGAAAATCCGATATAGAAAATACATAAAAGTGTAAGATTCCAAGAATTGGATAGTCCTACCAGGGGCATTAGGCCTATACCAAGTAATGCGCTAGCGAGCGCAAATTTTGGTAATTTTCTGACTGTTTGACTGGGTGTAAATGCTTTTATTACTCCAGCAATTAGCGCACCAAATCCTGCGCTGGATGTGAGTAAACCAAGCCCTGTGGCGCCTCTGCTGAAAACGCCATCGGCAATGACAGGAAGAATTTCTAAGGTGCCTCGGATCAGAAAAGCATAAAGTGCTGTGACTAAAAAAGCTTGACGAATAAGTGTGTTTGCAAGAGCGTATTTAATACCATTTTGAAGAGCAGCGATAAAAGGCTCATTATTAATTATGGAAGATGATCGCTGTCGAGGGTGTAGCAGACTTATTGCGAAGATGAACGGCAAATAGAAACCGGTTTGAACAAGTAGAGCTGTGCTTATACCCCAGCTCGCTATTAGCCATCCACCAATGGCGGGTCCTGTCAATCTTGCCAAATTGAAATTGATTGCGACAATTGAGACCACTGAAGCAACCGAGGTACGATCAACCAACCTTGGAGCCAGTGACAACCTAACGGGATTGTGAGCTGAAGTGACTAATCCGGATAAAAAAGACAGAAATGAAAGAAGTATCTCATCAAGAATTCCGAAGGTAAAAAAAAGATAAAAACCAAGAGAAATAATTAATAAAAGTATCTGTGTCAGCTTTGCTACTTGCGTTATTCTCATTCTGTCGACCAAGACCCCAAATAACGGTCCGGTGACCATTGCGGGAGCGAAATTGACGAAAGCGATAAATCCTACAAATGTTGCTGATGATGTTAAGTCCCACGCGATCCAACCAATAGTAACCCTTTGCATCCAAAGTGCGTTTACTGCAAATAAATTACCGCCCAGATAGATGCGGAAATCTCTGAACTTGAGCGCAGATAGATTCATCTGAAACAGATACTGTATCTATTCAGCAGATACTACGCGAATTTATCTTTGATAATTCAAAATCTCAAAGATATGTAACAACAGTTCCACTCATGATTCCATCGAAAATAGCCCTGCCAAGCACTGCGGTCTTTGCAAAGAAGTCGTCATCCATGAGATTTTTGCACTCGATTTTCGTACTCAGTTGTCTCGCAGTTTATTTGGACAACTGAACCGTTTACGCAAGCTGACAAAAAGTTGGACGTAAGGCAGTTCTTGTTAGCCGAGCCATAATAAATATTGATCCGATCTCCAATGCGGTTCAGCAATTCGCAGATGTCGTTATTGCTTAGACCGTCCGCAAGTTTAGTGATTTCTGCATTTGTCATTTTTGGTTCTCCCTGAATTGTGTTCGGGTAATTCTAAAAGATCTCAGCACAACTCCGTTATTATATAAATCCATAATTTTACTCAATAAAAACAATGATGAATTTTCCAGAAATCACCAAAAAAGGTGTTATGTTGAGGTCTTTTTAATTCAGCAAGAAATCTAAACAATGTGAGCGTAAGCAGTCGTCATTGTCTGGATAACTATTATGATCAGCATTAAAACAGAGGGATAAAAAGTTAACGCAAACCCAAAAGCCCTCGCTGCTGGTCCTTTCGCATAACCATAAAAAAATAAGAAACGACCGATAACAAAACTAAGTGCTGCTATTGGGACTGCAGATAGCCATCCGCTCGGCATTAGAAATGCCCAGCAATTATAAATGATAACCGCGATTGTTGTTTGCTCCAGTGTATTTTGTAATAACGCTTGGAGTATTTTAGCCTGAGCCGTTGCCTGAGTTAAACCGCTGCCATTAATATCAGCAGGAGTAAAAAAACGGTGTTTTGCTAAACGTCCAATGCATATAGTCAATACTAAACAAAGCAGAGCAATAGAGCTGATTGCAACCCTGAGACGTTCATTGTTATCCAATGTTTGGCCGAAATTAAATGGGTTAAAGATGGAACCAAAAACTATGACTACTAATGCCACCCCTAGACCTGAAAGCATGCCTAGCAGAGTGCCTTTTTGTTCAACTGTTAAAACCATTTAATTTCCCCTCTACCATTTGGTAAAAGCGGCTCTAAGGAGGGCCAGTTAATCAGGCGTTCTATCTCATCCAAAGCGCCCAATACCGAGAATTCAAGAAGATCATGCATGGTTAATTGGGCGGGTTGGCTCGTAAAGCGTTTTCTCATGCTCTTTTAATAAAGCGCAATAAACTGCGAAGGAACCCTTATGATGGCCATTTTTGGTCTTCTGCTCCCTAACTATCAGGGCGGACCCCTTCAAAGGGGGAGGCTCAATGTCTGCCGTCAGCACTAATGGGTCCAAATCGGATAATGTTGTAAGAGGGTATTTCTGATTCATCTTATCGATTTGGAGATCAAAACTAAGAGGATTTTGAAGTCGTAAAATTATAATTTCAAAATCCTCTCAATCTCGATCTTATATTCTGCAAGATGTTCCAAACCCTCTCTTAATTTGAGACGCCTTTGGACCCAAATACTCTAATAACGGACAGCGTCTGTCTTCGGTGAATTCCAATGTAAACTGAATATCCAAAACACCCGTGCCGGTCTCAAGGCCGCTGCAAAATGCGGGGAAGCGGCCGGCGACATGAGCCTATGGTGCGACGAACAAGCCCTTGTATTTTTCAAGCAATGCCTTCTTTTGTACCTCGCCTGTCGCATCACGTGGCAGTCCAGGCAGGACAACTAGTTTTTGTGGATGTGCGACGTGATCCAGCAAAGGGAAACATAACATGAATAACCCTGAAATTTTGGAACCGCAGGATTGGACGTTTCCAATACCTATTGCCTATGGGCCGGGTCGGCTGTCCGAAATTGGGCGACGCTGCGTAGCGATGGAGGTTTCCAACCCGTTGATCGTCACTGACAAAGGCAGCCGCGACCTGCCGTTCATTTCGCAACTACAAGAGTATTTGACCCAGCCGGGGCTTTCATCGGGCATATTCTCGGATATCTCGCCAAATCCGCGTGATGATGAAATTGGCGCCGGGCGCGAGGCATTCCGGTTGGGCAATCACGATGCGATCATCGCCATTGGTGGTGGAAGCGCGATGGATGGTGGCAAAGCTGTCTGCTTGACCGCGAGAAATGATATCGATCTGTGGGCTTTTGAATGGGAAAAACTGCCTACAGATATCGATACATACCAACCCTTTCCAACGCTGATCACAATCCCAACAACTGCTGGAACCGGAGCGGAGACCGAAAGTACTGCCATGATTACGCATACAGGAAAGGGCATGAAGTTCTGCATCTGCCATGCTGCCCTAAAGCCATCCTTGGCGCTGCTTGATCCGGACCTAACAGTCGGGCTTCCTGCCAATCTGACCGCCTGGACAGGGGTCGACGCCATGGTCCATGCAATTGAGGCCTACTGCGTGCCCGGGTTCCATCCCCTCTGTGACGGGCTGGCGCTCGAAGGTCTGGCGCTGGTGGCAAAATGGTTGCCCATTGCGGTGCGCGATCCAAAGAATTTGGCGGCGCGGGGTGGTATGCTGATGGGGTCCTGTTTGGCAGGGATCGCTTTCCAAAAAGGTTTGGGTCACGTGCATGCAATCAGCCACATGATCGGGGCTGAATTCAACACCCAACATGGGCTGACCAATGCAATTATCTTACCGGTTGTGTTGCGTTTCAATTTGCCGGGCATGGAGAGCAAGGTAAAACGGATGGCCGAAGCGATGGTCCTTGAAGAGACTTCAGTTGATGGCTTCGTGGCTAAGATCGAGCAGATGCTTGATGAAATCAATATCCCCCGGTCCCTGAACGAAATCGGTGTGCCCGCCGATTGCACTCAGCGGATCGCTGAGAAAGCGTTGCTCGACAGCGCCGCAGGGACAAACCCCAGAAACGCCAATGTTGCCGAAATGCGAGATATCATCGAAACCGCCATCACAAAAGCACGTTAGAACACAAGTGGCCCGTGGTTTCATCTAGGTTACAGTATTTAATGCATCTAGAGCAAGCCTGACTTCTAGATAACTGATCCAAGAAGGTTCACTGAGGTTTGACCCTAGCACCATCAAGCACCACATTTATATTCCCCCTATATACGATCTGGAAGATATTGTTACCTTTGGCTCCACACTTCTGACAACGGAACTTCTGGCGTACACCTTGGACTGTAGTATTTATGTTTAAGACTACTCTTAATTATGAACTAGACGCAGCTAAATAATTAGATCACGAATCTAATTTAAAATCAAAATGAGGATCATATATCATGTTAGTAAAACTCACTCAGGACCTATCCCGTGGCTTCATGCCTTGGAAAGAAATGTTTCAAGAGAATGAGGCTACCTTGAACGCGCTTGGAGGAAAGCTGGTTTTCGCGGGAACCGAGAAAGATGATGATAATAAGCTAACGGTTATAATCGATTTTGAATCTCCCGAAGCCATGAAAGCGTTTGGAGGCCATGAGGAACTGAAAGCTAAAAGAGCAGCTGCAGGCGCTATCTTGGAAACCACAGTGGTAACACCAATGAGTGGCGAATCCTTCACTCGATAAAGAGTAACTTAATAAGATGGGGCAAACTTTACGAATTTTCCGGAGCATAGGGATAATATAAATGTCGTTATACCAAAAATTAGCAAAAGTCATGGATGATCGGAATATCGAGGGTTACATTGAGCTTCTTCACGAAGACGCAGAAATTGTTTTTCATAAATCAGGTAACAAATTCACAAAAAGTGAATGGGCTTCTATGGTCGTTGATATGATGGGGAACCCAAAGTTTGTAAACGATGCATCTCGTTGCGTTTATGAAAATGATGAAATTTTAGTTTCACATGATTTCATGTCTTACCCTGACGATACTAAAGAAGCAGTTATGCTGGTTTGCATGATAAAAGATGGACAAATAATTCGTATGGAAACTGGAGCAACTCCACTCACCTGATGAATTGACCTACCAATAGATAAAGCAAGTTGTAGAAACCGTGAAACTCAAAATCGAAAGTGGGACCTCAAGCTAGTGGTCCCACTTAATTTCTACACATCTTCGGACTTTATGTATCGGCCGTCAGCCCTAGTGGGTCCATATAGGATATTTTGATAAGAGAGTACTTCTGGTTCATCTTATCGAATATGAGCGTCCGTTGTCAGAGTATTTGGATACAATGGCGCCTCAAATTAAAAGAGGGTTCGAATACCATGGTTTGGCAACAATCAAGTCCGCTCTGGAAGCCTTTGCTGCGGACATAAGAGGCGCGGCACCGTTTCCAATATCACCGGAAGAAATCTATCCACGTGAAATCTCAGCATTTCGTATAGTGGATGATCATCATGTTATCTATTCAGACAGAACTGGAAGTGGTAATGAAACTGCTGCACATATGCTTGCTGACGGTCGTCTAACTATAATGTTTTGCGCCTTTTCTGGAACTCCACAAAGTATGTAGTGGTATGGCACCGGCACATCGGTTGGTTGGGAAAAAGCTGAATTTGAGGGTTTAATTTCTCAATATTACGGCCGCGTTACACCTCTTGGTACAAGACAGATAGTGAGTTTAAATTTTTATCTCGTTCAAACATCCTGTGGTTACGGAGTTTCCCTATTTCGCTATAAAGGAGACTGTTCTGTGACAGACAACTGGCACGACGACAAAGGACCAGACGGTATTAAGTCATACTGGGAACAGAAAAACCTAAGTAGTATCGATGGCCTTCCCACAGGTCTTAAGGTCAACAAGGAATAGAAATTTAAGTTCATGGATTCGTACGAAACTTCATGTCATCTGACGTCTACTTTGGACGAGATAAAGCAATCCTAAAACAAAGAGAAAGTATAAAACAAAAGACTTTTGAAGGACGGCGCTTGCAACACCGTCGCATAATAATATTAATAAGATGATCCAGACCCTTTCTTAGTTCAGGACGCCCTTGAACCCTAATACTCTGACAACGGACAGCTGGCGTCAGGCACTGTATGATCTATTTCCTTTTATTCTGGAGTTACTTCTGTGCTATACAATTTTTGTCCTTTTGGAGTTTATAGCTCTTTGCCCAAAATTATTTATATCTAAGGAGAACTTAGATGACTGAAGATCAGATTATTCGCAAAATAGCAGTTATATTCGTGACAGACGTCGTTAATTTTAGCACGCTTATGGAAAAAAATGAGAATTCTACACTGAGAAGTCTTCGGGCCTGTCGTGATATCATGGATCAACTTTTCAAGAAATATGATGCCCGTATCTTTAATACAGCAGGAGACTCAGTTCTTGCCGAATTCCAGAGTGCAGTAAATGCAGTAGTTTGTGCTACTGAGTTTCAGAAAATGATTAATAAACGTAACCTTTCTGTATCAAAAGATTTGCAGATGCAGTTCCGTATTGGTCTTAATGTGGGTGATGTTATTGTAGAGGGAACAAATCTTTATGGCGAGGGGGTAAATAATGCTGCACGGTTAGAAGTATTAAGCCAACCAGGGGGGGTTTCTTTATCAAAAGCAATATATGAATTTGCAAATAAAAAAGTGGAATTTAAATTTACCGACCTCGGTACTCAGAAAATAAAAAATACTGTATTACATGCTTATGACGTGATCATAGAAGGTTTAGAACAGCGGGTTTTAGGTTCTTCAAATGAGCCAAGCGAAATAACTGAAAGCAAGCCACCAACAATTGCCGTAATGCCGTTCAAAAATATGACTAATGATGAAGAACAAGAATACTTTGTTGATGGGGTTACAGAAGATATAATTGCTAATCTCTCTTCTTGGAAATCTTTTCCAGTTATCGCTAGAAACTCTACCTTTAGCTTCAAAGGACAAGAAATAAAACCATCAGAACTGGGTCAGCGATTGGGAGCAGATTATATTGTCGAGGGCAGCATACGCAAAGGTGGCAATAAGATACGAATTTCAGCAAGCTTAGTAGATTCAAAAGATGATCAACAAGTTTGGTCTAAACGTTGGGATCGCTCATTGGATGATATTTTTGAGGTACAAGACGAGGTATCACAGGAGGTGGCAACATTAATTTTTCCTGCTCTTAAAGGAAAAGAGCACGAACGCATACGAACTAAATCGCCTTCATCTTTGTCTGCTTGGGACAATTACTTAAAAGCCTTGGCTATATATAACCAGACATGGGCTGGTGACGATCCAGATGAAGCTGCAAACAAGGTATTTTTCGGACTTTGCGATAGCGCAATAGCTATGGATTCAGATTTGTGTGACGCTTATGTGCTAAAAGCTAAACGCATTTATGGCAACTTATTTATGTCTGTGCATCAACACCAACGCACAGAAAACGAGTTATTATTTCATGATCTGTCTTTCAAAGCTTATTCTATTGATCCTAATAATCCTGAAGCAGTCGCTATGTATAGTAGATCGTTTAATCTTAAAAAAGATTATCCACAGAGATTGAAATATGCCAGACAGGCATTGGACCTGAACCCAAGTCACGATGGTTCAAATAATGACTATGGCTGGGCTCTATGTAATGATAAACATTTTGAAGAAGCAGAATATTATCTGTTAAGAGCAATGGAAATGAATCCAATTGGCAGGAGAGGCTATGAAGGTTTAATGCCTTTCCTTTACATGGCAATGGCTAATTCTAATAAGAGCTTAGAGTGGTGCAATATTCTGTATGATAGGGGTTCGCACAGTCGTTATAATGGTTGGAGGGCGGCAATCTATGTTCATCTGGGAGATTTTGAGAACGCTAGAACATTTTTGAAAAAATTTCGTGAAGAACGTCCAGAAGTGAAAACAATAGAAGATTATGAAAAAGTTGCTCCTTCTATTTGTAAGGACTATCTAATTGGCGGGTTGAGTCCAATTTGGAAGGATTGAGTAGCTTAAACTTATTAGTGGATCATGAATTAAACGGTGCTTCCACACTGCGCTGAGTTCCTGCTTACATCTTGATATCATTGTCCGTTATCAGATTAGGTAGTATTAACTGGAAAGGTTATACAAGTGCAGGATGGAGACACTAATCAGGTAAATGGGGTCCCAACCAACTTAGCAGCCCTAGACTGCCCGAAGAGGTAATTGAGGGCAGCGGCTATGCAACTGAGATTTCCCAAAACTTTCAGGGCTTACAGCTGACTTGTGATTATATAGGTGCTAAACATACAACCGCTTAATTTGATACTGCAGTACAAACGGTGCAGACTTTGGGCGATAAATGATGATCAACTCTTCCTATGAGCTTTGGGAGAAATACAGTATGTGGGATTTCTATTAAATGCGTACAGCTATTTTAATATTGCTAATAAATCTTGCTTCAAGTGCTTGGGCCAATAATGTTATGATTGGAAGTGCAGGTAGCAAATTGAAAGGGGAAGTTGTCTCTGAATTTAACAGTCCTTGGGCGATGTCTTTCATTAATAGCGACAGCCTACTGGTCACCACAAAAGCTGGAAAACTTTGGCTCGTAAGTACGAGTGGTGAAAAGTATTTAGTAATTGGAGTCCCAAAAGTTTTTGCAGGGGGCCAAGGAGGATTAGGTGATGTCATTCTTCATCCAAAGTATGAAAAAAATAAACTAGTCTATATTTCTTACATCAATTCAGACAATGCAGGGAAGACACGATATGCGTCCGTAATACGAGGCACATTAGAAAACTCAAAAAAACCCCAGCTAAAAAATATTGAACCTATTTGGCGGCAAATACCCGCTCGACAAGGGAAAGGACATTTTTCCCATAGAATTGCGTTTGGTCTCGACGGAACACAACACGCTGGAAAGATTTTCATCACATCTGGTGACAGGCAAGAGCAAACCCCTGCACAACAGTGGGACATGGCGTTAGGAAAAATTATCCGTCTTAACGAAGATGGAACTGTACCTACGGACAACCCATTTCAGGACAAAGGTGAGCTTGCAAAAACCTTTTGGACCGTCGGTCACAGGAATGCCCTTGGAATCGCATTTGATAAAAATGGTCAACTTTGGTCGCACGAAATGGGCCCGAAGCATGGAGATGAGCTTAATTTAATAGTTGCTGGTGAAAATTATGGATGGCCGCTGGTATCTGAAGGTGATCATTATAGTGGTGCAAAAATTCCTGTTCATAAAACAAGGCCAGATTTCAAAGCACCTAAACTTTTTTGGGTACCTACCGTGGCTCCATCAGGATTAGTTTTTTATGAAGGGGATGAGTTTTCTGAATGGAATGGAAATGCATTCATAGGAGGGTTGAAAAGCAAAGCCTTAGTTCGAATTGATTTTAAAAATAAAAAGCCTTTCGAGGCTGAACGATTTAGCTGGTCCCAAAGAGTAAGAGAGGTTGAAATGGGTTATGATGGTGCCATTTGGGTGCTGGAAGATGGCCCATCTGGCAGGTTAATTAAATTCACAAAACCAAACGAATAGATTGCTTTTTAGGTAGGCTTTTCCCTCCTGAGCCCATGTCTATTTTTACCGCATTCCCAGAGAAGGTACTGACGAAAATATAAGACACTGCGTCAAGCCTGATGGCTAGACGTTCAATCCGTTCTTCGTTCGTCATGAAAACTTCCTCCACCCCAAATCAGGAATTTACAGGAAGTATCCCGAAATTCTGTAAATATCCAAATAGCTTACTTTGGCGGACCTATCAGTTTAGACGCGCCGTTTATCAGTCGTCGTGGTTAAAGATGGAACGTCCTAATGGCGCAACCTTCGGAAAGCGGGCCATACCCATATAAAGAACTGTTTTAAACGGCAGTGGGCCAAATGTTATATCGAACTGGCGGTTTAAGCCGCGCGGTCCCAACCCCGTTTGGGGTCCGACGGTTAGCCCAGCATTCATGATCGCTGTGCGAAGCTCACGCGGTTTGATAAACATTGCCGGATCATGGGTGCCCTTGGGCAAAAGACGTAAGACATCTTCGGCGACGGTGATGGTGGCAAGGCGCGCGATCGGATTGCGGTTTATTGTATCATACAAAAATAGACCGCCGGGTTTGAGAACGCGCGCAACCTCGGCCAAGACCTGGCTTAGATCGCGGACGTGTTCTAGAACATCAACGCAGACGACAATGTCGAATGTGTCATCGGAGTACGGCATGTGTTCGCCCACACCAACGTCGTATGTGATATCGAGATCACTGGTTTTTGCGTGTTGTTTTGCGGCCTGAATGGCGTCTTGCGCTGGGTCAATTCCGCTGACACGCGCGCCCTTGTGCGCCAATGCCTCGGCCATGAATCCACCTGCGCACCCGAGATCGAGAACGGATTTTCCTTGCCAATCGGTCAGTTTATCGAACCATTTCAGACGTCCAGGGACGAGGTTTTTTAATGTCCTAACCCAACGGATTTCATCAGACCACCAGTTGGCGGCGACATCATTATAAATTTTAAGGTTGTTGCGCCGGCCTGTCATTGCGACGGTTTCCTGAAAATGCGGGGGATCATGTAGGGCACTTTTTTTCGGTAGCGGGCAAAGCGGTCACCGTAACGTTTGGTAAAGCGACGTTCCTTTAGCTGTGGGGCAAGTACGCAATACGTAGTCAGGCCGACTGCTAAAAACAACTGATCCGACGTCCATACAGGTACGGTCCATGTGGTCAGGGCAAACGCGGCATAAATCGGTTGGCGGATGATGCTAAACAAACCGTGGGTGGGCATATCGGGAAAAACTGGTTTGATGTTTTGCATCAATGACATCCAACCCAATGCGCCGGATTGAACTTCTGCACCGGCGTCAGCGCTGGCCCACAACAGTAACAGCCAAGACAGTCCATACATGATACAGATCGCGACAAACACACCACCCGATGCCTCCCACCAGATCGTGCCGCATGGCGTCCACAATGCGAACAATGTAAGCAACTGCATCGAAGCGATGGTGGCGTAGATCGTCGTGGACAGCGTTTTAGCATGTTGATTTGGTGCTAGCCATGCCAGGATTCGCTTCCCCTTCGACGTCAAAAGCAGGGAGTGAACAATCGGGAACTGAAGGATTAAGGCAGTATTTGCCAGAATAGCGTAGGGCGCAGGCACCCGCCCAAAGCTCATACTCATGCCAAAAAACATTGCTACTATCATAGACAGGACCGCGAGGGCGAACAGCATGTGGCACACCACCCCGTATGCCAGTGCGGTCGCAATACGCGCACGCCCAGGTGGCGGACACAAAGTTGAAATAGATAATTTGATAAATCGCACGAGCGGTGATTTTTTTGTCATGGGAGTGAGGTGTTTCAGGTTTGGTGGATTTCAAGAGTGGTGTGCAACACGCCGCGAACAAACGGCAGATGTTTCAATTAAAATGGAACCGATTATCGGATTGAACCGTATTACTGATAAGTGACAGAAAAGGAACACGATAATGCCTGACATCAAAGCAGACGCAATTGTTTTTGCCCGGTTTGACTGCCCGTCAGAAACGTTGGTGCGCAAAAATACTGAGCATGCTCCTTGGCATGAAGATGGTCGCCATGCGAACGATAAATCACAGCATCGTCGGTATCACGGACTTTTCGAAGACCTGATGAACTAAATTCATGGCAGAATTTGTTGGGACCCGTGCAGCTGGCCTTGCCGCAATGCAAACGTTCGTGGCTAGTATGGGGCGACGGTATGAGCAGGGCCGCAATTATGACAATGGGCCAGGACAGCACACCAATGTGTCGATGCTGTCGCCCTACATCCGCCGTCGCCTGATAACGGAGCATGAGGTAATCACCGCTGCGCTTGACGCGCACGGCCCTGATGATGCGTCCAAGTTCGTCGAAGAAGTGATCTGGCGCGGATACTACAAGGGATGGCTGGAACGCCGGCCGCAGGTTTGGGACAGCTATGTCGTGGGCCGTGACGCGGATTTTGCCGCGGTAAAGCGGGATGGCAGATTGCGTCGTGATATTGAACTGGCTGAGGCGGGAAACACCGGCTTCAATTATTTTGACAGTTGGGCGCAGGAATTGACGCAGACAGGGTATTTGCACAACCACGCGCGGATGTGGTTTGCCTCTATCTGGATTTTTACGCTTGAGCTGCCCTGGCGATTGGGCGCAGATTTTTTCTACCGCCATCTTTTGGATGGGGACGCCGCGGCAAACACGTTGAACTGGCGATGGGCGGCGGGCCTGCACACACGTGGAAAACCCTATCCTGCAAGACGCCAGAACATTGATATATTCACCAACGGGCGTTTTACCCCTGAGCACGGCGAACTGGCCGAGGTGAGCAAAGGTTTAGAAGCATCCGAACCTGATGGGCTGCCCACCGTTCAACCCATTAGGGACATGCAAACAGCGAAACCTGACGTGCCAACAGCAGTTTTGATCACCGATGAAGATTGTCTTATTGAAGATTTCAATCTGGGCGCATTGAATGTGCAAGCTGTGGCCGCACTGGCATGCAGTCAACTGCGGTCTCCGCGTGCCGTGTCAAATACAGTTTGTCAGTTCGAAGAAGTGGCCTTGCGTGATGTGGCAAACCGCCTGAACTGCGCGTCGCAGACCCTAACGGCGAAGGATCCCACAGGTCTTGCTGATTGGGCGACATCTGCAAATGTACAACAGATATTCACGCCTTATGTCACGTATGGCCCCTTGCGCGATTGGCTTGATGCGGCCCTGCCAACCCTTGCGTCCCGAGGTATATCTTTGTGCGAACAAAGACGCGATTGGGACGAAGCGATCTGGCCTCATGCCACGGCTGGATTTTTTAAAGTCAAAAAACAAATCCCACGCATTTTGGACCAAACAATGATTTGTGCGTCCACATGAAAGGCCGCACTGCTGACCTTGTGAGCCGCTATATGGTACTGACAAAAGAAACCATGCCAATGCTTGCGCGAACGTCACACATGCATTGGCCCATCCGCAATAATCATTGTTTTCAACGCGTTGTCCTCGACGCAGTGTGTGGCGGTGTTTGGTACGATTACGTGCCGCAACCTGCCTACAAGCATCTGACACAAGACCAAGCTGCCAAAGCGGTAGAGCTGTGCGAGGCGATCTTGTCTGGGGTTACAGATTTGGGAGTGTTGAACCAGCAATCCTTAGCATGGCGCGGCAAAAGGCGTGTGATCAAAAAAACTGACTTAGGGAATGGTCCTTCATCTCAAAGGTGATGCACTGAGGAGAGGTGCTGAGCCTTTACCCGTTATGGCAGTCGATTCAAATAAACAACAACTTGCCCAATGTGAGGCTACACCTATCTGATATGAAACTTTGTTTATGTCACTAACCATGGAGGCCCTGCCCAATGGCGACCACCAGTTCAATTGAGCTCAAAGATCTAATTCTAAATACAAACATCGGGACATATGGGCCTAATGATCCAGTGCCCGACTATCACCTGCTTGATTTGACGTTGCAGATTGACCCGGTAAATGTCCTGATCCTGCAGGACCGCATGGCGGATGTTTTTGACTATGATCCACTCATCTCCAAACTCATGGCTTTGGCGCTAACGAGTCACCGCGAAACACAAGAATGGCTGATCACACAAATAGCTCAGCTGTGTGCACAAGAACCCGCGATCCAAACGGCTGAAATTTACCTTCGCAAATTTCCGGTTGATCAAGGATCAGGCACCCTCGGCGTGCGCCTGATGCTGGATCAGGCTGATTTCGCGCAGCTTCGCAAAAACCCATAATATGCAATCCAACCCGTTCTAAGGGGCCAAGACAAGACCCATTACAAAGCGCTCAGAAACAAGCTTCGGTAAATAGCCAAGTGTCTCATCAGCCCGTTTGCGCTACAGTGGTATGTAGTACAGCCCTGTTGGTCCAGTGGAGACGAGTTTTGCCTTGTCTGATGGCACCTCGACTGTGCTATCGAGACCGACAGATAATTCGGTTACCACGATTTACGTAGTGCCGTTCGGTGACAAACGGATATGGTCCTTTCTCGTAAGGAACCCGAGTGGTTTGTTCTACGTTCATGGTCAATGATGAAAGCCTGAAGTTGTATCAGATGAGAGCGACTGGGTTGTCGGATTGGCCTCGAGGTGACTTATTGCTTTCCGCATGTCTCGCATTAAAAGCTCTGCCAGATCTCTGCTCACACCCTGACGAACGAGAATCCGCTGGATTGCTATGGTCTCGCAATTGGCGGGGAGTGTGTAGGCTGGAACTTGCCAGCCATAGATTCGCAGCCTGTCTGCAAGATCAAACAGGTTGTACCCTGGGTCGGCTTCTGGTTTTAAAGTCCAGCAAATTGCCGGTATTCCGGTGGAGGGGTCGCCGTCAAATTGAACGTCAAACGGACCCAAAGCCGATATCTCGGTCGCGAGTGCGTGGGCAGTCTCGTAGCACGCTCCATGAATTTTGGCATAACCTTCATGCCCAAGACGCAGAAAGTTGTAGTATTGGCAGGCAATTTGACCGCCAGGTCGTGAGAAATTAAGGCCGATATCGCGCATATTTCCACCCAGATAGTTCACCCAGAATACGAGATTATCGGGCAGGTCTTGCGGAGTTCGCCACATAATCCATCCAACGCCAAGTGGTGCGAGACCAAACTTGTGACCCGATGCGTTGATTGATCTAACGCGTGGTAATCTAAAATCCCACTCAAGGTCTGGTGCGCAAAATGGGGCAAGAAAGCCTCCTGATGCACCATCGACATGGATCGGAATATCGATCCCCGTATCTGCCTGAAAATTGTCGAGCACATTGGCCACTTCCTTCACTGGTTCGTACTGTCCGGTGAAAGTCACTCCGAGTGTTGGGACTACGCCAATGGTATTTTCGTCGCATCGTTTTAGGACTTCCTCTGGCGTCATTAGCAGGCGACCGTTTTCCATTGGGATTTCACGATGCTCAATATCCCAATAGCGTGTGAACTTGTGCCAGCAAACCTGCACGGGGCCTGTAATTAGGTTGGGCTTGTCGGTTGGCTTTTCTTGGGCTTTGCGCTGCGCTTCCCATCGCCGCTTCATGGCAAGGCCACCCAGCATCGCAGCTTCGCTGGACCCGGTTGTTGAACACCCATAGCCTTCCTTTGTATCTGGAGCATGCCAAAGATCTGCAAGCATTCGCACGCAGCGTTGCTCAATCTCTGCTGATTGGGGATATTCGTCCTTGTCCACCATGTTTTTGTCAATGCAGTCATCCATTAATTGGTGGATTTCTGGCTCTTCGTAAGTTTGGCAGAAGGTTGCAAGGTTTTGTCGGGCGTTTCCGTCCAGCATCAGCTCATCGCGAATGGCGGCATAAACATGTCTTGGATCTTGAACAGGTCGAGGAAAACCCTTCGTAGACAGCGCTTCAGAGAGATCTCTGGCTCCATAGAGCGGTGCCGCTTCCTGATCCTCTGTGAGGGGTTTCTTTCGGTCGTTCATACGGACCTCCCAATGTTCTATAAAATTTCTTCTTACTGGACGTCTAGCAATCGCGCAACAAACTAGAACGGACAGCCGATTGAGCACCGTCCAATTTCATGAATAAAATTGGACGGAAATAAATTAGTGGCTTTGGGTAATTGTTTTACAACTGATGCCAAAGTAATAAACGACTGCGTTATCAGAACAAATCTTTTTCTCATGCACTTTTAATACAGCGCAATCAACCGCGAGGGAATCCCATAGTTTCGCTGAGGTCTCTGAAAGCTATTTTAAAAGTTCATATTTTCGCAGTGAGTATTAAAGCTATCACATTTTAAAATTGTTCAACTTAATCAAAGTAAAGTCTGAGTAAAAAAGTTTCTATGCTGAAGTTTTTTAGTTTATAACCATATTTTCCTAAAGCCATATTTTTTCTTTGGCCTCAGTATAAATTTATAACTTAATATTAATCGTCCTTTCATATGAAGTAATGGGGGGGACAGGTTAAAATTTAGTTTAAGCGTATTTCTATAATTTCTACGGAGTGCTGATGAGGTGAATTCAGGTTTCTAAATTGAATATTTTTGGGAGGTGACCATTCGAGAAAAACTCTGTGTGAAGATTGCGTCTGAGGTTTGCTAGCAAAGGGGGGGTGAGGGTGCCTGTTTTATAATCCTGATGGATTTTAGATTTGGAAAGCTAGGGTGCCTTGGCGTCAAAATTGGATTTTTTGGCAGAGGATGACTGAATGCAACAAAATCTGAAATGTGGTTTTATGGTGTCTGCTGGAGAGTATTTTCGCGCTTCCAAATGAATAAACCTGACCCAATAATTATAATTGTCCCCAGACCTGTCCAACCAGACGGAAGCGTATCAAAAACAAAATAACCAATTACTGTTGCGTAGATAACTTGGGCATACATAGTGGGGGCGAGCGTCGAGGCGTTTGCTAGTAAATGAGCGCGGGTAGCAAGAATATGGCTAATGGCCCCAAAGACACCAATAATGACCAGCACACAAAAACCCATATTTGTTTGAGGCCAATGCCAATTTTGGAAAGCAAACGGGGCGATTGCAAAAGTTGCAACTCCACTGGACCATAATTGACTGGTTGAGTTGTTATCTTGTCCAGCCAATAGCCGGGTTAAAATAAAGTAGCCGGACGCGCAAATCAGTGCAGCGACAGAAAAAATCATTGCCCATTGGAATTCCTCTCCCCAAGGCTGAATAATGATCAAAACCCCCATGAAACCTGCAAAAACTGCCGCAAACCTACGAAGCCCGACTTTTTCACCAAGTATAAAGTAGCCAAGCACTGTTATCATCAGCGGCATAGCGAAAAAGATGGCTATTGTCGTTGTGATTGGAAGAAATTGCAGCGCCAAAAAATTAAATGTTGTACCACCTAAAAGAGCAATTGCGCGGCTGAATTGAAGCTTTGGATTATTCGAAACAAATTGGTTCAAACCACCGCGAGGAATGAAAAGTAAAATTAAAACAATGAACGCACCGCAGTATCTGGCAAAGATGACTTGCATTGCAGGCAGTCCATATAGGATGAGCCATTTCGCAGAGCTATCTATTAAGGTGAATAGAAAAACTGCCACAAACATTAAGATCACTGCGACTGTTGGCTTGTCCTCTCGTGCTGCAGCTATGACCATTTTGGATTATTTTGTTTTAAAATTTTCAGATTGATTTTGCAGTTTTTTACTTTCGGAAAAAATGTTCTTAGGTTTATTAAAGTCATTGCAGTAACATCATTCTGCTAGACCTGAGTAATCCTCATCAGATACCTTCTCTAGCCACTCGGTTATTCGTCCACCCAACGCTTCTTGGATAGCGATGTGGTCCATGCCAGTACTTATCTTTTGTGGGCACTCATTTTTTAGCCCAACAAGTCCGACACCACTGACCACTTGGAATGTTTGCCCCAATGGGTGTGTGTGCCATGCCGTGTGTGCGCCCGTTTCAAACGCTAAATTCAACGCCCGGAGGCTTGCTGGATCTGGAGCCTCGACAATAGGGTCCTGCCATACTGTGCCTGTGAACCAGTCAGATAATGCCTCCTTAGTTGGTCGTGATCCGGCTATCATTATTTTCATAGACGTTCCCTTGGAACTAAATGCTTAGTAGCGATGTCAGATAAGGCCACGGTAGTTGGAAATATACAAGGTTCACATTCCAGTTTGCCTGTGGCGTATTGATATATTTGGTGATGTTCAGGGTCATGCCAGCCGTCATTCCGGCAAAAGTCCTTTGTCATTACTCGACAAACACGTGTACGCGTTGGGCAGCATTGTTGGCAAAACCCGCCTGATCCCAAGGCGGATCAAGCGGTTGGATATTGCCATTCATATCGCTAGCACGACATCTCAAAATATATTCTCCCGGTTCAGCCTGCCAGGAGAATGTCCATTTTTGCCACGCATAGCGATATTCCTTTTCCGACAGCTGTGCTTGTCTCCATTCACCGGCAACCTCAACTTCGACTTTAACAATTGGAACACCGTCGCCTGACCATGCCCTTCCGATCAAATCAACCGCACCTGCTGATACAAAACGCTTGCGTGTTGACCAATCGGGAACCCCGGGCGGAACCATAAGGGATTTAACGCGTATAGTTTGAATCGGGATGCCTGGATCATCTTTGTGCGCCTTAAAACGATAGGTCTTAACCTGTTGATATCCGTCATATGGTTCGGTCAATGCTCTGATATTTGTAAGCCACTTAACGCTTGCCATGCCATACCAACCTGGAACAATGATCCGCAAAGGAGCACCATGTTGAGGGAGCAGGGGTGCACCGTTCATGGCATAGACCAGCAAAACATCCAGTTCTTTGATTTGAGAAAGTGTCAAACTACGCCCAAAGAAGTGAGGCTCACCCATGTCGTAACCGTAGTCCGCACCAGTGAACGATATCTCGGCAACATTATTTTTGGGGCAAGCTCTTTCAATTAAAGGTGCAAGTTTCGTTCCTGTCCATTCGGACGTTCCAACGGCTTCATACATCCAAGGCATAGAATGGGATCGTGGTGAAACACCGGCGCGACCGTTTCCAGCGCACTCCATTGTTACGGGTATTGTCAATGCAGGCAAAGTCATAATTTCTGCCATCGAAAACTCAAACAGTGTTTCAAATGAACCTGAAAATTCTAATTTATATGCTTTAGGATCCAACAACGGCACATCAAAGTGAGTGAGCAGATAATGACACCCTGTAGGGGTGATGTCTAAGGTCAAAGTCTCTAGCAAATTTCCATTGTTTCGATTTGCTAGACCAACTTCAGCTTGGCTATAAATGCCGTCCACTGTTATTGGCTTATTAGAATAAATCTGAAATGGATTTGTGCTCATATTCATTCCTTTGCTTTGAAGCTTTGTGGCACCCGACCGGAGAAGTTACAAAATCTGGAGCCATCTTTTTTAGAATAAAGCATGGCGAGGCCAAACCCAAAAACTACTTAAAAAGATTTGGATAGGATTATCCTCACCATATCGCCATCTGCACCGTTCGAGTTTCTGTTCACCACCTGGCCATAACTTACCTTTATTGAGGTCGACCTACTGAGGTTCAAGCCAATACTTGCACCCAATGAAAAAGAACTCTGCTTATCATCGTTTGAGACACCGTTGTTGCTCGTTTCACCGCCGTTGATCCAGAGACCATCCACAGACAAAAACATTGCTCTAGTGATATTGTGGGACAGGTGAGCTTCAACTTGGTACAAGGGCTTTTGAGATATTGTTCCACCACCAAAAGCGGAGCTATTTTTGGAATAAAAAGTTACAGATGGTGAGACCTCTAAAACAGTAAGCTTTGGATCAAGAAAGGAGTTTCCAAAGTAATAAACAACAGGCACACCGAACTGAGCAGCCCAACGATTTGATCCCAAATTAATAGCCTTTGACTGCGAATAGCTTCCGGTGGGTAAAGTTATTTTTGCTAAAACTCCTACGGATAAATTCGGGTTGAAAGCGGCATAATCCTGCTGTGTCAAAGCTGGTACGCCGCGTAAGGCGACAATGCCTCCAAGGATGACATCGCCAAAGCCGTTACTGTCCCCCTTTAGTCCCGCGAACGGACCACTAATCGAGCCCGTCACGTCTCCGAATGGAACAATTGCAAACGCGCCTGCTAATCGATCACCTATCGCGAAGCTTTGGGTATACTGAGCAACTCCGATGTTCATATCAAGGTCAGCGTTTCTATTTATAACGCCTGAGTCGAAAACAGTATTTCCAGATACGAACAAGCCATAGCCTGCAATTGTTTTCATCCCGTCGGGAGTGGGGAAGTACGCGCGAGGTCCATCACCTTGAGCGTACCCAGCATTTGATAATACGGTAAGAAAAACAACGGATGCAGTAAGTGCCCCCATCAGTTTCTGCATGAATATGGAAAGTTTTTTCATCTTTTTACCTTATTAAAATTCTGCACCCAATAATGGAGCACGTTTCATTGTTTTTTAGTCTCAGGTTTCATCAAGGATCTACGAAAACAGTTGGTTGGGCACATAATTTGTCAACTTGACTTCAAATGGTTTTCCGTTTGGGGCGGTTGGCTTATTTTAGGAAAGGTTGTGCTGAGCTTAAGCATAGAAATTAGTTAGTCAAAAACCAGCTAGCAGTACAGCGGAAAGCAATATAACTTCATTTGATGGCCCAATTTATGATATTGTATAATTTGATAATGGTCTGTGATATTTTCCTAATTTATGGTACCAGTGGATCGCCTAGCGCAGTAGGATTCACTACTTAATTTCAATTACCAAAGCGTGTAAGATGAATTAATGAAGTGTGTCTTATTGAAAACATTAAGGGGTATTCTTTCCAAAATAATTTAATTCGTCTACGACAGTTAAAACTCAAATGCGGAGCAAATAATGACACAGGACCCTTATGCCGCACTTGGCTTATCAAAGACAGCTACACCTGATGCAATTAAAAAGGCTTATCGCAAGATTGCGCGAAAAAACCACCCAGACCTAAACCCAGACGATCCAAAAGCCGAGGCGCGGTTCAAAAACGCTGGACGTGCCTACGACTTGCTTAAGGATTCTGAGCAACGCCGACGGTTTGATGCTGGTGAAATTGACGCCACTGGTGCGGAACAAGCCCCACGCGGTTATTACCGAGATGAAGCCAGCAAACCGGAAAACCCATATACGCAAGGTCGCTCAAGCCCCGATGGAGATCCGTTTAGTGAAGGCTTTAACGCGGATGATTTTTTTGCCAACTTCGCTCGAAACCGAAACGGTTCTGGGTTTGGCGGGCGTGAGCCTGCTGATTTGCCTGGGCACGATAGGCAGTATCGACTTAGCGTTCCGTTTCTGGATGCAGTTTTAGGCACTAAAACACGCATAACTTTGCCTGACGGGAACGTATTGGAAGTCACGATCCCGCAGGGTTCAAAAAATGGTCAGACCCTTCGTTTGCGTGGTAAAGGCGAGTTGGGCTTTGGTGCCGGACCGCCTGGCGACGCATTCATTACTCTCGATGTTTCACCTAATCCGGATTTCGAACGCGATGGCGAGGACATTGTTGTTACATTACCAATCTCCATAGATGAAGCGATTTTGGGTGGTAAAGTTCCAGTAAACACTGTGGCCGGCCAAGTGAATGTTACGGTTCCGCCAGGTGCAAGTTCAGGACAAATTTTGCGACTTAAAGGTCGAGGCATTAAAGGGCGTCTTGGCCAGGGAGATCAACGCATTACGCTACGCATTGTTAGCCCGCCAAACATAGATGACGAGCTGAAAAGATTTATGGAAAGTTGGCGTGAAAAAAACGCTTATAATCCACGTGCTGGAAAGGAGGAATCATGACAATTATTTACGCTCCTGAAGAGGTAATTGAGACGGTTACCACCCTAACGGCTGAGCGACTAAGCCACTTCGAGAGTTTGCACATAGTAACGCCTGTGCACACACAAGAAGGTCCTCGATACCACCAGCTAGATATCCATAGAATTACGCTGTTGTGTGAATTAACCGATGACTTTGAAGTCAACGAAGATGCACTGGTTATCATTATGTCACTGCTCGATCAGCTGCATGGTGCCCGTGGCAGGCTTGAGCAAGTGGTGGAGGCTATTGGTGCCGAACCCTCTGAGATTAAGTTGCGTTTATCGCGGCGTTTACACGATGGGTTTAAGGACGGGTAAGCACGGGAAAGGATTTTAAAAGATCCTTGCCTTATGGGAATTGAAAATTGAACACTGGTTGTCTTGAGTGTTAATCATAATTGATCGTACCAACGCAAAGCCGCAGCTAATAAAATAATAAATAGAAATAATAGTAAGAATTAAATGGTAATAGAGTCTGATAACAACTTTATCGGTAATGAAATGTGACCTTTTTCTTGTAACCAAAGGCAAGCAGTGAGATGGCACCGCTCTTTGCTTTTTCAGGCTAACCGTATTAGCTTTTTATCCAAGTAAATTTGGGATGAAGGTTAGGGCGAGAAAGACGATCGTTAGCAGTATAGAGATGTAAAACATCCATCCCTGCAGGCGCGGCTTTGTAGCCCTTTGATCGAGCCATCCGCCTACCAATAACAATGGTATAGCAACTGCTGCCGAACTCATATTAAGCGTGAAACCGACCCAAAAGTTTGCAGCTGAAGGAGAATCTGTCACATAACTGCCCCAAGGTGGCAGGTACATGCCCGCTCCGGCGCCTGTTATTACAGTCAAACTTATACCGATAAAGTTGCAATAGAAACTTACGATAGTGAGGCCGCAAAACAGCCATGCATTTGCGAAACTTAAGTACAAGTAAGGACGCAAAGCGACGAAGGCGAGCATAAAAACTGACTCTAATAGGCCAAGAGTATGCGCCATGCCTATAATAGGTGCTCCAGGTGCCTGTACCGCTACGCCAATTAGCAGCCCACACATGAAGAGGAGGCATCCCGCAATCATCATAACGGTTTGGTCAAAGGGGCGGGGGGTTATTTGCATGGAAATCGATCAACTCTTTTGATTATGTGGTATAACCAGTACCTTTAAACATGTTAACTCGTGAAACTACACGGCCATTTTTAGTATCATAACGGCTCAAATGCCGACAGGGATTATAGTGTATCTGTCGTTGTTGTAAGTCTAGAGATAAACTGTTGCGTGTATTCATAATCAACACCACATCCTGCTCAAGACCAAATGCTGTTAACCGCTTTAAAATTTTAACTAGTTTTAATTCTAATTTTGATTACCTTCTAATGGATGTTTTGAAATAGGAGATGGTAATGACTATTAGAGCAATTTTGATAGGGGCTTATGGTTCAGAAGGAACAAAGGGTATACTTGGTGGCTCTGATCGAATGGCAGCAGTGAAAGCTGTTGCGGAAGCTGCCGGAGGTTCTGTAAACCATGTGAGTTTTTTGCGTGGAGACATGGACATATATGTTGACTTCAATATTCCAGACGCAGCCACATTGATGGGTGTAGCTGCGGCTGTTCATGCTTCAGGATCTTTTGCAAATCTACAATATTATGAATGCATAGATAACGCGCCTGTAGTTGCAGCAGCTCAAAAGATACTCAAGTCATACGTTCCAGCTAACGCTTAAAACGAAAAGTTTCCTGCGCATTTCTTTTTTTAAGAAGGCGCAGGTGGCATTTTTTAGAAACGAGATTAGAATTCATTTTCTGACAATATAGCCAAATGCTTGACCCATGTTGTCGGACTGGACGGTCCCTTTTTACAAATGGTTTGGGAAAGTCTCGTAGGGCGATTGGGATCTGTTTCGAAACAATAAATTTTAGCAGATAAATTTAAATAGCATCGTGACTATAGGAATAACTACTTTTATTTCATATACTGCCGTAGAGTTTTTCAGATCAACGATAAAGGTGCTTGAAAAATTACGTGACATTATCTAGGAACGTACAGAGAAAACATATGTTTGAAACCTCAAAACCCTCCAGAGTGTTTTGGTTCTCAATTATTTTAGTTTATATCTTTTTTGTATCTGCAGTTTATAGTTTAACGACTGTGCCAATAGATGCATTCAACTCTGATAATGCAGAGCAACTCCATGCCGCAATAAAGCTCTCAACTGTTCGTTTGGTGGGCATGGCTATTGTGTTAATTGGCTATCCACTCGTCCTGCTTCGGTACATGCAACATGCCAAGGACTTGACAATATTGCTTACTTTTTGGGTCATTGCTATGTATATTGACGATCACATGGTTTTGTACAGAATGATTGAATATCCGGATAGGGGTTTATTTGCGCTGGTTCAGTGGTGCCGTCCGATTATGATCGTCAGTCTGGTCTGGATGAGCATTGAACTCGCCTTACGCCGCTCGCCAATGGACTGAATTGATGGTAGATAAAAACAAAAACAATCCTGAAATTACAAACATACTGGCTGGTTTTTTAGAGCAGCAGTCCAAAGTAAAAGATTTTACCATCCAATCTTCTAAATTCAGAATAATATTTTGCTTTGTAAATTTGTATGCATTACTTCTTGGGATCGTGTATTTTTTAGTAAAAGGAGATCTGGTTGAAGGTGTTAATACCGACTTTGTCAATGAAGTGTTCTTGACTGTATTAAATGGACGGACTTCAGTATTTTTTTTGCTTTTTGTAGCCCTCAACCTGTCAGCCTATTATAATTTTGGATTTAAAATCGTTTGCCTATCTACTGTTGTTTATATGGTAAACAGTGCAATTGATAATACTGTTCTTTTTTCGGGCTTATCGAATTTAATTGATAGGCCGTATTTTTCAGCGTTTATAATCACTAGGCCATTATTCGTTACTGCCCTAGTGGGACTCTTTATACTCCACAAAGATAAAGCCAAAAACGACTAGGTCTGCGGGTACTAAAATTGACTGCATAATCGAGCATTAGAGATTAGCGTATCGTTATTAGCAGTTTTTTACACCATCACGTAAATAACCTATAACAAAGCCTGAAAGAATTACTATATTTCTACAATAACGGTCCGATCAAGCATTGGAACCGTCTTCCTGTGATTTAATTAAGCGGTCATTATAGCATGTGACGGGATTATCCAAAGCAACAGTTTATACGGATCTATTGGAGGAGCAGATTGCTAGGCAATATTTTGGCGCATATGAAGTTTGTAAAAGTTTTTGAAATACGACATGTCGTTTCGCAATAGTTATGAAACATGTATTTTTCCTACCAATTGCACTGTTTTCAGCCATAAAAATACACTTTGACCAAGTGGAATTTCTCATTTTGGTATAACATGACTTTCGACGTCATATACATGCTGGACGATACATAAATTTACTTTAGGGAACGTTTAAAAATTTCTGCGTGAGGTCAGAAAAGATGCCGCTCTTTAGCCAATAACGCTGCTTGAGTTCTATTTGAAACTCCTAACTTGGCGAGTAAATTCTTGACGTGAAGCTTTACAGTAACTTCTTGGATTTCGAGGTTGCGAGCGATCTCTTTGTTTGACAGCCCAATGCATAACTGTTCCAGCGTTTGCATCTCACGCGCGGAGATATTGCAAAAATCACTAGAATTTTTTCCTGCTGCGGTTGATGGCTCAAAATCAAAAGGTAGGAAACGTTCCCCGGATAAAATTAATTTAATTGCATTGATAAAAGAGGTGGCTGTGAGGGATTTTGGGATGAACCCACTTGCACCTTTTGCCATTGCGCTATTTGCCACGTCACGATTAGCGACACCAGACATCAGTGCCACCTTGGATGTCGGGTAGGATGCGCAAGCTCGATCCAAACCTTCCAATCCATTCATACCAGGCATACTGTAATCCAATATCAAAAGATCAATGGCGTTTACTCGGTTCATCAACTTAAAGGCTTGCATCAAATCAGCAGCGGTGAAAACCTTAAAATCACTTACAGTGCCCAAATACGCGGCGATGGTATCGCGTACTAAGTCATGATCATCGGCAATAACAATATTTTTCATATCGAATTATCAGATATCCATATTTTATTTGATATAAAAAAGATTTAGTCAGAAGATTTTTTCTTCTCGCAGTTGTTCTTCTCGCAGTTGGTTGTACCTATGTTTTTAGCTACATTACTTTAGTAAGTGACGTAGTGGTTTTTTAAAACAAACGGATAGAAAATGGTAAATCTAAATCTTTTACATCTGCCTATATTATTGCTGGTGATTTTGATATCCGCCTTTGGTTTGTGTTTATTCAGAACAAGAATGCACTGAAGATAACCATTTTGCAATCGGGCACGGTTTGAATAAATTTAAAAGCACTCAACATGTTGGAGTAAAGCCAGTTTACACAACCACGATGTGGATGAATCGCAAGAATCGGTCTCAGGGATTTTACTCAAACCCCTACCAGCGCATCTTCGGGTTAGGGGATTGCCATTCAACCTGATAGCTGTAGACGACTATGCAGTGAAAATCCCAATCGTCGGTTTTGAGGATGGTACACCAATAACTGCCTCTCATGTTGATGTTGAAATAATACCGATCAGCAAAAATGGACCCTACTAGTTGGTTTTTCCATACTACAACCACTTGAAGTACCAGACTACTGTTACTTATGTTTGCAGTATCTTTCAATTAAAGGAAATCATGTTTGTAAATTGAAAGCATTTTGTCTCGTGTAGGGGCCTGAAAAGTGGATAATAAATGCAATCTGATTTGAAAGGTTATCGGACATTAGTTTTAGTAGGCCTGCTTCTGCTAGCATTATTGTTCGGCTTGATGGTAAGCAAATTGTTTTCCGAATTGCGAGATTTATCAGTTCCCGAGGACGCTATTTTTAGTCGATGGAATAGCTTTCAATTTGAAACTGACTTCGCAAATTTAGAAGTGGCCTTGATTGAAAGCATAGCGGATGAGGATTTGTCAAAAGATAATGTACGACAGCGCATGGACATTGTCCTACGTAAATTGTTTGTTTTTGAAAGAGGACCGTCTGGAGATTTTCTGGCGGAAAACGAGAAGGCTCAACTTTTACTTCGGCCAGTAAAACAATTTGCAACGGCCGCAAATTCAATTCTTGATAAGCCTGGTGACATTTCATTTCAAGATCTTTTGATCTTACGCAATATGGTTCGCGACGTTCGGCCTGTAGCTCATGAAATTGCATTGCTTGGAGTAAAATTAGCAGCAGTTAGGTCGTTGGAACGTCGGGAAAAATTTTCCAAACAAATCAGGTGGACTGGTGGTTTTGCGATTGTATTCATTGTTATGATGGCAGCTTTGTTACTTTTGTTGGACCTGATGTTGCGCTCTGCGATGCGCCGTGATGCTGATTTGTCGGCTGCTGCCATGCAATTAGCATCAACAGTAGCTGGCTCTCTAGATGCAATTGTCACAGCAGACAGATGGGGTAAAATAATCGAATATAACGCTTCTGCAGAGGGTTTATTTGGGTGGATGCGCGAGGAAGTCATCGGGAAAACTATGGAAGAAGTCATCTTCCCTAAAGGTCTAAGTGCTGCTTACAAAAATGCTATTAACCGGTCCCTAGAAACAGATGAGCAAAAGTCTGATGGTGACAGTCGTGTTGAATTATCTGCTTTACGAAAGAGTGGTGAAGAATTTTTTGTTGAATTAAGTATGACGTTTGTTGAACGTAATGACCGCGCTATTTTTATGGCATACATTCGTGACATAAGTGATCGAAAGCTTATTGAGCAGACCTTAACAAATGCGCGTGACCAGGCTGAGCGTACTGATAAAGCCAAGTCGTGGTTCCTCACTGTGATGAGCCATGAAATGCGTACTCCTTTAGCGGGCATTATTAGCGTCATGGATCTGTTGAAAACAACCAAGCTCACGAAAAAGCAGGATCATTACAGGCAGATTGTCATGTCCTCTAGTGAAGTTTTACTTGAGCATATCAATGAAGCTCTTGATATCACGCGAGTAGAATGTGGTGAATTACAATTTTCTATCCAGAATTTTAGCTTACCCACTTTAGCCACATCACTGGTTGACGTACTTGAACCACTTGCCGTGGAAAAGAAAGTGGATTTAAGACTTCAAATTGATGACAATGCTCGGTGTAATTTCATGGGGGATATTAACCGAATTAGACAGATTTTGACAAATCTGGTGGGTAATTCCATAAAGTTTACTGATGATGGATACATCAACCTTGCGATTAGTGGCACTGAAAACGATGGCATAGTTTATCTTAAATTTAAAGTCACCGACACTGGTGCAGGTATCGCTCCAGAAAATCAAGAAAATATTTTTGAAGATTTTGTGGCTCTTTCCTTTGGTGATAGCCGTCAAAGGCGGGGTGATGGATTGGGGCTTTCCATTTCCCGCAAAATTGCGCGTCTAATGGGTGGCGATATTGAGGTGAAAAGCGATGTTGGAAAAGGAGCGATATTTACTTTAAGTATTCCGGTACAACCGGTTGATAAAAATGAAGATAAGTCAATAGAACAAGCAGATTTTTCACAAGTCAGGGTCAACGCGATTAATGCTCTTATAGCTGAGGATAATAATATTAATAGAAAAGTTCTCTGCGATATGCTCACGGTGTCTGGACATACTGTAAGCACGGCTGCGAACGGTCTAGACGCATTGCAGCAAGCTGATAACCAATTGTTTGACATTATTTTTATGGATATCAGCATGCCAGTCATGGGTGGCCTTGAAGCAACCAGTCGGCTTCGCGCCGATGGTGGATTAAACGCCAAGGCCTACATCGTAGGGTTGTCAGCGCATGGCAGTGAAGAATTTCGTGAGCAAGCGGAAAGTGCGGGTATGGATTGTTTCCATACAAAACCAATTCGGATGAACGCTTTACATAAGATTATTGCAAATATTTCGTCTGCTCCTCAGTTGACCCCTGTTGATGAGAAATCGTCCCTAGTGCTGCAAGAATTAAGCGCAGCAATTGGTCAAGAGAAGGTTTTGAAAGCTGGTGCAACTTTCTATAAAGAACTGGATATATTTATCTATCAGTCCGTCAATGGTGAGTTGGTAGGAGATTGCACCGCACTGGCGCAGGCCACTCATAAAATGAGAGGTGCCGCAGCTTTGTTGGGACAAAAAAGGCTAGAAAAGCGACTGGCTAAACTCGAAAAAAATGCCCGTGATGGCGATGTGGCCGATTGGAGTAATGACATTCAAAACCTTCAAAACATTGCTCAACAATCGAAAGCGTCTTTCGACAGTTTTTAATGTAAACTATAAAATTTATATGCTTTGGTATTGACGCCTATACCTCGTGGTATTTGTACTTCGTCCTTTTGCTAATTTTGCACATTATTCAATGTGATAAAAAAATAAGAGCGTTAGCCGTTTTGTAGCCCATGCTGCTGGGTGGTGTAACAACGCCCATTAGGTAAAGTAACCATTTAAATGTTCTGCAAGCTAAATGATTGAAGCAGGCATATGGGTAACATCGGAACAGTCAATGGATCACACGTTGAAGGCTGTCTTACCCCTTTTTTAGTGGTGATAATTTGAAATTACAGAAACCCAAAGCAGCAATACTTTACCAATTGGATGGGCACTAATACCATATTATTGATAGCAGTGGTGTCAGCATTAATCTGGTTAAATACTTTATTCGTTTTTTAAGTACTCAAGTACTCATCCACTGGTTGGAGTGCAGTTCCGGTTGAAGAACGTGCGAGCTACCATAGTGGGATAATTGTGCCGGCAGGGAGAAGATCTGACAGTACACTAGGGTGGAAATTGGAGGATGCAAAACACAGTAGTAGGATTGGTGGGTTATCGTCTATTTATTCCCGGGCATAATCGTCTTCATGACGTACTATATCATCCTCTCCTAGATAAGAACCTGTCTGGACTTCAATAATAACCAATGGCAGCTTTCCAGGGTTTTCCATTCGATGGATAGCGCCAAGGGGGATATAAACTGATTGGTTCTCACCAACGATTTGTTCACTATCATTGATGGTCACTTTTGCGATACCTTCGACAACTATCCAGTGTTCAGAACGATAATAATGGTTTTGTAGTGACAAAGCCGCCCCTGGACGTACTGTTATGCGTTTGACCTGAAATCGGTCGCCGGTCACAAGGTTTTCGAACCAGCCCCATGGGCGGTGGCTCATTGGGAAAGTGGTAGCTTGCTTGATTTTCTTGTCTGTAAGTGTTGATACAGCTATTTTCACATCCTGCGCGCGGGACGCATCCGCCACCAATACGGCATCAGGCATTGCCACGGTGATAATATTATTCAAACCAATTCCAACAACTTCAAGCGCGCTATCCTCTGAGCGCAACAGCGTGTTATCGCAGTCAATTGCCGTAGCCGAGCCAGATGTCGCAACGCCGCGTCCATCCTGTTGGGTTTCACGCCAAACTGCATCCCAACCACCAAGGTCAGACCACCCTGTTGTGAGAGGGATTACAGACAAGTTGTCAGCCTGCTCCATGATTGCATAGTCGATGGAAATGTTAGCTGCGCTTGACCAAGCGGCTGGATCCAGCCTGAAAAAACTAAGATCTGGCTTTCCGCGATTCACTGCGGCGCGCACTGCTAACACCAGGTCGGGAGCGTGAGTTGTGAAGGCTTGAATAATATTCTTGACAGAGAAAAGAAAAATGCCGGCGTTCCAAAGGAAGTTTCCTGCAACGACCATATCTTCTGCACTTACTGCATCGGGTTTCTCAACAAAGCGTTTTAGTTTGTAAGGTTTAGTCTTAATCTTGTTAGGATTTTCCATTAATTCCAGATAGCCATAACCAATTTCTGCATAGGTTGGTTTGACGCCAAAGGTTACAAGCTGGTCACTCTTAGCATTTTCAACCCCTGCCTGCACTGCCTCGTAAAACGCTTGGGTATTGTCAATAACATGGTCTGAGGGCGTGATTAGCATGAGACCGTCAGGATCAGTTTTCTCAAGCCAAAATGCTGCTGCAAGAATGGCTGGCGCAGTATTACGGCTTTCAGGCTCGATGATAACTGCCTCTGGATATACACCCAATTCACACAATTGCTCTGTTACGATAAAACGAAAATCTGAATTAGTCAGTACCAGCGGTGCCTTAAACTCTTTACCGGATAAGCGTCGGGCGGTTGCTTGAAACAATGTTAATTCACCCGTTAATGGTACAAATTGCTTAGGGTAAGATTTGCGTGACAACGGCCAAAGGCGTGTTCCGGAGCCGCCGCACAAGATAACTGGTGTGATCATTCAATGTTGCTATCTATTTTTGCTTAGGTCGTTTTTCCGCTGTTTTGGAAAGCAACTATGCGTCTGAAAAATGCCTTGTTGCAAGGATATAGCGAATGTTTATTCCAAACGCTCCAGATTGTCGACATCTATTAGTTTGTGGGACTGATTATCAGGTTTTAATGCATCGCAACTAAGCTCACCTTTGAAGCCAATCACGTGGGTAATTATTTTACTTATTAAATTAGTGATGTGCGCTGAAGCGCAGGATCGTACCCGTTAGGATAAAAGTAATTTTGATCAAAATCTAATTCCAGAAGGGTGTCGTATTCTTTTTACGTTAATTTAGGGTGACCTCAGAAAAATACTTTTTTTGGTGATTTTTGGAAAATTTACCATTGTTTTAATTGAGTTAAATCATGGATTTTTATAAGATCGGAGTTGTGTGGAAATTTCTTAGAATTATTGAAGGTAAATAGTTTTTCCCTCAAATAGTCTCCTCTCAAACGGCGATAATCAGGTAGACAACTAAGATCGCCCGTGCCTAAGATGAACAATTATTCAATTATTGGGTTCAATACTTTAACCACTCTACTATTTATATTAGTTTCGCATGAATTTCGGTATATAATGCAAATCATAAAATTAAATAGGAGAATGAAAATGCTTGGTGCTAAAGCAGGAACATTGACATTAAAGGAAACCAGTAAGCCGATAGCTTCCGGAAGATATGGATTGCCGGCTATGGAAACACACAATGTTGGAAGCGGAAAACTAGTAGGCCACGATGTTATGGGACGGGCAACATTTACAGCAGCGATGCGCCCAGACGGTTCGTGGGTAGGTGAATGTCCGGCTGGGATCATAGCTTGCTCAGAAGGTGTGGCCACATTCATTTGTAACGGTGTTGGAAATATGACGGAAGATGGTGGCGTATCGTTTAGGGGTGGCGCTTCATTTGAAACTACATCTGATGCGTTATCTGAACTAAATGGGAAGTATTATATGTTTACCTACGATTCCGATGCAGACGGAAATGCAGAATGGAATCTTTACCCCTGTAAGTAACAAAATTCTTAGTTTAGATTTTTGAAAGTCACCTTAGCTCTTCTTTTAAAGGTTTTTATAGGCAGCCAGAACTCAAAAGTTGCTCGCGTAAAATTGGTACACAATTATTTTTGTGAGAACTAAGCTTCAAAAGTATAGAATTGAACAGATTTTAAAATTTGGGATCAGAACAGCCCATCCTTTGACGACTTTGAACAGGAGAATTCTAAACAAAGAATTTTGGAAAAATTGAAAAGTAATCAATGGAATCTATCAATAATTTTGATGCAATAGGACCATAGTTTGACATGAAAAATAGTATCTTTACGTTTTTATAACGTTTTTATAACGTTTTTATAACGTTATTATTAGCAACAATTGTAAATGCTGAAGAAAATGCTTTAGCATAAATTTATTACTTATTTTGACGCTGTGATACGATTTGTTCGCGCCACATTATGTAAACTCCAGATGCTATTACCAACGCTGAACCGATAAGCATTGACAAACTTGGTCGCTCTTCAAATACCAAAATGCCCAAAATAAGCAGAAAAACGATACGAGAATATCTAAACGGCATTATAGCAGATAGTTCGCCAATCCGGAGAGATGTGATTAGCAATAGGTATCCTACAGAACCAAGAATAATCATGCAGGCAATTATGCCCCAATTTATTTCTGCTGGGAAAAACATGTCTCCATTTAAAAGAACCCAAGCAGTGGTAAATGGGAGAGCTGCAATCATGGTGAAGGTTGCTAGACTTGCTGATGAAATATCTGGTGGAGTTAGTCGTGTTACAAGATCTCTAATAGAAAAAGCTATCAGTGCTACAGCCGCCCAGATTACTGAATAATCTAAGCCTTCTTCCCCAGGTTGAATGACAAGTAGAACGCCCAAAAAGCCAATAAAAATTGAACTCCAACGGCGCCAACTTACTTTTTCCTTTAGAAAAATTACGGCTCCTACCGCAACCAAGATAGGGGATGCCTGCGTCACAGCACCTACTATTGAAAGTGGTACTTTAGTCAGGCACATGACCATGCCCAGTAGACCAATCATTTCTGCACAATACCGCACCAGTAAAACTGGTTTGAGGGCTCTAGGATCTTTTAGGTTTTCGCCTTTCAGTAGGGCAATCAATGCAAATATTATAAAGCCACCACTGATTAGAAAAAGCATGATTTGAGCAGGAGATAAGAAAGATCCAGACATTTTGATAAATGTGTCGGCAACAGCAAATATTGCCATCGACAGCAGCATCAGTATTATGCCTTTGGTATTCTTATGACTGGTTAACATGTGAAAACTCCAAAAGCACAGGCGCCAGTGCTTAGAGTAAATCATTCACAATCAAAAGCATATTTAGTTAAGTATTATGATAGTTTGCTAATTCATATATAAATGTCGTGCAATATCGTTCGTTACCAAATCACACATTTTAAGTCATGACTATGTCAGTGTTGTATCAATACAAAACTTAGTTTTGTGTCTGCTAGGTGGCGAGATTTGTCCAAAAGCAATCTCATTCGTAAAATGTGTTGAGTTCTACTTTCAGATTTAAACGTATAGAATTTTTAACATAAAACTGTTACGTTATTGGTATAGCATTTCATGAAAATAAATGGAGATTGCTATGAAATTTATAAAATTCCCACTGAATACTAGTTGGGCAAACCGATTTGTTTCTCGGCCTTGTAAGTTGTCAAAGAGATCATGAATAATCTTGACCTCAGTTTGTATATTTTGAAATTGATGGAAGTTAAAAAGAAATGCCTTCCATTCTACTGTGCTATTTGACGAGCATTTTTGATTGACGTTTCCCAAATTTGTGAAAGTGATAGCTCCTTTAAAAAAAAGAAAGCCAAATTATGACAGTTTATGCTCTCAATGGCCTTGGCCGTATCGGTAAACTTGCTTTGCGTCCATTATTGGAGCGGTGAGCACAAATTGCATTTATTAATGATGCGGCTGGCACGCCAGATATGATGGCATATCTGCTGGAGTTTGACTCAGTCCATGGACGCTGGCCGGCCCAGTTTGATGCTGATGCAAACAGTATTAAAATTGATGATGAACGGATCTTGGTAACAAATTTTAAAAGGCTTGAACAACTGCCGTTGGGATCGGTTGATGTTGTGATTGATTGTACTGGTGCATTTAAGACTGAAGCGAAATTAGCACCATATTTTCAAGCTGGGATCAAAAAAGTGATTGCCTCGGCGCCAGTTAAAGATGGACCTGCAACAAATATTGTTTACGGTGTAAATGATAAAATTTATGATGCCGATTTGCACAACATCATTACCGCAGCGAGCTGCACAATCAATTGTCTGGCTCCAGTTGTAAAAGTCCTGAATGAAGCTATTGGGATACGTCATGGTTCGATAACTACAATCCATGATGTCACTAACACTCAAACTATTGTTGATCGTCCGGCTTAAGACTTTCGGTGAGCGCGCTCTGCTTTGACAAATCTAATCCCTACAACTACAGGTTCTGCTACAGCAATCACCATGATTTATCCTGAACTAGCGGGTAAACTAAACGGCCATGCGGTTCGGGTTCCTTTGTTGAATGCATCCTTAACAGACTGTGTTTTCGAAATGAACCGAGAGACTACAGTAGGGGAGGTTAACCAAAGCTTTACGGCCGCTGCAAATGGTCCTTTGAAAGGTATTCTTGGTTTTGAGATGCGACCCTTAGTATCTTCTGATTATCGTGGAGATCCACGTAGCGCTGTAATCGACGGACTTTCGACGATGGTCGTAAATGGGACACAACTCAAGGTCTACGCTTGGTACGATAATGAATTTGGTTATGCTAACCGATTGGTTGACGTGGCTCTCATGGTTGGTGGCCGATTGTGAAACAACCGCCGGGGTTTTCAGCATATATAGTAGTAACGGCAGCCTACTGGGCTTTCATGTTGACTGATGGCGCATTGCGCATGTTGGTTCTATTGCATTTTCATATGCTGGGGTTTTCGCCAGTCCAATTAGCTTACCTTTTTGTATTCTATGAAATAGCAGGCGTAATAACCAATTTCTCTGCGGGTTGGATCGCAACACGATTTGGGCTGGCCTCTACTCTTTATGCTGGGCTTGGCCTACAGGTGATTGCGCTACTGGCTTTGGTTCAGCTTGATCCAAGTTGGTCGGTAACTGCGTCCGTTACATTTGTTATGTTGATTCAAGGTGCTTCAGGGGTTGCGAAGGATTTGACGAAAGTAAGTTCGAAAAGTGCAATAAAAATTCTTGCTCCAAAAGATCAAAGTGGCTTGTTTCGTTGGGTAGCAACACTTACCGGTTCTAAGAATGCGGTGAAGGGGAGCGGTTTTCTATTAGGGGCGGTATTGCTTGCCGTTTTTGGATTTGTTCCTTCGGTTTTGACAATGGCATTGATGCTCTTCGGAGTTCTCGTTGCTATAGTATATTGTCTGCCGACGGGCCTTCCCAGTGGACGTAAGGGCGTAAATATTTACCAAGTTTTTTCTACAAACGACAATATTAATTGGCTTGCGGCCTCACGCTTGTTTCTTTTTGGTGCCCGGGATGTTTGGTTTGTTGTCGGTATCCCAATTTATTTCTACACAGTGCTGTCGGATGGTAGTTTGGAGGGAAACCGAGCAGCATTTTTTATTATTGGAGCGTTTATGGCGGCTTGGACGATCCTTTATGGGGTGGTGCAAATCTGGGCACCGCAAATATTAAAGGTTAAATTGCGGTCAAATACAGAACTTATTGCACAGGCAAAATACTGGTGTGCTTCGTTGTTTTTTGTTCCTGCAGTTCTTTCTTTGGTGATTTGGAGTATACCCGAACCACACAGAAACTAACGCTGACAATTGTTTTTGGCCTTATGCTGTTTGGTGCGATATTTGCGGTTAATTCTTGTCTACATTCTTTTTTGATATTGAGTTTTACTGAGGCCAAACGCGTCACAATGGATGTTGGTTTTTACTATGCGGCAAATGCTGCAGGTCGTCTAATCGGCACTTTGGCATCTGGATTTTCCTATCAGATTGCTGGCCTACCATTATGCATAGCAGTAGCGGCTGGAATGATTGGATTAAGTTGGCTCGGAACACTGAAAATCAGGGTGCAAAATTTTTGACCTAATGAAAATTAAAAATTTCATGGCGATGGTTTTCTTTATTTCATACAGTTTAAACCATTACATGCCTGCTGCCTATTAGCTGTCATTAATGTACAATTTGATGTGTGGCTGGTTATCTTTTAAGTACTATGAAGTGCATGAGTAAAATTGTGCAAAGTGATATGGAAATTTGATCGACGTTTAATAATAGAATTCCGCGAATTTAACCATTTTTCTGTCATTTGCTTGAAATGCCATTTTTCAACAACTTATGTTGAGGAAGTAGTGACAATTCTATTGTGTGCTAGCTACACAAAATTTTTCTAACTAAATAAAATAGTCAACTGCGATGCAGCTAACGCAACGGCAAGTCCTAAATTCATAACCCGCAATAAATTGTAAGGTTGACTGGAAATATCCAAGTAAGCGTTTGTTTTTTTGGTATAGTCTGTGGCATCTTTAATATGCGAAACCTGAGACTTTAAAGTGGCGTCGCCCCATACGATCGTGAAAAGCGCTGTCGCTATTATCGGGACAGTTAAAGCTATCTCATGACTGTTTGTATCCGCAAACAAAACAAAAGTATAATTTACGCTGTTGGCCATAAAAACAATAGCAATTCCTGCTAATTGAAAAGATATAGCATGAAAAAGCCCGTTTATACTTGGATCTATAATTTGTTCTCTTTCTTTAGTCATTGCTTGCTGCTCCCAATTTTCAGTATTTACGCGACTTTTTTCCTTAGCGACTTACTACTGCAGTACACTTCAAGTATTTCAAGAAGAAATGAAATCAACTGAAAGTATTCTTTGAGCATTTGATCTTTGTCTAAAGTTTAATGAAAATCGGTATCGTTTGGTTACAGTTATACATAAGCTAATTTATATTTACCTTGAGTACTATTCAGCAACGATATTATAGAAAATATGAAATCGTATTTGTAGAATTGACCCTGTTTTAAACATGGAAAATATAATTTAACCAGCACGAGCCTGATAGAATTAGCTAAAAACTTTGTGATCAATTTGATTTTTACTAATGTAATCCCAATCGTATTCCGCCCCAATGCCAATTCCTTCTGGAACCCCGATACAACCATTCTCATCTATACATTCTAGCTGATCTGAGTAGCCACATTTGTATACGGGTGCGACAGCGTTTGGACAGTTTGGGCCAACTAATGCAACTTCGTAAAAGTTTGAATTACGGGACATACTAACGAGGTGTCTGTGTGCTGGACCGCACGCATGAACTTCAACATCCATTCCCAAGCTTTCAGCTAAATGATGGATTTTCATACATCCTGTGATCCCCATATCATATTCTGGATCCGAACGTAAAAAGTCTGTACCTCCAGCAAGCACAAAGTCGGCCTTTGGCTCGACACCCCTAATATGCTCTGTTTGAAGCAGCGGTGTCTTGAGCATTTCTCTTAGCTTTCGATGTCCAAATGCGGATACACCACTATCACGATACGGATCTTCAAACCAAAAATAGTTTGCCTCGTCACATGCCCGTCCCACGTAGAGCGCATCTGCAAAAGTACGCAGTTCGCAAGCAGGATCTAGCATTAAGGTCATATCATCGCCAACTATTTTACGAACGTGCAGTACCAATTCAGCCTCTTCTTTGGCGTTGCCGTCATGCCAGCCATGAATCTTAAAAGCTTTGTAGCCCATTTCTTTGCACTCAAGTGCAAACTCCCCAAAGGCTTCCTTACTATCCAAACCCCCATTTCGATCACCGTGATAGGTGCTTGCGTATGCAGGTATATTTTTCCGATAACTCCCCAATAAACTTGATATTGAGCAACCTAGTGCACGACCTTGCCAGTCCCATAATGCGATATCCAACGGCCCATGCCCCATGTGGTCAAATTGGCGGGCCTCTCTTTTTAATTCTTCATAAATCCCTACGCGCTCTTCTGCTTGTTTTCCAATTAACATCGGAGCAAGCATTTGCATTTGGCCATAAACTGACGGAGATGCACCCCAATTTAGAACGTAGCCGCCTTTGCAGCCATCCTTTGTTATTATTTCTACTGAGTATTTGGTAGTTAGTGTTTCAGTGTTTGCGGCGTAAGATAAACCGCCAATAGAGCTAGTATTTGCACTGAGAGCTAAATTCTTTGCATGAAATTGAAATGCACGAAGTTCAACACGTTCAATCGCTGTCATCTATCTACTCCAAAACTTTATTCAGTTCATCTTTAGTAACTGAATTATACTGCTCACCTTGGCAATGCTCACGGGCTGTTGAAGCATCTAATGCAACTGATTATGCCAGCCGAATTCTGATGCCAGTCTTATGCATTCAGACCACCCTACAACAGCGTCTGTTGTTCCGATATGCCTCATAGATGCTGCTGCAGTTGCATGGGCGATCCGAAGTGTTTCTTCAACAGACCAATTTTGATGAAGGCCATATAATGCTCCGGCCGCAAAAGCGTCGCCAGCTCCATTCGTTCCTATGATTGAGTTTGAGGGCATATTAACAGATGGTGCTAAAAAGTAGTTTCCATCTTGAGAAACAGCTACTGCTCCCAGTGGAAAGTGAACAATGATGAGTTGTATATCTGTCCCATTTAAAAGTTTTTTGGCGTTTAAAATACAAGCATTTATATCAGTGTTTTGGATGTGATCCCTCGGCTGTCCTGCTACTGCTGCAATTTCAAACTCATTTATGATCAAATAATCGAGATATTTAAGACATGGGGTAACCAGACTATTCAACCTTTTTGGGGAAAGAGAACACAATTCAAGATTGGTTCGTAACCCGGCCGTCTGTGCCTTTTTTAGTACAGCTGCCCAGCCATTTTGCTCTCCTGCCCAAGGAACATCCATTTGAGCATGAAGCCCTGGTAGGCCAAGATGTAGAATACGGGACTCCACATCAGAAAAATCAAAGTGATTAGGATTTAATTTGTCGCTTATTCCTGAATGAAATAAGTGGGTCCTACGAGACGAATTTTGTGCGGTGAAAGCATCAGTAAAAGTAGTGCGTTGACCAGAGACGATTGTGAGATTTTGACAATCTAATCCCTCAAATTTTGCTTGCTGTAACAATAGTTTCCCATCGGAATCGTCTCCAAGTAACCCAATAGTTGCAACTGGTAATTCAGGATCAAGCCGTTTGATATTAACGCCAAGATTACAAGCGGAGCCACCTCCACGAATTTCCTCTGAAATAATTTCCACCAGTTCTTCTTCATTTGGCCAACGCTCCACCAGCTTATTATGGTCGGCGCACCAAGTACCGCCAGTAATAATGCCATGTCGCTGTTTTTGACTACTCATTCGGCTTCAGGCTTTAATGTTGGATCTGTTACTTCTAGATCTTCAAGCAGCGATCGTTGTGCAACTACATTTTTTTTTGTCAGACAATCATGATAAGCAGTGACAGCTTCTCGAGTACTTAGCCCGTTTTCTACGACAGCTCGCATAAGGCGAACAATTTCAACTGCATCTTCCGCGCCGTATATTTTCCGGCCAAAAAGGGCTACTCTTCCACCATATCGTTCGGATTGGGCCAGAAGTTCAAAGGTATCGCGCGTTGTTCCTGCAGCCCCACCTAAAACGCCAACAATTAAATTAGCCGGGTCAAAGGAAGCGAGCTCCTCCATTGCACGAGCTCCATTATATTGCAGTTTAAGGAATAATGGTCGTTCGGTTTTTGCAACACCAGCTAGACATCGTGTGATTGCGTCATTTATGAACGTTCCCAAATTTGTGTTAGCAGTATCTATATCAAAGGCAGGGTTAAACACTTCTAAAAAATGTAACATACCAAATTTATTGGCTTCTTCACGAAAGTCACAATAAGCATTTAACATCGCTGTATCAATTTTTTGATTGTTATAAAATGTGATAGCATAAAGTCCTAATTCACATAATTCTCTAGCCTTTTTTAATCTTGCTGTGCGAAATGGTTCGGCTGGGAACTCTCTGTATTTCGCGCCGCGAAACCCCCATATGTCGGTCGCATCGTTCAAGCGTACTGCCGCGGTGATATCGCGATTATCAAAGGCTTTTTGAGCAGTTAATTCATCTGCGGACCACATTGAAGTCAGCATGATGTCCACAAGATCAGCCTCCATCATTTCAATCATGGAAGCTCTGTATTCCGCAGCAGTCTTTGCTTTCTTATTTCCATTTTTATCAACTTTAAAACCGAGACCGTTGATGCCACCACCCATATCGGCATCTTTTGCATCGGCAATTATAAAATCACTTTGTGTATAGTTTCCGTTTTTTATGGATGATAATTTTTTGGTCAGTCGGTCACTAATTTTGGTACACATTGAGGACAAATTCCGCTCATATAATTGTTTAATCGGTTTTTAATTCTGGTAACTCTAGTCACTAACTTAATGGGTTAACAAGTTTTAGATTTTTTTTTGGTGAGGCTTTAGGGCGGCTGCAAGCGCACATTGCTATAACGAAATTATTCTTAATACTTAGCTCTCTTCCTACCCACTCGTGCCTGAAGTAGATTTGATACAGTGTCTCAGTGACAGTACTATATATTTTATTATTTTATCGAGACACTACTAGATAAGCATTACTGATTGAACTTCGGCGAAGTTGGGATTTTTGGAATAAGCAAAGTTGCGCCGTTACCATCATATGAACAAGGATTTGATTAGGACTTACAACAATGAACCGTAGCGAAAATGATAGTAAGCAGTTGATTTATAATGAACGAAAAGCTTTCGTACAAAAAATGTGGTCCCGTTATAGTCACACTTTGGATGACAAAGGTGGCAATGGGGATTATCGTTTATTGGCCGAAATTTGCGAAAAGCTACCATTTTTTGAACAAAATGAGGTTGGCAAAGAAATAAGCAGAATATTAAAATTGCACTGTAAAGTTGATTAATAAGATAACTAAGCAACATAAAAAATTTATTATCTAGCCATAATGACTTTATCTTGTGCCTAAAGGTATTTTTATTTTGATAACAAACTATGTTTTTTTGGTCCTGAAAACTTGGATAACCCCGGAATGCAAAGCTAACGCGATTAAATCGCTGGCTCAAAGTGTATGCCGCGGTAAGTTTGTGTCGTTAGCTTCTTTATCGGGTTGCGTGTAAAAATTTTTCATTTTGACCTTCATGTTTTTTTATTCTAGTGAATGAATCATTCTCAGGGCGGGGTGTAATTCCCCACCGGCGGTTACAGCCCGCGAGCGCTACTTTTTAAAGTAGGTCAGCAGACACTGGTGAAATTCCAGGGCCGACGGTTAAAGTCCGGATGGTAGAGAATGGGGCGGTTGGGTAGTTTATGGCCTAATCGTTTCGCACGCTCTGGGATTCTGTCATTTTGAAAGGACCAAGAGTAATGACAAAATCCCCAAAATTAGCATTTATAAAGGCGAAATGGCATTCCGAAATAGTAGACCAGGCTCTGCTCGGTTTTAATCAAAGGCTGGATCAGCTTCAGGTTTTAGCAAATGTTGACGTCTTCGACGTCCCTGGTGCATTTGAATTACCACTTTTAGCACAAAATCTGGCGAATACTGTTGAATATGATGCGATTATAGCTGCAGCATTCGTTGTAGATGGAGGTATTTATCGGCATGATTTTGTGGCCCAAGCTGTAATAACTGGACTGATGGAAGTCGGCACAAGGACTGGTGTACCTGTTTTATCTGTTTCGCTAACGCCACACAATTTTCAGTCGACAGATGCGCACGTTAATTTCTTTAAAGAGCATTTTGTCAAGAAAGGAGCGGAGGCTGCAGATGCAGCGATCGAAATTTTACGTGTGTATGACAGCATTATAAAAAAGCCGAATGCAAGAGTTGTAGCCTAGAAGTTTGTTGGACAAACAAGCATCCATCAATCACTTATTGCATGAGTGCGCGGCCATAACTTTAGTCATCTATCTGGTGGTGGATGTGGCGTTTGCGCTAATATAAAATGTTAAAGAAAAACAAAATCTGAAAGTTTTTTGAAACTTAAAATATTTAAATATTTCATTTAAGACGGACATATCGGATATGTCCGTCTTTGCTACCAGTTATGTATCATTGTTTAAAGTGCTTGCGCCATTCGGTTTACCAAATCGCTCTATACAATATTAATTTCAAAAATTGTGTCAGGGAGGAGATAAAATTGTGGTTAATTTTTATCTTGCAGCGTGAATTATCGTTAAGATTCGCTTTTTACAAGAAACTTCCAGTATTTTTAGCAATTATTTCCATCTTTTAGGGAGTTATTTATTGTTACGGCAATCGCCAGGATCTTTTAATATTTTGAAAACCAATTTGATGCGTTATTTACATATCGGCTCTAAAGAGGTTAGAAAATTGCGATTGTTGAAAAAAGTTTGCATTCATTGCTGTTAATGCATCATTGGCTTCTTCATCCACATCCCCGTGAACATCTAGCCGCTTAACATCAAATAAGTTCAAGAACTCTTCGGCTATCTCATTTGAGAAAAAATCAAAGTGGTTTTTGTATGCTGTTTATTTTGAAACCGCTCATGGAGATGAATTCTACCATCCAGTTCGTACTATTCATAAAAAAATGCGTTCCCTTTATCCCGGTTTGTTGCAACCAAATTCTTGATAAAGGTTCGTCAGTTTTTACTCGTATCCCTAGTTGCCATCAGAATATTTATTCCAATTACATGATTATCCAAAGCGGTCGGCATGACAGTTTTCTCGAAGAGGTTGTCTGTGGTTTTCGGATCAACGTGCCATTATGTTTACACAATCTCAAGCAACTTAGTCTTTGATTAATATGAAATAGTGCAGTGGAAAGGCGGCTTGGGAGATCAGGGCGAACAAAAGAGTGCAGAGGGGAAGGGTGCATCCGTAGCCGTTTTAGGGGCTACCCCCTTCAAGGAGCCGATTTAAACTTAAGAGTGACACCTCTAAATTTGTTCAGTTTGGAAATATTAACAATGCTATTATTTATGTAGAGTTGTTCTTGCAACCGCTTGCCGCCAATCATCACGCGTCAGCTTTATTTTTTGAGGAAATATTGGTTCTCCATGTGCTTCCAACATAGCGAGTTCATTTAACGACGTCCAAAACCCTGTTGCAAGCCCGGCAAGATGTGCAGCACCAAGCGCTGAAGATTCAGTTTTAAGACAAGGTGTTACTGGACGTGAAAGATTATTTGCTACGAGCTGCATCAAAAACTGATTACTACTGGGGCCACCATCAACAAAAAGTTGCCCTATATCCGCCAACGTTTGCACCATAATCTCGTAAACATCTGTAACCTGATGTGCCAGACTATCGGCAGCCGCTCGTGCGATGTGTGCTGGCTCAATGTTGAATGATAGGCCCGAAAGTAGACCGCGCGCATCAGTGTCCCAGTAAGGGGAGCCTAGGCCCACATGCGCAGGAACTAGACAGACGCCTTCTGCATCTTGGACAGTCTTCGCTAATTCCAGCAATGCATCTACGCTAGGCAGCCCCATTATTTTGGTCAACCAAGGAAAAATAGAGGCGCTGACCAAAATGTTTCCCTCAAAAGCATAAGTTGATGTCCCATTAAGAGACCAAGCAATTGTGGTGGTTATACCCATAGGAGGAGTTGTAAACCTTGGAATAGTTGTCATAACGGATGATCCTGTCCCAAAGGTTATTTTTCCATCACCATTCTTAAAAGCGCCGTGACCAAACAATGCAGCGTGAGAGTCGCCAATAGCGGATGCGATTGGCACTCCATCTGGTACAACGCTGGCCCCTAAGGTCAGTGCAAAATTGTGCGATGAGTCATGGACCTCAGGCAAACAAGTGGGATCAATGCTAAAAAGTTCACAAAGCTCTTGGTCCCATTGGTTTTGTATTAAATTAAATAGTTGTGTTCTTGAGGCATTAGATCGGTCTGTTGCATGCAGCGTACCACCTGAAAACTTCCAGATAAGCCAACTGTCTACAGTGCCGATACAGATATCGGTAACATTACCTCCATAGTTTTCAATAAGCCAAGTAACCTTGGTTGCTGGAAACATTGGGTCAAGTGGCAGGCCAGTTTTGGCAATTACCATTGGTTCGTAACCTGCCTTTTTGAGTGTTTCGCACGCGGCGGCTGTACGACGGCACTGCCACGTAATGACTGGGCCAAGCGGCTTACCCGTTTTACGGTCCCAGATCAGAACGGACTCACGCTGATTGGAGATTCCCAATCCTTTGATTGAAATTTTTGAAACGTCTTCTATACAGCTTGTAATGGCCTTTTGGGTCGCCAGCCATATTTCATCGGCATCCTGTTCTACCCAACCGGATTGTGAGTGTTTTATCGGGACAGCGGCAAATCCGGTAGAGATGATAGTACCTTTTTGATCCACAACCACTGCTTTTGCGTTAGTCGTGCCTTCATCGATTGCGAGGATAACGCTTTGCACCACTACTAAACCTTTCGCTTAATCAATTTATATCCGCGCTCTACAATACCATTTGGTGACATGCCAAACTCATCAAGTAGGAAATTTGCTGATCCGGTTGGTGCAAAAACTCCAGGGACACCAAGGCGCTCCATTGGAACGGGACAATGATCTACGACTACTTCGGCCACTGCACTGCCAAGGCCGCCAAAGATTGTATGCTCTTCACAGGTAAGAATAGCGCCGGTATCATTTGCCGCTTCAATTATGGCGTTTTCATCGATTGGACGAACGCTTGCCATATTTAAGACTCGGACTGATAATCCATTGTCCTCTAGAATAGCAGCTGCCTTTAGCGCACGATTAGTCAATGTTCCATTGCTAATAATTGTTAAATCGTTTCCATCTCGCAAAATATTAGCGCGGCCTAACTTAAAAATGTAATCATCAGGCAGAATATCTGGCACGCCAATGCGGCTGAGCCGCAAAAAGCAAGCGCCATAATGTGCTGCTGCCCATTTCACAGCGGCGGCTGTCTCTATTCTGTCTGTGGGTGCTACGACAGGTATATTGGGTAATGCGCGTATCCAGGCAAAATCTTCAATAGAGTGATGTGTTGCTCCTAATTCACCATAGGCCATTCCGGAGCTGATGCCCACTAACTTCACATTAGTTTCAGAGTAGGCCACATCGGCCTTTATTTGTTCAAGTGCACGACCCGTCAGAAAGGACGAGGCGGCACACACAAAAGGTATTTTTCCACCATTTGCAAGCCCTGCACTGACGCCTACCATATTCTGTTCTGCAATGCCGACATTGATTAAACGTTCTGGAAACTTATCGCGAAACCCAGTTAGCTTTGATGAGCCGACGGAATCATTTACAACAGCCAGAATGTCATTGTTTGCAGCACCAAGATCTTCCAATGTATCAATAAAAGCATCACGGCAATCATACAGCTTTGCAGGCCCGGTAGGTGCTTTCATTCTGCTGCCTTTTTAAGTTCGTCCATAGCTTGCTTATATTGTTCCGCATTTGGTACTCGGTGATGCCAGGTAACATCGTCGGACATAAACGAGATTCCTGCACCTTTATTTGTATGAGCGACAATACACGTCGGTTTGGCGGGCACGATCTTATCTTTGTCTAGTGCGTTGACAATTTGATCCATATCATGACCGTTGATTTCCTGCACGTTCCAGCCGAAGGCCTCAAATTTGGGACGCAGAGGAGTAATATCAATCGTATCTGCTAGGCGAGCGCCTTGTTGTAAACGGTTGTGGTCAATGATCAGTGTTAGGTTATCAAGCTTGAACTGTGCACCAGCCATGATGGCCTCCCAGTTGGAACCTTCCTGCATTTCCCCGTCTCCAGTAATGACGAAGGTACGCCAGTTTTCTCGGTTTAATTGAGCTGCTTTAGCCATACCAACAGCGATAGGGAGACCATGACCCAATGGCCCAGTGTTGGTTTCAACTCCTGGTACTTTTTTGCGATTAGGATGCCCGTTCAAACGTGAGTAAGGTTGCAGAAAGGTTTTGATTTCTTCTTTCTGTATAAACCCTTTTTCAGATAAAACGATGTAGAGAGCTAATGCTGTGTGCCCTTTACTCAACACCAGTCTATCTCTCTTAGGATCGGACGGATTTTTGGGATTTACTGACATCACTTTAAAATAAAGTGCTGTTAGTAGATCGATTACAGACATTTCCCCACCAACGTGCCCAGCCCCCGCTTCAAATACAGCTTGGACATCGCGCCGCCTGATGCAATTAGCAACTGTACGCAGCTCTGAAGAATTCATGAATAGCTCTACATATAAATTCAAATAAACGATTGCGCGCACTACTTCGCGTGTCAAGGTATCACGGCCTAATTTCTATGCCAAACTTGAACGACAGATCGTGAACCCTGAAGGTTAGGGATTTAAAATACCTCAGCCCAAATGCTTTGTATCTCAATTTCTTATATACGGTTAAATTATGATTATACGGTTAAATTATGATGCTATGAAATTTTTAGATTTTTAATTGTGGTATTGGTCTTTTTTGTTCTAGGTAAGATTATCGTCGATATGGTCTAAAATGTTTTATACGATCGAAATATGATAAAATTTTAATTTTAAAGATAGCTATCGGAACGAGGACTGTTTTCTATCTCAGACTAATGAGGGAAGGGTAGGGATTGGTTCGATCTCTCCATTGTGATGGTAAGTTGGGATGCGTAGATAACGTGTAACCGCTTCATACAGCGCATCTGCGTGGTGTCCGCGGACCATTGCCACGTGGTGCTCAAAACCATTTTGTGTAACGAACTGCATTAATTTGCGTAGCTTAGCTACTTGAGTTACCGCAATGCCACCATCCATCCCAAACGGATCGTCTGTGAAGAGCCCATCACCGATATAAGCCTTTAGGGTGCCGTTTTGATCATCAGAGGAAATGCGGAAGTAAGTCATATCACCGGCCTGAACCTTCCCTTTAACTGCACCGAAACACTTTGCTCTGCCAATGACCTCACCTAAAACGTCGAGCTCACTTATTTCCGGCTTCTCTCCAATGAACGATGCTGGGAAGTTACCGCAGTGAGTGCAAACGCATTTGTCAGTTACCCGTCCATAATTATTATTCCAATCAAGGATTGCAGCTGGTGCAGCCGATGCAAGAGTGAGGGCAAACATCGACACTGCCCCCATGACGTCAACTTCACAGGCAGACGGGCTTAGATCTTCCCCCATCATTGACATAGTTACGCAGGTTGCACATCCAAAGTTATCTTGAAGAGATCGCCAGCATTGGATTGCTGAGGTGTCACACTCGTTTTCTTCAATCCAGCGGTTTACGGCAAGTGTCCACTTTGCTTGTACAGTGATTTGTTCTTTAGTGATATGAGGTGGTATAAAACCATACTCGCTTATGCGCTTCATGACAGATAATAGCTCCGGAGCTTCGTCACGAATTTCATTTGCAGCTGCCATCATCTCTGATAAATCAACAGTCTGAACTGTGATTCCTGAGTTTTGTAGTAACTTCTCAGAGTATCGCATTGTTTGGAATGGACCGGTGCGGGCGCCAATTGCCCCAACTCGCGCTCCACGAATACCGCGTACCGTGCGGCATGTTCTCGAAAACCGGTCAAGATCCTTCCCGAATGCAACCTTATCAAGGTCCATCGTATGCTCTGTTGTCTCTGTAAAAGGAATGCCACACTGCCAAAAGTTATTTGCAATTGATATCTTGCCGCAAAATGCATCTCGCCGAGAGTGTACATCTACCGCTTCAATTTCATCGTTGCACGCCGCGAGTAGAATAGGGATCTTCAGATCAGTGCGATTAATTAGCTCTGCAATTGCAATCTCATCTCCAAAGTTGGGACATACTATCACGAGGCCGTCTAACGTCCCACGATGCTCTTTGAAAAATGATGCATATTTTGTAGCATCGTCAACTGACTGGATTGCACCGTTGGCCGTGGCGTCAAATGGCAAGGTAATGCAGGAAATTCCAAGTAAATTCATCTGTTTGAGAACATCTTCACGTGCCTGTGCGCAGGGTTCTGGGCTAAAAAATGCACGACTTGCTATGACTAAACCGAGGCTAATAGGGCGTTCAAAATTTCGATTCATCTGATTTCCTCTAAATGAGCAGTTCTGAACAGTTACGTTGTAGTTATTATGATAAAAGGTTAGTCCATCATTATCATTTGGTCTATTGAGAAGATGAACATATTTACGACCCTTCGGCTAAATAGAATATTAGGTCATTAAAATGTGTGGAATAAGATTTTGGATAACATGAAGATTTTCTTGACGTTTCTTTATGATAATTGAGGCATAACCTTCCCATTAAATGATGATGACGTTTTCTTTGTTGCAATTTGTGGGCTATTTTAATTTTTCGTTCCAACGTGAATATCATTTTTGTATTTGTCTAAGACGTGTTGCAAAATGCATTGGTTGACGATCTTTTAATGTAAAATTTATCTCATAATAAGCACTGTACTTGCGGATAAGCATTATCACTGACAATCTGAAATCTTGAAGTTATTTGGTGGGCGCAAAAAATGATTGCCTGCGGTATGGGTGTTATGGAGGCAAAAGATTGAAAACAGTTAAACCCAAGCAAAATTATGAGGACAAGGTAGTAAAGGAAACTGACCTTTTAGATCGGCCAATGCATCGCATCTGGTTGCTTGACCAAGCTCGAAATTTGCTTGATTTCTTTTTACCTTCCTCGATTAATCCAAAAGGCGGATTTTTTTCTCTTAACCAACACGGAGTGCCCGTTAATTCACTTAATCCAGCTGGCCAAGAACGCAAATTACACAGCACAACAAGAATGGTGCATTGCGCGGTAATAGCCCATCAGTTGGGGCTGCCCGGAGCTGATGACGTTATTGATCATGGTATGGACTTCATATGGTCTCGTCACCGTGATCAAGATAAAGGTGGTTATTTCTGGGCGGTTGATGACATAGGAACCGTTAACCCATTGAAACAGGCTTATGGTCATGCATTCGTGCTGTTGGCTGCGGCGTCTGCCAAGGTTGCAGGGCACCCTGGTGCTGATCAGCTCTTGGAAGATGTGACAGGAGTTTTGCTTTGCAAATTTTGGGAGCCTGAATTTGGCGCAACGAGCGAGGAGTACCAGGCAGACTGGACACCTTTTAGTGCGTACCGCGGACAAAATTCCAACATGCACCTTACAGAATCTCTGATGGCAGCATTCGAAGCTACTGGTGAGAATAAATATCTGGATATGGCAGTTTCAATTGCTGGTTTAATTATAAACCAGCATGCAAGAGCTGAAGGTTGGCGAGTAGCAGAACATTTCGATGATAGATGGCTTATAGATCGCCATTACATTGGTGACCCAATGTTTCGACCGAGTGGTATAACGCCGGGCCATGCGTTGGAATGGGCCCGATTGCTCGTTCAGCTATGGGAGCTTGGGGGTAGGGCCAGTACTTGGATGTTAGAAGCTGCACAATCGTTATTCTTGACGGCTTGCGAAACGGGGTGGGATGTTGAAAAAGGCGGTTTTTATTATACGCTTGATTGGGACAATCAGCCCAATCAGTCAGACCGTTTTTGGTGGCCCTGCTGTGAGGGCATCGCAGCAGCTAGCGTTTTACATAAGGTAAGTGATAATCCACAATTTCAACAATGGTATAGGCGCATTTTGGGGTTTACCAGTCGGTACCTGATTGACCGAAAAAATGGTGGCTGGTACGCAGAGCTAGACAGTGCCCTGTTGCCTATTGAGAATGTATTTGAGGGCAAACCTGATTTATATCACTCTTTGCAAGCTTGCTTAATCCCTATGCTTCCAAGCAATGGAAGTGTTACGCAACACCTTACCTCAACTCGATACTGTGACCTTCTATCGAGTGATGCGAAAGGCTTGTTTTGATTAGAAATCCCGTAGCATTATGACAGAGATCAATCCGGATATTGTAATTGTCGGATCAGGTGTGGGAGGTAGCGCCGTAGCACATCAGTTGGCTGGTTCAGGTGCTCGTATTTTAATTTTGGAACGTGGTGATTTTTTACCAAAAGAGCCACAGAATTCAGATGCTGATGCAGTGTTCATTCAGTCTCGTTATCGCACCAAAGACATTTGGCAGGATTCTGAGGGGTGTCACTTTCGACCTGGCCAGTATTACTTTGTTGGTGGACACACTAAGTTTTATGGCACAGCAATGTTCCGTTTTCGTGAAAGGGATTTTGATGAAAATCAGCTGGATGATGGGATTTCGCCGGGTTGGCCATTCAGCTATGATGAACTTGAACCGTATTACACTATGGCTGAAGAGTTATTTGGAGTACGTGGTCAGGCTGGCGATGACCCAACTGAACCCGTGCGAAGCGGCGCGTATCCTCATGCCGCTATCCCGCATGAGCCCATTATTGCAAACTTAGCTAATGGTTTAAGCCGGCAGGGGCTGCATCCTTTCAAGATGCCGTCAGCAATTGATTTTGGAACAAATGGCACCTGCCGACGTTGCGGAACCTGCGATGCGTTTGCCTGCCGTTTTGATGCAAAGGGAGATGCGGAAACAAAACTTTTACGACCTACGCTGCGTCATGCTGATGTTACGCTTTGGAAAAGTGCTCAAGTTATGCGTTTGATTCCCGATGAAAATGGGCAACGAATTGTTGCTGCTGAGGTTCTTAGAGGTGGTGAGCGGCTGCGCGTAAAAGCTCCATTATTCATATTGAGTGCTGGTGCGATTAATTCTGCATTAATACTTCTTCGCTCAAAAACGCATAATATGCCAGAAGGATTAGCTAATCGCTCAGGTGTTGTTGGCCGGTATCTCATGAACCATCACTTAACTGGCCTAATGGGTATTTGGCCTTTTACCCATAATAAAACGCGGTTTCCTAAAACGATGTCAGTTAATGATTTTTACAACGGGTTACCTGGTGATCCGATGGCACGTGGGAACATCCAGATGTTGGGTAATATTTCTGGCCCAATGATCAGTTCAGTTTTTCCCCAGATTCCTAAAGTTGCCGCAAATTGGCTTGGCCGACACAGTGTAGATTTCTTGGCGATGTCTGAAGATCCACCCAATCGCGAAAGCCGAGTGCTGGCTCTAGAAGATGGTGGAGTGCAAGTTAGTTACCGCCCTCGTGGTATAAAAGAGCATGATCGGTTCGTAAATCATGTTAAAAAAACATTGCGGCAAGTCGGATTTCCGATGGTTATACGCCATAGATTTGGCATTGAATCCCCTTCGCATCAGTGTGGCACTGTTCGGATGGGCTATAATCCGAACAAGTCTGCTCTGAACGACCTATGTCAAGCTCATTCGCACCCAAACTTGTTTGTTGTTGATGCTGGTTTTTTTCCTTCATCGGCAGCGTTAAATCCCGCATTGACTGTAGCAGCGCAGGCGCTGAGAGTTGGTGCTAATTTGCGATCTCGATGGCGCAACGATATGTTAATGAATTAATTTTGAAGGAATGTGTATGAATTTTTTGCTGCCATTAACTGGTTCATTTGCAATGCCTGCTGCAGAAAATCCGACAGTCGCAATGATTGAGGCTGCTTTCCGCCACCATGGCCTTGATTGGCGTTACTTGAATTGTGAAGTGGAACCACAAAATTTAGAAGATGCGGTGCGAGGGGCACGTGCAATGGGCTGGCGCGGTTTCAATTGCTCTATTCCGCACAAAGTGGCAGTTATTAATTATTTGGACAGTTTGGGAAAATCAGCAGAGATTATTGGTGCGGTCAATACTATTGTGCTTCGGGACGATAAGTTGATCGGTGAAAATACAGATGGTCGAGGGTTTGTAAGCGCATTACAAAAGGTGGTAGATCCGGCAGACAAAAAGGTTGTGCTCTTTGGTGCAGGAGGTGCGGCGCGGGCTGTGGCTGTTGAGATTGCCCTGGCTGGTGCTGCGCAGATCACTATTGTCAATCGTAGCCAAGACAGGGGTGAAAAACTTTCACAACTTCTAAATGAAAAAACTCCTACTCCGGCTAATTTTGTTCTCTGGCGAGAGCCTTTTTTCATTCCAAAAGACACCAATATAGTAATTCACGCAACGTCTATTGGGCTTTTCCCCGATGTCGATGCGATGCCAAATATAGATGTCAGTAGCTTAACAGCTAAAATGATAGTTGCTGATGGCATACACAACCCTCCATTAACCAGATTTTTGATGGCTGCACAGGCGCACGGTTGCGTAACTGTAGACGGTTTGAGTATGTTGGTACAACAAGGAGTGATCGGCATAAAATATTGGACAGGTGTTGACGTTAATCCTAAAATTATGAGCGAAGCCTTGATCAAACTGAAGCTATAAAGATTCAAGATACCTACATCTTTTAACTTGATACGGTATATTTTTTTGAATTTTTGGGTGTTGAAATAGAATTTTAGGCAGAAGTTTTATGGAGCTAAAAATTTACGTAAGTATTTGTGTGCTAGAATATTTTTGCTGAACATCTCAAAATTAGCAAATCGGAAGTATTTGTGAAAGCTCAAGCAACCAAGGCGCGATAGGTGTGCCCAATTGCTTGAATTGTCACTTAAGTAAAAACTAGTCTGCGTGTTTCCAAGGACCAAAGTCTTTACCGCCCTCAACAATTTCATACATAACGCATGGTTCATCACCCACTACCCAGCCATCGTGCCCTGGTGCAAAAAAATAGGCGTCGCCAGGACCAACTTCAATTTTTGAACCGTCATTATGTGAGCAACCTAATCGGCCAGAAATCACAACCCCAACATGACCAGCTTGGCAACTGTCTCCCCCCACTGTTGGCTTAATGCACTCAGACCATACCCAACCTGGTTGTAAAACTAATTTTGATGCATTGACGTTACCAAGTTTTACTATCTCGACAGTCGCTTTAGGAGGGTTTTTGACCTCATCGGCGTTTGAAAAGTTTTTTGCGTATAAAGTTTCCATATTTCATTCCTTTTGTGCTGATGATCAATTGAGCATGGCTGATCAAACTTTCTTAAATATGTGGAAACGATTTGGTTAAATCTAGTCTAAAATTTAAGTTTTTATTAAAAATGAAATATTTTAGTTATATTGTAACATACTGAAATCATTTTGATAATTGAAAGAGAAAGTTGAAGGATATGGCAGATGGAACCTTTGTGTGATTGCATTTCATAGCGGAAATTATGAAAGGTTTTGTAGTTGTAGACGAGCGTGTTTTGAGATTTATTTACAATTTATAAGATTGTAAAAAATTTACTTCAGATCGGGCGGTGGAATGGATGAAGCCAAAATGAATTGCTACAGGTAATTATAATGTAATAGAAATTCAGCATTTGGCAGTTCTTCTTAATTTTAGACTTAGTATCGCTTACGAAAAAGCCCCCGCATTTCATAAAAGCTAGCTGCCTCTTCTAAAAATTCCGCTAATAGAATAGCCTGCTGTTCTTCTCTGAGTTTTTTAGATACTTGCAAAATGCTTTCTTTAGAATCTGCTCGTCCAGGACGCAACAATTCGTAAATTTCCATTACTTGTTCTTGCGATAACCGTGTCATCTCCGCCGCACGTTTTAAGTTTTTCGCTAGTGCGTGGCGTCCGACCGAACTCGCGATTTGGGCTTGATTCACCAACGCGCAGGACGTAATTCGTAAATCCTCTATGGTCACACTGCCATCAATGACTGCTTCCATAGTCAATGCGGGTAAAGGTTTACCACGGCTTCCTTTTACATCTTCAGGCCATTTCTCAGCTATTGGATAATCACTGGCAGTCATTGAATTGTTGGGCATTAGCGGACCTCCAGAAAAGTAATTTCAAGATCTTCAGGCGAGGCGTCATCTTTTGTCATGGCAGTTTCAATCGCGTAGGTCAGCGCGACACGTGCATGAAATCTTGCACCTAGAGCCTCTCCTTTGGTTGGCACTATAATAGGGTCTGGAAGGTCACCTCCTGCATAGACTGTAGAGTTGAAACCCAATTTTTCATAATGCTTAAGGGTAGTAATTGGCGCGTTTGAAAAGAGTTCTAAATTGTTGTGTGGAAGCCGGTTTTTCTGATGAATCACAGCCGTGCCTTTGGATTGAAGACCAATCCCCAGACCTGATCCAGAAAGACGCGCTGCACTAAGTCCGAGGAACGAGGTATCAGCAGTGTGCCAGAGACGGACGAGGCGCATACTGCCATGCCCATGTTCGATCCCAGTCTTAAGGGCTGCCAATACGTCACTTAACCGATGGCCCGCTAAGGTTCTAAATATCTTTGATCCAAAGCCCGGACTAACTCCCACAACAATTTCTTTTACATTTTTGCCAATAATAGCGGGCCCCATTGTTTGATATCTAATTGATTTAGCTTCGGTTACCTTACTGGCGGCTTCGGCGCGTAACACTTCATCTCGGTCTAGCACGTCACGAATAGCAGCAAGTTCTTTGCGACGAGCTTCAGTCAAGCGATGTCCAGTACCTGGTCCAGTGTAGTTGTTTGGATCATTGATAGCACTAAGTACGTGACCGTCACGGACTACTGAAGATGTTTGAAGATAGTCACCAGAAACTCGTAATTTAACCAAGAACAGTAGGTTCTCGGCCTCAGCATAAAATTCGCCACGATAGAGTGAGCGGATTACATCAATAACTGTAACGCCATTCTGATTAATTTTGTCACTGATTAAAGCGACTTCACGCGGAGCGAAACTTTCTGTATCGTTTGAGCCGGACGCCACAGCAACCGAGCGTTTCATGTCTTCAGTAGCCTCGGCCAGTTGTAAATCTTTGAGAACAAATGCTAGGGCATCTATGGCTCTGCGGCGTAGGTCAAGCGAGCGGGCGTCTTCAACTGCGGTGAGCCCGCCATCTGCCTCAAAATCGCGTTGAAGGACTAAAAACTCTTCTATTTCTTCACCGTTGAAGGACGATGGATTGAAAGAATTATCATACTTTAAAATTGAGCCAAATCCGGAACAAATCAGATCAGAGCCTCCAATCAGATAGGGTAGTACTTTTGCGGCCACTCGCATGTCGGATTCTGAATGGCGTGCATCGTTGCCGGATGCGCACTCCAGGTCTAACCAGACAGCGATAAGGTTCTCGGCCATGATCTCACGGACACCTCCAGGTACTGTAGATGCTAAAGGTGCTCCGTCAATCCCACCGTTTTGAGTTCCTTGAGATCCCATTCCGCGTTGTAAGCAAAGACAACGCGCTTCAAGATAAAGCATTGATTTAGATTCATGGAACCCCATCAACAATTCAGCGGCAGCACCCGAAGTGCAACGCATTTTAATCCCGCGAGAAGCATATGCGGCGGTAAGCCAGCCTTTAGACCACGGTGTATCGTCACCATCAATAAACGCGCTTTCGGTGCCATAAACTGAAATTGTTTCAGCGTAAGATGTGAAGCCAGCCATGCCAATCTCTAGTTCCTCTGCCTCCTCGCTTGAGCATTGAAAGAGAGTTCCAGCTCTTCCAACTGTGGACCCTACGCAGCAGGCCAATGCGTTTGACCACGAGTTACGTGCCACGCGCATTGTGGTTTCGATTTCGTCAAAGCCTAAGGCTACGGCAATTGCGGCGTCTGCGGCCAATTGAAGTGGGTCATCTTTGGCGTTTGTAACATGAGCTTGGTTCCCAGGACTCTGACGGGCTCGCATTTTGGAATATGCGAAAGCTATTTCCATCGCGTTTAGTTGTGCCACGGTTTCCGCTAGTTTGGCTGGTGTCAGGCCACGAGCAAGGCGTGTTAGTTGAGTGCGCGGCACGTTCATGTCAACAAGCATTCTAGCTAGTTGTTCCGAAGGAATAGCCATTGCTTCTTTGGCTATGACGGGGTCTATGTGATAGTTGGCGATGAATGCATCGATCATATCGAAGTCTTCTTCTTGCACACCGTCCATTGCGGTAATGCGGTTACCCACCAATCCAAGTGTTGGTTTAGGGTCTGCCGCACCATGAAAAGCTGCAAAGCCATTCTCAGGGTCTTCCGCCGCAAATTTATCAAGCCTAAGGGGTCGAGCATCCCAATCTTCAAACCGCTTCCACCGATTTGCATCATTTTTTTGGTTCATGCAGCTTAGGTCCTATTTTGTATTAAGGAAATTTGTTCATCTGTGGAAAAAGTAATTTGGCACCACTGTCACTAATGGCTTGGCTCATGCTCTGATCAGGAGAAATTTCGGTAATTAAGCAGAGATTATGTTTGAGCGGGGTTGTTTCTTGCAAGGATCTAGTGCCAAATTTTGAGCTATCTGCCAGTACCAATGTTTCAATCGCATTATTTATCATCGCGGTGTAAATTTGTGCAGCGTTTGGTAGGAATTCACTTATCCCCAAGTGATCGACGCCTGAGGCTCCAACTACCGCTATTTGTGTTCTGAACTTTGTAATAAAGTTCAGTGTCTCTCCCCCT
>Ga0209307_1000096_pt1 | contig 67122 bp, 59 predicted proteins | sample COGITO_mtgs_1105_FD_185519 | JGI IMG/M metagenome (GOLD analysis project Ga0209307, IMG submission 185519) | Pelagic marine microbial communities from North Sea - COGITO_mtgs_110530 (SPAdes) (version 2) | ecosystem: Environmental > Aquatic > Marine > Epipelagic ... | reverse complement strand
CAGGCGTTATGCCTGCCTGTCTGTTAATTTCTGCTGTTTGAGAATTAGCGTCCCAAGAGGAAATGAGCCGCTCTATTCTTTCAATTTCACCTTGGGCAGCATTTAAATACTGGTTGGCTGCTTCTTGGGTACTCACCAGTGTAATTTCAAAACGAGTACCCATTAGTTTTGCGGTACGGGAGACAATCTGCTCTTGTGAAAAACAAAGGCAGGGAATGGCAATGAATAGCAGCAGCTTTAAATGTCTTTTACTCATTGGCTACCATGGCTTTGAGCTTATTTGTATATGCCTCTGGAGAGATATTTAAATATGCGGTCTGTCCTAAAACTTCTTTTTTAGCAGACAGCATCACCACTAAAGGAAAATACCCCTTAGCATTGAACTGTGCTGCCAATTGCTTATTTTGGGTGGCAAGGGGCTCAGGAAGTTGGTTGGCTTTACGCCTTGGAAAATCTGCTTTGTACAGCACTAAATGATCTTTAGCAAAGGCTTGAAAGACTTGGGTGCTCCATATATCTCTGTCTAATTTAATACATGGGGCACACCAATCAGAGCCGGAAAAAACCAATAATATGGGTTTGTTTGTGGTTTCTGAAGTTTTAGTGGCTACTTCCCAACTGGGTTGCCAATCTTGAGCCATTAGCGTTGTGCCACAAAACACTAAAAATAATAAAACTGCTTTTTTCATAGGTTTATGGGGCTAATATGGACAGCATTTGATCTTGTAATTGTGTGGGGTAAATAAGCAAGCCTTTAGAGGCATCTGAATTTAACCCAACTCCTTGCTGGGTAAACCTTGCACCATGCTCTTTACAATAAAATTCGTCGTTTCTAAAAATCACTTGCTTAAGGGTTTTGTGGCTACACACCTGAGTGGCTGCAACGTATTTCCCTTGTTGATTGACCGCAATGACTACGGTGTTTTTAATAATATAATCTCCTGGACTTTTTAAGGTTTGACCCTCTGAACTGTTTAAATCAATAGAGAAAAGGACTCCGTTGGCATCTGGTATTAGGGCCTGATCTGCCATCCCGTTTTCTGCTTCTAAACAACCACTTAAACAACTAAAAGTGAGTGTTAAAGCAGCGCCTTGTCCAATAGATTTCATGAATTCTTTACGCTCCATCTAAGTAATTTTTATATAAAAGTAAGGCAAACAGTTCTTCTAACCCACTAACAGTGTGTTAAATAACACTATTTATAATGACGCTTATAAACATTTTAAACACCATTGGTCTAAACAAAATATCCTTTAAACCTTACTATGAAACACCCAAACAGAACTTATTAAAATTTAAATCGGTATTTGAAAATTTAAAAGCTTGATTTTCATATATTTATATTCCAAAATGATCAAGAAGAAACAAATACAAGCGGGGCAAGACCCCATAAAAAATGCCCTCAAAGGGATTGATCTTCTTCAATTAGTTTTTTTCTACCGACAGTTAAGCAAACTAAAATCCAATAGGGAATCTTACCACATTGAATTTGTACTTAAATCATGTTACTCTGAATTGGCTCCATTTGAAATGGAAGAAATTGAAAAATTTGTTGCTGAATTCATCTCACAAAGCGCAAGAAAAACATCGGAACTTTAGAATTAAATATCTAATTTAGGCCTGCCTTAAAGCAATCAATAGGCCTCATAGTTCAACGGATAGAATAGAAGTTTCCTAAACTTTAGATCCAGGTTCGATTCCTGGTGAGGTCACGCAATTTAAAGTAGTCTATGGAAGTCTTACATACCCTATCCCAAACTTTTTCATTTTTTGAATTATTAGAACGCTTTGTTTTAAACTTCGTTTTCACCGCAGTAATTATTCGCTTTATCTATTATAAATACGCCCAAAACAAGGCTTATATGTTTACTTATTTTATGATAAGTACGGTGGTTTTCCTACTGTGCTATTCACTAAAGAGAAATGAACTGGACATTGGCCTAGCCTTGGGTCTCTTTGCTGTTTTTGGAATTATTCGCTATAGAACGGACACCATTGACATTAAAGAAATGACCTACCTCTTTGTAATTATTGGTGTGGCTGTAATTAATGCCCTTTCTTCAGATGCTGTTGGCTTGGGAGAAATATTATTTGGTAATGTTGCGGTAGTTTTAATGCTCCTCATTTTAGAGAGGGTCATGAAAGCACCACTTTTACTTCAACAACAGGAAATTATTATTCCCTATTCTGAATTGGTAAAACCCGATCATAGAAGTGCTTTAATTACCTCTTTGGGGGCAGAAACCGGCCTAGATATTAAAAAAGTGCAGATTGGAAAAATTGACCTACTCACCCAAAGTGTTAAAGTAACACTCTTCTATTAACATCCTGACTGTATCACTTATGAGGTTTCAACTATTTCTATTTTTAATGGTCCTAATGACCAAAGCTGGTTTTGCTCAAAATAAGGAGCTCGCCATCTGGACGGCTGCCAGCAGTTCTTTTGAGCTCTCTGATCGCATTAATGTAGACGGAGCACTAGCCTTTAGAAGCAATGCTGGATTGGGTGCTATTTCCAGATATTTTGGAGAGGCGCGTATGGGCTACAAATTGTCTAGATCATTTAATGGAAGTGCCGGTATTCGTTACGGAACCCTTTTAGATCGCAGTGGTGGTTTGCAAGGAGATTTTACTTTCTACAGGTTTTTTGGAGACCTCAAACACAAGGCCTCATGGCGCCAATTAAGGTTTAAACAACGACTGCGTTTCCAACAAGACACAGAGAAGAAACAAGGAACGCGAATAGAAAATCACTTGAGGTATAAAACGGCTGTTGAATTTAAAATTCCCAACTGGAAAGCAGATCCACAGCTGTCCGTTGAATTTTTTAAACCCTTAGGAAGCAATAGCATAAGTGGATTTGACCGCATGCGTTACAAAATTCAAACAGATCTAACAGTAGTAGGAAACGCTCTAACACTCGCTTATTTTATAGACAGAGACACCCCTCTAAACACAGCAGCTATAAATAGTCATATGTTGGGACTATTTTATGATTTGGATTTCTAGTACTTTATTTTTCGGAACTATACACATAATCCGCCTGCTTGTATAAAATTTCATTGGCAGTATTGACCCTGTAACTCACCCTTTCTTGAGGGAGTTTTAGGCCCTGATACGCCAACCAAGACTGGTTTAAAATGAGGCTATAACGGTTGTTGTGCCAGACCCTATTTCCCAAAAACACGCCAGAGTTCTGGTCAAAATACCAGACCCACTGGTCGCTTGAATTGGGAAACTGAAAAGACACCGCCCACACAGGGGTATTCATTAGGGTGTCTGGTGAAACTGTAGCATTTTTGGGAAGTTCACGAGATAATTTATAGGGCTGCCAATAGACAAATAACCCGCCGTTTAAAAGGGATTCAAAGCCCTTTTTATCTGGTTCAGAGAGTGTTTTTAAAGTATCGTTCACCCGAAGGCTAAGCCCCAGCGCATCTCTTGTTAATTGGTGTTTTTGATTATTTTCTTTCCAGCCTACGGCCCATGTCCCTTTTTTAAAATCATACTCAAAAGATTGTTCCACCGTCTTTTTGGGTTCGCCAAGGGAATCATAAGAGCTTGTTTTCTTGTCAAAAGAAAATAATTTCACAGCCTCAAAAGCGGCATCACCACCATGGGCTTGCACCGCTTTCTGAAGGACTTCCTCAGGCGTTGGAACAGATGCCTTTTGACAAGAAATAAAAAGTAATGGTAAGAGGATAATACCTAGAATAGCACGCATAAGAATAGACTTTACCCAAATTTAAATATTAATTTACCCAAATAAGCCGTCTAATCTTGTATTTTTAGGCTAGAAAAACCAAACATCATGACAAAGATCTTAAAAATCAGTTTTGCATCCCTGTGGATGCTATTTGCCTTAGTGGCTCAAGGGCAGGAACACAGCCATGCGGGTGCAACGGCTATAGAATATCCTAATATACCAGGATATTTAAGCCTAAAAACAGATTTTCATATACACTCTGTGTTTTCAGATGGCACCGTATGGCCCAGTATTCGGGTACAAGAAGCCTTGAGAGAAAACCTAGATGCTATTTCACTTACGGAACACTTGGAATACCAGCCCCACAAATCAGATATTCCCCATCCAGACAGAAATAGGGCCCACGAAATTGCTCTGAAAGAAGCCGCAGACCACGGTTTATTAATTATTCGAGGCTCTGAAATCACCAGGGCGTTGCCAGTAGGGCATAACAATGCCATATTTATTCAAGATGCCAACCCTATTTTACAAGAGGCTGCTGAAGACGCCTTTAAGGAGGCAAAAAAACAAGGGGCTTTTGTGTTTTGGAACCATCCCGCTTGGTATGTTCAACAACCTAACGGAACGCCTGCGCTGAGTGATTTTCAGAAAGAACGCATTAAAAATGATGAGTTACACGGCATAGAAGTGATTAATACAGGAGACTATTCGGAAGAAGCCCTACAAATTGCGCTAGACAACGGGCTGACCATTATGGGGACATCAGATGTGCATGACCTCATTGATTGGGATTATACAGAAAAAGCACAACACAGGCCTATTACATTGGTTTTTGCCAAAGAAAAAACTGCCGCTAGTTTATTAGAGGCTTTAAAAAATGGAAGAACTGTGGCTGTATTTAATGATTTATTGGTGGGTAAATCTGAGTTTTTAAATCCTTTAATTAAAGCATCTGTCACTGCTACAGACCTAAAATATATTGGCAAAACACAGGTTTTGTCTGTGACACTTCATAACCATTCCAGCAGTGATTTGCTCTTTGAAAATCAGATGCCTTTTAGTCTTTACAGGCATTCTCCAGTATTTACCATTCCTGCGGGAGAAAGTATTACGTTTCAAATAAAAACCTTAGAAAGAAAAGATAGCATTGTACTGACCTTAAAAGCATTAGGCGCTTTTACAGCCCCAAAAGTGCAGCCAATCATTGAATGGGAACTCAAGATAGACTAAGAACTCTGTCAATTTTATTACCTTAGGTCTATCTTTTAGACCCATGCAAAATCCTTTTAAAAAAATGGGGCCTGCCACGCTAGTGGCAGCTGCCTTTATAGGTCCTGGGACCGTAACCGCTTGCATGAAAGCAGGGGCAGGCTTTGGAATGTCCCTACTTTGGGCTTTATTGCTCTCTGGTGGTATGACTATTTTATTACAAGAGACCGCCGCTAGAATTGGCCTCATTACCCAAGAGGGACTTGCAAGTGTCATGCGCAACGCAATTGAAAAAAAGTGGCTCAAAATACTGTTGTCTTGGGGAATATTAACCGCTATTTTGGGCGGAAATACCGCCTATGAGGCTGGAAATATAAACGGTGCTATTTTAGGCCTGGAAGCCTTATTTGGTCCAGATTCACTTGTAATTTACCCCTTTGTAATTGGAGGCTTAGCAGCGATTCTACTGGGATTTGGCTCCTATAAAACACTGGAAAAATTACTCATTGGACTGGTGGTGTTACTCAGTGGCTCCTTTTTAATTACAGCTATACTTGTGGGTCCCTCCATGGTGGCGCTGATCAAGGGAGTTGTTTTGGTTCAATTTCCAAAAGACAGTTTATTTACCATCATGGCCTTAATAGGCACCACGGTAGTGCCGTATAATTTATTTCTTCACGCTGCACTGGTCAAAGAAAAATGGCAGCAGCCCTCGGATTTAAGTGCCCTAAGAACAGACACGAAAATTGCGGTAAGTATAGGAGTCTTAGTCTCTATGGCTATTGTGATCACTGCTACCGCCTTGCCAAAGGACAGTTTAAAATCTGTTCTCGATTTGGCAGAAGGACTGGCGCCACTCTATGGAAGCTTCGCTAAAATTGCTATAGGAATAGGCCTGCTTTCTGCAGGAATTACCTCAGCAGTGACCGCTCCATTAGCCGCCGCTTATGTAGTAAATAATTGCTTTGACCTTGGTTTAAAGGCCACCCATTGGGGATTTAAAGTCATTAGCTTAGTGATATTGGCATTAGGCATGTGCTCCCTATTACTAAACTATACCCCCATAAGTGTAATTGTTTTTGCTCAAATTGCCAATGGAATTATCCTCCCAGTACTGGTAGGGCTTTTGTTTTGGCTTGGAAACAACCAAAAAATGTTAGGAAAACACACCAACAGTAAAACTAAAAATATACTTTTCGGTATTATTTTTATAATTTCAGTGGGTCTCAGTATAAAAACCCTTGTGAGTGTATTTTAAAACCAACACTATGACCATAGATTTTAATGCAGATTTGGGAGAAGGTTATGGAGTAGATAAAGAACTCATGCCCTATTTAGACAGTTGTAGTATTGCCTGCGGCGGCCACTATGGAAATGCCCTCACCATAGCAACTGCACTGCAATTGGCCCTAAACGAAAAGTTAAAAGTAGGGGCACATCCTTCTTATCCAGACACCCTCAATTTTGGCAGGCAGTCTATGAAAATGCCTCTAAAAGAATTTCAAGCAGCCATTGAAAAACAATTGGACCTCTTTTTTAATACTTTGGAAAAGCAGTCAATTCAATGCCACCATATAAAAGCCCATGGCGCTTTGTATTCAGACCTATACCATAGTCCAGAGCTCGCTGGGGCATATTTAGAGACCCTATCTAACTATCCTTGTACCCTTTTGTACGCCATGCCCCATAAAGCATTTACTGTGGCGGCTGAAGCCCAATATTTTAAGCTCTATTCAGAGGGCTTTCTAGACAGGAGGTATAATGAACAAGGTTATTTAATCTCTAGACAATCTAACAACGCTCAGATAGAAAACACTTCGGAAATAGTAGCACAATTGCATGATCTTGTGCTAGAAAAGCACATTCCGTACCAGAACAGTCAAGGTAAAATAGCCTATTTAGCCACTCAAATAGACACCGTTTGCTTACATTCAGACCATCCAAAAGCAATAGAGAGGGCGCAGGCCATTAGAAAAGCCATTTCAAAAATTTAGTCATTAAGCTATGTTAGACGCAAAAGAACCGAAGCCTCCTTATATCTTAGAATACCACCCATACAGTGAATACGCGCTACTCATTCAGTGGCCCCAAATAGTCTCTGAAAATATCTTAGAGGACCTATCTGCTTTTAAAAAGGTGTTGCAAAATAATTGTCCAGACGCTATTTTAACAGCAGCTTATGCCTCTATATTAGCGGTATTCCCTGAGCGAATTACTTCCTTTCCCTTCTTAAAAGCACAAATAAAAAAAGACTATGAGCTGTTTAGTGAAGAAAAAATTAAAGAGCATCTAGACCCAAAGGACCAGAGCAAAAAGATTAAAAACACCATAAAGAAGGCCAAAAACACTATAAAAACGATACCAGCACAAAAAATACTGTATAAAATACCGGTATGCTACGAGGCCTCTTTTGCCCCCGACCTTGAGGCGGTGTGCACTCAATTAAAACTTTCTCCAGAGGCGCTCATTTCCAAACACAGCAAGGCTACTTACACGGTCTACGGTGTTGGCTTCCTTCCAGGATTTATGTATTTGGGCGGTCTGGATTCAAAACTTGAGATCCCTAGAAAATCAAGCCCCAGAATGAAAGTTCCTTCCGGTTCTGTTGGGCTTGCCGCCAAGCAAACGGGTATATATCCCTGTGAGAGTCCCGGTGGCTGGCAGCTCATTGGCCAAACACCCATACCCTTATTTAACCCCCTACAAGACCCACCTTTTTTTGCGCAGGTGGGAGACAAAATACAATTTACACCCATCTCAAAAGACGCTTATAAGCTATTACAAATTCAAGTAGCAGCAGGGATTTACAAAATAGAAAAAACGATTTATACTAAGCCATGAAACCAAAAGCCGCATGATTAAAGTCATTAAAGCTGGTTTATACACCAGTATTCAAGATTTAGGCAGGAGCCCACTTCAACCTATAGGGGTGCCAATGGGCGGGGCCATGGACCGTGAAAGTGCTCAAAATGCCAACGCCCTTTTAGAGAATGAACCCAATGCCGCAGTGCTGGAAATAACCATGACAGGACCTGTATTGACTTTCACAGAAAATGCTTGGGTGGCTTTTAGCGGTGCTATTTTTCCAATTTATATAGATCAAAACATAGCCAGCACCAATACCCCTATTTGGGTAAAAGCGGGCCAAGAACTGCGTTTTGGTACCCTGGAAAAAGGCGTGAGACTTTATATGGCCATTAAAGGCGGTTTTCTAAATGAGCCCCTATTGGGAAGTAGGTCCATGCAAGCCCATTTAAGTCCAATCATAAAACTAGAAAAAGGAATGGAACTCCAACACAGATCAGGGGAAAAAGACCAGGCGATTATTCTTGAAAAAAAGAGCAATACTCCTTTAGGCGCCAAAAAAATCCTCGCCTTTCAAGGGCCGGAATTTAAATACTTAAACCCAGAGCAACAGGAGGGTCTTAACCAACAAACCTTTAAAGTGAGTAATCTCAACAACAGAATGGCCTACCAGCTACTTCCTTCATTAAGTGCTTTTGAAAAAAACCAAATTACAGGACCTGTATTACCAGGCACTGTTCAAATAACCCCTTCGGGAAATATAATGGTACTCATGAGGGAAGCCCAAACTACGGGGGGCTATCCCAGGATTTTACAACTTACCCAAGAGAGTATTAATGCTTTGGCGCAATTAAAAACAGGCGACAGTTTTCGAATTAAGATTCTGCCTTTAAACTAATGTCCAACACCTCAGCCTCTAAGTAATAGCCTGCCATTATTGGCTTTCACTAGAATCAATTTTAATCTTTTATCACAACCAAGCCATAAGCACCGTGGGCAGCTACCAAAGGGTTGGAAGATTTACTGAATTTTTTAAAGCGGTCTTTCAAGACCTCTAATTGTGCTATGACCATGCCTTTTACCTCTGCATCCGTATCTTCATTGCCTTTTAAGTCTATTAAAATATGGAGGTAGGCTTTTTGTAATTTCCTGTCTAGAACTGACTGTGGCGCTTTATCTAAAACAATATCTGAACTCAGTCTGTTGAAGAGCTCCGGTAATGCCAGGCCGTTTCCTTCTAAGGTATAATGCGCAGAGAGCATGGCGGTTAATTTTTTAGGTGCTAGCAGACTTTTCAATAAGTCCATTTGCATCTTAGACAGGGCGTCTAAAGCCCCGTCTGAACTAAAACGAGACACCAAATCTTTAGGAATAAGCCAAGTAGGTGCGTTCCAAACCTCAGCACTCAAAAAATCCAAAGCCTCTAACTGGGTTCCCGCAGGCACATTTACATAGGGCGTGCCCGCTTGGTTGTTGTTTAATCGTGTTTCGTTTACCCCTCCTACAAGCTTGGCCACATGATAGACATACCTTCTGAACACCCCTAAAAACTCTCCGTGTAATTCAGCCAAATCATCATAAGTGCTATTGGGAAACTGGGCCCATTGATTTAAATTTTTACCGACAATTCTCAAGTTAGACAAGCCATAAGTGCTTGCTTTAATAGGATTGTCTCCAATATTTTCTGTTTGTGAATTTGGGTCACTCCCACCAGATCCAAACATATAAATTGGGTCTGTACTGCGAGCGTCTACCCACTGGCGCAAACTTTCTTTAACTGCCAATGGATCTTGTCCTGGAAAATAACGATACCCCCATTCAATGGCATAGTTGTCATAAGGCCCTAATTGGCGCACAAAACGAATGTTTTTGTCTCCTGGTTGGGCTATATAATTATAACGGGCGTAGTCCATAATGGTCGTGGCAATCCCCATTTTCTGGGTAAAAGTACCAGATCTTAAAGAGTCTACCGGATAGGCACTTGAGGCTTTCATATTGTGCGGCAAACCAAGGGCATGCCCTATTTCATGAGAAATAACGCGGCGCATCATCTCCCCAATTTCTTCCTCAGGCGTGTCTAGGGTTCTGGCTTTCGGATTGGCTGCAGCGGTTTCTAATAAATACCTGTTTCTGTAAGAGCGCAAATGGTTGTGATACCAAATAATATCACTCTCAATAATTTCTCCTGTTCTGGGGTCAGAAACACTTGGTCCAGTAGCATTTCTGGTGGTAGACGCCACATAGCGCACCATAGAATAACGGGCGTCTTCCGGACTAAAGTCTGGATCTTCTTCTGGAGTAGGCGCATCTTTGGCTACTATGGCATTTTTAAATCCTGCCTTTTCAAAAGCGCTGTTCCAATCTTCTATCCCTTTTCTAAAATAAGGGCGCCATTTTAAGGGGGTAGCGGGATCCAAATAGTACACAATTTGCTTCTTTGGCACCACTAATTCTCCGCGCGAGTAGGCGGCTTCATCTGAAGGCTCGAGCCTCCAACGGCGCACTATGCTATAGGCATCGGCCTTTAAGGCCTCAGAAGAATAATCTATCTTATCCATAGAGAACCAGCCCACCCTACGGTCTTCATAACGCACTGGCATGGGGTCTTCTGGAAGTAAAATAAGAGAGTGGTTCACCACAAAACTGAGGGTTTCTGTGTTGTTGCCTCTAGGCGCCTTACGCGCACTATAGGTGAGGGTGTGAGTTACTTCTGTGTTAATGGGAAAGGAGCGCACGCGGTCTATACTCGAGCGCTTTTTATCTACACCACCCATTTTATAGGCTTCTTTCTGGCGGCTTCCCACTATATTAAAGCCTGGTGAGTCGTCCGAAAAATAATCTGTTACCTCTATTAAATACTGCCCTTCTTCCTGAGCTTCTATCTCAAATGCTGCCAAAATTGGGTGGTTGTTGTTTTGCACCACACTAAGGCTAATGGGATCAGATTCTTGTGCCAAAGCATTATAAGACACTTGGGTCAATATAATTTTTTGCCCTCTTTTTTCAAAATGAACCAGTTGTTCTGAGGTCTTTGAACCCGCATTGCTGTAGGCAGAATAATTGGCGGGAATGCGCACAATTCTAGTCACCATAAGCAGGTCTTTATTCAAGACATCTTCTGAAATTCCAAAGAATAATTTACCCCCCACTTCAAAGTAACTGTCTATAAGACCTGCTTCTTTTTGAAGGTCTTCCGTAATTTCTAATAGGGTTTTAGGGGCTTTTTTATCGGCGCTTTTTTGTGCCTGAAGGCCCATGAAACAAACTAAAAACAATAAAAAAGTAATTTTTGACAATCGAGATAAGGTCATAAGAAGGGGTTTTTACACCCCTAATATCGGAAAAAATAGGTTTGCACTTATTTATTTAAGGCATGATTCGAATACACTTTATTCTTTTATCCTCCACAGATCTTCGCTCTTCAAATATATTTCTGTTTATCTTCAAAAGTTTTTGGCTCTTTTTCTCAATTTCGGTTAAGGAGTGCCTGAGTTTCTTTTTTAGACTATCGTAGGTAAGGTCCTGGTCGTAAATAGTCATAAGCTCAGGGAAAGATATATACTTTGGAGCAGCAAAAAATATTTTTTTAAAAAGCATTAATTCTTCTTGATTAAGCTCTGATTCTAACAACTCTAAAGAGTCATTATTTAGATTAGCTAAGTTTACTCTTTGATCTTTTTTCCTATAATGCACTATGAGTGCCGTGATTATAGGCAAAAGAATTAGACCTAAGATATAAATGTAAGTAGGCAAACCTGTCTGCAAAGGAATTCTTGAATGACCAAGAACATAATCATTATTTAAAGTAATAAAGACGCCGTCTTTAAATACCAATGCACTGCGAGTAGTATCATTAATTAGGAAACTATTGGTTTGATTCCCAACAAAACTGTAATTGGATATTGTCAAGGAGTGTTTACGAGCACTCCAAGGATTATATGACAAGTCAAAAATACTATCACTAGTCAGTAAGTAAATTTTATTGTTATCCGTAAACAAAAAAGGCGACTCAATTTTATCTTTAATATGAGATTGTCCAAAACTAATTTGAGCACTTAAAAAAATAAAACAAACAAAGTAATATAACTTGTTCATATTCAGTTTATTTAATTCTTAAAATTAGCAGAAAATAGGGTGTGTAGAAAGGGGGGTGTATACGATAGTGATGCAATAATAAGAAATGCATAACCACCTCATAATAAGCTAAATTGGTAGAGCAAACTACTTTAATCTGTATTATTTTTGAATTTACCAGAGATGCAGCGTTTCAAAAAATCAAAAACTACATTAGAAAACCAGTTAAAATTAGAATCTGGAATGCAATGGGCTGCTGCAGCATTATTGGACCCAAAATTCAATGCCAATACAATAGACGCCATAGGCAATATGGCTGGTTACCAATCCAAGTCTGCCTTCTACAAGGCCTTTAAAGAGCACCATGGCATAACACCACAGGAGTACCAGCAAAATAATAAATAACCTACTCTACAGCACCTATTCCAGCCTGCCATAACTGCTTATTTACCAAAGGTATCCTTTCATTTCTAAGCTGTTCCCCTTGGGTTTTAAGCAGAGACCATTCTTTGTTAAGTACAGCCATTCGCGTTATAGCACCCTGGTTTAACACCGGCAAACTACTCACTGTTTGATTCAATACGTAAAGATAAGATGCCGTGAATTTATTGGGATAATTTTCTACGTCGTCATAAGCTTTTGAAAGCCTTTGGATCATCTCTTGATCCCAATCTTTTAGGTCCAGAAGTAAGGCTTTCACGCCCAGGCTGATTTCGGGATTTGATGCTACTTTATTGTTTTTTAACAACTGCGCCAAACTGCTTTGCACAGGGTAAAGTTCATTCACCAAATGGGCCATTTCTCGGTAATTGGCCTCGCCAATAGTCATAAAATTGTCCCAAGCCTCTAAGGCCTCTTGAGTAGCTATTTCAAAGGGGTTGGGCAAAATTTTCAGGGATACGGTCTTTTGGGTATTGGCCACAGTCAAAATAGCCGTATAATTACCCGCAAGTACTTTATGACCGCTGTAACTGGTCTCAATATAGGCCTTTGGAATGCCAGGCAAAGACTCGTGTTTCATATCCCAAACAAATCTATTGAGCCCAGTTTTTAAAGACAAAACAGGATTGGGATCAGGTGCCCCTTCGTAAGGGCTGTAAGAAGGATCTTTAAGCCCGCTAAAACGTCTAATCACATGGTCCTTTGCATCCCTAATCTCCAAAGCAATGTCTTTGTCAGAAATTCCTTCTGGTAAATGGTAATAGAAAACCACGCCATTCGCTGGGTTCACCCCTTGTAAAACATGGGTGCCTTTAGGTTCGGTTGCATTCATGCTGCTGTACCAATTCCCTAAAATAGCCTTTTCAGGCGTGAAAAACTGAAGTCCATTTAAAGCCGTTGGCGTGGCTTGTCTAATGAGGTCTAAGTCATCTAACACCCAAAAAGAACGGCCTTGGGTAGCTACTATAAGGTCATTGTGTTTAATCAGCAAGTCTGTAACAGGAACATTAGGCAGGTTTAACTGTAATGTTTCCCAATTTTTTCCGCCATTTAAGGAGTAATATACCCCCTTTTCTGTACCTGCAAAAAGCAAATCTTTCACCACAGGGTCCTCGCGAACTACCCTAGTAAAGGACCCCTCTGGAATTCCAGCCGATATTTCTTCCCATCGCGCGCCATAATTTACACTTTTGTAGAGTCCAGGCATTTTGTCGTTAAATTTATAGCGGGTGGTGGCTATATAAACCGTGGAAGGATCATGAGGCGAGACCTCAATGGCGTTTATAATGGTTTCTGGCAAACCCCGGGGGGTCACATTTTTCCAAGTATTACCCCCATCTTTGGTCAAATGCACCAGACCGTCATCTGAGCCGGTGTATAGAACTCCTTTTTCATGGGGAGATTCCACCACATAAGCGAGTGTGCCATAATTTTCTGCCCCAACTGCTTCAATAGTGTAAGGACCACCACCGTGCACCTGCTTGGACTTGTCGTTCATGGTCAAATCAGGGGAAATCACAGCCCAACTCTGGCCTACATCTGTGGTTTTGAGTAGGTACTGCGCCCCATGAAAATAAGTATTCTCCTCATGAACAGACCTAATAATAGGGGCGTTCCAATTAAAACGATACTTCATTTCACTGGCCGCCATACCCAAATACTGAATTGGGTCTATCATGATATTCGTACTGGACTTACGCTCGGGGTAATAAGCGTCAATAGTCCCCAAATAACTCCCTCCCAAGACCACATCTGGCTGGTCTGGGTCAAAGGCTAAAAAGGCACTTTCGCCTCCGGCCGATGCCTCCCAACTCTCTTCCCCAATACCCCCACTTCCCAGCGCAAGACTCGCAATCCGAACACTGGTGTTGTCCTGTTGTCCGCCATAGATATTATAAGGATATAAATGGTCTGCGTTTACCCTGTAAAACTGAGCGGTTGGCATGTTGTTTTGAGTGGACCAACTCTGACCACCATTAAAACTAATGGCCGCACCGCCGTCGTCTGCCAAGACCATTTGCTTGTTATTGGTTGGGTGTATCCATAAATCGTGATAATCTCCGTGGGCCCCATTCATTTCTTCCCAATTTTTACCTCCGTCAATAGATTTATAAGCAGTAGCACTCATGACATAAATGGTGTCTGCGTCTAAAGGATCTAAAAACACCTCAGTATAGTACCAGGCACGCTGAATGAGTCTATGGTCTGCAGAAATCCTGGTCCAATTTTCTCCTAAGTCTTCAGAAACAAATAAGCCCCCTTTTTCTTGCTTAGAGTCGCTTTCAATGAGCGCCACCACTTTAGAGGGATTGGCCCTAGATACTGCAATGGCCATTTTTCCTTTCTCTGCTGGCAAACCTTCTTTTAGTTCGGTCCAATGGGCGCCGCCGTCTGTTGTTTTGTACAGACCACTACCAGGACCCCCACTCACCACCTGCCAAGGCAATCTTTGGTGTTCCCACATGGCGGCGTACAGCACTTCTGGATTTTGCATATCCATAGACAATTCTGCAGCACCACTAAGGTCATTTACAAACAATTGACGCACCCAACTTTTTCCGCCGTCTGTGGTTTTATAAATACCCCGTTCTGGATTGGGTCCATGCAAGGCCCCTTGAGCAGCCACATAAGCAATGTCAGGATTGCTGGGGTGAATTCTAATTCTTGAAATATGCTGTGTGGCCTCTAAACCCAAATGTTGCCAGGTCTTACCGCCGTCTAATGATTTATAAACCCCGTCTCCATAAGTGGTCATAACCCCTCTAGGAGCGTGCTCTCCCATACCCACATAAATAATATTGGGATGGCTCTCAGACACCGCCACCGCACCAACGGAGCCTGTATTAAAAAACCCATCAGACACATTGTTCCAATGTTGGCCCGCGTCTTCTGTCTTCCACAATCCACCCCCCGTCGTACCCATATAATAGGTCAATGGATCTTGAACCACCCCAGAAGCCGCTACCGACCTGCCGCCTCTAAAAGGGCCAATATTTCTGTATTTCACCATGGAGGAAAAGGCCTCTTCTACCTGTCCTAAAACAATATTAGCTGAGGCAATAGCCACTAAAAGGAAAAAATATTTTTTCATAATTTTTTATTTAAACAGTTTACAAAATGTGAGCACTCAAACTTAAAAGCACAAATTGTCCCTGTGAATTTATATATTGGTTTTTGTTTTCAATGGGTTCTGGCAAAAAATTAACCTCGTGGTCCTGTCCGTTTAGAGAATACCTCACATCTATTTCAAATCTTTTGTACTGGTAACCCAAACCCAATTGAGTACCTACAAACCTGGCGCGCTCTAATGCATTAATGGGGTTGTCTTCAAAGACTGCTGCCTGATTTAAAGTCCATCTTGGACCTGCAAAAACCCTTAAAGCTCGAGTGAGGTTATATCCAAAAAGCAAAGGAACGTCCCATTGGGTCACATCAAAATCTGTTATGATGCGCTTGGTGTCCGTAAGTACAATAGGTATCTTATAAGAATGGTTTCTTCTCAGAGAAAGCGCTTCTACCCTCAGAAACCAATTTTGGTAGTTGTATTTTAAAAAACCGCCAAAATGATGGCCAGAACGGCCCACATATATGTTGATGTTTTTATCCAATGCCGCTACCTCTGCATCTATATTATTGACGGTATCAAAATCTATACCCGCCACAACTCCAAAAGAAAATTGGGCTGAGGCTAATGTGGTGACCATAAAAAATAAGAACAACTTTAATTTTTTCAAGAAGAATTCGCGCTTAGTTAATTTTACCAGCGTTAAGATATAAAATTAACTCAATCCCTGTACACCTCAATAGCCCTATTCTCTATGGCAGAAAGCCACTCCAAATTTTGTTGCTCCCATAAAATGGCGAGGCTATCTAAAGGGCTGGGATGTTGTTTGGGTTTGTAGTTGTCAAAATCCTGAAAAAGAAGGCCCTTGACTTGCTGTTTGTTTTTCCCTACCCTAAAACGGGTACCTCCCCCATTGGTATGGTAAGAATACCCCATAAAATCAATTTCAAAACGCACGCTGTGTATCCAATAGTAAAATTGGTCTTGAAAATCTTCACCACCCCCTTCTTGTTTAAAAGTAATGGCCAACTGGTGGTAGCTTTGATTGTTTAACTGAGTTAAACCCTTGTATTCTGCCATCACAGCCTGGTCATGAAGTCCCAAGGGCAACTGTGCAAAATAAAGCACCGAATTTAAAGAATTGGCATAGACCGTCTGTAGTGAATCTGAAAGTACTACAGCTTGGGCATTTCGGGTCCTTTCAAAAGTGCTGAAATTGGTCCAGACGTCTTTCGTAAGTCCTAAACTGTCTTGCTTTTCTCTGGAATAACGGACACCAAAAGCGTCCCTGTTCACCTCGTAGTGGTAATCTCTAAAATCAAAGGCTATTTCAGTGGGTTTTCCTAGGTTCCATCCGTGGGCTGCGACCGTTTTTTGAATGAGACTATCTGCATCCATTTCTGGCGTTAACCCACAAGAAAACAGTAACAATCCAAAAAAACCCAACACATATTTTGCCATAACAATCATTTATTTATGATTCATGGGTAAAGATACCCTCAATTGGGGTGTGAAACAAATGGGCCAATTTAAAAGCCAAAGGCAAAGAGGGGTCAAATTTTCCTTTTTCAATGGCATTGATGGTTTGGCGGGATACCCCTACTTTGTGGGCCAAATCTTCTTGTGTTAATTGGTGCCTAGCCCTGAGTTCTTTAATGCTATTTTTCATTTAAAACGTCTTGTATTAATGGCTAATCCCGCCAAATATGTCAAACTAATCACAATAGTCATAAAAGCAAAGTCCATTTTAAAACCCAGTAAATCTTGCTGCTCTAAGATAGACAATCCCAAACCCAAGACCACTGCCACACCCAAACTAATGGCCATTGCTTCTAAATGCATGCGCTGTTGCAGCTCATCAAGGTTTAAAATGTGTTTTCTGTTGGCCAAAATCATGGCAGCTCCTGTGATTAAAAACAAAGCTACACCTGCGTAAGTGTAAAGAGAATTCTCCCATAACATTTCAGGGCCAAAAGTAGCTAGTGCTGTACTGAGCACCCAAATCATGGTCCAAACAGCCAATCTCTTGGTGCTTTTGTGCTGTAATTCTTTAAAAGATTCTGTAGTTTTCATAAGTTATAAATGTAAATGTTACTTGCTATTTTGTAAAGTTTATTTGACAAATGTAATCAATTTTTTTAAAATGTAAAGGAAAGTTGACTTTTTTAAATTGTATATACAAATTGTCTTTAAAATACTCAAGAATTAAACACTTTTGTAACGTTTGCATTTCTGTGTCGTCTTTAAAGGGTAACAACCGCATGGGGACTGACCTATTACTTATGAAACATCGCTTGAATATTTTTGCTCCTTTCTTAGGTGCACTTTTTATGGCATCGGCCCTGTGGGGCCAAGAAACCGCTCAGAAAATAGAAAAGTTTCAGGTTCCAGAATTTGACGGGCTGGTAGGAGAACAGGAATGGGCCAACAGCCAAAAGTTTTTAATCAATTACGAGATAGATCCCGGCAATAACACCCCTTCAGAAAACCTTACAGAAGTATTTGTGGGCTATTCAGAGACCCATTTATACGTTGGATTTATAGCCTATACAGACATGAAAACCCTGAGGTCTTCTATTAGAAACAGGGATGAAGCGTGGAATGACGACCTTGTGATGTTTGGGATAGACACCTATGGAGACGGCAGGTATTTGATTAATTTTGGTGCCAATGCAGAAGGCAATCAGGTAGATATGAAATTCACCGCAGACGGAAATGACGACGAATCCTACGATATAAATTTTGAATCCAAGGCCAGCAAACAAGAAAACGCTTACCATGTAGAACTCAAAATTCCTTTTAATGTCCTTCAGTTTAAAAAAGCCCTTAAATATGATTGGAACATCCTTTTATACCGCTCAACTTACACAGGGGAAAACAGGAGCCAAAACCTAAATATTGCCATAGATAGAAACAACAATTGCCTTCCCTGTCAGGCGGTGAGCACCATTCATCTAGAAGGGATTAAATCTGAAAACAGGCTGCTTTTTACCCCTAATATGGTGGGAAGTTGGTCCGGTGAAAAAGTAGCGGGTGCTTTGTCATATGGGGCCTTAGACGCTGGCGTTGGACTCAGCGGACTCATAGACCTCAACAATACGGCCTCTTTGGAATACACCATTAATCCAGACTTTTCTCAGGTAGAAGCAGACGTTTCTCAAGTCACAGTGAACAATACTTTTGCAGTGGAATTTCCGGAGCGTCGTCCTTATTTTAACGAGGGAAATGACATGATTGCTTCTGAACTTAATACGGTGTACACCAGGGCTATTAATCAACCGCTTTTTTCTTCAAAACTCATCTCTCAGGGGGAGAAAAATAGGGTGTATTGGCTCACTGCCTACGACGAATCTTCTCCGTATTTAGTGGCAGGAGAAAACGAGTCCGTACTAGAGCAAGGGGGAGCGTCTTATGCAAATATATTAAGGTACCAGCGCACTTTTAAAGGGGGTTCAAATGTGGGCTTTTTAACCACCAACCGATTTTTTACAGATGGAGGCTCAGGAAATACCTTTGGACTCAACGCCCTGTATAGGATGAAGGAAAAATATGCTTTTACGGCAGAATTCAGTAAGAGTGTTATTAAAGAACCTGAGGCAGATTGGATAGACAACAACGGGCTCATTAAAAATAAGAGTATTGCTTTAGACGGTGAATCCCTCAAAGGAGATGCCTTGGCCTTAAAGGTGACTAGAAATACCAAGCATTGGAATTCAGAAGCCTTTTATGAACATTATAGTCCCCATTATCAGACGCCTTTAGGATTTATTACCCGAAACAGTATTAAAAGGGTGTTTTTAGGTCATGGGTATCAGCACTTTTTTGAAAAAGAAAATACCCTGAGGCAATTGAATGTCTTTACGGGTAGTGAGGTCATTCACAATTACGACGGTTTAAAAAAATACAGCACTTTAGGAGGGGAACTTTCCATGCAATTGGCGGGAAATATTTATATGGAATTCAGCAAATGGCTGGTACTCAATGAGGAATTTGAAGGTTTTAACGCCACCAATATGCCCGAAAACAACTTTTTCATTCGTTTCAGCCCTTCCGAAAAAGTAAATATGAGAATTTTCACTTCTTGGGGAGAGAATATTTTTTACGACAACACTCCTGAAGTGGGTAAAAACTTCTTCTTAGGGAGTTTTAACAATTTCCAACTCAGTCCTAAATGGTCCGTAAGCCCAAGTATTCGCTACTCAAAATTGGGTCATTTAGACGGGAAAAATACTTTTTATGAAGGTTATATTCTCAGGGGAAATACCAATTTTCAGTTCAATCAAAACCTCTCTCTTCGATTGGTTTCAGAAGTAAATTCCTTTAGCGAAGGGGCATTTGTACAAACTTTGCTCAAATGGAACCCCAATCCATTCACCATATTTTACATTGGGGGCACCAATGGGTATTCCTACGCAGAACAAATTGGAGACCTAAGAATAGATGGGGTGAATCTTTACTTTAAATTTCAGTACCAATTTGGTTTGTAGGTATCTTTAAGATAATAGTAGGTAGTGGCACGCATTTAATGGTTTATTAACGTTTAGTTCATTTTTAAAATACAAATGCACACCACCTTTGTACAGCGTGCTAGCCACGTAGGTTTCTTAATAACGTACTGGTTTTTGTCGGTCATGCGTTAGAAATCTTGCAGCTGTCCTTAGGGGCAGCTGCTTTTTTTTAAATCTTTATTATATCATAACACCCAAGTTACAATAACTTAACATTAGTAATGGTTCTTTGCACCAGACAAAAACCAGTACCATGCAATTATTTAAAAAAGCAGTCATTTTAGCCTGCCTTTGTTTTTCTTTTAGCCTAAGCGCACAAGAAACCCCAGCACCCAATTTTGGAAAAGGCCTATTTAATCTAGTAGGTAAAGACAGTACTTGGACCATGAAAATTGGTGCGAGAATGCAAATTTTAGCCATCGCTAACTGGAAAGAAAGTGCGTCAGGAGACTTTGAAACCCAAGAAAGCAATATGCTCATTAGAAGGGCCCGCTTAAAATTTGACGGGTTTGCTTATTCCCCAAAATTAAAATACAAATTAGAGCTAGGACTCTCCAACAGAGATATTTCAGGTGGTTCCATTTATACCGGAAACACCCCAAGGTATATATTAGACGCCGTAGTGATGTGGAATTTTCATGGAAACTGGGAATTGTGGTTTGGGCAAACCAAACTACCAGGAAATATTGAGCGGGTTATTTCCTCAGGGAATTTACAACAAGTAGACCGTTCCTTACTCAACAGCCGCTTTAATATAGACCGTGATATGGGGGTGCAATTGAGGCACAAAACCAAAATAGGCAAACACTTTTTAATGCGAGAAAAGTTTGCTATTTCACAGGGAGAAGGTAGAAATATTACTGCTGGAAATTTAGGGGGTCACCAATTTACCAGCCGTATAGAGCTTTTGCCTTTTGGGGCTTTTAAAAGCAAAGGAGCGTACAGTGGGTCAGATTTAAAAAGAGAAAATTCCCCAAAACTTATGATAGCCGCTACATACGACAGCAATCAAAATGCCGTAAAAAACAGGAGCAATATGGGGTCTTATATGGAAACTGATGCTGGTCTGTTTCAAACAGATATAAATACCTGGTTTATAGACGGTATGTTTAAATACCGCGGTTTCTCCTTTATGGGTGAATACTCAGACCGCAGTGCAGCTAATGCAATAGCTAAAAATCTGGACGGATCAGAAACAGGTTCGGTAGTACAAGTTGGAAAAGGCATTAACTTACAAAGTGGTTTTTTACTAAAAAACAATATTGAAATCTCAGGGAGGCTCACTAAAATCACCCTAGACCAAGTCATCACAGGAAAAGTTCCAGAAACCCAATACACGGTGGGTGTGTCAAAATATATAGTGGGACACAAATTAAAAGTGCAATCAGATTTTAGCTACTTAGACAGTCCCGGCGCTTCCAATAAACTCATGTACAGGCTTCAATTAGACTTACATTTTTAACCTTAAGATAACCTCAAATACCCAAAATTAAGAGTACATTTAACCCCTTTTAAAATAGATTATGGACAATTTATATATTTTAATGTTGGCCGCACTTGCGGTATTGGCTATTGCAGATTTAGTGGTTGGTGTGAGCAATGACGCCGTGAATTTTTTAAACTCTGCCATTGGATCTAAAGCCATCTCTTTTAAAACCATTATGATCGTTGCCTCTATTGGAATTGCCATGGGTGCTATTTTTTCTAGCGGTATGATGGAAGTGGCTAGAAAGGGTATTTTTAATCCCGGAGAATTCTATTTTAACGAGATCATGTTCATTTTTATGGCCGTGATGATCACTGATATTTTATTGTTAGATTTTTTTAATACCCTGGGAATGCCTACCTCTACAACGGTTTCTATTGTATTTGAACTACTAGGTGCTTCTGTAGCCATGGCATTAATAAAAATAAGCAATCAAGGTGGCGCTTTTTCAGATGTTGTGCAGTACATAAACACCTCAAAAGCGGCAGATATTATTTTTGGTATTTTACTCTCGGTAGTTGTTGCGTTTTCTATTGGCGCTATTGTTCAGTGGGTTTCTAGGATATTACTTTCTTATAATTTTGAGAAAAAACCCAATTGGGTTTCTGCTGTTTTTGGCGGTATTGCTACTTCTTCAATTACCTACTTCATTTTAATGAAAGGAATAAAAGGAACTGCCATAGCAGGAGAAAATTTAGAGATACTCGGTGGTCAAACTATTAAAGATTTCTTAGAAACAGAGGTTTGGAGTCTCATCCTTGTGAATTTATTAATATGGTCCTTAATATCATACCTGCTTATTTCATTGGCTAAAATTAATATCTATAAGTTTATTATCGTCATAGGTACATTTGCTTTGGCTTTAGCTTTTGCTGGAAACGACTTAGTGAATTTCATTGGTGTACCTATTGCTGCCTGGCAATCTTATGAAGCTTGGAGCATGTCTGGTATTCCAGCTGCAGAGTTTAGCATGAACATTTTGGCTAAAAAAGTGCCAACGCCTACCTTTTTATTATTTGCATCAGGAATGGTCATGGTGGCTACGCTTTGGTTCTCTAAAAAAGCGAGATACGTTGCAGAAACAGAAATTAATCTGGCTAGAGAGGGAGAATCCAAAGAGCGCTTTAACCCAAACTTCTTATCCAGAGGAATTGTGCGTTTCGCCATGAGCATTTCAAATTACTCACAAGCCATTCTTCCTAAAACATGGCAAAACAAATTAGACGCACAGTTTCAAAAACCAGTCATTTCATTATCCAAAGACAAGAACTTTGAACTGCCCGCTTTTGACATGGTCAGGGCTGCAGTAAACCTCGTGGTTGCTGGTATATTAATATCTATTGCCACTTCCTATAAATTGCCCTTATCTACAACTTACGTCACTTTTATGGTGGCCATGGGAACCTCATTGGCAGACAAAGCCTGGGGAGCAGAAAGCGCCGTATATCGTGTAGCTGGAGTGCTCAATGTCATAGGAGGATGGTTTGGAACAGCGCTAATTGCATTTGTAGCTGCTGGAATTATTTTAACAATCATCTCTATAGGTCAAGGAACAGCCATTGGCGTGTTGCTTATTTTGGCTATATTCTTATTGGCTAGAAACTACGTTAGTTACAACAAAAAAAGCAAAGAGTTTCGAGCAGAGGACAGCCTTAGAAAAGCAGAGAGCAGTTCTATTCAAGGGGTTATAGAAGAGAGTGCAAACAACATTTCTAACGTGATTAGAAGAACCCAGAACATCTATTCTAATGCAGTTACAGGACTGGCAAAACAAGATCTTGAACTGCTTAAAAAGAATAAGAAACAAGGGGCCAAATTGGCCGACGAAATAGAAGACCTACGCAACCACATATTCTACTTTATTAAAAATCTAGATGAGTCTAGTGTTCGTGCAAGTGATTTTTACATCTCCACCATTACACACCTCACAGATGTGTCTCAATCTTTGGATTACATCTCCAAAGTGAGCCACAAACACGTAAACAACAACCACAAAAAGCTTAAATACAACCAACTCAAAGAGCTAAAGGAATTAGAAAACCTTTTTGAAGAAGAATTATTTACTAAAACTAAAGTCATCTTTGAAAACCGTAATTTTAATGATATTGGAAAAGTCCTAGCGGTAAAACCAACACTGTTAAAATTCGTTTCTGAAAAGATTGAAACACAGGTAGCCAGGATCAGAACAGAAGAAACAAGTCCAAAAAACTCCACTTTGTACTTCTCCATTCTCCTAGAGACAAGAGACCTTCTCAATGCAATAATGACCTTATTAGAACTCTATTACAGATCATATGACGCAGACATTACGCCTGCGAGTGTTGAAGAGTAAAAGTGCAAAAGACCACCTTTTTGGGTTTGTTTTTATATATTTAGAGAATGGCATTTCTCCATAAGTATAAAACCAAACCCTTGGTTTTTAAAGTAAGCCTCTTTTTTTTATACGGCACTTTTATTTGCACCCAAACAGTATGGTCTCAAGACAGTAGCAGTACTTTATTTGAAGGACCCACTTATGCAGATATTCACCGAACCATCAATGAAAGACACAAATTCTTAGGCCCTTACGAATTTCAACAGGGCAGTATTTATTTTGACGGTATATGGCAAGAAAGTATAGAGATCAAATACGACACTTACCAAGATTTACTCTTATTAAAACACCCTACTGCTCCTGGAGCACCTACTGTTATTGTCAATTCAAATAGGGCCAGCCAATTTAAACTAGGGGAAAAATCATTTCATTTTATTCATGAAGAAGGCCTAAAAGGTGCCCAAGGTTATTTTGAGTTATTGGCGGCAAATAGCCATATAGCGCTATTAAAAAAGCACCGTGTAAGAATTCAAAGAAAACAAGCCAGTGGATTGGCTTATTACGAGTTTAAACAAGCCCCATATTACCTGTATTACGAAAACGGTGTCTATAGTGTGATAAAGAAAATGTCTCCAGAATTAGAGGCCATGCGCATTGCAAAAATCAAAAGAGAAGAATGAAAAAATCACTCACTTTACTGGTCTTTTGTATTGTAGCATTGGGCGCTTTAGAGGCCTTGGCCCAAGGCCCTACAAACACTATTGTGTTTAAAGAAGTTCCTTTAAATAAGGCTTTGGATTCAGTGGCTCAGCATACGGGTGCCAAAATCTATTATGCACAAGATTGGGTCAAGGACCTAGTGGTCAATGGCTCTTATTCTGGGAATACGCCAAAAATCCTTTTAGAAGCCCTTCTCAGTGGCACCAACCTAAACGTATTTGAATGGGAGACGCAGTATATCATTACCCAAAATACCCTAATATACCCAGATATTGTGGCTTCCTTTTACAGGGGCGAATTTCAAAAAGCGAACAGTTCTGATGCTGAGATTAAAGAATTATCTTCAAAACTGCCAAAGAAATCTTCTTCAAAGCTGCCATTGGAAATTAGTTTTAATAACAAAACAAAACCCACTAAGAATCCCCTTAAAAAATCACCCATAACCATTGGAAAACAAACGAATTATATTGCGGTAAACGGTTATACGATCACTGGAAAAATCACTGAGGCAGACGGAATTACCCCTATCCCAAACGCTACAATAATTTTAAATAATCAAGAAGATTACACCTCCACTGATGGGTCAGGGGCCTTTGCCTTTGAAGGAATTTCATACGGAACACAGCTCCTTAAAGTTTCCATTGTAGGCTACCAAAATATTGAACAGCCCATAAAAGTATTCAACAACGGTACAGTGAATCTAAGCCTTCAAGAATCATTTGAGGCACTAGAAGAGGTTGTGGTGAAAGCGGGGGCAAAAAAAGCGGTTCAAGAGGTAGGAAGCGGTGGAAGCTCTTTTACGCCTGAAGAGACTAAAAATATTCCTTTAATATTGGGAGAGCGAGACCTATTTAAGGTAGCCACCACTTTGCCGGGTGTAAGTTCGGCAGGAGAGGGCGCTGCTGGTTTTAACGTTAGGGGAGGTAAAACAGACCAAAACCTAATTCTTTTAGATAGGGCGGTGGTGTACAATCCCACCCATTTTTTTGGCTTGTTTCCCGCATTAAATCCTTTTGCAGTTGCAGCACTAAATGTTTATAAAGGCTCTATACCGGTAAAATACGGCGGAAGACTCTCTGCTGTTTTTGATATGGAAACCAAAGCACCAAACAATCAGTCTGTGAAAGGGGAAGCATCTTTAGGCCCAATTACCGCCAACCTCATGCTAGAAATTCCACTCCAAAAAGACAGTGCCTCTATTTTAATTGGAGGACGCTCTGCACACGCCAACTGGGTGCTGGGTGCATTAAAACAGGAAAGCGTGGCCAATAGTACGGCCTTGTTTTATGACGGCATCATAAAATATCAGCATCAGCTAAACAAAAAAAATACCTTAAAAACCACCCTCTACCATTCAAAAGATGCCTTTAGTATTAATTCAGACTCTATTTATGGCTATACCAATACAGCCATATCCATACAATGGCAGAGACAACTGGCCAACAAACAATTTTTGAATACCGCTATAACACACAGTCGTTATGGTTTTACCATAGATTATGAGGGGACCGGAAACAATGGGTTTAAACAAGGGTATGACCTCTCAGACACCCAACTACTATTAGACAGCAAAATCCAACTTCACCCAAAGCACAGTATTACCTATGGTGTTATGGCTAAAAACTACCGTATGGAACTAGGTTTTAACAAGCCCTATGGTATAAATGACCTTACCTCTTTGGTAGATTTGGAAGCGGAACAGGCTTTAGAAATGGCCGTATTTGCTGCTGACCTCATAAATCTCTCAGATAAAACTGCCGTAGAATTGGGGCTGAGATATAATATTTATGCACAACTTGGCGCCATTACACAACGGATATATGAACCCAATAGTCCTTTTAATAACGGTAGTTTAAATGCAGAGGAGGTTATAGATAAAGGCCAAATAGCAGCCACTTATACTGGACTAGCTCCTAGAATTTCTTTTAGGTATTTACTCAATGAAAACAATTCCATAAAAGCCAGTTACAACAAAGCATTTCAGTTTATTCATACCCTTTCTAACGCTACTACTCCCGCGCCTAACGACTCCTGGAAATTGTCTGACAACAATATTAAGCCTCAGGCCTCTCAGCAATTTTCGCTTGGTATATACCACAATAGTGCCTCTCAAAAATATACGGCCAGTGCGGAGGGTTTTTACAAGAAACAAGAAAACCTGTTAGATTTTAAAACAGGTGCTTCTTTGGTTTTAAACCCAAGGGTAGAGCAAGAAGTCATACAAGGGCTAGGTAAATCTTATGGAGTGGAGTTATTTCTTCAAAAAAACATAGGGAAATTAAACGGATGGCTTTCCTATACTTTTTCAAGATCACTGCTTCAGTTAGCGAGTGATTTCAGAAATTTAGAGATTAACAATGGCGCCTATTTTCCTAGTAATTTTGACAAGCCACATGATTTTAGTGGCGTGCTAAACTATCAGTTTTCCAAAAGATGGAGTTTTTCTGCCAACCTGATCTACCAAACCGGTAGGCCCGTTACTTTTCCCATAGGGAACTATCAATTTAACGGGTCTGAATTTGTACTTTACAGTGACAGAAACAGCTATAGAATTCCAGACTATTACCGTTTAGACCTAGGCATTAATTTAGAGGGAAACCATAGGAAAAATAAAGCTTTCAATGGGTTTTGGAGCCTGTCTGTGTACAACGCACTGGGCAGAAACAATCCCTATTCTGTGTTTTTTGTCAATGAAGGTGGCGAAATTAAAGCCCTACAAAGCAGTATTTTTGCTGTAGCCGTCCCATCACTCACTTATACCGTTAATTTTTAAGCCATGCTTATCACTCCTTTAACACATATACTTGTCAAACGGCTACAAAAGCACTTTAAATATGGGCCTATGAGCATTGCGTTTAACGGCTTTAAAAAAATATTAACGGTTTGGTTTACGGGCCTTCTAGTAGTTTTCACCAGCTCTTGTATTACAGATTATCAGGGAACTATTGGGGGTTCTTCTGAGGTATTAGTGGTAAATGGTCTCTTGACAGACGAGTATAAAAAACAGCTGGTGCAACTCTCAAGGTCTTACACCTTTGAAAATGCGGGTCCTAGGTATGAAACAGACGCAGCTGTGAGCGTGAGTGGTTCAGATGGATCCCTTTATTCCTTTTATGAAACCCCTAATGGGGTGTACAAATCTATAGCAGCATTTGCGGCTAAAGCGGGGGTAAACTACCAATTGGAAATTACCACAGTGACCGGGGAGGCGTATGCCTCAAGCCCAATGGGCTTGCCGGCTCCCACGCAAATTCAAGCACTCAAGGCAGTAGCAACCACCAATGCCCAGGGCAATCCTGGAATATCTATTCAGTTGGACGGGAGCGGCCCGGTCACCGCATCTCGATTCAGATATGATTTCACAGAACACTGGAAAATAGTAGCCCCCTATTGGAGCCCGCTAGATATAGTGGTGCTCTCAGAAGGCCAATCTACTTTTAACTTGGCCATCATAGAAAGAGAAACGGAAGAAAGGGTTTGTTATGGGTCTGCAAGACCCCAAGAAGTACTCCTCGCCTCTACAAGCGCACTGGCTACTAATGAAGTGAAAAATTTCCCCATTAGATTTATTGCTAAAGAAGATTATATTTTACAACAACGTTACAGTATTGGCGTAAAACAATATGGTATAAGCGAACAAACTTACAGTTATTACGAAACCCTCAAAAGCCTCTCTGTTGCTGCAGAAAACATCTTTTCAGAAGACCAACCGGGATTTTTACAAGGCAATATGTATGCCCTAGAAGATCCCGAAGAGAAAGTAGCCGGTTTCTTTGAAGTGTCTACTGTGAGTGAAAAAAGACTTTTTATAAATTTTAGTGATTATTTTCCAGGAGAAGACCTACCAGATTATGTGGTCAATTGTATTCCCTCCGCACCCACCACAGACGGCCCACTCGGCAGCAGAGAATTACTCAATGTGATATATAACAACTCTGTCAGGTATTACGGAATAAACACAGAACGCATTGCGCCTGGGGGGACCTTTCTAATGGTGCCAGCCAATTGTGGAGACTGCACCACACTTGGCGCTAATATTAAACCTGATTTTTGGATAGATTAACATGAAAAACACTTTATTCATCTTATTATTTAGCTATTGCTTCTCCTTAATCGGACAAGAATCAGTGCCTGGGTCCGATAGTCAAAAAATAAATGTGGCCGGTACAGAAACCATAGAGGTACATCTCAATACTCAAACTATTTTACCAGGGGAATACCTGTACTTCAGTGTCAGCGTGACGTCTAGAGAAGGCTTAGAAAATCAAAAAATAAGCAAAGTAGCCTATATAGCCCTTATAAACCCATTGGGAGAAAAAGTACTCCAAGCACAAATGCTATTGAATCAGACTGCTAGCAACGGCTCGGACCAACCGAGTTTCTTAAAACCTAGCCTAAAAAACCAATCAAATTTTAAAAATGCCAAAGGCCAGGGAGACCTGTTTATTCCAGTGAGTTTGCCTACAGGCGCCTACACCTTAGTGGGCTACACCCAACAAATGCTTCGCCAAGACCAAGAAGACTTATTTATAGTTCCTTTGGCTGTTTTAAACCCTTATACTAGTGAGCGCATTGGCGCAGTCAATGAAATGTCTCACAGAAAAGAAGTGGAGACTTCAGACAACAGCCTAATCCCTGTTTTTAGACCATTGGAAAAAATAAGCCTGCAAGATTTAGGGCTTAAAAATGATGAAAACAGTGGTAGCATAGGCACCCTTTCTATCAGAAAAAAAGAAAGTCTTCAGTCCTACGCTTATTTTGAAAAAAAACCACTCGAGAAAATAGCCCAGCAAACCAATACATCAGGAATTAAAGACTTCTCTCTAGCAGCAACCAAAGAAAAAAATACGCAAACAGCAATCCAAGGAGAATTCCATGGTGCCACTATCAGAGGCCGTATTGTCCCTAAAAATAATGTGATTGAAGGGATGAAAATGAACGAGGTAAGTATAGCCCTCAGTTTTTTAGGCCTGAACATGCCCTTTAAACTTACCCATCCAGGAGCAGATGGTACATTTAGTTTTCCCATCAATACGCCTGTAAACAACAGCAATGTAGTGCTGGAGATTATGGGTGCTGCCAAAGAAATTTATAGATTGGTGCTACATCCTATGCCGCTTCCTAAGCTTGAAACACTCCCAAAAGGGACACTACAACTCTACTCAAAAGACCTAGAGTCAATCACCCAGCGAAGCGTGTACAACCAAATAGAAAATGCTTTTAACCGCTTTAAACCAGATTCCATTGCTTTAGAAAATAGCCCAATATCTGACTTTAGTCATTTAAAATCTCAGGATTATTTACTAGAGGAATATACCTTATTTCCCACTTTTGAAGAGACTGTATTTGAAATTATTAGTGAGTTGAGCTATCAAAAAACAAATGATGGCGGTGTAGTACTCTACTGTAAAGGTGTTAAGAGAAATGTGCCTATTGCTGCCCCACCCCTATTATTTATAGACGGCATTCCAGTAGAGAACCAAGAGGACTTTAGAAATTATACCACGCAAAACATGGCCCGTATAAGGGTGGTGCAAAAGCAGCTGGTGGCAGGCAATAAAATATGGAATGGCATGGTAGAAATAAGTACTAAAAATGGGATTCCACTAGAATATATTAACGGCAATGGACTTTCTATTAAGGATATTGCACTCCCTGAATTGCACAAAAAATACTACCAGATTCAAAAAAACACGCAGATTACTGGCAACAACAATAATGGCCCAACAAGTCAGCTGCCCCATTTTAACACCCAATTGGTTTGGTGGCCCCATACCACTTTTTCTTCTAATACTGCTTCACATTACTTCTATACCTCTAGTGTAAAAGGAACTTATGCCCTCAAAGGCTGGTTTAGGGACCAAAATGGAAAGCAAAATACCCTCACAAAAACCTTTCGTGTGGAATAATTTAGTGGGCTTATTGAATGGGCAAACCCCAATCTGGGAAGGCGTCAGAAAAAGTAGTGAAGTTGGTTTCAGTGACAAATGTGGGTGGATTAGGTTGTCCTGTGCCCCAATTAAAATTGTCAGACACATTTTGAATCACTAAATCCTGCACCTCAAAACCAGAAAGGCCTAAGTCTTCCAACACATTTAATGAACTGGCATAAAAACCTCTAGAAACCCCTGAAAGTTTTACAGTTTTAAAAAGACCATTCGCGCGAGCCTGGCTAAAAGCAAAAGCAGCGCCTTGGAGCAGGTTTTTAATTAAAACATCTTCTACTGTGAAAGGGGTCCCATTTTGGGAAGCGGCAGAACTGTAATCAATCCAAATACCATGCTGCTGTGGCTGAGACACAAACCAGTTACGCCCTATTCCAGACCAACCGCCCTCTATTTCAATACCATTGATCTGATTTTGAGTGCTCAATACATTATAAATGGTGGCATTTCCACCAAAAATTGCCATTCCACTGCCCAATCCCTTAGAAATATGGATGTGCGAAAGGGTGGTATTCTTACCAACACCATACAAACCAAGACCATTAAAGTAAATATCTTCTTGGTAAGCAGCACCTGCGTACTCAATTTTGGTGTATCTAATCTGGCCAGAACTGTCAAATTCATAGTCTCCCCCATAGAAATAATTTCCCACCAAAGACCTGGGTTTTTCTGTATGCCCAGTAGGCGCTTTACCCATCATAATAATACCGCCCCAATCTCCTGGCTGAGGCTCATCTGCAGCAGAAGTAAAGACCACGGGATTAGACTCCGTACCCCAGATCCACAATTTAGCACCTGGTTGAACCGCAATATGGGCATTGGTTCCAGGTACGGCTTTTATAATAGTCCCCGCGTGAATTTCAAGCGTAGCTCCTTGACGCACCAATAAGGGACCTGAAAGGGTATAGACTTTATTTGGGGTTAACACATCTCGCCAAAGCACTTCTCCATTGAGTTCATTGGGATAAGGTGGGCAAACTTTATTACAAGAATTCCCCCCACAATCTATACCTGTTTCGTCAAAATTTTGAATGCCGTCTGCACATCTAATCGCTGCTTGGTTGTTATATGTAGGCCCATTGTCTACACAGCCAACCAAAAAGGCAGTGATGAATAGAAATAAGCCAAATACTTTTTTGAACATGGATTAAAGGTAAGGATTATAAATTATTATCTTTAAGCAAAACATTTACATAAAACGCCCCTCCAAATACAAACGTATCTAATTAAACAAGCCAATGAAATTTCTAAAAAAAACCCAATGGGCAGCCCTTAGTATGCTACTTTTTGCCTGTCAAAACCAAGCTGAGGTCCCTAAAACAGAAGACCTCAATAATTTTCAGTTCTTAGAAATTACCATTCCTGAGCTTCAAGAAGGCTACAAAAATGGCGGCTGGACTATCAGAGATGTTATCGCTGCATACAGCAACCGTATAGACGCCATTGACCACAGCGGCCCCCAATTACATTCAGTCATTGTAGTGAACCCTGACGCTTTGGCCATAGCAGACTCCCTAGACAGGGTAGCCCCAGAACAGAGGGGACCCTTACACGGTGTGCCCGTATTACTTAAAGACAATATAGACACTAAGGACCAGATGGCCACTACGGCGGGTTCTCGTGCCTTAGCAGGCTCTATGCCGCTACAAGACAGTGAGGTAGCGGCGCAATTACGCGCAGCAGGAGCCGTGATACTGGGAAAAGCCAACCTAAGCGAATGGGCCAATTTTAGAGGGCAAATGTCCAGCTCTGGATGGTCAGGAATTAATGGCCAAACCAAAAACCCTTATGTACTGACCAGAACCCCATGTGGGTCCAGTGCAGGAAGCGGGGTGTCTGTTTCTGCCAACCTCACGTTATTGGCAATTGGCACAGAAACCAACGGATCTATCGTTTGTCCATCAACCGCCAACGGAATTGTGGGCATTAAACCCACGGTAGGACTCATTAGTCGTGCTGGAATTATCCCAATTTCTTATACCCAAGACACGGCAGGGCCCATGGCCCGTACCGTGGCCGACGCTGTAATAGCTCTAGGCCCACTCACCAGCCAAGATCCTAGAGATGGAAAAACAGCAGCAAACAGAGGCAAAGCATTAAAAGATTACACCCCCTATCTCAAAAAAGACGGCTTAAAAGGAAAACGTATTGGATGGTTTAAAGCTGCTTTTGGCACCCATGCCACTACAGATAGCCTCACCCTAAAAGCCATCGCGGTACTCAAGGCGCAGGGTGCAACAATTATAGAAATTGATCAAATTAATGAGCGAAGCACTGGAGCCCATTCATTCCAAGTTATGCTAACAGAATACAAAGCAGGACTCAATGATTATTTTGCCAGCCTTGGCCCAGACGCAAAAATTAAAAATTTAGAAGACCTCATTGCCTTTAATAAACAGGATTCGGTAGAACTCAAATACTACAACCAAGCCTATTTGGAAATGGCCTTAGAAAAAGCAGGGCTAGACAGTAAAGAATACCTAGACCATTTAGAAGCCCTCAGAAAAGGAAGCAGAGACAATGGAATAGACAAGGTCATGGCAGCACACCAATTAGACGGTTTTGTAGCCCCTACTGGATCTCCAGCATGGAGTATAGATTGGTTAAACGGAGACAACTACCATGTGTCCAGTTCTTCGCCCGCCGCCTGGGCCGGCTACCCCAATATAACCGTTCCTATGGGAGATGTGCACGGTCTGCCAGTAGGACTATCGTTCTTTGGCACCGCTTGGAGTGAGCCTAGCCTGATAGAAATGGCCTATGGCTTTGAACAGGCCACCAAAGCCAGAATTGTTCCCACCTTTAGGGCTTGGGATGCAGAGTAATCAAATAAAATAATCCTTATCTTTTTAAAATGAAATCATTTTTTTACACCAAAGCCTTCCTATTTATTTTTTGCTTAATGGTGAATTTTAGCAGAACTGAGGCACAAGAGACCCCCCAACCTAATTATGATCTAGCGGCTAAATTTTCCCCCACCCAATTGGCTAAAATGGTCCATTCTACAGAGGTGAGCCCCCACTGGTTAAAGAATGGCAATAGGTTCTGGTACCAATACAAAACCACAGAAGGATCTAATTATTACCTAGTAGATGCAGACAAGCGCAGCAAAACCAAATTGTTCAACAATGATCAAATGGCAGCTTGGCTCACTGAAATTACCAATGATCCTTATGATGGGCAACACCTGCCAAAATTTAATTTTGAGTTTGTAAACAAGGAGCGGGCCATTCGCTTTAGGGTCACTTCCTCGGAACTCGTTGCTGTAGTAAAAGACAGTTCGGATGTAAAAGATCAAAAAGGGGAAGGAGAAAAGGCGTCGGCCAAAGGCCAAAAAAAACCTAAAAAAGAAAAGAAGGTATTTCTTTTAGAGTACACGCTTGGGGGGAACGGACTCAAGGTCATTAGCCACGAAAAGGAGGCTAAAAAGGACTATGAAAAATGGGCCAATATTGCCCCGGATTCCTCAGTGGTTCTATTTTCTAAGGAGTACAACCTCTATTGGATGGACAAGGAAAACTTCCTTAAAGCAGTAAAAAATGAGAAAGATTCCACTATTGTAGAAAACCAATGGACCACCGACGGCGAGGAGCATTTTGGCTACGGTGGAGGGAGCAGGGGAAAAGACAATGAGGAGGTTGAAAAAGAAAAAAAAGACCGTAAATACGTCTATGGACATTGGACAGATAATGGCGAAAAATTTGTCTTCCAAAAGACAGATAGTAGGGCGATTAAGGACCTTTGGGTCATTAATTCAGTAGCAGACAAAAGGCCTACGCTGGAAACCTATAAGTACCATATGCCTGGGGAACAGGAGTTTTACAAAAGGGAACTCTTGGTGTTTGACATTCCCTCTAAAACCCATAAAAAGATCGCTTTGGACACGCTGAGACAGCAGAGTCTTGACGTGTATAGCCGCCCGAGCCTCCCTTCTACCTACGACGATGATTTTAGACCCAGCCTACTCTTGTCTAAAAAGGAGAAAATTTACTTTAATGTCATTAGTCGGGACCGTAAAAAGATGGAAGTCTGCGTGGCAGATATTAAAACCGGCACGGTGAAAGTGCTCATTGAGGAACGCATGAACACCTATATTGAATCTAGGGATTTGGTGCTGTTAAACAATGAAACCCAAATGATTCATTGGTCTGAACGCGACGGTTGGGCCCATTTTTATCTGTACAATTCAGACGGCACCCTGCGCAATAGAATTACCCGAGGGCCTTTTCACTCAGAGAGAGTGAGCGGGGTAGATGAAAAATCTGGAATGCTTTATTTCACTGCACACGGGCTGCAAAAAGGACTGGATCCTTATTATGAACACCTCTATGCAGTACCTTTAGGTGGTGGAACACCTAAGGCCTTAAATCCTGGAGATTTTACGTCTAGCACCCGTCCTTCTGACAAGCACAATTATTTTGTGAGTAATTATTCTAGGGTCAATACCGCTCCTAAATCTGAATTGAGAAATGCGTCTGGGCAATTGGTGCTAGATTTGGAAACTGCAGATTTATCTGCACTATTTGACGCTGGCTACCAATTTCCTGAGCCTTTTAAAGTTAAGGCAGACGACGGCATTACAGACATTTATGGGGTCTTGTACAAGCCCTTTGATTTTGATGAAAATAAAGTGTACCCACTCTTAGAGTATGTCTATCCTGGCCCCCAAACAGAGGCTGTAAATAAGGCGTTTTCGGTGAGAATGGATCGTTTGGACCGAATGGCCCAGCTGGGTTTTGTGGTGGCTACCATGGGAAATAGAGGGGGTCATCCAGACCGCTCAAAATGGTACCATAACTACGGTTATGGCAACCTAAGGGACTACGGGCTAGCAGATAAAAAATATGTGGCCGAGCAATTGGCCAACCGCCATGCTTTCATAGACATTAATAAGGTGGGTATTTTTGGCCACTCAGGAGGTGGCTTTATGTCTACCGCGGCCATGTTGGTTTATCCAGATTTCTTTAAGACGGCAGTTTCTGCGGCTGGAAACCATGACAATTCTATGTACAATTCATGGTGGAGTGAAACCCATCATGGGGTGTTAGAAGAAATGGACGAAAAGGGAGAAGTGCGTTACCAATACGACATTGACAAAAACCAATCTCTAGCAGCAAATCTAAAGGGATCATTGCTATTGGTCACTGGCGACATAGACAACAATGTACATCCTGGCGCTACCATCAGAATGGCCAACGCACTGATCAAGGCACACAAACGCTTTGACTTTAAATTACTTCCTGGCCAAAGACACGGTTTTGGTAATATGACAGAGTATGCTTTTTGGCTGCGTGCAGACCATTTTAGCAAACACCTTTTAGGCGTGACTGCTACTGAGGTAGACCTGCTGCAGATGAATAGGAATGTTCCACAAAATAAATAAGCGATAAAAAAGGCCCTCTAAAGGGCCTTTTTTTTATGCCAAGCAATACTTGTGTTTTATTCTTCTAATGCACTTAAGAAGTCTGTACCCAAATAGTTATTTTCCAAATTGGTGTACCAAGCGCGGTCTTTAGGCATTTTAATACCCCCTATTACAGTTTCCCCGTCAAGTAAAATAAACTCCCCATCTCCTTTTTGCTCGTCGTGATAAAACTGATAGTGTCGCAGCTGATAGGTCTTAGGGTCCAGGTAAAAATACCAAACATCCTTCCCTACTTCAGGAGCATAGGATACTTTTAACATCCAATATTCCGCTCCTTGAAAGGTCTTTTTATAGGCCATAGGATCTAATTGAGTCCCTGGATCTTTGAGTTTCATAGGAAGGCCGTAGAGGTAGGTGTAATAATTTTTCATCCGCTGGGCCTGTGCGCAATCCAAACGATGTGTTTTAATTTCTTCAGGCGTAAATTCCCTCCGATCATTAAATGATATGTCACATTGGTTGGGACCCAATATGTATTGGGTATGTTCATCTCCTCTGGTCGCATTTAATTCAAACCGACCTTTGGTATGGTCCATGTGAATTTGAGTGCTCCGCAGGGGCTTATTGGGGGTTTTCATCTCAATACGCATAGCGGCCTTAAAGCGGGGCCAAAGGTTTTGAGGGTCATGATAGGCTATTGATTTTTCGAGCAAAGGCGCTGCTGCTATGCTGTTATTGGAGGACTCTTGAGCATTCACTCGAGAAAGCCCCACAAAGAAAAACAGACACAAAAAGGAAATACTAGATCTCATAAAGTCATTATTTAGCCTAAAGATACTATAAATACAGGCGGTGTGTTACCCTATTGTCTTTGGGAACAAAGCCTTGAGATTTGAAAAAAACAATGGGGTGTAAATAAGACGCAAACTTCTGGAGGCCTAAAAAGATTTTACCCAAAATTTATTCTATTTTTGGGTAAAACCTATATATGAAAACGGAACAAAATTTTAAAAACCATCCCATACTAATCAAAGGATTTCACGGTTTGTTATTTTTAAGCATACTCGCCCTTTTAGGCGGTGGTGTGAGTTACTTATTATTGGCAGAAGAAGGACACGCCTACCCTGCTACCTTATTTATTTTAACCTCTTGGATATTTGTTGTCATGATGTGGTACACCAGACAATTCCCCTTAAAAGCACAAGACAGGGCTATAAGAGCAGAAGAAAGCTTGAGACATTACGTACTCACCGGGAAATTGTTGCCCACAGAACTTCGAATGGGACAAATCATTGCCCTCCGCTTTGCGCCAGATGAGGAATTTTTGCCATTAATAGACCGAGCAATTAAAGAACAATTGACCCAAAAAGAGATTAAAATGGCTATTAAAAACTGGAAACCAGATTACAACAGGTTGTAGTTTATAAAGCCGTTCAATTTCATTATAAGAAAAAACAATAGGTTTTATTCTTTTCATACCTAAATCTAATATAACTTGTTGTGGTCTAATAAAAAGTCACAGCAATTATGGAACATTATTCAGGAAATGAGGGCGCGAAGTGTCCTTTCTCACAAGGAGCCATTAAAAGTGCCGCAGGAAAAGGTACCTCAAACAAAGATTGGTGGCCCAACCAACTCAATATTAATATACTCAGACAACACGGCAAAGCATCTAATCCTATGGATGAAGGCTTTGACTATAAAAAAGCATTCCAAGGCTTAGACCTAAAAGCGCTCAAGCAAGATTTATACAACCTCATGACCGATTCTCAGGATTGGTGGCCGGCAGACTTTGGACACTACGGTCCTTTCTTTATTCGCATGGCTTGGCACAGTGCAGGAACCTATAGAATAGCAGACGGACGTGGTGGCGGAGGAACCGGCGCACAGCGTTTTGCCCCTCTAAATAGCTGGCCAGACAACGGAAACTTAGACAAGGCAAGGCTCTTGCTTTGGCCCATTAAAAGAAAATACGGCAACAAAATATCTTGGGGAGATCTAATGATTCTCGCAGGAAACTGTGCCTTAGAATCTATGGACTTTAAAACCTTTGGTTTTGGGGGTGGAAGAGAAGATATTTGGGAACCTGAGCAAGATATCTATTGGGGCTCTGAAGGAAAATGGCTGGAAAACCAAAGGTATTCTGGGGACAGGGATCTAGAAAACCCACTCGCTGCAGTGCAAATGGGTCTTATCTATGTGAACCCAGAGGGACCAGACGGACACCCTGATCCTTTGGCTTCTGCCAGAGACATTAGGGAAACTTTTGGAAGAATGGCCATGAATGACGAAGAAACAGTAGCCTTAATCGCTGGAGGTCATACCTTTGGTAAAACACATGGAGCGGCTAATCCAGACGAATATGTAGGCCCAGAACCTGCTGGAGCACCTATTGAGGCGCAGAGCATGGGATGGGAAAATAGTTTTGGCACTGGAAATGCAGGAGACACCATTACCTCTGGTTTAGAAGTTACCTGGACCACTACCCCAACCAAATGGAGCAACAATTACTTTGAAAATTTATTTGGATACGAGTGGGAACTCACTAAGAGTCCTGCAGGAGCGCACCAATGGAAACCAAAAAATAATGGTGGTGTAGGAACGGTTCCAGACGCACATGACCCAAATAAAAGTCATGCTCCCATGATGCTTACCTCTGACATTGCCCTGAGAGAAGACCCTATCTATGAAAAAATTTCGAAACGCTTCTATGAGAATCCCGACGAATTCGCAGACGCTTTTGCTAGGGCTTGGTTTAAATTAACCCACAGAGATATGGGGCCTAAATCGCTTTATTTGGGAGAAGAAGTGCCACAAGAGACCTTGATTTGGCAAGACCCTATCCCAGCAACTTCTGGCCCAATAATCAACGAAACTGACATTAAAGCGTTAAAACAACAATTGTCCAATAGTGGCATAACCAATGCAGAAATGGTGCAAACTGCATGGGCGTCTGCCAGTACTTTTAGAGGCTCGGATAAAAGAGGTGGTGCCAATGGTGCAAGGATAGCCTTGGCACCACAGAAAGATTGGGCCGTAAACCAGCCGGAGACCCTAGCAAAGGTACTAGACAAATACCGTGAAATCAAAAACGCTTTTAACGCAGCACATGCTACTCAAGTATCTTTAGCAGACCTAATTGTGCTTGGGGGAAGTGTAGGAATAGAACAAGCGGCAGCTGCAGCAGGGCACAAAATAGTCGTGCCTTTTACTCCGGGAAGAACAGACGCCAGTCAAGAAGAAACAGATGTGCTTTCTTTTGCAGTACTTGAGCCACAGGCAGACGGGTTTAGAAATTATGTAAAAACCAGGTTCTCTGTTTCAGATGAAGAGTTACTATTAGACAAAGCACAATTATTGACCCTTAGCCCTGTTGAAATGACCGTTTTAGTTGGGGGAATGCGCATGCTAGACACAAATTATGATGGAAGTACCCACGGAGTTTTTACTAAAAACAAAGGGGCTTTAAGCAATGATTTTTTTGTACAGCTTTTAGACCTAAGCACCAAATGGGAAGCCGCAAATGAAGAAGAAGACCTCTTTATGGGAAGGGATAGAAAAACGGGCGCCCTTAAATGGAGTGCTTCTAGGGTAGACCTTATCTTTGGTTCTAATTCTGAATTGCGCGCATTAGCTGAGGTGTATGCTTGTGATGACAGCCAAGACAAGTTCTTATGTGACTTTGTCGCAGCTTGGACTAAAGTAATGGAGTTGGATCGTTTTGATCTTAAATAAGTAATCAGGTGGTTTGCAAACTGGTTATTAAACCGCCCAAAGATTGTAAGGCCTTGTTTTTGGACAGACCAAAACAAGGCCAATTACAAGCCTATTTGGCCCAACAACTCTCCTATACCCCTTTTGTTTTTAACAGTGTCCTTGGGGTTTTTATTTTTACTAAAAAAACCCAAACCACAGAAACCTTATCCCTTTGGGTGAACCATTTTTTAGAGATGGAAAAACTCCACCCAGAGCGACTCATAGACACCTCAAATGACCCTCGGTTTTTCAAAAGGGTCACAATGGGTGTATTGGGAAACGAAAAGGCATCGGCCTTGGCCTGGAAAAGACACCTCAACAGTTTTATCTTTCAAGTAAATCCATATCAATTCAAAGGATCCGCTGGCATTAAAGTATTTCAAAGAATACAAAAAACCGTCTCCAAACAAGGCAGTGCTTCCCAAAAAAAATACTTCAAACAACGCCTTAAACTCCTTAGAAATAGGGTGTCTCTAAGCGGTATAGAATCTTTGTGGAAAGGATGATTTGTGTATCTTGTCCATAAATTTATCATGAGCGCATTTTTCAAAAACAAAACCATTTGGATCACTGGAGCCTCTTCTGGAATAGGCTTGGCATTGGCCAAAGAAATCTCTTCTCAAGACTGTACCTTAATTCTTTCTGCAAGAAGAGAAAAAACCTTGGAAGAAGCTGAGGAACTGTGCCATAAAAACGCCCGTATTCACCTGCAAATACTGGATCTTGAAGACACGGAAAGCCATAAAAAAAAGGTGGCAGAGGTGCTTGAAAAAGTGGGGGCTGTTGACCTTCTCATTCACAATGGAGGAATTAGCCAGCGTTCACTTGTCAAAGACACTGACTTCTCAGTAGACAAAAAACTCATAGACACAAACTACTTGGGCACGGTCAGTCTCACTAAAGCAATCTTACCCTCCATGCTGAAAAATGGACGCGGACACTTTGGGGTAGTCACCAGTCTTACCGGTATAATTCCCTCGCCATATAGGTCTGGCTATGCTGCCTCTAAACACGCATTGCACGGTTTTTTTGATTCCCTAAGGGCTGAATTAGAAGACAGTGGTATTTCTGTTAGCTTGTTAGCGCCAGGTTTTGTTAAAACACAGGTCTCCGTAAATGCCTTGGGTCCCAACGGAGAGGCTATAGGTATTATGGATCAGGCACAAGCCAATGGGATTAGCGCGGAACAATGCGCCAAAAAAATAATCAACGCATTAAAGCATGGCAAAAGAGAAGTCTATATAGGCCGTGAAAGTTATGCGGCTTATGTGAAAAGGTACTTCCCAGGCTTGTTTGCCAAGCTCATTAAAAGGGCCAAGGTACGTTAGAGTTTCTTGACGTATTCTGTAATAAGTACAATGGTTTGTCCGCCCACTTTGCCTTCAATATATTGGGCATTTTCTCTATCCAAAGAGATGCGCCTTACCGCAGTCCCTTGTTTGGCAACCATACTGCTGCCTTTTACTTTTAAGTCCTTAATAAGCACCACTGAATCTCCAGCTTCTAAAACAACACCATTTACATCTCTGTGAATGACCGCATCTGGTTTTTCTTCCCCATCTCCAGCAGCGGCTGCCCAGCTTAAAAGCGCTTCATCTAGGTACATTTGCTCCAATAAACTTGCAGACCATCCAAAAGACTTTAAGCGGTGTAACATGCGCCAAGCAAATACTTGCATGGCAGGCACTTCACTCCACATACTGTCATTTAAACAGCGCCAATGGTTTTGATCTCTCTCTTCTGCGTCTGCTTCTGAAATACATTTTTCACAAAGTAGTAGTTGGGCCTCTAGGCCACTCGTGGCAGATGCTGGCAGTTCATACACCACTAATTTTTCTGTAGCATTACAACATTCGCACTGCTCATTGGCTCTTTTCAAAAGAGATTTATCTATGCTCATCAGGTAAGTTTAAAGAGCTAAAATACATATATCTAAGCCTTTTAAGGGTGAAAAGAAACGTAGAATGGTTCTATTTAAAGAATCTGGCCTTAAGCCAAAAAGAAACCCTGACCAGAAGTATGAGTGCAGGCACTTCTACCAAAGGGCCAATAACACCCGCAAATGCTTGGCCTGAATTTAATCCAAAAACCCCTATAGCAACGGCTATAGCCAACTCAAAATTGTTCCCGGCTGCGGTGAAGGCCACCGCTGCAGTTTTGTCATAGGTTCCTCCTGCTGCTTTGGTCACAAAAAAGCCAATCACAAACATGAGGCTAAAATAAATGAGTAACGGAAATGCTATTACTAGAACATCTAAAGGAATAGTCACAATGAGCGCCCCTTTTAATGAAAACATGACCACAATGGTGAACAATAGCGCAATAAGTGTCCCTGGAGAGATGCTAGGAATGAATTTTTTCTCATACCAGTCCAGACCCTTTAGCGGTACAAAAATTTTTCTACTCAAAAAGCCCATCAAAAAAGGAAACCCTAAATAAATCAGTACAGATTCTGCAATAACACCTATGGATATGTCTACTATAGCCCCTTCAAATCCAAAGTATGGCGGCAAAACGGTAATAAACAACCAAGCATAAAAAGAATAGGCAAATACCTGAAAAACACTGTTCAAAGCCACCAGTCCTGCACCGTATTCAGCACTTCCTTCTGCCAAGTCATTCCAAACGAGTACCATTGCAATACACCTGGCCAAGCCAATTAAGATGAGTCCCACCATATATTCTGGATACTCTTGGAGGAATGTTAATGCCAATACAAACATCAAAATAGGACCTACCACCCAATTTAATAAAAGGGATACCCCTAAGATTTTTACGTTTTGAAATACTTTAGGCAAGAGGGCATAATTGACTTTGGCGAGTGGCGGGTACATCATTACAATGAGTCCAATCGCTATGGGAATATTAGTTGTTCCTACACTTAAATCATTAATAAAAATAGGGAAATAGGGAAATAAATACCCAATCCCCACACCCATACCCATGGCTAAAAAAATCCAAAAACTTAGGTATTGGTCTAAAAAGGATAATTGCTTTTTCATGGCTTAGGAAATTCGAGAAAATACATATTTAAGTTCTGTGGCTATCTGAATACTGCGCTCCCTGTAAACCCTTTCTTGCTGTGGACTGCCATCGGAGATTTTTGGGTCTTTAAAGGTCAGTCCAATTCGCTTTTCTGCCCCAGCAATAAAAGGACAGCCTTGGTCTGCTGCGTCGCAAGTCATAATGGCCGCAAAGTCTTTGGAAGGGTTTAAAGGATGATCTATTTTTTTTGAAAAACCTATGAGCGGTAGGGACCTTTCCGAATAGTGAATAGCATAGATGGGGTTTTCGCCCTCAGCGATAGGGTAAATGTCAAAACCTTGTGCTGCTAAGGTTTTAATTACCATAGGATATAAAGCGGTTGCTTCAGTACCCCCAGAATAACACAACACATGAGGCACTTTATGATAGGCCGCCATAGCCTGGGCCCAAATTTGCGAAAAATGACTTCGCCTAGAGTTGTGGGTGCAAATAAAATGAAGTTTTACTAGTGCTTGTGCCGTTTTCTTTTCTTGAATAAAAACGACCAATAGGTCTAAGATGTTTTTTCGCTCTTCAGAGAGCGTATTCAAGTCTAAGGCCTCAATAGTTTTGTATAATTGGGTGTTCATGCTATTTATAATTAACAACATCCACTCCCTGGTGTACATGCGTTCTTGTTCATCTCTGAAAGGCTTAGTTTTGGTTTGTCTGTAGGAATGCCACAGTTGTCTTTAGCCAAACAATCGGTGGCCTTAGCGGTGAGCAAAAAATGACTTCCATGAGTGGCTATCCCATAGGTTTCTATGGTTTGTCCCTGAAATTCAACTTCAATAGGAAGGTCTCCAATAGCCAAGGCTTTTTGCGCCATCTCTATAATGGAAATTAGTTTTTCAGGATGAAGTCTGTGGTCGTAATCTTCGGCAGACCAAAGTTGAAAATTAACCACTGAATTAGAACGCATGGTTCCACCACAGTCTACAAAGTCTCTAGTCACTTTCCCTACTTCAGTGACATGAAAATAAGGAGGCACAAAGGTGCCATTGGGCAATTGAAACCCAATTGTTTCCATTTTTTTTAATTCGTTTATAAATGCTAATAGTGTCATGGTATATGTATTAAATTAACAACAATCATTGGAGGTAGGCATTCCTGCAGCAAATAGACCGGCAAAAGTCTGGTTTGCCTGCTGCCAAGCCTCTGTGTCTATACAGTAACAAACACTGGTGCCTGAAATATTTCCCTTGATAAGACCGGTTTGCTTTAAGACGCTTAAGTGTTGAGAAATAGTGGGTTGGGCCAAACCAATCTCCAACACCAAGTCCCCACAAATACAGCTGTCCTGTTTAATTAAATGCTTTAAAATAGCAATTCTAGCAGGATGTGCTAAGGCTTTTGCTATTGCGGCAAGGGTATTGTCTTGATCCGTAAAAATAGCTGTTTTAGTGATTCCCATTTTTATATATTAATATATTGCAATATTACGATAAAAGATTAAAACACAAGAGGCTTCACCTTAGCTTATTATTAATTTATTACATTTAATGGACCAATACCTTTTAAATGAACAGAAATACATTTTTAAAGCAAAGCAGTGCATTAGCGGCACTCGCTTTAATACCGAGCAGTTGTGTGGTATCATTTTCTAATACTTCTTTTCCTTTAGGACTCCAACTATACACGGTAAGAGATTTTATGGCCAAAGATCCCGTAGGCACCCTTAAAAAATTAAAAGCCATGGGATATTCGGATTTTGAGAGTTATGGCTTTGACACGGTGAACAAAACCTACTATGGGTATAGTGCCAACGAATTCAAGACTATTTTAGAAGACCTTGAATTGAGTACTTATACAGGTCATTATGGACTTCCTGGACTTATGGAGGCTTCAGAAACAGACTTAAAAAACTATGTAGACGCTTGTATTGAAGGGGCTAAAGCACTGGGAGATCACTATATTACTTGGCCAAAGCTAGGAGACGCATACCACACTTTAGAAGGCTACACCCTGTTGGTGCAAAAATTAAATGCAATTGGCGCTCAGGTGTCGGCCGCAGGCCTAAAATTGGCCTACCACAATTTTGGCTATGACTTTAATACCTATGGTGACAAAACAGGTATGGATTGGGTACTAGAAGAAACTGATCCAGATTTGGTTAAAATAGAAGTAGATTTTTATTGGGTCATGCATGCTGGCGTCATTTCCCCTAAAGCACTTATAGAAAAAGCTCCAGGAAGGTTCCCATTGTGGCATATTAAAGATATGGATAAAGTGACCAGAGACTATACGGAGCTTGGTAATGGGTCTATAGATTATACCAAAGTCCTTCCCAATGCCAAAACCGCTGGATTAGAGCGTTACTATATAGAACAGGGTGGGAATTTTGCGGTGAACTCCATGGAAAGTGTGGCAGAGAGTGCAAGCTATTTCAAAAAACATATCCAGGGGTTCATTTAATTGCGAAATTACCCATAAATAACACCCTTAATTTTCATTTTGTTAAATAGCGACGCAAACCAGTCGCAATGTCCTTATAATGCCGATATTTATGAGGTATTATAATGATAACAATCGGTATAATTTAAATTGACCCTCATGCAACAACAGCGCCTAGAAGTATTTAAAAAAACAGTGAATAATACGTTTAACGTATACAATAGCCTTTTTCTAAATCTCCCTTACCGCAATATTGAAAATGTAGGTATGCTGATTCCACTCCTATTAGACCAGAGCAAAAAAGGTTTGGAAGCTGGAAAAAACCCACAGCAAATTTTGGAAGGTTTTTTTAAAGATTATGCCGGACTCACCACAGAAGAATCACAGATAGATTTTATGTTTCGTATTATCCAGTATGTGGAACGTCAGGTGGTGCTTTATGACAGTGTGGAAGATGCAGCATTCCCTAAGCTTCACAAGCATAGTTCTTCTCTGAGTATAAAAGATTATTTTCAAATTATTGATAAAAACAAGAGTTGGGATGAGGTAGCGGAGAAACTCTCCAACTTCAGTGCCCGTATTATACTAACGGCACACCCCACCCAATTCTATACGCCAGCTGTTTTAGATATTATGACAGATTTGCGCAAGCTCATTGTAGAGAATAATATCACGGAAATAGACAAGAGTTTGCAACAATTGGGGCTGACCTCTTTGCTAAACAGTAAAAAACCCACTCCTTTAGACGAAGCAAAAAACATCATACATATTTTAAGAAATGTGTATTATGACGCCATTGGAGACCTTTTTTCATATATTAAAACAAATATCCCACAAGTAGATTTCAACAATTATAATATTGTTAAATTAGGTTTCTGGCCAGGTGGAGATAGGGATGGCAACCCATTTGTCACTACGGAAATGACGGATCAGGTAGCAGATGAATTAAGGACCACGCTCATGAAGTGTTACTACAAAGACTTGAAAGCCCTGCATCAAAAATTAAGTTTTACAGCACTTCAAGAGCCCTTAATAGGCCTTAGAAAAGCATTGTACGACAGTATGTTTGACGCTAATGCCCTAGTGCCTTACGACTTTTTGATTGGAGAACTCCAGAAAATCAAAGACCTCTTAGTCTCTAAATACTTTGGTTTATATTTAAAAGATCTAGACGCTTTAATAGATAAAGTCAAGATCTTTAAAACCCACTTTGCCACTTTAGACATAAGACAAGACCACAGCATTCATTTCAATAGTATCACGGCTATTTTAAAACATGCCGGTATTATAAAGGAGTCTTTAGAGGAACTATCCCCTGAGGCTCTCACCGATAAATTACTCCATTTAGATCTAGAAGTGTCCCCTGATGAATTTGAAGATGCACTCGTTTCAGATACCTTAAAAAATATCAGAAACCTCAAAAACATTCAAGCCAAGAACGGTCAAGACGGTTGCAATAGGTATATTATTAGTAATTCAGAGGACAAATTTTCTGTTTTATTTGTTTGGGCTTTATTTAGGTGGTCCGGATACAAAGAAGCAGACATTCATTTTGACATTGTCCCCCTTTTTGAAACCATGCAAGGCATGGACACTTCTGAACAAAGCATGCAAGAGCTTTTTCAGACAACTGCCTATATGGAGCACGTTAAAAAGAGGGGGAATAAACACACCATCATGCTTGGTTTCTCAGATGGAACAAAAGATGGAGGCTATGTGAAAGCCAATTGGTCTATTCTAAAAACCAAAGAAAACCTAACAAGCGTTTGTAAGCAATACGACGTAAGCGCGGTCTTTTTTGACGGCCGTGGTGGACCTCCAGCAAGAGGTGGTGGAAAAACACATAGATTTTATGCTGCACAAACCAAAGAAATTGCCAATAATGAGATACAACTGACCATTCAAGGACAGACCATTACCAGTACTTATGGCACTAGAGACCAGTTTGTATATAATTGTGAGCAACTCTTAACCGCTGGATTGTCTAACAATATTTTTGGCAAGGAAAACACCATTTCAATCGCCCACAGAGCGCTTATGGAAACACTGTCCGAAAGAAGTTTTACCAAATACGACGCTTTAAAACAGCATCCTAAATTCATGCCCTATTTAGAAAATAGGAGTACCCTTAAATATTACACCAAAGCAAATATTGGCTCAAGGCCAGGAAAAAGAGGCCAAAAAGCCAAATTAGAGCTCTCTGATCTAAGGGCCATTTCTTTTGTGGGTTCTTGGAGCCAACTCAAGCAAAATGTCCCCGGCTACTTTGGTATTGGTTCTGCCATTGCTTCTTTAGAGGCAGAGGGCAAACTGGGAGAACTACAGGAGATGTTTAAAGAAGTGCCTTATTTTAAAGCACTCATGCAAAACAGTATGATGGCTTTAGCCAAATGTTATTTTGAACTCACCAGCTATATGAAAGAAGACCCAGAGTATGGCGATTTCTGGCAGATACTTCACGACGAATACACCCTATCCAAAGAAAAATTACTCCTCATTTCTGGCTTAAATATTCTCATGGAAAAAGAAGCTGTTTCAAGAGAATCTGTACTGATCCGGGAAAATATAGTCCTTCCACTTTTGGTGATCCAACAATACGCTCTTCAAAAAATAGGGCAGAATGCGCCGCTAAAAGAAATCTATGAAAAGATTGTCACCCGATCTTTATACGGGAATATTAACGCGAGTAGAAACTCCGCTTAATAAAGAAAGCCATTCCTTAGGAATGGCTTTCTTTATTATTAAGGTATTACTGGACTTTTTAATTTAAAATAGTCTCCCTAGTTTTAATATATTTTGATGTAGTCTCTTTTAAGAATGAATCTAGCCCATTTAAATCAATTAATGCATAATCTCTCTTAGAAAATGGACCTGGTTCAACATGTAAATGTTTGCGAGACCACAATGATAAATTCATGATCATTGGAAATAAATCTATGCCACTATCCGTTAAATAATAGTACTTTATCTTATTGTCATTTACGTCTCTTTTGAACTCTAAAATTCCATGACTCCTCAATTTTTTAATTCTATCTACTAAAATATTAGTAGAGATTTTTTCAGGAGATTTCAAGAAATCAGAGTAGGTGTTTATGCCAATAAACAAATCTCTAATTATTACTAAAGACCACTTATCACCAAAAATATCTAGAGCACTAGAGATTGGACAGTGTGATCTAAATTCAAAATCTAACATAGCACAAATCTTATTAAAATTATCAGATACAAAAATAAGAAAAATTCATAAGAAAATGATTGAAATGCAGCAATTCAAATTTATTATTTTAATATGCAATTAAATTTAATTTTTTTATTAATTTTAGTTTCACCAACTTAACACTTAATAAAATGAAATTTAAATTAATACTATTAAGCGCCATTTTGATTTGCATGTCTTGTAATAACAAAGAAGTAGCTCCCCAAGAGACTGCTTACTATGATTATTCCACGTCAGACTCGAAGTTTACTGGAGGAACAAAAATCATTCCTATAGAAACCGCCCTGGGCACTTTCAATGTATGGACCAAAAGAGTCGGTAATAATCCCACTACAAAAGTACTTTTATTGCATGGTGGTCCTGGAGCAACCAGCGAATATTTTGAAGCTGCAGATTCGTATTTCCCTCAGAGCAATGTAGAATATTATTACTACGATCAAATGGGATCCGGAAAAAGCGACAATCCAAATGACGAAAGACTTTGGAATATAGACAGTTTTGTTGAAGAGGTAGAACAAGTTAGAAAAGCCCTACAACTAGACGCTTCAAATTTTGTTATATTAGGCCATTCATGGGGGGGCATTTTAGGTATTGAATACGCCTTAAAATACCAACACAATATGAAAGCGCTTATTGTCTCAAATATGATGGGTTCCATCCCTGATTATGTAACCTATGCCAAAGAAGTTTTAGGGCCGCAGTTACCTCCAGAAGTTCTGGCTGAAATTGAAAATTTTGAAGCCAATGAAGACTATACTAATCCCGAGTATTTAGGACTAATAGAGGAACACTATTATCCAGAACATGTATTGAGAATGAATCCTAGTGAATGGCCTAACCCAGTCCTTAGGGCTTTTGCAAACATGAATTATCCTCTTTACCTAAAAATGCAAGGACCCAGCGAATTTGGCGTAGTCGGAGATGCTGTTCTAAAAGAGTGGGACCGAACTAGTGATTTAAATAAAATCACTATTCCTACCCTAACTATTGGAGCTGAATACGACACTATGGATCCAAAAGCCATGAAAGAAATGAGTGAAATGGTTCAAAATGGAAGCTATTTACACTGTCCTAAAGGGAGTCATATGGCCTTATACGACGACCAAGAAACATACTTTAATGGTGTGATCAAATTCTTAAAGTCATTGTAATTAAAAAGCCGTAATATTAAAAAAGCCATTCCTCAGGAATGGCTTTTTTAATATGAATACTTGACTACTATTGAAGCTGGTACACCCTCACATAGTCCACTTCCATCTGGTCTTGTGTAAAGTCTGGCGTAATGTCTCCGCCCAAACTACCACCAAGGGCTACATTTAAAAGTAAGTACTGGTCTTTGTTGAAAGGCCAAAAGTCATTGCTTCTGTCCGCAGGTTGGTAGGTGAAAAACACTTCTCCATCTACCGTAAAGTCTATTTTATCTTCTGTCCAAATCATGCCATATACATGAAAATTCTCTGTTACATCTGAAACCGACAATTGCTTTAAGGCAGGATAATCTCCATACCTACCCGCTACGTGAACCGCAGACTGTACCATTAAATGGTTCTCGAACAATTGCTCCATCATGTCTATTTCCCCACATGCAGGCCAACCTACTTCTGGCAAATTGGTTCCCAAAGCCCAAATAGCTGGCCAAGTACCTTGCATTCTAGGCAATTTGGCCCTTACTTCTACTTTGCCATAAGTGAAGTGAAATTTAGAATTAAACCTGGCGGAGGTAAATTCCTGTGTACTTCCATTATGGGTGTAAGACTCCTTTTTAGCAATAATCTTAAGGGTTCCATCACTGACCTCAGCGTTTTCAATACGGTCTGTATAATGCTGCTTTTCGTTGTTGTACCAGCCACCGTTTTCAGGAGCATCTGTTTCTAAAAACCATTTGTCTGCATCTGGTAGTCCTGGCGCGTCAAACTCGTCTGTCCATACCAATTGATAGGTTTTTTCAGCGTCAGACGCTTTCTTTTTTTCTTCGTTTTTTGAATTACAAGCTGTTAATACAAGTGCGCAAAGGCCTAGACTTAATAATTTGGTTTTCATAGTATTTATTTTTAATTAATCTTGTTACTTTTCCCAAACAGCATAAGCCAGGGCTTTTCTAGTCTCTTTCCATTGGCTGTCTGGAACATATGCGCCACTGCCAATTTTAACCAGAAGGTTTTCATCTATCTGGGCCACATAATACCCAGAGGCACCATCTTTGGCTTCAACCACCACTACCTTGCTATTGGCGTTTACCCCAAAAGCTTTTCTAATGGCAATCAGGGCATTGATCTCTTTTTGAAGTGAGCCAAAAGAATCTGAAAAAAAGTAATGGTAGCCCCACACCATCGGAATCCCCGGATGGGTTAACAAATAAGCATAGCCTTGGATCAATTCACTGGTGTTTTTTGAAAACACATTGTCGCAGTCATTTCTATTAATGCAACCAGTGTCATGGTTGTCTAAAAAAGTAATGGATTTTTCTCCATAGCCTGCTATGGCGGCTAAGGATGGATTGGCTTGAAGCACGGAATACTTTTTTTGCACTACAGCCTCTGCCAACTTGTATTTTATTGAAAAATCAAAGGCTGCAGCCTTTGGAGTATCATTTTCGCTGAGGGTTTCTGAAGTTTTATCTATCCAAGAACGCAAAGCGTTGGGATTGCCATCCCAGTATTCTCCTACACTTAAATAATAAGGGGTAGACGCATTGTATTCTCCTACATATTTAGCAGGAAAACCTTTTACAAAGTCATACCTCCAAGAATCAAATCCCAATGCTTTAAGCTGCGCTAGGTAGGCCTTAATCCCCAATTGAACCTCTTCGCTTTTGTGGTTTAAGTCTCTGGCGCCTCCCCAGCCCTCTCCTTCATCAAAGTCACCACAGGGCACCAAACCAAACGCATTGGGATTGGTAAAACCCTCGTCGTCCATACATATGGCGTCACAGGACCATGCGGGCTCCGTGAAATCATTCCAAGTGTCTGTACCCACCCTATGGTTTATAACCAAATCTGCCATTCCATGCATTTTCCTTGACTTCATTAAAGCCAATAAAGAGACCAATTCGTTTTTATTTCCGTGAAGGGAGTTAAAGTCAAATAACTTTCTGGGATGGTAACCCATACCCTCGCCCTCGCTAGATGGTGGCATCCAAATACCATCTATGTGGGCATTAGACAAGGACACTATTTGATCTTCCAGAAAAGCGTAAAAAGAGGAATAACTGCCTATTTTAGAGTCATTAAATGAATCCCACCAAAACGCCTGAAACAACACGTCGTTCAAAGGATTATTGTCTGCATATTGACTGGTTCCTTGGTCTACAAAAACGGCGTCTTCCTCAACTTCTACATTGGGAGATGCTTCTTTAGAGCAGGATAAAAGCCCAAATAAAACAATATATGCTAGCGCGTAATTTTTCATAATGCGTAATAAATACCAAGATAATAAAACAGTAGATATTATGCATAAAAAGGAGGCATGGAAATCAATTTATAAAATAATAGAGGTCTTTCAAGCGAAGCTTTTCTATTTAAAATAAGTGTCTAATTTGGCCCTTACCTCATCTGGCATCTGATATAAATTGGGAAAATCTTCTAAATCTTTTTGTCCAGAAAAATATAAATAAAATGCGTCTGCAAAATATTCCTTAGAATTCTTTTTAGCATATTCCGATACAAAATAAGTAGCCCATAATTCCTCCCATTCCACCCAATTTACTGGAGAATCTTCTCTTAAAGACCAGGTATGGCCTATCTCATGAGTAAACATATATAGATCTGGGGTCTTGGTAAAACAATAAATATAACCTTCATTGCCTATGCAATTTGCCTCAGCGCCACAAGTGTATGTCCGACCCCCAAATACGCTAATGGTATTTAAATTATTTGCCCCGTCAGTATTTGATAAATCTTCTAATGACCGGTCAAAATTTGGCTTAATATGGCTTAAAAAATCTGCTTCTCCTTCATATAAATCTGCTTCATACTTCCATGTTACACCCTTGTAATTTACGACACCTACTTCCTCATAGACCAGCTCAGTTAATGGCGCTGTAGTGATGTTTTTATCCGGAATATTAATTATGGCCAATTGGGCCCTAAAAGTGTCTCCGAATTTGTAGGGATTAATATCCCAAGGGGTGCCGTATTTATCCCTCCCATCAAATTTAGCGCCAATAAATTCTTTGCCTTCTATTTTTCCTTGGTCCCCATAATCCCATATGAACTCATATATTTCAGAGGGCGCTTCCGGTGTTTGGGCATTTGGTGCATTAGAGTAATAAACCTGCATATTTAGGGTCACATCACTTTGAATGTTAGAAGTGACTAGTCTAGGCATTTCATTGTGAGAAGTCATAAAAAAAGAATTTCTATCCCCTTCAGTGTAAACCACATTGTTATTTTCATCTAATTGAATGATATAAAAAACTCCATTAGCTTCATACACTTTGTGTGAGGAACCTGTTAGTGGCACAACCGCTACTCGCTCTGTATACTCCACCTCTGTTTCTACGCCATTGGGATAATAATAGGCCGTTTGGGTTAACAGAACTGTATTGGTGCTTGAATCAAAATCTGGTCCATTTGATTGGTCTGTATCATTGTCAGAAGAATTATCTTGACTACTATCTGAGTCACTGTCTGTGTCTGAAGTTGCGGAATCTGTGTCTTCTAACTGCTCGTTAGGCGCTTTGGATTGGTCTGGTTGTTCTAAAGGAGTGTCGTCTGAGGAACACCCTAGCGCAATAAGGAAAGAAAAAATAAAAACAAGGAACTTTTTCATGGTTATTGGTTTTTAACGAAAGTAGCTGAAGCTTTTTCGATTAAAAATAAATCCCCTTGATTTCCTTCTAAAATGAATCTTTTTCTTTAATTATTGAAACCGCCTATTAACAACAACCACCCCCGTCGTAATGGAAGGTGCTATCGCTTATAAAAATATCCGACCTATCTAGACTACCCAGAGCTGCAGCGGTTTTGTCGCAGATAGAAAGGGGTTGGTTTTGAAGTAGCACATGCCCTTTTTTGTCGTCAAAATAGTCCTCTGAACCAAAATAGATGGCAGATTTTCCTGTAAATACACAGGGCCCATCTGCCTGCATAGGATCTTTAATGGCGCAGACTTCTACACTTTCAATAAAGATATTTTCATCGGTGGCGTAATGCGCCGTATCTAAAATCCTATAAGGCCTTCTCGCCCTAATTTCAATAGTTCCAAAGCCCACATCCGTAAGCATTTTTATATAATCATTCAGTGGAATAGCGCCTGAAAGACAAAGCGCTCTCAGGCGGTCGTCGTTTCTAAGGGCTTTATTCATAGGTTGTTCACAGGTAGGGTCACTCATAACCAAACGCCCGTGTGGTTTTAAAATTCGGTACATCTCTTGCAGCGCTTTTTTGAGCTCCTCCATCTTAAAAATATTGAACAAGCAGTTTTGAGCGGCCACGTCTATGGAATTGTCCTCAATGGGAAGGTCTAGGGCATCGCCCTTTTTAAGGGCCACAAACTCACTTTTAAACCAATCGTTCTGGGCCTCCGCAATTTTAAAATTGCGGGCCGATGCTGTCAACATCTCATCCACCACATCTACCCCAATAACCCCCTCTTTTTGTCTTGAAAAATAAGCGAATTGCAAGAGCTCCATACCACCACCAACACCTACATAAGCAATCTTGGGATTGTTCACTAAATCCCTGGGGTGCACCGTACTTCCGCAACCGTAATTCATCTCCTGCATGATGCTAGGAATTTTTAAACCCGGAAACTGCCAAATAGGGGTGGTGGTACAACAAAGCCCCACGTCTGGGGTGAGGGCTGCTTCTTTATATAAGTCTTTGGTAGCGTTTAAATAGCTCATTTTTTGTATTTAAATTGAGCCTTCAAGCTACTAAAAGTTTTTTGATTTTACCCCTATTTCAAACGCATTTAAAACAGTTCCCCCCGGCGTTTTTCATACCTTTACGGGTAAATTAAAAGCACTGATGTCCCTAAAAACAGCTTCTTTTCTTCACAAAAGTATTGGCTTTGTGATTCAATTCAGATGGTTACTGATTGTATTAGGGGTGCTTATTGTAGGGATTTCCGCATTGCAGACCCTAAAAAAATTATCTATTGACAATTCTCTGGGTATTTGGTTTTTAGAAGAAGACCCTAGCTACAAAGCCTATATTGAGTACCAGGAAACCTATGGTTCAGATGAAATTTTCATTGTGATGCTACCCGTTTCCTATGCTTTGGAGCAAAAGAATGTTGACTTGTTAAGGGCGCTCAACAACAGCTTAGACAGCATGCCCTTTGTACAAACCGCCTATAGTTTGGCCAAAGCAAAATACCCTGTCATAGCAGGGAAAAAAGTGAGTTTCCGACCTTTGTATGAGGAAAAACGCAGCGAAAAGAGCATTAAAAAATTATGGGGTGATATGCCGGAGGTAATGAGCCAACTGGTCTCAAAGGATTTTAAAAATCTTTTCCTCTATGTACAACTAAGGCCTACCCCAAGCATTGAAAAGGACAGAAAAGACATTGCCCAAGAGATAGAAACCGTCATTTCAAGGTATTTTGAAAGCTACCACATTACTGGACCTCCTGTATTAAATGAGGCCTACAATAAAGGCATATACAAAGAGAGTCTCCTTTTTGGGGGGCTTACTGTATTGGTCATTACCCTGATGCTACTGTGGTTCTTACCCAGTAAAAAATACCTGCTGATTGCCCTATTTTCTGTGGGAGCACCCATCAGTATTTTGTTTGGAATGATCAGTGGTTTTGGATATTCCCTGAATATGATCTCCATGCTTATTCCTACTATTTTAATGGTCTACAGCGTGAGTGACGTAGTGCATTTAATTAATATTTACGACAGAGAAGCCTATGGCCTCGCTACAATAGACCGGCTGAGCGCTGCCATTAAAAAGAGTTTTACCCCTTGCTTTTACACCACACTCACCACTTTTGTAGGTTATTTTGCCCTTTACCTCTCCCCGCTTCCTGCTTTTAAAAATATGGGGCTCTTTACCTGTATTGGTCTTGTGCTGAGTTATGTGATGGTGTACCTAATCACCATTATTGGTGTGAGCTTTATGAAAGCGGCCAAACCAGAGGAGAAGGCCATAAGGAAGGAAGAAGTCCCAAAGCTTAAAACACCTAAGCAAACCGCATTGGTCTCCTGGATAAACGCCACTACTTCTCGCTATAACTTAAACATTATCACTGGTTTTTCTGCCCTGCTGATGCTAGGAATATTTGCCATCACAAAGGTAGAGATCAATACAGATTCATTAAATCTTTTGGCAGAGGGACCTGCTAAAGAAGACCTTAGAAAAGTAGAGGCGCAATTAGAAGGGAGTTCTCGTTTACAACTGGAAATTTCTAGTGCAAGCGGCAGCACTGTAATGGATAAAAAAAGCCTAGAATTACTCAGGAGTTTTCAAGAAGAAATAGCCACAAATCCCCTCATCACAGCCCCAATATCTGTGGTGAATATGGCGGCCTTCTTAGAAAAAAGAAATCCTGCATTAAAAGGTATGGCTGTTTCAGAGCAGGACGCAGCCCAATTGCTCCGCTCCCTAGAAAATAATGACAACCAATTTTTTAAACTCTTCTCTGAAGACCTTAGTAGCGTGGGCATTACCTTGAGTCTCCCTCAAATGAAAACAGCCCAATTAGAACAGGTCATAGAATCTGTTAAAAAGACCTTTCAATCCCATTTTGACCCTACAGAATACACCCTAAAAGTCAATGGATTTGCGGTGGTATTTGCTGGCTTAAATAAATTCATCCTAGCCACCCAATTAAAATCCTTTTTTGCGGCATTTATAGCCGCTTTTATCTGTCTTTGGTTGTTTATTAGACAGATTAGAACCACGCTCTTGGTGCTTATTCCAAACATTTTACCCTTGGCAGTCTTGGCCATTCTCATGTGGCTTTTTAAGATTCCATTAGATGTGACAACAGCCATGATTACCCCTATTATGCTTGGCATTGCCATGGACGACACCATTCACCTTATCTACAAATACAGGAAATATAAAACAACATTCGAAAGTCCCACTAAGCGCATAGACCAGGCGCTGCACTACAGCGCCACGGCGCTGTTGGCTACCACGGTAGCCTTGGTGGCTGGATTTTTAATCATCGCCACCAGTGCAGTCCCCTCCGTGCGCTCTTTTGGCATTTTGTGTGCAGTAACCGTAAGCACAGCACTGATCACAGACCTTTTTTACCTACCAGCACTATTGAAAAGGTTTGAAAAAAATTAAACTGTATTATTTTTAGTACATTATTGGTAGTTATTGTTACATTTACAACAAATACTAAACCCTACCTATGAAAATATATTCAGACGGATTCTTTTCAATAGACCCAATCCACGGTTTTTTACCCATTCATGAGCCCTTACATAAATTACCTGAAACTTATCAGGAGCTGCAGGCTTTAGTAGACCAAATGCCCATTAAATTAAATAATGGTGCCCCTGGATTGCTTGCTACCGAGGGCGCTTTTGAGAAAAAAGCAGCTGCATTGCCCAATTATCAGGAACAGGTGAAAAAAGAAACAGATCCTTTTGTAAAAGCGGCACTTTTTAGGGCGTACAGCTTTGTTACCTCTGCCTACACCTTAGCGCCTGCACACCACGCTTTCCTTAAGACTGGAAAATATGGCACCGCTCACGACACACTTCCAAAGGTCATTGCACAGCCATTTGTAGCAGTATCAGAAGCCCTGGGCGTATTTCCATGGATTGATTATCACTATTCATATTCCCTTGGAAACTATCATAAAATAGATAAAACTAAAGGATTTGAATGGGAAAACTTGGCCATGGCAGTAAAGTTTTCCGGTATGGATGACGAACGTGGGTTTATCATGCTTCACGTGGATATTAATCAATTCTCGCCAGATTTGGTGAAGGCTGCTTTTGGGGTATCGGCCGAAGAGGCCAACGATGCTTCTTTAACAGATTCCGTAGCGCTTTTATCAGACACGATGAGAAAAATGAACGACCGAAGAAGACTTATGTGGGAGGCTTCTAGGTGGAAACACTACAATGACTTTAGGGTGTTTATTATGGGCGTGAAAGGCAATGACGACATTTTCCCTAATGGACTTACGTATGAGGGAGTGTGGAAAGAACCTCACGCATACAGAGGGCAAACTGGGGCGCAAGATAACATTATACCTACTGCAGATATTGCCTCTGGTGTGATCCATTATTACCCACAAAATCAGCTCACCCAATACCTGATGGATCTTAGAGAGTACCGTCCGCAATGTGTACAAGAATTCTTTAAGGAATTAACCACTGAAATAAATAAACGACCGCTTGTAGAGCGGCTAAAAGAGACCAACAACCAATTCGGCATGCAGCACCTCATGCAGGTATACGAAGAAATTTATCTCTTCAGAAATGGCCATTGGCAATTTGTGCAAAAATACATTATGCAAAATACAGCCTATCCAAAAGCCACAGGTGGAACGCCAATTACCTCTTGGATCCCCAACCAGATTAAAGCAGTATTGAGTGCCATGAAAGCACTGTCTGATTTAATGACAGATCAAGGTGATTGGAAAAAATCAGCATGGCAAGAAACCTATGACAAAAAAGTACTGCTATTAAATAAACAACTGGAGATTGTGGCTATTGAGGCTTTTAATCCAGAGGCAGTGTTTAAATTAAATCTCGAAATGGGGTATCAGGATTTTTAGAATACATTTCATTTACTAATTCAGCTTATTAAAATAAATAAGGTCATTTTGTTATTATTTACAATATGCCTATTTTTAAAATAAAAAATGTATTCACTACTCTTATCTCTCTTTTTATTGCTTCAAACACCCAATGTAGAAGGCATTTGGGTCAATATTGACGACGCAACAGGCGTTGCCAAATCAGAAATTGAACTCTATGTAGCACAAGGCAAGCTCTATGGCCGAGTAAGCAAATTATTGCTTCCAGAAGACCAGGGTAAAAAATGCGTGAACTGCAAGGGATCAGAAAAAGACAAACCCATTGAAGGGCTTATTATTGTTAGGGGTCTCTCTCGAGACGATGCCGCTTGGAGCGACGGAAAAATCATGGATCCAGCCAACGGAAAGTCCTATGACTGCACCATTACTTTTGAAAATCCAAACACCCTAAACGTTCGTGGTTTCTTGGGCTTCTCATTTCTGGGACGCACCCAAGTTTGGAAGCGTAAGTAGGTTTCAATTAAGTAGTTATTTTTTGCTATATTTATAATTGATTGTAAATGAGACCCTATGAGCTTTGAAAAAATACCTGACGAATTTAAAATAACACCTTATTACAGTAATTCCTATTTAATTGATGGAGAATTAAAAGAATGGAAAGGAGCTACTACGGAAGTGTTCTCTGTGATTAAGTCTCCAGACAGTCAAGGTAATACAAGCCCAACATTTTTAGGCACTGTTCCTGACATGGGTGAAGCGTCTGCTCTAGAGGCTGTTCATGCAGCTAATAAAGCCTATAACAGGGGAAAAGGGGTTTGGCCTACCATGTCTGTTGTAGATAGACTGAAATGCATGGAGGTGTTTGTAGCCAAAATGGCACTTTACAGAGAGGAAGTGGTGAAGCTTCTTATGTGGGAAATTTGCAAAAATAAGTCCGATTCGTATAAAGAATTCGACAGAACCATAGAATACATTAAAAACACCATAGAAGCCTATAAAAACATAGATCGAAAAGGTGCGAAATTTGACCACCAAGAGGGTGTTTTAGCCCACATTAGAAGGGGGCCCATTGGCGTTGTTTTGTGTCTTGGCCCCTACAACTACCCCCTCAATGAAACTTTCTGTTTGCTCGTCCCAGCAATTATTATGGGAAATACAGCTGTTTTTAAACCAGCCAAACTTGGCGTGTTGCTTATAGCGCCATTACTAAAAGCATTTCAAGAAAGTTTTCCCCCAGGAGTGGTTAATATAGTGTTTGGAAGGGGGCGTAGCATTGCCGCTCCTATCATGAAAACTGGAATAATAGATGTTTTGGCATTAATTGGTCACAGCTCTTCTGCGGTGTCGCTTCAGGATTTACATCCAAATAAAAACAGGCTTAGATTGGTCTTAGGATTAGAAGCAAAAAATCCAGGGATTATTTTACCAGATGCAGACCTTGAACATGCTGTAAAAGAGTGTATTTCTGGTACTTTATCTTTTAACGGACAACGCTGTACTGCTTTAAAAGTACTGTATGTTCATGAGTCTATTGTAACGAATTTTAATGCGCTATTTGCAAAAGCTGTAGACAACTTAGTATTTGGTATGCCTTGGGAAGACACTTTTTTAACGCCGCTCCCTGAAACTTCAAAACCAGCCTATATTCAAGAGCTCATTAATGACGCTGTAAGCCATGGCGCAAAAGTGATCAATAAAAGGGGTGGGGAATTATCTGATCATTATTCATATCCCGCAGTACTGTACCCTGTAAATGATAAAATGAGGCTATTCCATGAAGAACAATTTGGGCCTATTATTCCAATAATATCATATGACGACATAGAAAAGCCTTTGAATGATATGGCTGAATCTAATTATGGACAACAAGTGAGTTTGTTTGGAGAGAATACTGAAGACCTGGGTCCATTAATAGACGCCCTGGCTAATCTAGTGTGTAGAGTGAATTTAAATAGTGCCTGCCAAAGAGGTCCAGACGTTTATCCTTTTGCGGGAAGAAAAAATTCTGCAGTAGGAACACTAAGTGTTTACGACGCCTTACGATCATTTTCAATAAGAACCTTTGTGGCTACCAAAGACAGCCCTAAAAACAAAAAAATTATTGAAAACTTACTTCAATCCAAAGCGTCCAACTTTATTACGACTGAATATCTCTTATGACGCTTAAAATACAGTACAAACCACCTAGTGATTAAGTCGTTACAGTGGTCTAATTCGTGCTAATCTAGCTGGGGTGTTATTTTCTTCTATTGGTTTAGTTGAAATTTTTAAACTCCTGCACTAATTCTTTTTTATAAGCAGGTCTCAAAACCTCTATCAAAATTAATTCACCCACACCTGCATTAAAGATTCTAACACGAGTATTTTTGGGAATTATAAACCCATCTCCAATAATTATCTTCTGTTCACTATTGTCATATTCTAAACCAAGCATTCCCTTTAACACAATTCCCCTAATTTCAAACTGTGCTTTAATAATTGGTTCTGTCCATCCAAATGGTGCGTGCATTTTTATTAAACCCATCTCATCTGATTGAGTATAATCGTATATGACACGTTCTACGTTGTCTTGAATTAATAATTTTTTTGCAACGACAGTGCTTTTTTCAATTTCATTTATACTTTGAGAGAAGGAGGTAAATGATATAAAAAATAGTAAGTAAAGAATTTTTTTCATGTTCTAATATAAGAAATTCACGTTTGACCTATCTACGAGGGCTTGAGGTAAGTGAATTAGAGGAGGGGGATATGCCTATGAATAATGTTAAATAAAATATTTATATTGCAAAATAAAATATACACTTATGAAAAAAATATTATTATTAGCTTTAGTTATTTCAATGACTAATTGCAAAATTGAAAGTAAAAAAGATAATATAGTTGACGCTAATTACCAAGTGGAAAAAGATATAGAAATGTATATAAATCTTTGGGATGTTTTTCTTTATAATAGAGATACAAGTGTCATTAATAGTCAATATTTCACTGAAGATTGTATTATTGTTACTGCTCAAGGTGATATTGTAGGTATAGAAGCAGTTAAGGCATATTACACTAACTATTTAAATGGGTTTACAGAAATAGAATGGGAGATTAAAGAAACTTTTGGTCAAGGAAATAAACTTATAAAACACTATAATTTTAAAGGAAAGCATACTGGAGATTTTTTTGGAATACCTGCTTCAGGTAATTATTTAGATTTATCTGGCACAACCATAGTAACTATGAGGGATGGGAAAATTGCAAAAGAACACGACTTTTATAATATGCAAACTATACTTGACCAACTTATGAAATCTACTGGAGACATAGTTATAGACGAACAGAAATCTATAAATTGATATTATTGAAAAGTTTTACTTAATTCAGCTTCTAATTCTTCAAGCGTGTAAATATATAGAGTAAGCAAAGATTTTTTAGTTTCGAAATATTTTAGCTGGATAATTAAATTTGATTTTAAAATTGAGTCTTTTTCTATTTCTTTTTTTAGCAATCTTGAATAATCTTCAATACTAATTTGAGAATCATTTGATGCAAATAAAAGGTTTGGATGATTTTTAGTGATAATTTCTATTAAATGTTCTTTAAGCAATTTTTCATATTGAACTGACGTATTTATATTTGAATAGTTTATAGTATGAAGCCTTGTTAAAGCTTCTTTTATCCTTTCAGATTTAATAAATTTAAAACTTCCTGTGTTAATAATAGAAATATATCTATTCATTGGTGGCTCAAAATCTCTGTAATAAATCAAATTATATTCAATTCTACTTTTACTTGAAGTAATTTCTTTAATAGAATTAATTTCAAATTTTGGATTCAAAAACATAGAATATAAATCTATATCATCTTGCCAATATTTCATTCTGTCACCTGTATATTTTTGAATATCTTTAATTTCTGTTTTTATATTATTTAAAACTTTTAATCTTTCTCGATTTTCGTTTTTTTCCACAGATATTTCATTTAGCCAGAATGAAACAGAAATACCCATTACTATAACTAAGAACTCAAGTGAGTATTTAATTAAGTATTTTTTCATATGGTTGGTTTAAAGTATTGACAAACAATATACTAATTTTAAATAGCGAAAACCACTAAATATTAAGGGACATTCTTCTTTAGCTGTTAGCCTTACATATCTAAGAGGGCTTGAAGTAAGTGTGTTGGAAGAGAGTGACATGCCTGTTATGTAAAAAAGCCCCCAGAAGGAGGCTTAATTATTATAAGTTGATAGAGTCAATTACCAGTTTCCATTATAGCTCTAAAAACTCAATTAGTTTGTAGTTGAAGAAATTACTCTCATAATGTATCTATTTTCCCACTCTATAATTTCAGAAAATTTATCAAATGGAAGTCCTTCAATTACTCCATAACCACCTAAGTGCTTCATAATATTTTCAAGATTGTCATAAGAATCCCAAGTCATCATTGATGAATATTCTTTGCCTTGAGGAGTTATTTTTGTTCCTAATCCCCATCCAACCATGCCGAATTTTTTCATATTTTTTTTAAAATGTGGCACAACAAATTTTTTCATCTCCTCAATTTGAATATTTACATCATTTGGTCTTGCAAAATTTAAAATCACATAACTAGAGGGTTCTGAATTTTCAATTTGAAGTTTAACTTCATAAATATATCTTTTGTCTGGTTTAATCCCTTTTAATCCATCCATTAAAACACTTGTTTTTATTCCAAGCACTTCCTCTGATGTATTCCACCAAGCTGAACTTGGGGATGTAGCAGATTTGATATCCTTATAAATATTAACCCACATAAAATTATATTCATCAGGGTTAGGGTTAAACATCTCTAATAATCTCCATCCTTCAATATCTCCATTTTTAACAGCGCTTTGGGCTATTTTTCTCATATGATTTGTTTCAATTTCCAAAAAACTTTCTAATTGATTTGCCTCCACCTTAACGGGGTGAAATGAGACTATTTGAGAAAACAGTGCGTTAGATGCGAAAACTAAGGTAAGTAATAATAATTTTTTCATTTTAGATAAATTTGATTAGTTTATTAATTAGGTAGTGCAGACGCATTGAAATAATATTGTTCATTAACAATTTTACCATCACTATTTACAACTATTTGGGAATGATGAACCGCTTCTTTGGTCTTTCCAGATTTTTTGTTTTTTACAGTAACATTCCACCAAGAAATTATAGTTGATGTATCATCTCCTTCGTATTTAAGTAAATCTGGATAACCTCTTTCTCTTACCCTTAAAATCTCATAAGTTTTATAAAATTCTTTTAAATTATTAATCTCCTCTTCAACAGAAACAGAAGAATCTATACCTGAATTCATTACATCAGATATTTTAGCATCCTCTGCGTATAAATCTTTCATAGAAGCTAAATCACCTATTTCTAAATAAGCATATAATAATCTTGCTTTAGATATCATAGGATGGTCTTTATATATTTCACCATTCTTAGATGTACCCCAAGCATCGTAAGCTTTTTTCCATTTTAATTGACTATCTGAAACGCTTAATCCACTTATTTTACCTTCTTTGTCAAAAAAGAAAATTGAGTTTCTTGGAATTTCAAGTTTATAGCCTGTGTTTTTATCAAATCCTTTTAAAACTTGATAAGCATATACATTTACTCCATCTTTTCCAAATTCTAAAGCATCAGAATATGATGTTCCTCTATTAGTAACACTAAAGCCTATAACATTTTTTGCAAGATATTCCGAGCGAGCAATTAAATTTTCAATTGTTAAAGGCTTAGGCATCATAGCATTCATTTGCCACCATTTAAAGTCATCAGAAACTAATGCTTTTAATTCTTCTTGACTACCTTCAACGAATGCTTTAGTGAAACTTTCAACGGTATTTATGGCAGGATGTTTATCATATATTTTACCATTTGAATTTTTCTTTTGAGAAAAAGTAGTATTAGTAAATACTACCGCTATTATTAATAATAATTTTTTCATTTTGTGTTTATTTTAATTAGTTAATATCCATAAATATATAAATAGTATTGCAATTATGCATATTAAGACAAACAATTAGTTGAAACATAATATTAAGAATCTACTTGAACAAGACCAAACACTTTACTCTTTTAGGCATTCAGGAGCCATAGAAATCTATAAAAGAACAGGGTCTCTAAGTAAACTACAACAAGCGATGGGACATAGTTCTTTAGCCGTTAGTTTAACCTATTTAAGAGGACTTGAGGTAAGTGAGTTAGAGGAAAGTGATATGCCTACTATGCAAAAAAGCCCCCGTAAGGAGGCTTTTATATAGTGATTGAAACATTATTTGATGTTGACTTTTATGTCATAAGTGGTTAAGTCAATTGCATCTTGGCCATACAAATTTCCTTCCTCTGTTGTAAATGTTCCCGTAAAATGTAATATTCCATTTTCCATATATGGATGAACATTGTCAACCAACATACCCTCTATTTTCAACTGTTCATTATCATAGCTGCTAAATGTACCATCCTGATTATTCAACCATATAAGGCTATTTAATTTTATTCCGTCGTTTTGATAAACATCCCACCAAACAGGATTATTTCTATAAAGACTTCCATAATGAAATGGCCTTAAAACTATATCCATTGAATTATCATTATTGACATCCATTAGAAGAAACTCTCTAAATTGTAATTCATTTTCATTCCAAATAGGCGTAGAAAAATGCGGAACAAAAGTTCCATCGCCATTTCCTTTCCAGATTTCAAAAGAATTTCCCTGTTGGTCCTCTCTTGCTACTGATATGTCTTGAATGCCATCATTATCAAAGTCATAAACTTTAATTGATGTAGCGCCCATTCCAATATCGTAAAAAGCTGTGGGTGATGATGACTGCCAATGAAGAGAGTATTTGTTAGATTCTTCATCGTAAACGAAAATTTTGATATTATTTAAATTGGGATTGTCTGATGGGTTACCTCCTCCGTAGTCAGCAGTAATTATCTCGTCTTTTGAATCACCAAAGAGATTTGCAAAATCTAAAGTAAATGGTAAATTATGTTTTCCATAGTCAATCACAGCATCAATGTTTTTAAAAGATCCATCTTGATTTTGTTGAAAAATTTTCAGTCGCCATTCTTGCTCATCTTCAAACCATTGGCCTGGAGCTCCACCAATATCTAAATATCCGTCAGCATTAAGATCTCCAATAGTACTACCGTGATAAAAACCTCTATTATTGTTGTCATTAACTTTAGTCCACTTAATTTCTCCCTGACTCATTATTTCTCCATAAAAAGTATCTCCATCCCATTCAGTCATATCACTTCCAATTTCATTCCCGTCTCCAATAACTATATATTTTCCTAAAATTTCAAAATTCCTTGCACCCCAAAATTGGATGTCTTCATATAATTTAAAATATTCCCATTTTCCATTAACTCTTTTTAAAGAATGAGAAGGTGATGATTGAATATCATCTTTAGAGTTTGGTTTATTTTGCCCCCAAAAAACAGTTCCAGGATAAAACATATAATTTTCACCATCACTTAAGTAATGAAAAGGGCCACTAACATTGTAAAATGAAGCTCTTAAATATTCAGTAGATTGTCCAGGAATATCTATTCGGGTAACATTTTCATTGATTATGATATTTGACTCTTTAAACTTTACATTCAATGTTATAGGTTCATTAATATTTATTTGAATTGACTCCTCATTTGCCTCAATACTCTCACCCCAAGTTTCAAAAACAGACCATTCACCAGTAGCAATGGCTGTCAGCTTTACAGTAGTGCCTGAATCATAGTCTGTAGTTCTACCAGTATTTACTATCTCTTCCAAGACTTCACCCTCTCCTTCTATGTTTAATGTCAAAGGATACTTTCTTTTCTCAAAGTTTGCTGTTAGTGTTGAGTTTGAATCAACTGTAATGGTCCTTGTAGCGTCTGTATTGCCATCAGACCAGCTTGTAAATACATATTCACCCTGTGGAGTAGCAGTAACAGAAACAGTCTGACCTGCTTCATATTCACCACCTGTAGTAGATACAGTTCCTCCTTCACCTGCAGATAATGTAATAGTAAATTTAACTATTTGGGCTGGTGGCGGTGTAACAGGTGTTGAGGTCTCATCTGAAGAACAAGACAAAACAATAGCGAAGATGCTAAGTAGGAAGATAAGATTTCTCATTTAGTAAGATTTGGAAATACTAATTTACCTTTTTCTTTAACAACTAATAATATTAATATATTGAGAGTATTTATTTAATGCAAAATGAATAACTCTTAAACATAGTTCTCCCCTTCTATAAATTCAAAAACCTTACAAATCTTACAATTTAAGAAGGTTACAAATGTTACAGCTTTCCTAAGTAGTAAAGAACTAAGATATCTAAAGATCCTTTTTGGATTGAAAAATCATAGATTAAGATTTAAAACTCTAGTGAGTAATTTCTAATGAGTAAAATTTTACATAGGAAAAAGCACCCTGTGTGTTAGTCCCCAAGTAATTACCTGCTTTGTAATAATTTTCAAAAGGCCATTTCTCTAGACTAATATCTTGATAAATCAGTGGTTCGTTTTCATTTAATTGTACCTCAATTTTCGCATTGCTGGCGGTAATTCTAAAATCAAAAGGTTCAAAACCAACATAACCTAGGTTGTCTTTTTCATCTGTCCAAATACTGGAGCTCACCTCTAAAAGTGCATCGCCACTTGTGGCCTCATCTACTAAAGATTTTTTATGACACCATAAAAAGCCATCTTTCCAATATATTTTAATTAATGGAGGTCCATTGTTTGAACTAAAACCATGCGTCTCCATGTCTGAAATAGAGATAATTCCATGAATTTGCATCACTATAGTCTTGTGATATTCCATATTAGAAGCTGCATCTTTTGAAATAGTCTCTAATTTTAATCTACCCCTCATTTCACCACCCTGTGCTAGGGTCCAGTTTATTCTTGAATTCGAGGGGTTAATTAATTCTCTTAGCTCTGTTCTTGAATAAGAACTGTTGGTAGTAGAAGACTGTGGATAGGTATAAAATACAATAGAGGAATCCTCTATTTGGTCATACATGAATGGCTTAATTTGATTGTTGGACCGATAGGCTCCATTTACCAAACTTGCTGGTAAATATTCATCCGGACTGCCATTATTATTTTCATCTACTGGGAGTGTGAGCTTCCAGTTCGAGAAATCTATTGAAGCATAAGTGTTTTCTTGCTCTCCAGTCGAACTAGTTTCATCTATGGACACTAGCGTTTCACTTCCAGAACTAACAGGCCTGTTTTGTGTTTCATTTTCTTTACTACAACCTATTAAAATAAAAAACACAAATAACAATATCCTTGTCATCTATCCTCTAGCTGATTTGATTAGAGCTAATGCTTTGCTGACTTTATTTTCTAACCCTTTGTAATCTCCACTAGCAATAACTTCATTAGAGATAAGTTTTGATCCCATACCA
>Ga0209307_1000075_pt1 | contig 75863 bp, 79 predicted proteins | sample COGITO_mtgs_1105_FD_185519 | JGI IMG/M metagenome (GOLD analysis project Ga0209307, IMG submission 185519) | Pelagic marine microbial communities from North Sea - COGITO_mtgs_110530 (SPAdes) (version 2) | ecosystem: Environmental > Aquatic > Marine > Epipelagic ... | reverse complement strand
TCTATTTTGCCTAAATGGGACAGACAAGGCGGAGCCATTTAAAAAATCAACTCAAGATTAAAACACAAAATACTTTTTTTCAGATTCTAAATCTATGTTAGGAGAACTTATCACTTCTAAAACGCGCTTGCGCCTATTGATCAAGTTCTTTGTTTCTCAGGCCAACAGAGGGTATTTAAACGGCCTGGCCACAGAAATGGGGGAATCGACCAATTCCATTCGAAAAGAGCTGAATCACCTGCAAAGCGCTGGCTATTTGGAAAAAATCAAGGTGGACAATAAAATCGAATACAAAGCCAATACTAAACACCCTTTATTTGATGTTCTTCAAAAAGTAGTCTTAAAACATTTGGGATTAGAGGACGTGGTAGATACTGTTTTGGAACGCATTGGGTCCGTTCAAGAAATTATTTTAGTTGGGGATTATGTAAACGGGAATGACTCGGGTAAAATTGAAGTATTCTTAATTGGTGAGCAATTGAACATGGATTATATTGCACAGTTGGAAGAAAAGATCGAGAAATTAATTAAGCGTAAAATCAGCTTTTATTTAGCCTCTAAATTTCAGAGCACTCAACCTCATATTGTATTGTTTAACGAAAAAGACAACCGATGATATCCATAGAAAGTGAAGAGCGCCCTTGGGGACGTTTTTTTGTACTGCATGATGAGCCCAATTATAAACTAAAGCGTATTGAAGTGGATCCAGGGGGGAGACTTTCTTACCAGTACCACCATAAGCGCTCTGAGGCATGGACGATAGTGGAGGGTATTGGAACCATTACTTTGGATGGAGACGCACAGGAATATAAGGCAGGGGAAACGATTTTGATCCCCCAGGGAGTGAAACACCGAATTGAAAATAAAGGACAAGTGAAAGTTGTTTTTATTGAGGTGCAAACAGGAACCTATTTTGGAGAGGATGATATAGTGCGTATTGAAGATGATTATAACAGAGCGTAAATGAAACCAAAAGCAATCATTGTTTCAGGCTATTTTAACCCCCTACATAAAGGGCATTTAGAACTTTTTGAAAAAGCAAAAGCTTCTGGTGATAAGCTTTGGGTGATTGTAAATAGTGATTTGCAAAGAGAATTAAAAGGAAGTAAAGCCTTTATGGATGAAGAAGAGCGCCTAATTATTGTAAAGGCTATCGGTATTGTTGACAAAGCACTAATCTCGGTAGATAAAGATAAGACCCAATGCGCCACGCTGCATTTTTTAGCTAAAGAATACAGTGCTGAGTATGATTTATTTTTTGCAAACGGCGGGGATCAAAACAATGACAGCATTCCTGAGGTGCCGATTTGTAAAGAAGTGGGTATTGGACTAATAGAGGGGCTTGGAGACAAGATTCAATCGTCATCGTGGCTTTTAAAAAAATAGGATGCAGATAAAAAACATTTGTTGTATCGGAGCTGGATATGTGGGAGGACCTACCATGGCTGTGATTGCCATGAAATGTCCCGACATAAAAGTCACTGTAGTTGATTTAAATGCAGCGCGTATTGCGGCTTGGAATGGCCCTTTAGAAAACCTTCCTATTTATGAACCCGGTTTAGCAGAAGTAGTTGCTGAGGCAAGAGGGCGAAATTTATTTTTCTCTACAGAAGTAGATAAGGCTATTGAAAAGGCTGAAATGATTTTTATGGCGGTCAACACGCCAACCAAAACAGAAGGAGAAGGGGCCGGTATGGCAGCGGACTTACGCTTTGTGGAAGGGTGTGCAAAAAACATTGCCAGAGTAGCCACAACCGATAAAATTGTGATTGAAAAATCAACCCTTCCGGTTCGCACCGCTGAAAAGATTAAAGAGATTTTGGACAGTGAGGGAAATGGAGTACACTTTGAAATTCTTTCCAATCCTGAGTTTTTAGCCGAAGGGACTGCCATTGAGGATTTGTTTAAATCAGACCGGGTACTTATTGGTGGAGATGCATCAGAAACGGGACAAAAAGCGGTTCAGGCTTTAGTTGATATCTATGCCAACTGGATTCCTAAAGAAAAAATACTGACTACCAACGTTTGGTCTTCAGAGCTATCAAAGTTAGCTTCTAATGCAATGCTCGCACAGCGGATCTCGTCGATTAACAGTCTTTCTGCACTCTGTGAAAAAACAGGTGCCGATGTTGAGGAGTTATCAAAAGCCATTGGAATGGATCACCGGATTGGGCCAAAATTTTTAAAAGCTTCTGTAGGTTTTGGAGGGAGCTGTTTTCAAAAAGACATTTTGAATTTAGTTTACCTGTGTAAATATTATGGATTAGAGGAAGTAGCAGACTACTGGCATCAGGTGATTAAAATAAATGACTATCAAAAAGATCGTTTTGCTCAAAAAATTATTGATCATTTTGGAGGTGATTTAACCGGGAAAAAAATTGCTGTTTTAGGATGGGCGTTTAAAGCCAACACCAATGATTCTAGAGAAAGCCCTGCAATCTATGTTACGGAGAAATTATTTAAAGCTGGAGCAATTTTAGAAATTTACGATCCGATGGTATCCAAAGAATCTATATTCAGTGATATTGATTTTTATTGGGAGGCTTCAAATACAGAAGATTTAACTACGCGGATTTCGGAACTTGATTCTATAAGTACATTAGACCTAAGCATTGATGCGGTAGCCATTTTAACCGAGTGGGAGGCGTTTAAAACTATAGACTTTTCAAAGACTATAGTTTTTGATGGTAGAGGGGTTCTTTCATCAAGTACGTATTCAATTGGAAAGGGATGAAAAGAGCACTAATTTTATCACAAAAGAAATCTCACCTACCAGCAGTAGTAAAAATCATTAATGATTTTTTTTAATTTGGAAAAGCAAAAGCCATCATCGTTTCAGGATACTTTAACCCCATTTATAAACGGTATCTAGAGTATTTTAATAATACCAAGGCCATAGCAGGCAAGCTTTTTGTAATCGTAATAATGATCATTAAAGAGCCCTTAAAGTAAGTAAGAAGTTTTAAGGTGAAAAGGAGCGCATGATTATTGTTTCAAACATAAAAGCGGTGGATAAAGCAATTCTATCTATTGACAAGGATAGAACCGTATGCGAGACCATTAAAATGATTTCTCAGTTTGCGAAGAGATGAATGAGGCACTAATAGATGGCTTTAGAAATAAAATACAGTCAAGTAGTTGGCTGCTTAAAAAAGAGTACAGATAATTACAAAATCAATGACAAAAATTTATGTACAATACGGCTGTGGACTATCGGCCCCCAAAGAGTGGATTAATTTTGATGTTTCGCCAACATTAAGAATTCAAAAGACACCTATACTTGGATCTATTTTGAAAAGTAAATTAAATGTTACTTTTCCTTCAAATGTTCTATATGGTGATGTTATTAAGGGTTTACCAATTGATGAGAATTCCTGTGATGGACTTTATTGTTCACATACTTTAGAGCATCTTTCACTTCAAGATTTTAGACAAGCAATAATGAATTCTTTTAAGATTTTGAAAAAAGGAGGAATTTTTAGGTGTATTGTGCCAGATCTGGAATTTGCAGCTCGTTCATACTTAAATGAGCTTGACAATGGTGACAACCTAGCAAGCTTAAGTTTTATAAACAACACCCTGCTTGGAATAAAAAATAGACCAAGAGGACTAAAAGGTTTTCTTAATTCTTTTTTTGGAAATTCCCATCATTTGTGGATGTGGGACAATAAATCTCTTTCAGAAGAACTTAAAAATGTCGGCTTTACACAAATCAGAGTTTGTAGGTTTAATGATTCCAAGGATGAAATGTTTAAACTAGTTGAAGATATGGACAGGTTTGAAAATGCAGTAGCAATTGAATGCCGAAAATAAGAATGAGGTATAATAGCGTACAATTGTAAGATATGAAAATAAATCTTGGCAATAAATATTTTTTTATAGACACTTTTTCTAATGCTGTTTACGCTGGTAGTAAGTTTGTATTTAATATTGTTGTTTTTTCTTTTCTCATTAGTTCTTTCCCCTTAAAAGAATATGGCGTTTATATATTTTTTGCAACTTTGATGACTCAATTTGAATTCATTCAGTCTGGGTTTTCAAGTTCTCTGGAGAGGTACATTCCTTTGTATAAGGCTAAAAAAGAATTTTCAAATTTAATTTTTTTAGTAGCTATTGTTTATTTGACATTTGGATTTTTATTTTCTTTATTGCTTTTTGCTCTAAATTATTTTAATATTTTTAAATTTTTAGGTGGTAGTGATTTATCTAAGTTCGTATACTTACTAGTGTGTTTTGTCCCCTTAATATGGTTTTTTAAGACTTTTTCTTTTGCATTAAGAGCATTCAAAGATTTTAGGTCAGAAAATCTTGTAAACTGTTTTTTTTTATTAATAGAAGGAGGATTAATATATTATGCAATAACACATGATTTTAAATTAGAAGAAATCTTATTTATTAATTTATTTATTCTTCTATTTCGATACATTATGCATTTTTTACTTGTGATCATTAGACATAGTTTTAATTTCTCATTAATTAATAAAAAAGTATTAGTTACAGAATTTATAAAAGTTCGAGCTTATAGTTTTTGGAATTCTATAAGTGTGCTTAGTGGTTCAATTGTTAATGTCTCAGATAAATTATTAGTTAGTTTATTTCTTGGAGCCGCATCATTGCCTATTTATTATGGAATAAATCAGTTTATTAAATTTAACACCATACTGAGTAGTGTTTTAAACAGCTCTATTATTCCTCATTTTACAAATAAAATATCAAAGTCTACCAGTAAAGAATTTAATGAATTGGCTCTAAAAGGAACGGAGTACACTTCTTTTGTTTTAATGACCATTTCCGCTACTTTCATTCTTTTTTCATCTTATATATTTACCCTAGTTTCAAAAGATTATCTTTTAAACTATACCCTTATTTTTAATATTGGAATGGTGTTATATATATTGATTGGCTCTAGAGAGTTTATATCAAAATTGTATAAATGTAGAATAGAAAGTAATAAGTTAATTTCAAAACTTAATATAATTACATCTATTTTCTATCCGCTTGTTTTTATTTTATTATCAAGATTTTTTGATTTGTATGGAGCTATTTTAAGCCCAATTTTATCTCATTTATTAATTTTCCCTATTTGGCTCTATTTTGTATTTAAGCAAACTAATTTAAAAGTGTCTAGATATTTTAAGCTTATTTTATCTAATTTTTTTAAAATAATGATAGTTTTTACTCCATTTTATTTACTCAATCATTTTTTAAATAAATCTCAAGATTATGTTTTACTTTTTTTTGAGTTAATTATCATATTTATGCTTATCTACACTGTTTATTATAAATTGATAAAAAAAATTAAAACCACTACAGCATGAAAGAAATAATTAATTGGCACCCAAAAGATGACCCTTTTACTAAGGAGGGTGAAATTTTATTACATGAAAAAATACATAAGCAAAAGACACAAAAAGGTTCTTTTATCAACAACACTGATAGAATTAAACAATTAATTAAAGCAGAAAAAATTATTGGAAAAAAAATCAACGGAACAGTACTTGAAATAGGTGCTGGAAATGGATATATGTCTATATATATTGCTAAAAATAGAGAGATTGAAAAAGTTTATGTTTTAGAATGCACAAAAAATGGAGTAGATTTATTGATTAGAGAAAATTTTGCTAAAAATAAAGTTGATGAAAATAAATATGAGTTAGTACTTGGGAGTTTTAATTCAATACCTCTTATTGAAAAATTTGACTTTGTTATTGCATTCGGAGCTCTTCATCATTCAGCAAATTTGCAAAGAACCATTGATGAAGTTTTTAAGACACTTAAACCAGGAGGTTATTTAATAGCTCAAGAGCCATTTACCAATGACAATACTCAAAATAATTTTTTCATAGAAATGAAGAATAAAGTTGTAAATGTACAGGGCTTAATAGAAATAAAAAATGAATTAAGAGACGATAATTTTTATAGAAAATGTGAGTATTTGACCGCATCATATCATGCTGGATTTGAAAAGGTGATTTTAAAAAAGTTAAAAAACATTAAAAAGCAAATTTCATATTTATTAAAATTTAAAAAGCCTCTCACTAATAATATGCTATTGATTTTAAATAAAGGAAATATTTCAAATTTAACCCCTAATAGATGGACATAATAGAACCAAAGTCTTTGGAAATTTCTAAATTAAAAAGCATTTTAGATCAAAAAGGTATATTCAAAATAGATTCCTATTTAACCTTACTTGAATTAGATAGTCTTAAATCAGAGGTCCTTAGATATCATAAAACCAACGGAAAGCCTTACCCATTCGGTTCAACTTATGCGATCAATGATCCAAAACGCCTGCCAAATGAGAGCCTTCAAAAAATTTTTTTTTCAAAGCCTTGGATGAAAGAACTTTTCCTTACTTACAATAACAAAATCTCTAAAGGGTTTTTTAACAGTATCTATTCTACGCATGACTATAAATTCGATGGAAGTATTGGAAGAAATGGATATTTGCATTTTGATCGTAATCTTTCATTGAAGTATTTTTTATATTTAAATGATGTTACTAAAGAGAATGGAGCTTTTTTTATTCAGCCTAATTCTCACAAGCTAGGAAAAGAATTAAGAGAAAAGGCTTGGGGGAAATTTATACCCACTCCAAATGACAATTTTCTAAAAAAAGTTCTTTTAAAGCTTTTTGGAAAGCATTTTAGTGTTGTTAAAAATCGACTAGAGTTAGACTACCCCGAACTATATGATTATTCAAAACTTATTCCGGTTGAAGGAAAAGCAGGAACTCTAATTGTTTTTGATTCAGATGTTTTTCATCAAGGAGGTAAGATTAATAAAGAAGGAGAAGAACGAATTGTTTTACGAATGCATAATTATTTAACTTAAATCTATTTAATGCAAATAAAAGTTATAGCTGAAATAGGCATAAATCATGACGGTGATTTTAATAAAGCAAAAAAACTTATTGACTCAGCTAAAGCGTCAGAGGTATGGGGAATTAAATTTCAATATAGAAACTTAAACAGAAGCTACCATGGCCAATCAAAGGAAATAGGAGATGAGAGTTTAAAGCATGAAATTAAAAAAGTATATCTAAGTCCCCCAAAAATATTGGAATTAAAAAAATATGCTAAAGACAAAGGGCTTAAGGTAGGCATCAGTTTTTTTATTAAAGAAGATGTTTTAGATTTTAATGAATTTATAGAGGAATTTGACTTTTATAAAATTCCATCGGTTGAATTAAGTAATTTAGTCCTTATCGATTATTTGATGAAAAAAGAAAAACTAGTTTTGTTATCTTCAGGGTGTCATGACGAAACAGAAATTAAACAAGTCATCACTCATTTAAAATCTAAAAAGAATTGGATGATGCTCCATTGTGTCTCCAACTATCCTCTTGCAAGTTATAACGCCAAGTTGGGTTACATTAAACGACTAGAACAATTGTGTGAGAAGAATGTTGGTTATTCAAGTCATGACCAAGATTGGGAGTTATGCCTTCTTGCATTAAAAGAGGGAGCTACAATTATTGAAAGGCATATTACCTTAGACAAAAAGGCCAAAGGTTTAGATCATTCTACGAGCTCGACGCCTGATGAATTTAAAAAGCTTGGAGACATTATCAAAAATTGGAATGATATCTATCGGGGGAATGAAGAAAGAGTTTTGAATCAAGGAGAATTACTCAACAAGCAAAACCTAGGAAGATCTTTTGTGTCATTAGAAGATTACAACATTGGAGATCAAATAGACTTTGATCAGTTGGACTATAGATCTCCTAAAACAGGTCTTGACATCAATACAATAGGGAGTTTCCTGTCAAAGAAATTGGTAAAACCTTTAAAAAAAGGAGAAGTTTTACAACCTTCCCATTTTAACAATGCGTTAGAGCTTACAGAGGATGAAATCCAAAAATGTATTTCGAAAAGAATATCACTTCCCATACGAATACATGATGCTAAAGAAATTCAAAAAATCTTCCCGCTAAAAAATTTCGAATTCCATCTTTCTTATGTTGAAGTCTTAGGCGATTTTGATTATGCTATAATTGAGGACGAAAATCAATACAGTATTCATCTTCCTGATTATATAGACTCAGTAACTTTGATAGATCCTTTTTCAGATGATAGTTATCAAAAAGTGCTTAGTGATAAAATAATCAGAAGATGCAAAGATATTGGTGATGAAATTTATAAAATCACACAAAAGCAAGTTGTGATAGTTGGCAGTTTTTCACTTTACGAAGAAGATCAAAATAAATTTTATTTTGATCTAAAAGAACTATTTGAAAAACTCAACGATACAAAAACAATTTTCATCCCACAATGGCTCCCACCTATAGCATGGTATTTTGGTGGATCTATAGTTTTGGATGTCTTTAACAATAATGACGCAATTCAGTTTATTGAAGAGAACCAATTTCCAATATGTTTAGATATAAGTCATTTGTTCATGTGTAAATCAAACTTGAAAATGCCCTTTGAAAATGCGTTCGAGACCTTACTAAAAAACACAGAACATATACACATAGCAGATGCAAAAGGAATTGACGGAGAAGGCATTGAAATTGGTTTTGGTGATGAAGAAAATTTAGATTACATAAAAAGAATACTTCAGAAACCGAATCAAAAAGTAATTGAAGTATGGCAAGGACACCTAGATTTTTATGCCGGATTTAGAAAAGCCTTAAAAACACTTTCCACATTAATTGAATAACATGACACATCTTATAATTGGAGTTACAGGTCAAGACGGATCACTTCTTGCTGAGAAGTTAATCGGTGAAGGAGAAAAAGTAATAGGGACATTCAGAAGGGGAGGCGATTATGGGAATAATGACAAGGCTTGGAGGCTTGATGAATTAAAAATTAAAAACTTAATTAGTTTAGAACCCTTAGACATAAATGATATTTTTCATTTTCAAAAATTAATGATAAAACACAACCCCGATATAATATATCAACTAGCAGGTAATAGTTTCGTTGGTGATTCATTTGAGGCTCCACAATCAACACTAGCGACAAACATTAATTCTACAATAAATATTTTAGAAACAATTCGGAGTTTAAACATGAATACAAAAGTGTTTTTTGCAAGCAGCTCTGAGATTTTTGATAGTTCTACCTTTGAAGTAAAAAATGAAACTTCAAAAATGGAACCTTTGAATCCATATGGAATCTCAAAACTCACAGTATATCATTTAGTGAAAATGTATCGAGAAGCTTTTGGTTTAAAAGTATCAACGGGAATTTTTTTTAATCACGAGAGTCCGTTTCGAGCTAGGAATTTTGTTTGTAGAAAAATATCTTATAACATTGCGAGGCTAAAGGTTTATGGAGGCCCCTCTTTTTCTTTGGGAAATATTGATATGAAACGAGACTGGAGTAGTGCTGAGGATTTTGTTGATGGAATTTGTCACATTGTAAAAAAGCCAGGTGATTATGTTCTTTCAAGTGGAAATTTAACTTCTGTAAGATCCCTTTTAATTGAAGCTGCAAGACATGCTGGTTTTGACCCGAAATTTAAAGGAGAAGGGTTAAAGGAATTGTGTTATGATGCAATAACAGGAAAAGTATTAATGACTATAAGTGAAAAATATTATCGCAAAATTGATACTCCAGGTTTGATGGGAGATTCCGGAAAACTAGAAAAAAATACAGGTTGGAAAAAAACGAAAGGTATCAATCAAGTAATTTGCCAAATGGTCGAAAAAGACATTAATAGATTAAAAAATAAAATATGAGATATCAAAAACTAAAAGAAAAATTAGAAGGTTGTTTTTATACCATCTTTACCCCTTTTGACGAGGACTATAAAATTGATTTTGAAGGGTTAAGAAAATATATTGAATTCCTTTACTCAGGGGGTGCCAGAAAATTTTATGTAATGGCTTATAATTCGCGTTATTCTCAATTAGAGTTTGATGAAATATTGGCATTAAATGAGTACTGTATCAAAATAGTAAAAGAACTCGACCCTTCAAACATTATTATTGTTGGAGATCCAATTCATTGTTCGACAGAAACATCTTTGAAATTTGCAGTACATGCAAAAAAATGTGGAGCAGATATGATTTCTTTAATTGTAAGAGAAAAGTATTTTACTGAAGATCAAATTTTAGATCACTTTCAGTACGTAGGTAAAAAGTCTGATTTTCCTATTTTAGTGCATGAAATGCCCTTCTTATCTGGAATGAACGGAAAACAAATGGACTGGCCATTCTCATTAATTAAAAAATTAAAAGAGAACCCCTACATAGTAGCAATTAAAGAAGATGCTAAGAACTTTGAGATAACCAAGCAGGTTCTCTCTTTGGAGCCAGATATAAAAGTCGTAATAGCTGGGGTTAAGAAAAAATTTATTGAATTCAAACCTTTTGGAGCGAGAGCCTATTTAAATGGGATATCATTAATAGATGCAAGAATTGGAGAAGAGTTTTGGAAAAGATGGGAAGCTAATGACATGGACAGGATCCAAGAAATAATTGAAAAACTAGAAGATCCTTTTTTCGATACTGTAGTCAAAAAATACGGTTGGCACAGATGTAACAAGGCATTAATACAATGTTTAGGTATTTTTCATAGAAGAGACCGAATGCCAATGCCACATTTAAACGAAGAGGAGTTCAAAGAAGTTCAGAACGTATTTAAAACGATTCAAGAAAACCTAAAAATCATTAACTAATGATAACCTTTATAGTACCTGCAAGAGGAGGATCTCAAAGACTTCCAAACAAAAACATAAAGTTATTAAATGGCAAACCACTTTTTTTTCATACGATTGATGCTTTAATTGGGCACGAATTGATTGATAGGGTAGTTTTTACTTCTGATTCCAAAGAATACTGTGAGTTGGCTGAAAAACAATATGCGGATAACATTACAATTTTAAATAGGCCAAAAGAAACGGCAACAAACAAGACAAAAGTTGTTGAGGAGTTAAAGAGAATATTTGATATTCATCCGGAACTCTTCTCTACTGAATGGTTTGGGCTAGCATTACCAACTGCTCCCTTAAGAAGTCATGATACCGTTTCAAATGCGTTAACATTTTTTGAAGGGACGAATTACCCTCTCTTTAGTTGTAATGTTTATGATTTTCCGACTCAATTCGCCTTTAGGCTAGATATAGAAAATAAGACCCATCAAAATTGGAAAGCAATCTCAGAAGAGTCTCCAATGATTACAGGCAATACGAGATCACAGGATATTGAGAAATTATACCGTCCCAACGGTGCAATTTATATTAACACAATAGCCAATTTCTCTGAATCCAAAACACTGTATAAAAACGCCAACGGATTTGAAATTTCTCAAGTTGAGGCTATGGATATAGACACGGCTCTTGACTTTAAAATTGTTGAGCAGATAATTAAATACAAAGAATAGATAAAAAGATTTGATAATTAACTTAAAATAATTGTTCAAATTAACTTAATAAATCCTTTGAGATTTTTACACAGGGTGAATTATACTTTTTAATTACAAGTGAATATTTTTGTAAAAAATAAAAATAGTATTTTAAATTTTTTATGTGAAAACACTAAACGACATCTTAGTTCAAATTAGTAATATAGAGCTCAAACAAGAAGTTAATATTCTTTACTACAATGAAGTTTTTTTATGGCCAATTATTAGATCCTTTATAACAAGAAGTGAATTAACAAACACTTTAGGAACACATAAAGACAACGCCTTTGTAAGATTATGGGTTTTTATTTTGGATTCCTTCACCCTTTTTAATTTTTATAAATTATTTAAAAAAAACATTTTTCTTGTATATGGGTATGACCCTACAGGCAAGTACATCATAGATAAAAAATGTATTCATAAGCAGGCAAATCCTATTAAAGATTATGTTGGAAAAAAAAACTTTTATTTTTTAGAGCTTGGCATAAGAAATTATAAAACACCTAAAATGGACGGGGTAGTTAATATTTCTTTGTTATTTATAGTTTTTAAAATTATATCATATCCCTTATTTTTTTTTAAAAAAACCCTTAGAAAAAGACAAATGAAGAATGAAATTGACAACTTCATAGTTAAGAATAATATTAGCCACAAAGTTTGGAATGATATTGATGATTTTTTTAAAAAAAAATCTTTTTTTAATATTTTGATTAGATTAATAAAGCCAAAACAAATCTTTTTAAAATCCTTTAACAACACCACCGCATTTTCGTTGATTTATGTTGCAAATAAAAACCATGTTTCTACTATAGATTATCAGCATGGACAACAAGGGGATAATAGTTTAAATTATTCTAATTGGTATAGTATACCTAATGCTGGTTATAAAACATTGCCAAAATATTTTTGGTTGTGGGGATCTGATTTTGAAAAAAAATTTCATCCTTGGTTGTCCAAACAAACATATCATAAGACTAAAGTAGTAGGTAATCTTTGGTTTAATTTTGTTGAAGGTAATAAAGAGTTATTTCCTCCAACTAATTTAAAAAAAGACAATGTTATCAATGTACTAGTTTGTTTGCAAAAAACATACATTCCAAAATTAATTGAGGATGCAATAATTTCAGGTAATGGGATAAAGTGGTATTTTCGTCTTCACCCTAGAGAGCTTAAAAATAAAAGTAAATTAGAAGAGTTGCTAAACAAATTAGGGGTTGATTTTAATTCTTTCGATTTAGAAATTGCAAACACTAGTTTAATTGAATCTTTACTTCAGAGTGTTGACACTGTAATAACTGAGTGGTCAACGGTAGCTTACGAAGCATCTTTATTTCAAAAGAAATCAATTGTAATTCACGAAAATGGTTTAAAAGCATTCTCTCAATTAATAAATGAAAATAAAATTTTTTACACTAATGAAACTGAAGAACTACTTAATAAAATATATAGTAATTAGGATTTGTAATATTAGATTTATAAACATTTAAAGTTTAATAAAATGAAAATAGCATTAATAACAGGTGTTACTGGTCAAGATGGCGCTTATTTATCTGAGTTCCTTTTAAAAAAGGGTTACACTGTTCATGGATTAAAGAGACGTACATCTTTATTTAATACAGATAGAATAGATCATTTATATGAAGATCCGCATATTGAAAATCAAAAGTTCATTCTTCATTATGGGGATATGACCGATAGCACCAACCTTATCAGACTCATTAAAGAAATTCAACCTGATGAGATATACAATTTAGCTGCTATGAGTCATGTACGTGTTTCCTTTGAAATGCCAGAGTATGTTGCTGACACAGATGGTATTGGAACTCTAAGATTATTAGAAGCAGTTAGAATATTAGGGTTAGAAAAGAAAACTAGAATTTATCAAGCTTCAACTTCAGAGTTATATGGAAAAGTTCAAGAAGTGCCACAAACAGAAACGACTCCTTTCTATCCCCGATCCCCATATGCCGTAGCAAAGATGTATGCTTATTGGATTACAGTGAACTACAGAGAAGCATATGGCTTATTTGCCTCTAATGGTATTCTATTTAATCATGAATCTCCGATTCGTGGTGAAACTTTTGTAACTAGAAAAATAACAAGAGCGGTTTCAAGAATCGCTCTTGGTCTTCAAGACAAACTCTATTTAGGAAATATAGATTCCAAAAGAGATTGGGGTCATGCAAAAGATTATGTTAGAATGATGTGGATGATACTTCAAGCAGAGGAATCTGAAGATTGGGTAATTGCTACTGGGAGAACTACAAGTATCAGAGACTTTGTTAAAATGGCATTTAACCACATTGGAGTTGAATTGGATTTTCTTGGTGAAGGTATCAATGAAGTGGCTAAAATAGCTTCTTGTTCGAATCCAGACTATCAATTAGAGATAGGTAAAGAGGTGCTATCTATTGATAAGAAGTACTTTAGACCCACAGAAGTAGATCTTCTTGTTGGCGATCCTACTAAAGCTAAAAAAAAACTTGGTTGGGAACCTCAAATTACCCTTGAGGAACTCGTAGAAGACATGATGGTTTCAGACATTAAGCTGTTTAAGAAAGATAAATACCTAAAAGATGGGGGCTTCAATACACTCAATTACTTTGAATGATGATAAACTTTAACTCAAAAATATATATCGCAGGCCACAATGGAATGGTAGGTTCTGCCTGTTGGAGAGCTCTTGAGTCTAAAGGATACAAAAACCTCATAGGGTATAGCTCAAAAGAATTAGACTTGAGAGACCAAAGAGCTGTTTTTAACATGCTAGAAAGAGAAAAGCCTGAGGCTATTATAGATGCAGCAGCTAAAGTAGGAGGTATACTAGCTAATAGTAATTATCCTTATGAGTTTCTGATGGATAATATGCTTATTCAAAACAATCTTATTAAAGCAGCTAATGAGTTAAATATTCCAAAGTTTATCTTTTTAGGAAGCTCGTGTATATATCCTAAGTTAGCTCCTCAACCACTTAAAGAAGAATACTTACTCAATGGTCCACTTGAAGAAACAAACCAGTGGTATGCTATTGCAAAGATATCTGGAGTGAAGCTGATTGAAGCTATTAGACAACAATACAATAGAGATTATGTTTCACTTATGCCAACGAACCTATTCGGTCCAGGAGATAATTATGATTTGAAATCATCTCATGTAATTCCTGCTATGCTCCGAAAATTTAGTGAAGCTAATGAAAATGATCATTCCCCAGTTGAACTTTGGGGAACGGGAACTCCAAAAAGAGAGTTTATTCATGTTGATGACCTTGCAAATGCAGTAGTTTTTACTTTAGAAAACAAGCTCAAAGAATCTCTATACAATGTTGGCTCAGAAATTGAGATTTCAATTAAAAAGTTAGCAGATTTAATTCAAAATGTAACTGGGCATAAAGGTGAAATTATTTGGAATCAAAATAAACCCGATGGAACTCCAAGGAAGTTAATGGACAGTTCAAAGTTACACCAGTTAGGATGGTCATCAATGATAGATTTAAAAACAGGAATAAAGGAAGTATATAATAATTATATTAATGGAGTTAAGTAAAGTATACTTCATAACTAATATATTCCCTCATTATAGAAAGGCTTTATGGCGTGAAATACTGTCAAATACTAATTTTTGCGCTACATTTTATTTTTCTAAAAACAATCCTCTTTCAATTAAAGAAGGAAGGCTTGAAAATAATTCGCTTAATTCAAGAATTAAAAATGTCAAGGGTTATTGGCTTTTCAAAAAGTATTTAATTTGGCAATCTAATATAATAGAGGTATGCTTAACTAAACAATTCGATTCAATAGTATTTCTCGGCGAAATGAATATTTTGTCTAATTGGATTGGTGCTATAATTTGTAGAATTAGGAGAAAAAAAGTTTTCTTTTGGAGTCATGGTTTTTATGGACATGAGAGTTCACTTAAATCCTTCTTTAGAAAGTGTTTTTATAAAATAGCTAATAAGCACATTGTCTATGAAAATAGAGGTAAGAGCTTAATGATTAAATGTGGTTTCAAAGCGCAAAATATTGAGGTAATTTACAATTCTCTAGACTATGAAAATCAAAAATTGCTTTTTGAAAAATTAAACAAAACAAAACATAATTCATCGATTTTTTTTAGAAATAACACCCTCCCAGTTTTTATTTATATTGGAAGGTTAATTGAGTCTAAAAAAGTAGATCAGTTAATTAAAGCGGTTAAGAATATTAATGCAGATAAACAGATTTGTAATTTATTAATTGTAGGTTCCGGACCTGATCAAGAAAAGTTAAGGGGTTTGGCTAAAAATGAGATAATTTCAAAAACCACTCATTTTTATGGACCATGTTATGATGAAAATATTATTTCAAATTTAATATTTAATTCAATTTGTACCGTATCACCAGGAAATATTGGATTAACCGTCATTAATAGTTTTACTTATGGAACTCCAGCAATTACTCACAATAATTTCGGAAATCAAATGCCTGAGGCTGAGGTTATAAAAGAAGGTATTACTGGATTTTTTTTTAAAGAAAATGATATTCTTTCTTTGGAGCAAGCGCTAACTGATATTATAAATTCAAAAATTGATTTCAAAGCTGAATGTAGGAGAGTAATAGACAGCTATTATAACCCAACTTACCAGGTTAAGATTTTGGAAAGTGTATTGTTGAATAAACTAAAAACTAATGATTAAAAAGCTATTATATTTAACTAAAGCAATTATTAGAGGTAAGCTCATTTATTTTAGTAAACTTAATTTACCTAAAAAATGGATGGGTAATAAATATGGTGGGTTTTTTCTTCATAATGATACTTTAAATTCAAATTCAATAATTTATTCTGTTGGTATTGGAGAAGATATTTCTTTTGATACGCGAGTAATCAATAAATTCAGTTGTAAAGTTTTTGGGTTTGATCCTACACCTAAGGCAATAGAATTTATTAACAATTTAACGCCGCCTTCAGAATTTATTTTTAATCAATATGGCGTTTCAAATACTACTGGAGTAATAAAGTTTTTTTTGCCTAAAAATGATTCACATGTTTCAGGCAGTTTAATAAACACATCGATTGTAAATGAAGAAGATTCGATTCCTTTAAAATTTAAAAGCTTAAAAGATATAATGGAATCTTATAATCATCAATATTTAGATGTTTTAAAGATAGATATTGAAGGTTATGAATACCAATTAATTGATTATATCTGTGATAATAGAATACAAATAAATCAACTTTTAGTTGAGTTTCATCCTGATTTAATTAGTGAAGGAAAGGAAAAAACTAGAAGTGCAATAAACAAACTAAATTCTTTGGGTCTAAAGTGCTATGCAGTTTCGGATTCATTCTCAGAGTTATCATTTATTAACACTAAATTACTTGAAAAATAGAATATTATTTTTCGGCCCATTACCCCCTATTATTACAGGACAATCAATAGCTTTTTCTTATGCTTTAAGCTCAATTGAGAGAGAATCTGTTGTTATTGACACCCAACGCTATTCTAATAAATTTTTAAGCTTTATATACATTCAGTTAAGAGTTTTTCAAGTTTTTATTTTAAATAGAATTGATATTATTTATATAACAACCTCTAGATCTTACTTTGGGTTTTTTAGAGAAGCTTTAATTCTTTTTATTGCAAAAATGTTTAATATTAGAGTTGTAAATCATTTGCATGGGAGTGACTTTTATGATTTTTATAATTCTAGTTGGTTACTAAAAAAATTCCTTAGACCACTTTACAGCCACATTTTAACATCGATAGTTTTGTTAGATGAAATGAAAGAACAATATAAACAGTTTCCTAATATGAATTTAGAAGTTGTTTCTAATTGTTATGATCCTATTTACGAAAATGAAACAATTGATTTTCAAGTAAAATCCGGAATATTATATTTGTCTAACATAATGTACTCTAAAGGGATTATAGATTTTTTAGACTCTTTAGATATTGTTTTAAGTAAAAGTACAACTGAAGTTTACATTGCTGGCGCAATTTTAGGAGATTATTTAAAAACAAAGCAGGAGATAGAAAATATTTTTCAAAATAAATTAAACACATTAAATAAAATATTTAACAACAGGGTTAAATACCTTGGTGTGGTCAAAGGTGATGAAAAGATGAAATTACTAAAAAGAACATCAGTATTTTGTTTGCCTACCTTTTATAAAACAGAAGCATTTCCTCTTTCAATAATTGAAGCTATGGCACTTGGTAATGCAATTATAACAACCAATCATAATTATTTGCCTAGCATAATAAGTAATAAAAATGGTGTAATTGTTCCTGTTTCCAATGTTTCTAAATTGGCAAAATCTGTATTAAGTTTAATAGACAATCCAAACTTATCTTCAATTCAAAAGGGAAATGTTGATTATGCTCGAGAAAACTATAGTTTTTCAAAGTTTAAAGAAAATATTAAAAGAATTTTAGCTTAAAATTTCATGAAGATCTCTGTAATAACTATTTCCTATAATGCTGAAGATACTATAGAAAAAACACTAAAATCTATAGAGAATCAGTCATATAATAATATAGAGCATATAATTATTGACGGTGGGTCTAAGGATAGTACTCTTGAAATATGTAACTCATTTTCCCATGAAGCTAAAATAATATCAGAGTTGGATAATGGAGTATACGATGCCTTTAACAAGGGATTAAAATTAGCTACTGGAGATGTTGTAGGCTTTTTAAATGCTGATGATACATTTTATAACGAAAATTCAATTCAAGACATAGTTGATGCATTCTCTAACAATGAAACTGATATTGTCTACGGAAACTTAGATTATGTGAATGAAGAAAGTAAAGTTATTAGGAATTGGATTTCAAGACCCTATGAAAAAGGACTAGTTAAAAAAGCATGGAAGCCAGCTCATCCAACATTTTATTGTAAAAAAGAGGTATATGACCGCTTAGGTGGTTATAATGATAGTTTTAAAATTGCAGGTGATTTTGAGTTATGCCTTAGATTTTTAGAAATTAATCAAGTTCCTTCCTTTTATTTAAATAAAAAATTAGTTAAAATGCTAGTTGGTGGGATTAGTAATAGTGCTTTAAAAAGCAAATGGATAATTTTTAAAGAAGATCTTAGAGCTCTTAAGATTAATAATATATCTGTTAATCCTGTTTTGTTTTTTTTATATAAACTTAAAAAGTTAAAGCAATTTTTTTAAGCCAAAGAATCATTAAAACTCTTAGCTTATTAAGAAAACTTGTTTAAAACTTTCACATAATTGATTTTTCAAATTGTTACACCTTGTTATATATTTACAATATGCCATTTAATCCAGAAACAGCAAAAGCCGCAGGTCAAAAAAGTAAGCGAGGTCCGTCAAAATTATTAGATCCCAATATTAAAGAAAAAATGGAAATTCTTTACGAAGGAGTTCTTGACCATTTAATTATGCATCAAGAAGATCTCTCTATGTCTGATAGGGTAAAACTTCTTCAAAGCCTTTCAAATTATATTCTTCCTAAAACTAAACCTGTTCGAGACGAATTTACATTTGACAAACTTATTGAAAGAAAAAAGGAAGGAGTCTGGAGCGATACTCCAGACCCTACAAAGTAGCCGCTATTTTCATAAAAGCATCTGCGTAAGTGTCCTTATTAACCTGCGAGCCTACATAACTTAAAAAAGTGCTTTCCTTTGAGTGACCGGTAATTTGTATAAGTATTGGGGTTTCAATTTTCCCAAAGTAATTCGTAGCAAAAGAACGTCTCAAATCATGAGAAGAAATAAGACTATATTTTGGGTGTGTACCCAATCTTTTTCTTCTAGTCTTAGAGCATAATTTGTAACCACTCACCATTTCATAAATACCCGCTATCTGAGAAATCTGTTTGATTTGTCTATTAAATAACTGCGCAGAAATAGCATACGGAAAACGCTGTTTTAAAATTTGAATGACTTCTCTATCTACCACCCCAACAGTCACATATTTATCGGTTTTTTGCTGGTTAATATCTATGTATATTCCGTTTTCTATAAATCTGAGCTGTGATGGTTTAAGATTTAATAAGTCAGAAACTCTCTGGCCTACATACAGTCCAATAAGCATCCATTTTCTTGCATTTTCAAGAGTGGAAGGTAAATTTCTAATCGCTTTTATCTTTTTTATTTCTTCAAATGAAATGGTTTGTAAAACGCGATCTTTACTTTTTTGAGTAAACGATTCTATGTGTCTGGTATATGGATTTACATTGATACTCATTCTTTCAGCTTCTTTACAAATCATTTTTAGAAGCTTTAATTGAAGACCAGCGTTATTGAGTGAATACTCTTTTTCAGTTAAAAGCCACTCTTTAAACGCATTAACTAACATGTGATCTATTGTATCTAACATGATCGATTGACCAAAATCAGATTCAAATTCCTGAATTAAATCATAAAAACGTTTTAGATTCCTGATAGAATTATTGGACAGACCAAGCGAGCCACTTCTTTTAAGTCTTCTTAGAGGCGCCTGTTTTATATAGTTAGAGATCTGAGTGAGTAATACCCCTTGATCTATACCATTAGCAACTATTTTATCGTTATAATCACGCATTTTTTATTGTTTAATTTTCATATGATTTGTAAATATTATAACTAACTTCAAAGTTCATTTAACATTTTAAATAAATTTTCTAACGTAAATTTGTTTAAAATTTACATTTAAATATACGTTATTTTTTATGTTAAATAACATATAAAGTCAGTAAATACAAGGCATTACAAAGAGTAGTTTTGAAATAACTACGGGCTGTAGTCAAAATAAAAATCTTTTAATACAAACAGAAAACCTTCTTATCTTTAAAAAAATTTACACATGAAAGCCATTCTCCTTGCCGGCGGTACAGGATCCAGACTCTTCCCAGTCACACTAGGCGTTTCTAAGCAGTTATTACCTGTCTATGATAAACCTATGGTGTATTATCCCTTGTCGGTACTTTTGCAGGCAGGGATTCGAGAAGTTTTAGTGATTAGTACTCCAGAAGATTTGGGGCAGTATGAACGGTTATTGGGCGATGGAGGTCAATGGGGAATTAGTTTGCAATATAAAGCTCAACCAAAGCCCAACGGATTGGCAGAGGCCTTTCTGTTGGGAGAAGAATTTATTGGAGAGGAAGCGGTTTGTCTGATATTAGGAGATAATATTTTTTATGGTGTAGATTTTTCAAAACAACTAGAAGCGGTCAAACAAAGAACAAGTCTTGGTTCGAAGGCGACTATTTTTGGATATACTGTCAATGATCCCCAACGTTATGGAGTTATTGAATATGATGATCAAGGGAAAGCCACCTCTATTGAAGAAAAACCTGAAAATCCAAAAAGTAATGAAGCCGTGGTAGGCTTGTACTTTTATCCTAATTCTGTCATTGAAATTGCAAAACAAAGCACACCTTCAGAGCGGGGTGAACTAGAAATTTCGGCTGTAAATCAAAAATATTTGGAAGATGGAAATCTTCAGGTAGAAGTTTTGGGTAAAGGTTTCGCTTGGCTGGATACAGGAACACATGAGTCTTTATTGGAAGCGGGACAATTTATTCATACCATTGAAAAACGGCAAGGTCTTAAAGTAGGATGTCTTGAAGAAATAGCTTTTGAAAAAGGGTTTGTCACAAAAGAGCAACTTTTGGAAGGTGCAGAAAAAATGAAACAAACAGAATACGGAATCTATTTATTAAAAAAATACAGCGATAAATCATAACTTTAAGCTTCAATTAAACGATCCATCATGAATATCAAAACTACTCCTTTCAAGGAGGTTTTTATTTTAAAGCCCACCCTTCACTTAGATGAACGAGGCTCTTTTATGGAAAGTTTTAATGAACGAGAAGTTGAAAAAGTTTTAGGGAAAAAAACAATGTTTTGTCAAGACAATCTTACCCATTCCAAAAAAGGAGTTTTAAGGGGCTTACATTATCAATTACCCCCCTTTAGTCAAACAAAATTAGTTAGTGTGATTCAAGGAAGCGTATTGGATGTGGTTGTGGATATACGTAAAGGATCTCCCACCTTTGGACAGCATTTTAGTTTTGAATTAAGCGCAGAAAATCAGTTACAACTTTTTATCCCCAGAGGATTTGCTCATGGATTTATAACGTTAAGTGAGACGTCTATTTTTATGTATAAAGTAGATCAATATTATAATTTTGCCAGTGAAGGAAGCATTACCCCAGATGATCCTGCTTTAGGGATAGATTGGCAAATACCCCAATCACAATGGATTCAATCTGAGAAAGATAAAAAGCATCCTACCCTTGCAGAGGCTACCCTTTTTGATTATAATATGGACCTTTATGCCTAGTTATCTAGTAACAGGTGGGTCAGGTCAACTGGGACAATGCTTTCATGCGGTTGCTAAAGAATCACCTGCGATAAATTTATTTTTTACTTCTAGAAACGAAGTAGACATTACACGATCGGAAACCCTTGCAAATTTTTATAGCAAAAATCCTTTTGATGGCATTATCAATTGCGCTGCCTACACAAATGTTGATCAGGCGGAGAAAGAGGAAGAGAGTGCGTTTAAAATCAATACTGAAGGACTTCGAAATCTAATTGACTTTGCAGAGGAGAAAAAACTTTCGATTATCCATTTTTCTACAGATTACGTTTTTGATGGAAATTCTTCTGAACCTTATCCTGAGGAGGCGGCAACAAATCCAATAGGGATTTATGGAAACTCAAAATTGAAAGGGGAAGTACATCTTTCAAAAAGCAGTTGTAAGAATGTAACAATCAGAATCTCCTGGTTATTTAGTCCTTTTGGGAAAAACTTTGTTAAAACGATAGCCCACCTGGTAAAAGATAAAAAGGAATTAAAGGTTGTTGATGATCAATGGGGAAGACCCACCTATGGAATTGATTTGGCAAGAACCGTTCTTAAGCTCCTTTCAAACGATACCCTGCATACCTTTCCTATTTTGCATTATGCCAATCAAGGCGTTTGTAATTGGAAAGTATTTGCTGACGCTATTGTAAATGAATTAGAGTGTAAAACCATAATTCAAGGCATTTCAACTTCAGCCTATCCAACGTTAGCAAAACGTCCAAATTACAGTATCTTGAATACGGAACGTATTGAAAAAGAATTGGGAGTTACCATTCCAACGTGGCAGGAAAGTTTAAAAAAATGTATACAAATTTTAAAAAATGATGGAAGCTTTTAAAACGATATTAATAACTGGGGGAGCTGGATTTATAGGTTCGCATGTTGTCCGAAGGATGGTCAACAAATATCCAAATACGCAGATAGTGAATTTGGACGCGCTTACTTATGCAGGAAATTTGAATAATATAGCGGATATTGCCAATGCACCGAATTATACTTTTGTTCAAGGGGACATTATAGACCCGAGTATTGTTAAGGCTTTATTTGACCAACATCAATTTGATGGGGTAGTACATTTAGCTGCCGAATCCCATGTAGATAATTCAATTAAAAATCCACTTGGTTTTGCCCAAACCAATGTGATGGGGACTTTGAATTTATTGGAAGCAGCACGAAACCAATGGAAAGATGATCTGGTTAATAAACGCTTTTATCACATCTCAACAGATGAGGTTTTTGGTAGTTTAGGAAAAGAAGGCGCTTTTACGGAGGAAACGGCCTATGATCCCAGATCTCCCTATTCGGCTTCAAAGGCAGCATCAGATCATTTTGTGAGGGCGTATTTTCACACCTATGATTTGCCGGTAGTGCTTTCCAATTGCTCCAATAATTATGGCCCCGCACAATACCCAGAAAAACTCATTCCTTTATTCATAAAAAATATTGTAGAAAACAAACCGCTACCTGTTTATGGAAAAGGAGAAAATATACGGGATTGGTTATTTGTCGAAGATCACGCAACTGCCATTGATCTTATTTTACACCAAGGGAGAATAGGTGAAACCTATGCTATTGGTGGAAACAATGAGATTCGAAATATTGATATGGTACACACATTAATTGAAGTCACAGACCGATTATTAGGCCGCAATGAGGGCGCTTCTCTTTCTCTTATTTCCTATGTTACAGATCGCTTAGGGCATGATTTTCGTTATGCGATAGATGCTTCTAAAATAAAAAAGGAATTGGGGTGGTCCCCAAAAACAAAATTCAAAGAAGCTATAGAAAAAACGGTCACTTCATTTTTATAAATAATGGCTATCTTTAGTTTAAATTAAAACCTCAAATAATGAAAACAAACGCGTTAAATTTCGGATTATTATTCTTACGCCTAGGGATAAGTATAGGTATGCTAACTCATGGTTATGGGAAGTTCATGAAAATTTTAGCTGGAGATTTTAGCTTTGGAGACCCTATTGGAATTGGACCAACGGCCTCTTTAATTCTATGTACTATTGCGGAGTTTATTGCACCTTTATTTTTAATTGCAGGATGGAAAACACGCTGGTTTGCCCTTCTTGCCGCCCTAAATATGTTAGTTGCTTTTATTATCGCCCATGACGGAGATCCTTTTGGAAAGAAAGAAAAATCATTTCTATATCTTATTACCTTCATCTTTATTTATTTTTCAGGGGCTGGGAAGTACGCTGTAGATAAACAGTAAGGATTAAAAAGACATTGTTTTTTATTAAAAATAATCCTATATTTGCCGTCCATTAAAATAAACTAAAATGTACGCAATTGTAGAAATAGCAGGGCAGCAATTTAAAGTTGCAAAAGACCAAAAGCTTTTTGTACACCGTTTAGCAGACAAAGAAGGAGCGAAAGTTTCTTTCGATAAAGTCTATTTGCTAGACGATGGAAAAAAAGTGACTCTTGGCGCCCCGGCTATCACTGGAGCTTCTGTTGAAGCAAAAGTGATCGGTCACCTCAAAGGTGATAAAGTGATCGTTTTTAAGAAAAAACGACGTAAAGGATACCGTGTCAAAAACGGACACCGTCAAGCTTTAACAGAATTGGTGATTGAAAACATCCAAGCTTCTGGTGCAAAAGCCAAAACGGAAACAGCAGCCAAGCCTGCAGCAGCTAAAGCAAAACCCGCTGAGGCAAAAGCAAAAGCAGCAGCAAAGCCTGCAGCTAAAAAAGCGGCACCCAAGGCAGCAGCAGTCGATTACAGTAAAATGACGGTAGCTGAACTAAAAGCAGAAGCTAAGAAAAAAGGTGTTGAAGGTATTTCTGCGATGAAAAAAGCAGATTTAATTACAGCATTATCTAAATAAATAAATCCAAAACCATTGTATCATGGCACATAAAAAAGGAGTAGGTAGTTCGAAAAACGGTAGAGAGTCTCACTCGAAACGTTTAGGAGTTAAAATTTTTGGAGGTCAAGCGGCACGTGCTGGAAATATTATTATCCGTCAACGTGGTACTGCTCATAATCCAGGTGAAAACGTCTATCTTGGTAAAGATCATACCCTTCACGCTCAAGTGGATGGATTAGTAAAGTTTACTAAAAAGAAAGACAATAAATCGTATGTTTCTATTGAGCCTTTTCAGGCATAGTAAAAACAGATATTGATTACATCAAAACCTATAGTGAGAACTGTAGGTTTTTTTTATGGCTCTAATAGAGCGCCATATACATTTTCTCTTAGCGCATCCCCATATTCATTCGAATAAGGTAATATTTGTGTCATCCATATTGCAACAAGATCTTGTTCGGGATGAATGAAAAAATGGGTTCTAAAATAGCCCCCCCATGAAAGCTGTCCTTTGTTTTCATACCCTTCAGCTATAGGATCTAAAATCACTTCAAACCCCAATCCAAAACCTTTCCCTGGCGCTTCAAAAACACCATTTGTTTGGTCTTGCGACATTAATGCAATAGTTTCAGGTTTTAAAATCTGTTGATTATTCAGCGTGCCATTGCCTAAAATCATTTGGCAAAAACGTAGATAATCTTGCGCCGTAGAAAAAAGACCATGTGTACCTCCATAGACGGTATTTCCACGAGTTGGTATTTGTTCTGCAAATGTAATTAACTGCCCTGTTTGATCATGAATGTGCACAGACATTACACGATTTCTTTCAGCATCAGGGACATTATATCCGGTGTCATTCATCCCAAGAGGATCAAAAAGTTTTGCTTTTAAATAGTCTGGAAGGCTTTGTTTCGAAACGCGTTGAACAATAAGCGCTAAGATATCAGGACTGGCGCTATAATACCATTGCTTTCCAGGGGAACCAATTAAGGGTGCTGCTACTAATGCTTTAACTCTACTTTCAATGGTTTTATGTGGATTTTCTGACATTTGAAGTGGTGGACCATAAAGAGAATAATACAACTCCAATTCCATTTTGTTTGTTCCCAAACCATGAGAAAACCCAGCGGTATGAGACAATAAATGTCGAATTGTAATAGACTCCTTCAAAGGGACTTTTTCTCCCTGCATTCCTTCTTCAGGATCAAGGATTATTTGGAGTCCGGTTGCTTCAGGAATAAATTTTTCAATGGGATCTTCAAGGGAGAGCATTCCTTTTTCTACCAATTGCATGATGGCAACACTAATAATAGGTTTAGTCATGGATTGAAGGTAAAAAATGCTATTCTTCGATAACGGTTTTTGAGTTGTTAAATCAGCAAAACCCTGAGCTTCATGTAAAACAATGGCATCATCTTTAGCAATCAATATTTCGGCTCCTGCAATTTTTCCAGACTTAATTTCTTCTGCAATAAAAGTTTGAAAAACGGCAATTTTTTCAGAATCAAATCCTTGAGATTCGAATGTAATTTCAGGCTTGCAGGAAACTAGGCATAAAAGAGAAGCAATAAAAAATAAAAGAGAAAATTGACGCATGGCTAAAAGGTTTTTATTGAAACTAAAATACAATAAAAAAAGCCAGAAAAAGTTCTGGCTTTGTATAGCTTAAAAAAGCTAAGTTTAGTATCTGTAATATTCTGGTTTGTAAGGCCCTTTTACTGTAACACCAATATAATCGGCTTGTTCTTCAGAAAGTGATTCCAATTCAACACCTAAATGACTTAAGTGGAGTGCAGCTACTTTCTCATCTAAATGTTTGGGTAACATATACACATCATTTTCATATTTATCAGAGTGAAGCCATAATTCAAGTTGTGCAAGCGTTTGATTGGTAAATGAATTACTCATCACAAAACTAGGATGACCCGTAGCACAACCTAAGTTTACTAAACGTCCTTCTGCTAAAACGATGATTTGTTTATTGTCTTCAAGGGTATATAAGTCCACCTGAGGTTTGATTTCTGATTTTGAACCACCGTAAGTATCATTTAACCAAGCCATGTCTATTTCGTTATCAAAGTGACCGATATTACACACAATCGCCTTGTCCTTTAGCGCTAGAAAAGATTCTTTTTTGAGGATGTCTTTATTTCCTGTAGCGGTACAAACGATATCTGCATTACCAATTACGTTAGACAATTTTTTTACTTCAAAACCATCCATAGCGGCTTGAAGCGCACATATAGGATCAATTTCAGTTACCGTAACAATGGCGCCAGCTCCTTTAAAAGAAGCAGCAGTTCCTTTTCCTACATCTCCATAGCCACAAACCACAACTCGTTTTCCTGCAAGCATAACATCAGTAGCACGACGAATAGCATCTACCGCACTTTCTTTACACCCGTATTTATTATCAAATTTGGATTTAGTAACAGAATCGTTAACGTTTATGGCGGGCATGGGCAACGTGCCTTTCTTTACACGTTCGTATAAACGGTGAACTCCCGTAGTTGTTTCTTCAGAAAGACCCTTGATGCCATCGACCATCTCAGGGAAACGGTCCAATACCATATTCGTTAAATCACCCCCGTCGTCAAGAATCATGTTGAGTGGTTGTTTGTCATCACCAAAATATAAAGTTTGTTCAATACACCAATCAAACTCCTCTTCGTTCATTCCTTTCCATGCATAAACAGGAATTCCAGCGGCTGCAATTGCTGCTGCGGCATGATCTTGAGTTGAAAAGATATTACATGAACTCCAGGTTACATCTGCTCCCAAGACTACAAGGGTTTCAATTAAGACGGCGGTCTGAATAGTCATGTGTAAACATCCTGCAATTCGCGCTCCTTTGAGAGGCTGTGAAGGGCCGTATTCTTGTCGTAAAGCCATAAGACCAGGCATTTCTTTTTCGGCTAATAAAATTTCTTTTCTTCCCCATTCTGCCAAAGAAATGTCTTTGACTTTATACGATTGCGGTGTTGATGTATTCGATTCCATAATTGTACCTTTGTTATTTTAGAATGCAAAAGTACAACCTTTCTAAGTAAAATAAAATGCCAATAACCCACAAAGAGATTATTGAGAGTGAACTTGAAATAGGGGTTTGGGAAATTACCGAAACCGAAGCGGAGTTAACCGATGGGTTGGTACTTTCCCCCGAAGCTCTAATGCGACTTTCTAAACGTAAAAGTGAAGTGCATAGAAAGGGCTATTTAGCAATCCGACAACTATTGAAATCCTTTGAGATTGAGCCACAAATGCATCAATATGACGCTCAGGGGGCTCCCTATTTAACGGATGGGAGATACCTTTCTATTACCCATACCAAAAATGTTGCTGCAGTCGGTTTATCTCAAATTCCAGTAGGGATAGACTTAGAGCATTATCAAGAAAAGATAATTAAAATTGCCCCTCGTTTTTTACATCAAAAGGAGACTACAGAAATAGCTAGACTATCGGACATTAAATTTCTAACTCAAATTTGGACAGCCAAGGAAGCGCTATATAAAGTATATAAAACATCAGGTATTCAATTCAATACCCAATTATTAATTGAGCCTTTTGAATCCGATTCAAAAAAAGGGGAAGGACTCATTTTTCACAATGAAAAACAGTGGAAATATGAACTTGATTTTCGTTATTTTCCCACCTATTGTTTAACCGTTGCAAGACCAAAAAAAATAAACCTATGAAACTCTCAGTTGAACTAACCTTAACTCCGTTGAAAGACGATTATATTCCTACTATAAAAGCCTTTATAAAATCCATCCGTAATACCGATTTTACCGTTTTAGAAAATCCGTTAAGTACTCAATTATATGGAGAGTATGATCAAGTAATGAATTTTTTAATACCTAAAATTAAAACCGTTTTTGAAAAAGAAGATGCAGTTATTTTACAATTAAAATTAGTTAAAGGAGACCGTAGCAAGTATGAACCCGATTTTTGATTTTTTAATTGCACCTTATGAAAACTATTCTCTTTTGCACATAACTTTAGAGCTTGTTGCTGTTGTCTTGGGATTAGTAAGTGTTTGGTTCGCAAAACAGGATAATATTTTAGTATACCCAAGCGGTATGATCTCAACCGGGATTTTCGTTTATTTATTACTCCAAGCGGGTTTGATAGGAGATTTTATGATCAATGCCTACTATTTTATCATGAGTATTTATGGTTGGTATTTTTGGACTCGAAGAAAAGAAGGGAAAATTGAGCATCCCATTGCCCGAATGAATTCTAAAGAAAAGAGGGTGTGGTTTATTCTCTTTATGATCATACTTTTATTTGTAGGAGGGATATACATTTTGTTTGACAAATGGAAAGATTGGTCGGCACCTCTTGACACCTTTACCACAGCATTATTTTTTGTTGGAATGTGGCTTATGGCAAGAAAAAAAATAGAGCATTGGATTTTTTGGATCGTAGGTGACATTATTTCGATACCACTTTATTTGTTTAAGGAATTAGGGCTGACAAGCTTACAGTACATTATCTTTACAATTATTGCAATCTTTGGTTATATCCAATGGAAAAAAATCTTAAACAACAGCAAACCAATTGCTTGAGAATTGTCTTATTTGGCCCTGAATCTACAGGTAAAACAACTCTTGCAAAATCTTTAGCAAAACATTATAAGAGTAGCTGGGTACCAGAATTTGCTAGAGGATATTTACAAGAAAAGTGGGATGCTAATCAGGAGCAGTGCACCCTAGAAGATTTATTAATAATAGCTGAAGGGCAATTAACGCTTGAAAATGAAGCCTTGTCCACATCACAACGCTTTCTTTTTTGTGATACAAATGTATTGGTTACACAAGCATGGTCAGAAACACATTTTGATGGATATTGCGACCCCCAATTGAAGATGTGGGCAAATGAATTTGAGTATGATTATTATTTTTTGACCCATATAGATGTCCCATGGGAAGCCGATGATCTTAGGGATCGACCAGAGTCGAGAATTGAAATGCTCAGCCACTTTGAAGGTCTTTTAAAGCAGAAAGAAGTTCCTTATACACACCTAAAAGGATCACACGAAAAAAGAATGAAACGAGCCATTAAAACACTGGAATCCTTAAATTTACCAGGTCGAATATGATTACATCAGAAGATCAAAAAAAATTACAGGTTGAAGGACGTTCCGTTGAGTTAGTTCAGAGGCAATGGGAGAGTTTACAACGAGGAGCTCCTTTTCTCTCTGGAATTACGCCTGCCACAATTCATAACAAAGGAATTTCTCAACTGAGTCTTGAGGAAGAAGAAAAAGCACTTACTTTTTTTAATAATCAAGATGGTGCCCTTAACTGGATAAAGTTTATTCCTGCTTCAGGAGCAGCAAGTAGAATGTTTAGTCCTTTTTTTGAATATTGGAATGCAAAAAAAAATCCAAACTTTGCGCTTAATTCTTATTTGGAATCTGAGCAAGGAAGAGGATTAAAACTAATTTATCATAATTTAAAAAAACTCCCTTTCTATGGGATTGTTCAGGCTCAAATTTCATTAGAAAAATTTCCTGAAGTAAGTTCTACAGAAGGATTTTTTAATGCCTTTGTACAAACTCTTTTATTTGATGAAAGACTTAAATTTTCTCAATTTCCTAAGGCATTAATTCCCTTTTTTGTAGATGAAACAGGTCAAGAATTAACTCCTTTTTACGCTCAACTGATTGAAGCTATTGAGATAATTGATAAAAAGGGACCTGTTTATTTACATTTTACAATTTCAAAAGAACATAGAATTTTATTTAAAGAGGCTGAAGAGCAATTTAGAGCTTTACAAAGTACAGCGGTAAATGAATTTTTAAAAGTAGAATATTCGTTTCAAAATAGATTGACAGACACTCCATATCTCGATGAAAAAAACACGTGGGTAAGAAATGAGGAAGGTGTTATTAGTTTCAGAAAAGGGGGGCACGGAGCTCTTTTAGAAAATCTAAACCTTTTGGATGCAGATTGTGTTTGGATTAAAAATATTGATAATACTCTAATAGGAGAAAAGAATCATTCGAGTAAACGTTGGCAACAAATTTTGGCGGGAAAATTATTGAGTATTCAAGAAAGATTGTTCAAGCATTTAAATCACCTGGAAGTACACAAGGAAAAATCAGAATTAGAGGCGATAGAAAGTTTCATCAAAGAATGTTTTGATCAAGAATACATTATAAATGCAAAAGATAAGCTCAAATTCCAAGCTCTTTACGACTATCTGAATCGTCCAATAAGAGTCTGTGGAATGATCCCAAATAAAGGTGAAAAAGGAGGAGGTCCTTTTTGGAAAACAGAACCACGAGGGAAAAGTTTACAAATAATTGAAGGGGTGGAATTAGATCATTCTATAGAAGAACATCTAGAGGCAATTGAGGAGAGTACTCATTTTAACCCAGTGATGATGGTCTGTGGGATTACTAATTTTAAGGGAGAAAAATTCTCTTTGTATGACTTTAGGGATGAACAGCGATTTATGGTAAGCAATAAAAAGGCAGAGGATTTTAATATTAAAATTCTAGAATGGCCAGGACTATGGAATGGAGGAATGGCACAATGGAACACCGTTTTTATAGAGCTTCCTCCAGATACGTTTCATCCTGTAAAAACAGCAGCTGATTTAATTCAATAATCAGATCTTTTTTAAATATATTTGTACTCAATCTCAAAGGGGTGCCGTAAGGCTGAGATCACACCCATTGAACCTGGGCAGGTAATGCTGCCAAGGGAAAATAACATTAGTTTAAATTTTTTAAATCAGAATAATTACCCCTTTTATTTGAATCTAATACATTCGAATGAAAATAATACGATTATGTTTTTTGCTTACCACTCTTGTCTTTAGAGTGTCTGCACAAGAGGAATTGAAAAAAAAAGAAACTCCCTTAGATTCATTTCCCACGATTAGTTTACAAGAAGTAAAATTAACTGGAATACGAGCGAAACAAAATACCCCCGTAACGTTTACAAACGTGACCCAAAAAGATATTGCTTCGAGGAATTTAGGACAAGACATCCCTATATTATTAAATTATTTGCCAGCTGTAGTTACCACAAGTGATGCAGGGGCTGGAATTGGATATACAGGTATTCGTGTTCGAGGAAGTGATGCAACACGAGTAAATGTAACCCTCAACGGAATTCCTTATAATGATGCCGAATCGCAAGGTACTTTTTGGGTTAATTTACCCGATTTCGCTTCCTCTATTCAACAAATTCAATTGCAAAGAGGTGTTGGGACTTCAACTAATGGATCTGCGGCTTTTGGGGCAAGTTTAAACGTTGAAACATCCGGAGTGCAGCAAGATGCATTCACATCATTATCGAGTAGCATAGGAAGCTTTAATACACTAAAAAACACCTTTCAATTTTCTTCGGGAGTGTTAAATGATAATTTTTCTTTTTCGGGAAGATTGTCAAAAATTAATTCTGACGGCTATATAGATCGTGCAGCATCTAATTTAGACGCCTATTTTTTTCAGGCTGCTTTCCAAGATAATAATACCTTGATTAAGGCACTCATTTTTGGAGGTCACGAGGTTACTTATCAGTCTTGGTATGGTGTTGACGCACAAACTTTAGCAACCAGTAGAACTTACAATCCTGCGGGAGAAATTTACGACTCAAGTGGGAATCTTACGGGTTTTTATGACAATCAAGTGGATGATTATACCCAAGATCATTATCAATTGCATTGGGATGAAAAAATCAATTCCATTTGGAGCGTTTCTCTAGGGTTAAACTATACGTATGGGCGGGGGTTTTATGAAGAATATAACGATCTATGGCAGGACCAAAACATAAGTTTTGTAGGAAATACATCTTTTAATTATTTACAGCTTGACCCATATAATATTGGTGAAACTTCAATTGAAAGCTCAGAAAATATTTCTCAAAAATGGCTGGATAACGATTACTATGTATTGACTTTAGGGCTAAATTATGAAACCTCTGACTTAACAATGAACTTTGGAGGTCTTTACAGTCGATATATTGGAGATCATTTTGGAAATTTACTTTGGGGGCAAACAATTGGAGATACCCAACCAAATCATCGTTTTTATGAAAGTCAAGGGATAAAAACAGAAGGGAGCTTTTTTGCTAAAGCCACACAAAAGCTCACTTCAAAATTGACCGGTTTTTTAGACCTACAATTTCGTGGGATTGATTACAATGTTGACGGTACCGTCTCTGGGCCACAAGATTTTTCTGTAGATGATCAGTTTGCTTTTTTTAATCCTAAAGCGGGGCTTACCTTCATGCTTTCTCAAAAGCAGAACCTTTATTTTTCCTATGCTAAAGCGCAACGAGAACCGAATCGGACAGATTATGAAAATGGAAGCCCAAAACCCGAAAAATTAAATGATTTTGAATTGGGATGGAGAATGAAAAAAGAAAAAATTCAAGCCCAAGCCAATTTATATTGGATGGAATATCAGGACCAGTTAGTATTAACAGGAGCCATAGATGAGGTAGGAGCTCCCATTCGTCAGAATGTCGGGAAAAGTAGACGTGTAGGTATTGAAATTGAGGCTACAATACAATTGGCAGATCAATGGTTGTTTAAGCCAAATCTTGCAGTGAGCAGCAATCAAAATTTGGATTTTTATTTTAAAAGAGATGGAATTCTTCAAAGCCTAGGAAAAACTCAGTTAGCGTATTCTCCCAATATCGTGGGAGGGAATGCTCTAGTTTATGCTCCATCTACTCACTTTCAAGTTGGTTTATTATCGAAATATGTTGGGAAACAGTATATGGGAAATATTAACTCAGAAAACTCTAGTTTGCCCTCTTATTTTATCTCTGATATAAATGCCGTTTTTTCGTGGCAGCCAAAGAAGTGGGTTAAAGAAATTCAATGGTCAACTACGATCAATAATATTTTCAATCTAAAGTATCTGTCGAATGGTTATTTTTATACGTATGATGATGATTGGACCTCACCAGGTCAAACAACAACGATTGAAGGTGCGGGTTATTATCCACAAGCAGGGCTACATTTCTTAAGCGGCTTGAAACTTATCTTTTAAAATCGATATGCCAAAGAAAGGCGTAAAACAAGTTTCCCAAAGTCACTGTTTGAAGTGGCATTGATGAGTTGCTGTCCGATTAAAATCAGCTTGAGTTTGGAGTTGTACTCTAAACCTAATTCAATTCCGTAGCCATAAGCAAGAGCGGGCAGCTCCTCATTGAAAAAAAGTTTTCTATTTACTTCACTTGATTGGTGTAATTGTAAGTGTGGGAAACTCCAAAAGTAGAGGCTTGAATTTTTTAGAGGATCTTCAGCTAATAAACGTTGATTTATCCAACCCAAGCGGCTGTAATTATCAAAAAAAGTACTGTTTCTAAAATCAGGAAGAGGTGGCCCCTCCACCCATTTTGTTCCTAATGAAAAACCAATTTTTGAATTTGAATTGTCTGTTTTGGAAACAGAAAAGCTAGTAAAAAAATTTCCGTTTGCAGTTCCACCAATGGGATTCATTATGAAGTCAAAAGTGTTTAGTGCATCAACTTTATTGCCTCTCCAAATGGTTTGGGTGCTATATACTGTAAATGAAACATGGGCTCCTTTTTTACTGTCGTAACGTATTTTAAATACTTCGGCACTCAGATCAAGATGCTGTAAACTACTGACACCAATAATTCCCTGTCTGATAAAATGCACACGAAAACGACTCTCTTCTCTTTTGGTTTTACTGTAATCTATTTCTAATAATTGCCCTAAGGTTATATTGCTGAGTAATAAAAATAGAACAAGCCAAATAGGTTGATTTCTCTTTTTTGTATTTTTTTCTTGAAACTTCATTTGATAGAAAAATTAATTACTAACCCTCAAAATACCATTATAATTTTGAACTTGATAAAAAAGTAATCCTTGTGGAGGATTTAAATTTTCACTTGGATTTAAAAGCTGTCCTGTCGCTAAACTATATTGAAATTCTTCACAACTACAATTTACTAATACACCTTCAATACTCAATTTTGAACAGGCTTCTGGTAAATGATTGGGACATGTGGCTTCCCAAGCTAAGTAGGAGGTACCGTTCAAGTTAAATACTAAGACTCCATTTATACCAACATCTTCGATTAAAAAGCTTCCCCCCACAAAATTCAATTGGTTATATAAAGGCAGGCTAAGGTTGATTTCTCTTTGAAAACGGACATCTACTAGATAGGGGTTCCGTTGTAACTCTTTTTTCCCACAGCTAAAAAAGAGGAATAAGCTGAGGGTTAATCCAAATCTCGAATGCCAAATTGTTTTAATGACTTGTTGCAATTGTTTATATTTGTTATGAATCCACCAGTAGGAGGATTTTTTGTTTATAATAGAAAACGTAGAAAACATGAGTAAAGTATCTTATTATACAGAAGAAGGCTTAAAAAAACTACGCGCTGAGTTAAATCATCTAAAGGATATCGAACGTCCTAAAGCTTCTCAGGCAATTGCAGAAGCAAGAGACAAGGGAGACTTGAGTGAAAATGCAGAATATGACGCAGCAAAAGAAGCGCAAGGAATGTTGGAAATGCATATTGCTAAAATGGAAAATGTATTATCCAATGCGCGTATTATAAATGAATCCGAACTAGACACCTCCAAAGTTTTAGTCCTTTCAACGGTTGAAGTAAAAAACAAAGTAAATGGGGGAAGTATGAAGTATACTTTGGTGGCTCAAAGTGAAGCCGATTTAAAGACAGGCAAAATCTCTGTTGATTCTCCTATAGGAAAGGGTCTTTTAGGAAAAAAAGTTGGAGAAATTGCGGTTATTTCTGTTCCTAATGGCAGCATAGAATTGGAAGTTATTTCAATTTCTCGCTCCTGATGGACACCCTTTTTTCTAAAATTATTTCAGGAGAAATTCCAAGCTATAAAGTTGCTGAAGACACCTATTGCTATGCATTTTTAGATATTCAGCCCACAACAAAAGGACATGTATTATGTGTTCCAAAAGTGGCTGTTGACAAAATTTTTGATCTTCCTGAAGTCACCTATTTACAATTGATGTCTTTTTCAAGAAAAGTAGCTTTAGCAATTAGACAATCCATTAGCTGTAATCGTGTTGGTATGACCGTTATAGGCCTTGAGGTACCTCACGCTCACGTTCATTTAATTCCATTAAATACGATGGAAGACGCAACCTTTCAGAAGCGAATTGAACTAACGGGCGAAGAAATGGAAGCTACTGCAAAAGCAATCGCCTCCTGTTTTAATTTAGCAAAAGACTCTTAAGTTGTTTTGTTTAAAATAATCCTGAACTGTGTTCCTTTACCTAAAGTTGTTTTTGCTACACTGATTTTTCCATCATGATAGTCAACAACAATTCGCTTGGCCAAAGAAAGACCCAGTCCCCACCCTCTAGATTTTGTTGTAAACCCAGGATCGAAAATTTTGGAAGTCACCTCTTTTTTCATTCCCATTCCAGTATCTGAAATAAGGATTTCAACGTAATGATCAAATTCTTTAACAATAAGGCTTAATGTTCCCTTTCCTTTCATGGCATCGATCCCATTTTTGATTAAATTTTCTATAGTCCAACTAATCAATTGGGTATTAAAAGGAATTATTATTTTATTTTTCGGAATATCTAAGGTAAAGTGGACATGCTCTGAGCTTCTTTTTTGAAGATAACTTACCGTTTGATTAATAGTATCTACAAGGTCCCAGGGAGTCAATTCTGGATTAGAACCCACTTTAGAAAAGCGATCAGTAATAACCTTTAACCGTTCTATATCTTTTTCAATTTCTAAAATAGGATCAGCGTCTTTTTGTTTTTCTTTCAATAGGGTGATCCACCCCATCATGGAGGTCAGTGGAGTTCCAATTTGATGTGCCGTTTCCTTTGCCATTGCTGCCCATAATCGATTCTGCTCAGCAATTTTGGCTGTTTTGAATACAAAGTATAATACGGTTCCAAATAAAAAGATGATCAGTAAAAGGGCAAGGGGATAATACTGTAGCTTTTTTAGGACTTCTGAATTTCCATAATAAAGCTTTTGATTAATCATTAACGCCCCTGTTTCGTCTTTGTATTGAATTATGATAGGATCATTTTCCTTTTTTATCTGGGCTAAAATTTTATATAAAGCAGTAGAATCCTGCTTTTTCTCATCCCAGTTTACATTTCGAATCTCTAAAATTTTATCATTTTGATCCACTTGAATCATAGGATTGATTCCAGAACGCTGCAGAACCTCAAAAGTTAGATTGCTAAAACTTTGATTTTCAATATATTCTTCTTGCGCCATTGCCCATAGCTCCATCTTGGTCCTCTGTTCTTTACTTAAATTTTGAAATAACAGATTGGTGTTCCATAAAATCAAAGCAACAACAATAAATGCAAAAAAGTATCCGCTATTTTTTCGTTGATTTTTTAAGATGCGAAGGAGCTTCATACACATGGATTCCTCACGAATATACATGAATTTGATAAATTGATAGTACTTCACGCTATGACCGAAAAAAGTTTTGTTATTTTTGTTTTAATACAAAACAAACTATGGAAGTAGCAGGAAAAATAAAGTGGATTGATGAAACGAAAACCTATGGTACAAACGGTTTTCGAAAACGAGAAGTCGTAGTGACGACAGAAGAACAATATCCTCAACATATTTTAGTTGAATTTGTTCAAGACAAGTGTGATTTGATGAATACTTTTCAAGTTGGGCAAAATGTAAAAATTGGAATTAATTTGAGAGGGCGCGAGTGGGTAAATCCACAAGGAGAAACTAAATACTTTAATTCTGTGCAAGGATGGCGAATTGAAGCTAGTGAAGGCGCTGCTCCAACTGAAATGCCTCCTATGCCACCCCCAACAGCCTTCGAACCTGCAAAAGGGGATGCCAATGATGTGGAAGATGATTTACCGTTTTAATCCAACTTCTTTATAGCGAAAGCAGTCTATTAGATGGTCATTGACCATTCCTGTCGCTTGCATGTAGGCATAGATTACTGTAGGACCAATAAATTTAAACCCGTTTTGTTTTAGATTTTTACTAATTGTCTCTGCCAAGGGGGTAGTAGATGGAATTTCATTTGAACTTTTATGAGAATTTGTAATGGGTTTACCCGCCACAAACCTCCATATATAATCTGAAAAACTTCCATGCAGTTTTTGAATATTTATAAACGCTTTAGCGTTATTGATTGTTGCGCTTATTTTTAAACGGTTTCTTATGATTCCACTGTTATTCAGGAGCTCCTTTTCTTTTGTGTGGCTGTACGTCGCAATCTTGTGATAATCAAATTGATCAAATGCTTTTCTGAATTCCTCTCTTTTTCTTAAAACAGTAATCCAACTTAAACCAGCTTGGAATGTTTCCAGTGTCAAAAACTCAAATAATTGTTGTTCATCAAAAAGGGGCACTCCCCATTCTGAATCGTGATATTTTTCATAAAGAGCATCCCCTTTACACCAGCCACATTTAATTTTAAGTACCATAATTGAAAGGTATAAAAAAAGCACCCAATTGGGTGCTTTATAAGGGAAAGGCTAGTTGAAATTAAACTAATGCCACACGTGCAAAAGCAGTTACTTCAGCATTACCAGCAGATTTTACATAAGCAGCAACAGAAACTTTGTTATCTTTTATATAATCTTGGTTTACTAAAGTATTGTCTTTAAAGAAACGCTTAATTTTTCCTTTAGCAATATTGTCTAACATTGCTTCTGGTTTTCCTTCTTGACGTAATTGATCTTTTGCAATTTCAATTTCTTTTTCAATTACAGAGGCATCAACACCTTCTTCATTTAATGCAATTGGATTCATAGCTGCAGCTTGCATCGCAACATTTTTTGAAACTTCAGAAGCATTATCTATCGCAGAAGAAAGTCCTACTAGCGTTGCAATTTTATTTCCAGCGTGGATATAAGAACCTACAAATGGAGCCGTTAGGATTTCAAAACCACCGATTTCAATTTTTTCACCAATGACACCTGTTTGCTCAGTTAATTTCTCAGCAACAGTCATTCCTTGAAATTCAGAGGCTAAGAAGCCCTCAAGAGAATCACAATCTAATGCAAGGTCAGTCAGTGCAGTTGCCAAAGATAAGTAAGAATCATTTTTAGCAACAAAATCAGTCTCACAGTTTAAAGAAACAATAATACCTTTTGTTTTATCATCATTTACTTTGGCTAAAACAGCTCCTTCAGAAGAATCTCTGTCGGCGCGATTGGCAGCCACTTTTTGTCCTTTTTTTCGTAAACCTTCTACCGCTTTGTCGAAATCACCTTCGGCTTCAACAAGCGCTTTTTTACAGTCCATCATTCCCGCTCCAGTAGCTTGGCGGAGTTTATTTACTTCAGATGCAGTAATTTTCACAGTTCTATTAATTTATGAATGAGTTAGTCTTTTTTTTCTTCTTTTGGTGACTTTGCAGGTGCTTCAGGAGCAGCTTCTTTCACACTAGCTTTAGTTTCAGCTTCAGGAGCAGCCTCTACGGCAGCATCGGCAACTTCAGCTTTTTTGGCAGCAGCTTCCATCTCTTTTGCATCATTAGCAGCCGTACCTTCTTTTTCACTTTGACGCTCTTTAAGACCTTCGGCAAGTGCTCCAGTAACAAGACCTAAAATCTTATCAATTGACTTGGAGGCATCATCATTTGAAGGAATTACAAAATCAACATCACGCGGGTCAGAATTGGTATCAACCATTGCAAAAATTGGTATTTTCAATTTTTGAGCTTCTTTCACAGCAATGTGTTCACGTGTAGTATCAACAATAAACAAAGCTCCGGGTAAACGAGTCATATCAGTAATTGACCCTAAGTTTTTTTCTAATTTAGCACGAAGACGATCAACTTGTAAACGTTCTTTTTTAGAGAGTGTTTCAAAAGTACCATCTTTCTTCATACGATCGATAGAACCCATCTTTTTTACAGCTTTTCTAATGGTTACAAAGTTTGTAAGCATTCCTCCAGGCCAACGCTCAGTAATATAGGGCATGTTTACCGCTTTTGCTTTTTCAGCAACAATATCTTTTGCTTGTTTTTTAGTAGCAACAAATAGGATTTTACGTCCTGAGGCTGCGATTTTTTTTAGGGCTTCATTCGTTTCTTCAATCTTTGCAGCAGTTTTGTAAAGGTTGATGATATGAATACCGTTTCGCTCCATGTAGATATAAGGAGCCATGTTTGGATTCCACTTACGGGTTAAATGTCCGAAATGGACACCTGCATTAAGCAGGTCATTTACTTCTGGTTTTGCCATTGTTTTTAGTTTACGTTCCTTTTGTATAGCAACAAGTTTTTTTGATTCTTGTTTAGATGCTAAACTAACATCCGCCGTAGCGGTTTAAGCAACTGGTTAATTAATAAATGTATGAACTTTGTTTTGCACGAGGCAAAACGAGTACCAACTATCGTTTTGAGAATTGGAATTTTTTTCTTGCTTTCTTTTGACCGAATTTCTTACGTTCAACCATACGCGGATCACGCGTTAATAAACCCTCAGGTTTTAATTCTGTACGGTGCTCTTCGTTGATTTGACAAAGCGCTCTTGAAATAGCAAGACGTACAGCTTCTGCTTGACCATTAGATCCTCCCCCTTTTACCGTTACTTTTAAATCGTAATTCCCTTCAGTATTGGTTAACAAAAAAGGTTGTTGGATTTTGTATTGTAAAGTAGGAGTAGGAAAATACGTAGTATAATCTTTTTGGTTAACCGTGATAGCCCCTTTTCCTTCACTCACAAAAATTCGAGCAACAGAGGTTTTACGACGGCCAATAGTATGAACAGTATCCATTATAAAAAGTCGTTTATGTTAATGGTTTTTGGATTTTGTGCGTCTTGTTGGTGTTCTGCACCACTATAAACACGTAAGTTTCTAAACAGATCAGCACCTAATTTGTTTTTAGGAAGCATTCCACGAACTGCATTTTCTACAAGACGAGTATCTTTCTTATTATGCAATTGAGTTGCTGTAAGAATACGTTGCCCTCCAGGAAAACCTGTATGACGGATATATTCTTTTTGTTCCCATTTATTCCCGCTTAAAGTAACATGTGCTGCATTCACAACAACAACGTTGTCACCACAGTCAACATGAGGAGTGTAATTAGTTTTGTATTTACCACGTAAAAAATTAGCGATAATAGCCGAAACTCTTCCAAGGGGAAGATCTTTTACATCTACCACTACCCAGTCTTTATTGACAGTGTTAGCATTGGCAGAAATTGTTTTATAACTTAATGTATTCACAATAAATAATTTTATCCGTCAAAAATTGTTTCAACGGGCTGCAAATGTACAATTATAAATTACTTTGGAAAAATTTTTTATTCTAATTTTCAGGGAGAGTAAAAAGATTACATTTTTTGACTTAGTGGGCTTCTAACCAATTGTTTCCAATTCCTATATCAACAATTAACGGTACGTTAATTTCAAATGCATTTTCCATTTCTTTTTTCACCATCTCTTGGAGGGTGTTTATTTCTTCTTTTGGAACATCAAAAACTAGTTCATCATGTACTTGCAGAAGCATTTTAGACTTCCAGTTTTCATTTTCTAATCGATTTTGAATGGCAATCATGGCCAATTTGATTATGTCAGCAGCACTTCCCTGGATTGGAGCATTAACGGCATTTCGTTCTGCTGCTCCTCGTACGATTGCATTTTGAGAATTAATGTCTTTTAAATAACGTCTTCTTCCTAAAACCGTAGAAACATATCCATTATCTCTAGCAAAATCAACTTGATCTTGCATGTAAGACCTTAATTTTGGATAGGTAGCGTAGTAGGTTTCAATGAGTTCTTTAGCTTCAGAGCGATTGAGATTAGTTTGTTGGCTCAATCCAAAAGCCGAAACACCATATATAATTCCAAAATTTACTGTTTTGGCATTACCTCTTTGTTCTCTAGTAACTTCTTCTAAAGGAACATTAAAAACTTTAGATGCTGTCGCACTATGGATGTCTTCATTATTTTGAAAAGCAGAAAGCATTCCTTCATCACCACTGAGCGCAGCTATGATTCGCAATTCAATTTGGGAATAATCTGCGGCCATCAATACGTGGTTTTCATCACGCGGTATAAAGGCTTTTCTGACCTGTTGTCCACGCTCTGTTCGGATAGGAATATTTTGAAGGTTGGGATTATTGCTACTCAATCTCCCTGTTGCTGCTACTGCTTGATTATAAATAGTATGTACCCTTCCCGTTTTAGGGTTTATCTCATTTGGGAGTGCATCCACATATGTGTTTTGTAATTTTTGAAGGGAGCGCCAATCTAGAATATCAGAAATGATCGGATGGTCTTTTGCCAAATAAGACAAAACATCTTCAGCAGTTGAGTACTGTCCTGTTTTAGTTTTCTTGGGTTTATCAACTAATTTTAATTTATCAAAGAGGATTAGGCCCAATTGTTTTGGGGAAGCTAAATTGAAGTTTTCTCCAGCAACTTCAAAGATGGCGGCTTCCAACTTTTGGATATCTTCGGCTAAAGTAACTGAAAGTGATTTTAAAAAAGAAACATCCAAATTGATGCCTTCACATTCCATATTTGTCAAGACAGAAACAAGGGGGAGCTCTACTTTTTGATAGAGTTCTAACGTTTTAGCCGTGGACATCTCTTCGTGAAAATATTCTTTCAACTGTAAGGTTATGTCAGCATCTTCAACAGCATATTCTGTTTGTTGTTCCAAAGATACTTCTCGCATAGTTCCTTGGTTCTTCCCTTTTTTGCCAATTAGTTCGGTTATTGATTGTGCAGAATAGTTTAAATAGGTTTCTGCCAAAATATCCATATTATGACGCATGTCAGGGTTAATCAAGTAATGGGCAATCATAGTATCAAACAAGGGAGCTTTTACATGAATATCATAATTACGAAGTACCTTGAGATCGTACTTAAGATTATGTCCAATTTTTTCAATTTCGGGATGCTCGAAAAAGGCTTTAAAAGGGTCTAAAATTTCAAGTACTTCCGTTTTGTCCTCAGGAAGTGCTAAATAGTACCCTTTCCCTTTATTCCATGAAAAGGCAATCCCAACCAGTTCAGCTTCTAAAGCATTTAATGAAGTAGTTTCAGTATCAAAACAAACACTCTTTTGTTGTAGTAATTCCTTTAATAATTGAGCCGAAGCAAGCGTTGAATTAACATGTTGATACCAATGGTCATTTGTTTTTAGATTTTTTCTATTGTCTACACTACTTTCTGTTATAGTACCGCTTCCTGGCGCCGCAAAGAGATCAAATTGCTGTCCTTCTTGCGAAGGTTGAGAAGGTGCTTTTTCTTTAGGAGTTTCTAGATTTGCTGTAGGGGCGCCAAAAATCTTTTTAAAATTTTCTGCCATTCGTCGGAATTCTAATTCCTCAAAAAGAGCACTTACCGCTTGTTCATCTGGACTCGTCAAGGCATACGAGTCAGCTTCAAAAGTTACAGGGACGTCTAATAATATGGTAGCCAATTCTTTTGACAAAAGACCAAGCTCTTTGTTGGCTTCAATTTTTTCTTTTAGTTTCCCCTTAATTTCATGGGTGTTTTCTAAAAGGGCCTCCATACTTCCGTATTCTTTCAAAAACTTTTTTGCTGTTTTATCTCCCACTCCAGGTAATCCAGGGATATTATCAACAGCATCGCCCATCATTCCTAAATAATCAATGACTTGCTCGGGGCGTTCTATTTCAAACTTTGCTTTAACCTCAGGGATTCCCCATATTTCAATTCCATTTCCCATTCGAGCAGGGCGGTACATGAAAATATTTTCTGAAACTAGTTGGGCAAAATCCTTATCAGGAGTGACCATAAAAACCTTAAAATCCTCTTTTTCGGCTTGTTTAGCAAGTGTTCCAATAATATCATCGGCTTCAAACCCTGCTTTTTCTATTACCGGTATATGCATGGCTTTTAAAATCTCTTGTATGTAGGGGACAGCGATTCGAATAGCCTCCGGTGTTTCGTCTCTGTTGGCTTTGTAGTCTGTAAACATTGCAGTACGACTCACAGACCCTCCTTTATCAAAACAAACTGCAAGGTGGTCCGGTTTTTCTCTTTTAATTACATCCAATAATGAATTAGTAAACCCCATGATCGCGGAGGTGTCCATTCCTTTGGAATTGATTCTTGGATTTTTGATAAATGCATAATAGCCCCTAAAAATGAGGGCAAAGGCATCTAATAGGAAAAGGCGTTTTTGATTACTCATAGGCTAAATATATAAAACCAAGAGACATGGTTTGGTGTCATTTGGTTTTATTTAATAACAGGCTTATTTTTTTTGAGATGCCATGAGTATCCCATCCTAATTCCTGATGTATAAGACTGGTTTTTCCATGCGAAACAAATTGGTCGGGAATACCTTCCAATTGAATGGGGATGTGATATCTTTCTAGTGCGGCAAATTCAAGAATAGCACTTCCTGCACCGCCACTATTTACCCCTTCTTCAAAAACCATTATGGCTTTAAAACGTTTAAAAATTGAATGTAAAAGCTCTCGATCCAGTGGCTTTACAAAACACATGTCATAATGAGCAACAGCCTTGGTATTTTTTATATGTTCCAGTGTATCACTGATAACTTTAGCTATAGTTCCAAAAGATAAAATAGCAAGAGTATCTCCATTTTTAAGTAATTGTCCTTTACCCCATGCAACTTTTTCAAATTGTGTTGTAATCTTTGTAAGCTCGCTAAAGCCTCTAGGATATCGAATTGCAAGAGGATGCTTTATTCCTAGTTGTGCGGTATATAAAAGATTTTGAAGGGTCTGGGCGTCTTTGGGGGTAGCAATTTCAAGATTGGGGATACAACGTAAAAAAGCAATATCAAAAACGCCGTGATGAGTGGGACCGTCATGTCCAACAATTCCTGCACGGTCAATGCAAAAAACAACACCTAAATTTTGTAAAGCGACATCATGAATCACTTGATCATAAGCACGCTGTAAAAAGGTTGAATAAATGACGCAAAAGGGAATCATCCCTTCTGCAGCCATACCCGCAGCTAGTGTTACAGCATGTTGTTCAGCAATTCCAACATCGATGCAGCGTGATGGAAACACTTCCATCATTTTCACTAGTCCACTTCCTGTGGGCATTGCAGGAGTAAGGGCAATAATTTTTTCATTTGTCTTTGCTAGATGGAGTAGTGTTTGCCCTAAAATATTTTGATATTTTAGTTTCTGATGTTCATGGGGGTTACTAAGTTTTCCAGTAAGAGGATCAAATTTTCCTGGTGCATGATATGTCACTTGTTCGTTCTCCGCAATAGGAAGACCTTTTCCTTTTGTTGTAACTAGATGAATGATTCTTGGACCTTGTATATTTTTTTGTTGCTCAAAAACCTGTAGCAATGTGTCAATATTGTGTCCATCTATTGGTCCCGAATAATTTAGATTGAGTGATTCAAAAAAGTTGGGAGTAGCGGGACGTTCGTTTTTTACCGTTTCAAAATAGTTTTTCAAAGCGCCCACACTAGGATCTATTCCCATGGTATTATCATTCAAAATAACCAATACATTAGCTAGGGTTGTTCCTAAATGATTGAGTGCCTCAAAAGCCATCCCATTCGCTATGGAGGCATCTCCAACTACGGCAATATGTTGTTTGTTTTCTCCCTTTAGGCTTGAGCTCAAGGCCATTCCCAAGGCTGCAGAAATAGCTGTACCCGCATGACCCGTTCCAAAGGTGTCATAAGGACTTTCTTCTCTTTTTGGAAAACCACTAATGCCTCCTTGTTGACGAAGGGTACTAAAGGCAGTTTTTCTCCCAGTCAGCATTTTGTGTCCATAGGCTTGGTGTCCTACGTCCCAAATCAAAACATCTTTTGGAGTGTCAAAGCAATAATGTAGGGCAACGGTTAATTCTACAGTTCCTAAACTGGAGCCCAAATGTCCTTCTCCTTTTGCCAAGGCGTGAATGATATCTTTTCGTAAAGCAGCAGCAAAATCAGAAAGCTCTTTTTTGGGAAGCTTCCTTAATTCCTCTGGGTTTTGTATGGATGCAAAACGATTTTTTGACATGTGGTAAAGGTAAGGTAAAAGCAAATTTATCTTATGCCTTTGGAATTTGTATTTTTGAACATGGAATTAGATGATCAATATTTTATGAAACAAGCCTTAGCTGAGGCTGAAAAAGCTGCTTTTGCAGATGAAGTTCCCGTAGGCGCTGTAGTGGTTGTAGAGCAGCGAATTATAGCTCGTGCTCATAATTTGACGGAACGACTTCACGATGTTACTGCACATGCAGAAATGCAGGCAATTACAGCTGCTGCAAATTATTTAAATGGAAAATACTTGGTTGGATGCACGCTCTATGTGACTTTGGAGCCTTGTGTGATGTGCGCTGGAGCTTTGGTATGGAGCCAATTAGACCGAGTAGTTTTTGGCGCTAGTGATTCCAAGCGGGGATTTCAACAAGCCAATTTAGATTTACATCCTAAAACAATTCTTAGTGGGGGTGTTTTGGCAGAAGAAGCCAAAGCCTTATTGGATGCTTTTTTTGCTAAAAAAAGGAAATAAAAAAAGCGTTTCATTGCTGAAACGCTTAAGTCTTAGTAATAATATATAAATTATAATACGGAAATACTGGAAGCTTGCTTCCCTTTTTTACCATCTTCTTCTACATACTCTACTTTTGCTCCTTCTCTAAGGGTCACGCCGTTTAGGGCTGAAATGTGAACGAATACGTCTTCTCCAGACTCATCGTTTGTGATGAAACCAAATCCTTTAGCTTCATTGAAAAATTTAACTGTACCAGTCATTGTTTATTTTATTAATTATGCTGCAAAGGTACGTTTAAAATCTATTCGACCTTACTTTTTAACGTTTTTTATTTACCAAAGGCTTTGATTATCAATATTTTTCGTTTTTAAAGTCTATTTTATTTCTCCCTCATTTTCTTCAGATTTTCATCACTCATGGTATAATCTTGAAGGCGTTTTCCTTTCCAATGGTGGTATAAAAAAAGGGGTAAGTAAATAAAAGCACCCCCTAAAACAGTAAATCCAATGATGCGTTCTCCAAGACTAAATTCAATTTGGTTTTTATAATACAATCCAATGGCTAAAGCCCCTAACAATAAAAAAAATAAAATCCGTAAGACAAGTTTCATGATTTTTTTATTTCTTTTTTGCAACAATAGATTTCAAGGATAATTCCTCCAATTGACTTGGGTTTATTTCTGCAGGTGCATCAATCATAATATCTCGCCCGCTATTATTTTTTGGAAATGCAATGAAATCACGAATGGTTTCTTCTCCTCCTAAAATAGCAACTAAGCGATCCAAGCCAAATGCAATTCCACCGTGTGGAGGCGCTCCAAATTGGAAAGCATCCATCAAGAATCCAAACTGAGCTTGGGCTTCTGCTTTTGAAAAACCTAATAAATCAAACATTTGAGATTGAAGCGCTTGGTCATGAATTCGTATGGAGCCTCCTCCAATTTCATTTCCATTTAAAACTAAATCATAAGCATTTGCCTTGACTGCACCTGGATCGGTTTTCAATAATTCAAGCTGATCAGGTTTGGGAGAAGTGAAAGGATGGTGCATGGCATGGTAACGCTTACTTTCTTCGTCCCATTCCAATAAAGGAAAATCGGTTACCCAAAGTGGGGCAAATTCTTCTGGTTTTCTCAACCCGAGGCGTTCTCCCAATTCCATACGAAGGGCGCTCAATTGCGTTCTTGTCGTGTTAGCATCCCCAGAGAGAACTAAAATTAAATCACCTGCGATGGCATCACAACGTTCCGCCCATTGTACTAGATCTTCTGCGTTAAAGAATTTATCAACTGAGGATTTATGACTTCCATCGGCATTACATTTTACCCAAATAAGACCTTTGGCACCAATTTGAGGGCGTTTTACCCAGTCAATGAGACCGTCAATTTCTTTTCTTGTCATTTCAGCTGCTTTTGGAACAGCAATACCCACGACTAATTCTTGGCTATCAAAAACACCAAATCCTTTACCTTGAGCCAAGTCGTTGAGTTCGCAAAAAGTCATCCCGAAACGAATATCGGGCTTGTCATTCCCGTAGATTTTCATGGCATTTTCATAAGACATTCTTGGAAATGGTTTGGGTTCAATACCCTTTATACTTTTCAGTAAATGTTGCGTCAAGCCTTCAAATTGATTTAAAATATCTTCTTGTTCAACAAAGGTCATTTCACAGTCAATCTGGGTAAACTCAGGCTGACGATCGGCTCTTAAATCTTCATCTCTAAAACACTTTACAATCTGAAAATACTTGTCCATACCTCCCACCATCAATAACTGTTTGAAGGTTTGTGGGGATTGAGGCAAGGCATAAAACTGTCCCTCATTCATTCTAGAAGGTACCACAAAATCTCGTGCTCCTTCCGGAGTAGATTTAATCAAATAAGGTGTTTCAACATCAATAAATCCAGCATCAGTTAAATAATTACGAACGGCCATGGAAACCTTAGAACGAAACATTAATTTTTGTTTCACAGGATTTCTACGAATATCCAAATAGCGGAATTGCATACGTAACTCCTCTCCGCCATCGGTTTGGTCTTCGATTGTAAAAGGGGGTGTTTTTGAAGCGTTTAGTAGTGTTAAATTTTCTACCAGAACTTCTATATCACCGGTATTCATATTGGCATTTTTGGATTCTCTCTCAATAACTTTTCCCTGAATTTGAATTACAAACTCTCTTCCTAAACCTTGTGCTTTTTCAAAAACAGCTTTTGGGGTACGTTCTTCGTCAAAAATTAATTGAGTTATTCCATAGCGATCCCGAAGATCTGTCCAAATAATGAACCCCTTGTTTCTATTTTTTTGTACCCAACCTGATAGGGTAACGGTTTGATTTAAGTGTTCTAGAGAGAGTTCTCCACAGTGATGCGTTCTATACATGGTTTCTATATGTGGTACAAAAATAAAAAATCCTAAGGCGCGAACCTCAGGATTTTGATTTCTTTATAAAACTCTTTTGAGCCAAAGCTTAATGGAATAAACAATAGAGAAGGTTGAAGGGACGATTACAAGGGTTAAAAAGGTAGCAAAAGTCAATCCAAAGATGACCGTCCAAGCCAAAGGCCCCCAAAAAACCACATTGTCTCCCCCTATGTAAATTTTAGGATCCCACTCGGAGAATAAAGAGAAAAAGTCAATATTTAGACCTATTCCCAACGGGATAAGCCCTAATACGGTGGTAATAGCTGTAAGTATTACAGGGCGTAAACGTGCAGTTCCACCCTCTACGATAGCTTCGGTGACTAATTCTTTACTCAGCATTTGGCCTTCTGCTAATTTTTCTACTTCACTTTTTCGATCGATGAGTAATTGGGTGTAATCCAAAAGAACCACTCCGTTATTTACAACAATACCTGCTAGTGCAATAATCCCCATCATGGTCATCAAAATAACAAAAGGCATTTGGAAGGCCATCAAGCCCAAGAATACTCCCGTGAAACTCAAGAAAATAGAAAGTAATATAATGAGTGGTTTAGAAATTGAATTAAATTGAAAGACTAGTAATAGCAAAATTAATCCTAGGGCACTTGCAAGTGCTTTTGACAAAAAAGACATGTTTTTTTCTTGTTCTTCAATTTCCCCAGAAAATTTGAAATTAACCCCATTTTGGAGTTTATATCCATCTAGCGCTTGTTTAACTGCATCAACCACAGCATTTGCATTGTATCCAGCAAGAACAGAGGAATAGAGTGTCACCACCCTATTTAGTTGTCGGTGTTTTATTGCACTAAAACTGTTCTTTTTTTCTTGCTCAATTAAAGAGGAAACAGGAATCTCTTTAATCTGCCCATTCGCAGGATCTCTAAAAATAATATTTTGGTTGAATAAAGCATTATTGTCATATCTATTGGCTTCGTTAAACCGAACATTGATATCATAATCATCGCCATCTTTCTTAAAAACCCCTGCTTTAGATCCAAAGAGTGAAGTTCTTAGTAGCTGTCCAACTTGTGCTGCAGACACCCCCAGTTCTCCCGCTTTTTGTCTATCCACTGTCAGTTCCAAGCCAGGTTTATTTTTGTTTACATTTATTTTTAGCTCTTCGACACCAGAGATATTTACACGATTTAAATATTCTTTCATTGTCTCAGCAGTTTGAATCAAACCTAAATAATCTTTTCCCGTAATTTCAATTGTCACAGGATATCCAGCCGGTGGTCCTTTAGCATCTTTTTCAACTGAAATAGATACCCCTGGAAATTTTCCAATCAATTGTTGCTGAATTTCTTTTCTAAAAGACTCACTAGAAACCCCTTGACGGAATTTAAATTCTTGCATTGTTAAGGTAATTTTACCTTTGTTAGGAAGTTCATTTGTGTTTCCGTTATCAATTTGAGGATTTCCTGCACCTTCTCCCACCTGAGCTACCATAGACTCAACTAGAATGTTTACACCTTTTTTATTGTAGGTAGCCCCTTCCATGACCGTCAAAATTTCTTTTTCGATACGCTTTGTTGTTGCGTTTGTTTTTGAAATTGCTGTCCCTTCAGGATATTCTATAAAGACAAATATTTGTTGCGGTTGGTTGTCTGGAAAAAATTCCACTTTTGGAGGAAAAATACCCATTAGAGCAAAAGAAGCAAATAAAAGTAAGAAGGTTCCAGCAAGGAAAGCGATCGGTTTATATCCACCAAGGGCAAAAGATAAGAAGCGTCGGTAACCATTTTCTAGACGTACTAAAAAATTATTTTGAAAGGACAAAGCCATTCTTTTTATAAAAAACTTGTAAAGCCAAAACAGAATTGGCACCAAGACCATTAAATTTCCAAAAACACGGGTAGTCGGAGATCCAAATAAAAGAATAATACCTAGTCCTCCCATGAAAATAGTGATTCTCCATAAACTTTTTGTGCTAATTTCTCGTTCGCTAATTTCCATAAATTGTGAAACGAGCATGGAGTTAAAGAAAACAGCAACCACAAGCGAGGAACCTAATACAACGGAAAGTGTAATAGGGAAGTAGATCATAAATTCACCCATTAAACCAGGCCAGGCGCCCAGAGGGAGGAAGGCGGCGATTGTTGTAGCTGTTGACACAATGATAGGGAAGGCAATCTCACCAATTCCAGCTTTTGCAGCGGCAATTCTGGACATCCCTTCTTTTTCCATGAGGCGGTAGACATTTTCAACGACTACAATCCCGTTGTCTACCAACATTCCTAATCCCATAACAAGGCCGAAAAGGACCATAGTGTTCAGGGTGTATCCCAAAGCAGATAATATCATAAAGGACATGAACATAGACATGGGAATAGCGAAACCTACAAACAAGGCATTACGGAATCCTAAAAAGAACATAAGTACCGTTACGACAAGGATAACCCCGAAGATGATACTATTGACCAATTCACTTACTTGATTTAGCGTGAGATTGGATTGATCGTTGGAAACTTTGATGTCAAGATTAGAAGGCAAACCGATTTTTTCGGGTTGTGCTACTAGAGCTTTAATTTCTTGAGAAGCAATAACTAGATTTTTTCCTCCTCTTTTTACAACATCAAGAAGAACTGCCTTTTTTCCAAAAGAGCGAGCGAAAGATGTTTTTTCTTTCTCTTTAAATGAGATTTCAGCAAGATCACCCAAATAAACAGGACCCTTATCTGTTTTAACCACAAAACCTTTTAAGTCTTCAGGATCTTTAATTTCTCCTGTTAAACGCAACGTTCTTCGTTGACCGCCGCTCACAATGTTTCCACTTGAAATAGTAGTATTTTCTCTAGAAATGGTATTTAGAATGTCATCAAAAGAAACTTTAGCTGCAGTCATTTTATATATATCTACAGCAATTTCAACTTCAAAAATTTGAATTCCTCGAATGTTAACTTCTTTGATTTGAGGCAACTGTTCAATTTGACCCTCTAAAAGTTCTGCGTAAATTTTTAATTGCTCGATCGGGTAATCTCCGTGTAAGCTAATATTCAATATCGGTTGTAGCTCAGAAAAATCTAATTCAAAAATATTAGGTTCAACCTTAGCATTGTTAAAAACAGGCCAGTCGGCACCAGATGTAATTCCATCTACTAAATCTTTTACTTTTTGTTTGGCATCGTCAATAGAGATATTCTCGTCAAATTCCACGTCAATTACTGAAAAGTCCTCAGAAGAGGTAGATCGGATTTCAACTAAATTGGGAACACCTTTTAGTGCTTCTTCTAGAGGATCAGTAACAGTTCTTTCTATATCTTCAGCGGTATTTCCTGGATATATCGTGCTTACAAAAATTTTAGTGTCATTGATTTCAGGAAAGGTTTCACGCGGCATGTTGAAATAAGAACTAATCCCTAAAATCAAAAATATAGCCATGATGACATAGACTACTGTTTTGTGGTCTATTGCCCATGATGCAAAAAGGAATTCTTTTGTATTTGGTGTTTTCATTGATTTAGCCATTATTGTTCAATTCGGGTTACTTTTTGACCCGTTACTAAAAGGCTAACGCCTTCGTCTACAATTAGGTCGTTGGGTTCGATTCCTTCTATTATTTCTACCATTTCATTTTGAGATTTACCCAGGCTAACAAAATGCTGCTCTGTGGTAAAGCCATTATTTTCTTCGGGCGTTTTGAGGATAAAAACAAAAGTTTCTCCTTTTGCATTTTCTCTGACCACTCTAAGTGGAATCATAACTGCCTTAGTGTTAGAATAATCAATTACGCTTAAACGTGCATTTAGGTTTGGCTTGATCAATCCATTTGGGTTTTCAAGAGGCGCTTCGATTCGGAAAGTTCTATTGCTAGGTTGTATAAAGTTTCCTGTTTGACGAATGATAGTCGTTTGGGTTTCATTTAATACAGGAATCGTTACCGTTGCCTTACTTCCTTTGGTAATATTTTTTAAGTAGCTCTCAGGCACATCAGATTCTACATACATACTTTTTAAATTGACTATTCTTAAAATAGGTGACATTCCGGGGGCAACTGTTTCTCCCTTTTTTGCAGTAATTTCATCAATCACACCATCAAACGGAGCATAGATTTTAGTCTTTGAAAGTTGTTCTCTCATTTGAGCTACTTGTTTTTCTTGTGTTTTAAAGCGTGTTTTTGCTTCCAAATACATCATTTCGGATCCAATTTTTTGATCCCATAAACGCTGTGTTCTTTCAAAAGTTGTTTTAGAAAGTTCTAATTGTAACCTCATTTGGTCCAATTGATCCTGGAGGCCTGCATCATCAATGACGGCGAGCAGCATCCCTTTCTTAACATCTTGTCCTTCTACCACTAATATTTGCTCCAGTCGTCCACCAAATTCTGGAACTAATTGCAGGTTCTGGCGTGTCTTAATATTGGCTTGAACTTCAATGATGTGATTGAAAACTTGAGCTTCTGCTTGAAGTGCTGTAACCAAAGTTCTTTTTTCACCTCCCGTTAGTTTTTCAATTGCTGTATTGATCTTTTCTAGATCTTGAGTTAAATTTTTTATTTGACTGGTATAGCTAGCCTTTTCCTTTTGTAACTCTTCTAGATTAGTTGATGAAAACTTTTTTTGGGCCGACTCTCCTTCTTTTTGACCACAGGCAAGAAAAAGTAAAGAAAAACTTAAGAGTATAATTGATTTTTTCATAGTTGTTAAAGTTGGGTATTATTAAGAAGGGTTTCTAAATTTAATTTTTTTTGAACTACACTCTGAATAGATTTTATGTAGTTGTTTTGAGCATTGTATAATTGAAGTTGTGCTTCACGAAATTCAAAAGAACTTGAAAGTCCTTCAAAGTATTTGGTTTGATTTTTTTCTTTAATTCGAGTGGCCAAGGCTAAATTTTCTTTACTGGTAAAGTAATTTTCAACAGCCAATCGATATTCATTGGTGGCAGCTTGTGTTTCAATAAAAATACGTTCTTCGGTTTCCTCCAAGTTTGATTCTGCTTGTTCTACAGCAATTTTAGCTTTTTGGGAGCTAGCACGTCTTATAAAAGAACTAAAAATGGGAACTTGAAGCTTTACACCAAGTAAAGAGGCTCCAAACCATTTTTGATTCGCATCTGTAAAGCTAAAGGTCTCGCTATTTCCGGTATAATTACCATTTAGGAATCCAGAAAGGCGGGGCATATTTTTTGATCGCTCGTATTTGTATAATAATCCTTCAGATTTTAGATTGTTTTGTGCAATTTTGATGTCTATATTATTTTCTATTTTAGGTCTTCCTTCAATAGGAAATTCAAAAAGACTTGCCGTTGTAAGTGTTTCCAATTCATCATTTAAAAACAATGGAGAATCTGTTGGAAAGCCCATCAATAACTTTAACATATCCAAGGTGATCCGCTCGAGGTTTTTTGCATATCGAAATTGAGTTTCAATACTTGATAAAGTCAACCTCAGTTGTTCAACACTTTCTTCTTCTTCAAAACCGTTTCGAAATAATTGAATTAATTCATCCAAATTAGTTTTTAAAGTATCTCTGTTTTTTTCTAAAAAGCTAATGTTAGCTCGAATCAATAAAACAGAAAAATAGGAGTTGATTATGTTTTTACGAATTTCAAGGATTGTTTTTTCTAAAATATTTTCAGAAATATTTAAGTATATTTTGATTCCTTCAAGTCCAACTAAATAGGAGCCATCAAAAATTAATTGATTTAGTGTAACCCCTGCTGTCATCGTTTGAGGAGTTCCAAATTGAACTTCAGCAAACTCCCCTTCTTCTCCGCCAAAAAATTGAGCAGGAATTAAGGATGTAGGTAATTCAATAAAGTTTTGATAGTTTGCTTCAGCATTTATTTGCGGAAGCCCAACAGCAATTGTTTTCCATTTTTCTTTGTAGGCCTTTTGAACCTCAAAACTTGCATTTAGTATAGTGCGGTTATTTTCCAATCCAAAGGCAACAGCTTCCTCAAGAGAGACTGTTTCAGGTAGGTTTTGAGCATGTATGATTCCAATCCCAAAACAGAGAAAGGAAATAATTTTTTTTATCATAGGTTCATTTCTTTTTTATAATTATCCAATTTTAAAGTCCCCTCTGGGGTACATATGGCACGAAGATGGTATTCTGAAAACTTAATCATAAGTTCATCTATTTTGTATCGTTCTACAGGAAAAAGTGCGATGTCTCTTATTCCTCTAATTCCATTAAAGAAGATTCGCATCACAAAATCAACATCAAGTTCTTTACGAAACAATCCTGTTTCTATCCCTTTAAGAATACTTGCGGTAAATAAATTTCCAAGGGCCTTAAATTCCTTGTCTTTTAGTTTGGTGTAGATATTGGGGTAGTATTTTTGAAGTTGATATTGAGGTGATTTTTTTTCATTTGATAAATGCTTCATCGCCTCTTTTTTAAGTTGATATAGCTGAATGATAGGGTCTTTTGAATATTTCGAAATATTGATTATCCTATCTATAATCAAGTCTATATGTTGCATGACACTTTCCAGGACTAGTTGTTCTTTTTTTGGAAAATGAACATAAATAGTTTTTTTAGAAACACCCATTTTTTCAGCGATATCATCCATGGTAACGCTTTTGAATCCATACTGTAAAAAAAGGGAAGTCGCTTGTGCGACAATTTCTTTTTCCATGTTATTTTTTTGCAAATATACGGATGGAAACTTTATAAACAACAAAAGTTTCTAAAGTTTTTTTCATTAAGTACTATTTATAAAACCTTATTTTTGCAAAAAAAAATAAGTGTCATTATCTAAATACCATAACCTTTTTACCAAATACCTTGAGGATTATCATCAAAAAGAGAACCCCAAAGGGCTATATGAACCCATATCTTATATTCTGAGTTTGGGAGGAAAGCGATTACGTCCGTTATTAACTTTGATGGCTACTGAAGCGTTTGGGAAAGATGCAAACGAAGCCCTAGCAGCAGCTTTATCGGTTGAGATTTTTCATAATTTCACTTTAATGCATGATGATATAATGGATGCAGCACCACTTCGAAGAGGGAAACCAACTGTCCATCATAAGTGGAATACCAACACAGGAATACTCTCTGGAGATGCAATGTTGATTCAGGGATATCAATGCCTTGAAATTTATGAAGATCCCTTGTATGGAAAGCTGAATAAACAAATGAGTAAAACTGCTTTAGAAGTCTGTGAGGGTCAGCAGTATGATGTTGATTTTGAAACAGAAAACGACGTTTCAATTGTCGCATATTTGGAAATGATTAAGCTCAAGACTGCGGTTTTAGTAGGTCATGCACTCAAGGTTGGAGCATGGATTGGAAATGCGAGTGATGAGGAAGCCCAAAAAATCTATGATTTTGGAGTATTACTAGGATTGGCATTTCAAATTCAGGACGATTATTTAGATGCTTTTGGGGATCCTGAAGATTTCGGGAAACAAGTCGGAGGAGATATTATTGAAAACAAGAAAACTATTTTATATCACAAAGTAATGGAGCTGGGTTCTGCCAATGAAAAGGAATCCTTGTTAAAATGGTTTGATTTTAAGGGAGATAATACCAAGAAAGTTTCAGCAGTTAAAATAATTTTTGACACAAGTGGGGCAACCAAAGCGAGTAAAAAATTAGTTTCAGAATACACACAGCTTGCATTTGAAAAGTTGGAAGAAATCAAAATTTCAGATGAAGGAAGAGAAAGTTTAAAAGCATTTGGAAAAAATTTGATGGAACGTAAATTTTAAAACACTCGTTTTACAAGCGCACTTAAAAACCATCGTATTTGATTAAATGAAAATGAGGAAAGAATTTTTAATTCTTCCATAAAAGAGGTCTTTTCATCTAAAAAACGGAAAATAGTTAAAGGTTTATTTTTAGCGAACATCCTATGAAACAAGTTACTTCCCTGATCATTGTACTTTAGTAATACATCTAAAAAAAGCAAATCGTAAAAACGGAATCTATTTTTTGTTTGAAATTGATTTAATGGTTTTTCGGATTTCAGGAAGGAAACCAATCGATCGACATTGCGGTGGGTGTTCATAAAGGTAAACCCAGTGCTGGCTTTGGTCCAACCGCCAGCGGTGCCAATATTCAATAAGGAAGGTGTGTTGAACTGTTCAAAAGGGAAGCAACTCATGGGAATGTTTCCTTGTTCTTTTTCTTCGATTTTAAAGTTTGTTATCCCTTTTGTTTTTAAATAATCAGTTATACCAGTTTCATATTCTTCTTTTTCAAGTAGTTCCTCAGAAAAGAGGGTGTATTCTACAAGAGCATGTTTTTCATCAAAAGGGAGGACGTATAAAAAACGCGTTTGTTGTTCTTGTGGAATATCAAAATCCATAAAAAAAACTTTTTCGGGATCAAACTGGGGGGTTTTGGTTTTTATAAACCATCCAACAAAATGTTGTTTGAGGACAGGGTACTTTTTTTGTGCGTAAAGAGCATTTGGATTGAAAATACTATTAAAAACTTTTTGTGATTCAAAGATTCCTTTACTCGTACATAGTTGAGTAAAAGCTCCATCTTCCTTGATTTCCAGAACTTCTGCTTTCAACAAAGTGAGGTGCTGTGCGGCTTCAATTTTCAGATGAATTTTAGTGTAAAAAAGTTTGGACCGGAGCATTTTGTATTGGTAAGGCTCAAGTTTAAAATCGATGTGGAGTTCCTCAGATTTAAAAGTAGCTGAGGCCCAAGTTTTTTTCAGTAAACCATCAAAATTCCCAGGGCTTTTTTCCCAAAAACACCAGGTGCGATCATTTGAATTTTTGTCCTCTTTTTCAATTAATAAGATTTTTTTGGCTTTGAAATGAGGATCTTCCAGAAGAGCATTTGCAAGCAATAAGCCGGAGGCACCACCTCCACAAATAATATAATCAAAAACTTGCTTTTCCATAGTAATTGGTAAAAGTAATTAAAAGCGTTTTATTTGAACAGAATTAGCGACAAGTGTTTATTTTTGCATAAAACCACATTATGGATAAAGTCATTGAGTTTTTCCAAAATACAGACCCGATATTGGGTGCATTTTATGCTACAGTATTTACATGGGGTTTAACAGCTTTAGGGGCTTCTTTAGTTTTTTTTGTTAAAGATTTGAGTCGTGCTGTTTTGGACGGGCTATTGGGCTTTACGGGAGGTGTCATGGTAGCTGCGAGCTTCTGGAGTTTATTGGCTCCGGGTATAGAGATGAGTCCCGGTGAGGGCTTCACTAAAGTAATGCCTGCTGCTATCGGATTTGGTTTAGGAGCACTTTTTATTTTTGGATTGGACAAGATATTACCTCATATTCATATTAATTTTAAAGAAAGTGAAGGGATCAAAACACCCTGGCATAGAACAACGTTATTAGTATTAGCAATTACCTTACATAATATCCCTGAGGGATTGGCAGTAGGTGTTTTATTTGGTGGGGTAGCTGCCGGAATTCCAGAAGCTTCAATCGCAGGCGCAGTAGCCTTGGCAATTGGTATTGGGATTCAGAATTTCCCTGAGGGAATTGCAGTTTCAATGCCAATGAGAAGGCAAGGGGTAAGTCGTTTTAAAAGCTTTTGGTATGGCCAGCTTTCTGCTGTTGTAGAACCTATAGCCGCAGTTATTGGTGCTGTAGCTGTATCTTTTTTCACTCCTTTACTTCCTTATGCTCTTTCCTTTGCAGCAGGCGCCATGATATTTGTGGTTGTCGAAGAAGTTATCCCGGAAACTCAACAGGATAAATATACGGATATTGCAACTTTAGGATTTATCTTGGGCTTTATTGTAATGATGATGTTGGATGTAGCCTTAGGCTAATTTGAATCCCCTGAAAAGGATTGCCAGCCTTGAGCAGTCAATTCAATTTGTTGCCCTAATCCATTTACTAATTGACACCCAGTTGCGAAATCACAGGCATGGCCAATAATTGAAAGCAAGGGATGGTTTTTAATTTTATCAAACTCTTTTTGAGGAACGGTGAAAAGTAATTCATAATCTTCCCCTCCATTCAAAACCGCAGTGGTTGAATTAAATTTAAACTCTTCACAAATACTTATTACTTCGTGGTCAATAGGTAATTTTTCTTCAAAAACCTTGAATCCTACTTTGGATGATTTCGAGAGATGAATGATTTCTGAAGAAAGACCATCACTTATGTCAATCATCGAAGTAGGCTTAATTTTTAATTCAGCAAGTAAATCAATGACATCCTTTCGAGCTTCTGGCTTGAGTTGTCTTTCTATGCTGTAGGCATAATTGGTAAGGTCAGGTTGGTTGTTAGGGTTTACTTTAAAAACAGCTTTTTCACGTTCTAATATTTGCAGACCTGCATAGGCTCCACCTAGGTCCCCGCTTACAACTAACAGGTCATTTTCTTGAGCTCCTGAACGTCGTGTAACTTGTTTGTCAATTGCACTACCAATGGCGGTGATGGAAATTGTCAATCCTGAAGTGCTGCTTGTAGTATCCCCCCCAATTAAGTCAACGGTATGATTTTTACATGCCAATTGAATTCCGCTATATAATTCCTCAAGCGCCTCTAACGTAAAACGATTTGAAACAGCTATGGAGACTGTAATTTGATTGGGTTTAGCATTCATAGCGTAAATGTCAGACAGGTTAACAATTACAGCTTTGTAGCCTAAATGTTTTAATGGCATATAGCTTAAGTCGAAATGAACACCTTCAATAAGAAGATCAGTAGTCACCAAGGTTTGGCCTTCAGATAAATCTAGAATTGCCGCATCATCTCCAATACCCATAACACTTGAACTTTGAGTTAATTCTACGGTATTTGTTAAATGGTCAATTAAAGCAAACTCCCCTAGAGAGGAGAGAGAGGTTTTAGAGGGATTTTTATTTTCTAACATGCCACAAAAATACATATCCTGATTAAAACCCAACTCAATAATTAGTGCTTTATGTTTTTTCGTAATTTTGAAAAAAAAATAGATGAAATATTTTGCCCTAATTTCTATGTTATTCCTTCTTGCTAGTTGTTATAATAACGAAATTATTGAAGACGATTATTTAGACGATTCAATAGTAATTGGGGTGCCAGGTAGTCCCATAACACCCGGAGATCCTTTAAATTTATCTTACCCATGCGAAAATGGAATGGCAGGGATGTATCCATGTTCTGGATATGACTTGTTAGCTAGAATTTCTCTCGAAGATTTTGATAGTACCTCAGGAAATGATAATTGGGGATGGACAGATCCAGAGACAGAAAAAGAATATGTACTTTCTGGCTTAGATGATGGGACCGCTTTTGTGGATATTAGTAATCCAAAGGCTCCAATCTTTTTAGGAAAATTACTTACTGCAACTGATCCAAGCCCATGGAGAGATGTAAAAGTATATAATAATCATGCTTTTATTGTAAGCGAGGCAGCGGGCCATGGACTTCAGGTTTTTGACTTGACACGATTGAGAGATTTGACAGAAAAACAAAATTTTACTGTAGATTCACACCTCACAGAATTTGGAAATGCTCATAACATCGCTATAAATGAAGAGAGTGGTTTTGCCTATGTAATAGGCTCTAGCCTGTATAATGGGGGGCCAGTATTTATTGACATAAACGATCCTAAAAATCCAATAATTGTGGGGGGTTATGAAGCTGATTCCTATACCCATGATGCTCAAATTGTTATTTATGATGGGCCTGATCCTAATTTTCAGGGGAAGGAATTGCTTTTTGGGAGTAATAGTGATGGTGGAAATAATAATCAGGTTGTGATTGTGGATGTTACAGATAAAGGAAGCCCTAAAAGAGTTAATTCAATAACCTATGAAAATGGAGGGTATACTCATCAGGGTTATCTTTCGGAAGACCATAAGTACTTTTTTTTAGGGGACGAATTGGATGAATTTAAATTTGGATCCCCCACATTAACCCGCATTTTTGATCTCACGAATCTAATGGATCCTGTTCTACATTATAATTATTTTGCTGGAGTCAATGCAATTGATCATAATGGATATTCTAAAGGAGATTTTTTCTTCATTGCAAGTTATACCGCTGGATTACGGGTTTTGGACATCAGTAAAATTGGGATTAAAGAAATCACTGAATTTGGTTTTTTTGACACCTATCCCCAAGACAATAATGCAAAATTTGACGGAGTTTGGAATGTTTACCCCTATTTTGAAAGTGGGGTAATTGCTATTAATGATATTAATTCCGGGTTATTTTTGGTTAAAGCGTCAGAATAAATATGCGTCATTTTTCAGTTTTTTTATTTCTTTTTTCAGTTGTGTCTTGTACACCAATTACTGAGACTAATTGGCCTGAGGTTTCTATAGCAAAGGGCGAATGGGGAGGCATTTCAATTTATGGGGGGAGTGAGGAAGATTCGGTACATAGTATTATTACTACATCAGACGGAGGATATGCTATGATAGGAAATACCCAAAGTACAGATGGTGACTTTAGCTTCAAAGAAAGGGGTGGGAGTGATTTTTTTGTAATGAAATTTAATGCAGTTTCAACTCTTCAATGGGTTAAGACCTATGGAGGTAGTAAAGACGATAGAGGATATGATATTGTTGAATTGAACACAGGAGGATATGCTCTAATTGGATATAGCCAAAGTGATGATGGGGATGCCTCTTTAAATTTGGGGCAGCATGACAATTGGTTATTAAGAATTGATGCTGAGGGTGAACTTTTATGGGAAAAAAGTTTTGGGTTTTTAGGCCATGATCATGCCTATAATATTGTCGCAACCCAAGATGGAGGACTTTTTTTTAACGGTTTTTTGGATGTTTCAGCGTCCAATGGAGCGGGTCAAGACGGTAAACAAATGCATTTCAATCAACGTCATGGTGCTGGGGAATTCTGGTGTCATAAAGTAGATAAAAATGGAGATTTGGTGTGGCGTAGTTATTTTGGAGGATCAAGCAATGATCGTTCATATGATGCTATTGAGACGTCCAATGGGGATTTTGTTTTGGTAGGAGCTTCAGAAAGTCAAGATGTTGATATCAGTGATCCTCGAGGGAGTTACGATGCTTGGATTATAAAATTAAACGCAGCAGGTGATTTACTTTGGGAACGTTCATTTGGTGGTTCAGGTTATGATAGTGCCAAAGCTATAATTGAAAATCGTAATGGAGATTATGTGATTTTGGGACAAACGTACAGTGCTGATGGTGATATTGAAAATGCCTTTGGCTCCTCCGATATTTTCATAGCTTTTTTTTCTAAAGAAGGTGTTTTAAAGTCAAATAAAAACATTGGAGGTGAAGGTTTTGAAACAGCAAATGCAATACTCGAACGATCAAACGGCACTCTTGTTTTGGTGGGACATCAGGCACCGAATAACCTGGGGTCTGAAGATTCTTTTTTGGCAAATAATATTATTTTAGTGCATACTCTTGCTAACGGAAGTGTTATAGGTTCTTATAATCTTTTGGGAAATGGGCTAGACATACCTTATGCAATTAATGAAAGTAAAGAAGGAAAAATTCAAGTAGCTGGAAGTACTGAAAGCACGTCAGGGGACTTTACTATCTCACAAGGCGGAAAAGATATTTTCCTTGCAATTTGGCATTAAAAGACTTGATTTTACAATAGTTTAATTCAATAACTTAAACATTAAAATCCATAGAAATAGGTTATATTTGTGCTTAATTTAGATTAATTCTTTATTAGGATGATTAAGGTTTCAGAAACTGCAAAACAAAAAGTAGCCAATTTGATGAAAGAAGAGGGTTTTGACCCCATTCAAGATTTTGTCAGAGTTGGTGTAAAAAGTGGAGGTTGCTCAGGTTTGTCATATGATCTAAAATTTGATGATGTGCTTAATGAGGAAGATAAATTATTTGAAGACAATCAGGTAAAAATTTTAGTTGACAAAAAAAGTCTTTTATACCTAGTTGGAACTGTTTTAGAATATTCTGGCGGTCTTAACGGAAAAGGTTTTGTGTTTAATAATCCCAACGCTCAGCGAACTTGCGGTTGTGGGGAAAGTTTTTCACTTTAAAAAAAAAGAATGGCATATACAGAAGAAGAATTAAAGAAAGAATTAGAGACCAAGGAGTATGAGTATGGTTTCTATACGGACATTGAATCAGACACCTTTCCAATTGGTTTGAGTGAAGAGGTTGTTCGTAAGATTTCTGAAAAAAAGGGGGAGCCTGAATGGATGACCCAGTGGCGTCTGGATGCTTATGCATCATGGCTAGAAATGACAGAGCCTGATTGGGCAAATGTTACTTACAAAAAACCAGACTTACAATCCATATCATTCTATTCTGCCCCTAAAAAGCAAGCTAAATATGAGAGTTTAGACGAGGTAGATCCTGAATTATTAGAAACTTTTAATAAATTGGGTATCTCTATTGATGAACAAAAGAAACTATCCGGTGTTGCAGTAGATATCGTGATGGATTCTGTCTCTGTGGCGACTACTTTCAAAAAGACATTAGCAGAAAAAGGAATTATTTTCTGTTCCATATCGGAGGCGATTAAAGAGCATCCAGAATTGGTCAAAAAATACATAGGAAGTGTTATTCCTCCTAAAGACAATTACTACGCTGGATTAAACTCTGCTGTATTTACTGATGGATCTTTTTGTTATATCCCAAAGGGAGTTCGTTGCCCAATGGAACTATCAACTTATTTTAGAATCAATCAAGCGGGGACTGGACAATTTGAACGGACTTTAGTTATCGCAGATCAAGGAAGTTATGTTAGTTACCTTGAAGGATGTACCGCTCCTTCCAGAGATGAAAATCAACTTCATGCTGCTGTTGTTGAATTGATAGCTCTTGATGATGCTGAAATCAAATATTCAACAGTTCAAAATTGGTACCCTGGAGATAAAGAAGGTAAAGGGGGTGTTTTTAATTTTGTGACAAAACGTGGAATTTGCCACAATCGCTCTAAAATATCTTGGACACAAGTAGAAACTGGATCAGCAGTGACGTGGAAATATCCTTCTTGTATTTTGAAAGGAGACCATTCCATTGGAGAATTTTATTCCATTGCAGTTACAAACAACTATCAACAAGCCGATACGGGAACCAAAATGATTCATCTAGGAAATAATACCCGTAGTACGATCATTTCAAAAGGAATATCTGCTGGAAAATCCCAGAATAGCTACCGTGGATTAGTTCAAGTAGGAGCGCGTGCTAAGAATGCCAGAAACTTCTCACAATGTGATTCTCTTCTAATGGGTAACGATTGTGGAGCACACACGTTTCCGTATATCGAAGCAAAAAGTAATTCTGCACAAATTGAACATGAAGCAACAACCAGTAAAATTGGTGAAGATCAAATATTTTACTGCAACCAAAGAGGAATCGATACAGAAAAAGCCATTGCATTAATTGTGAATGGATTTAGCAAGGAAGTATTAAATAAGCTTCCTATGGAGTTTGCAGTAGAAGCACAAAAATTGTTAGAAATTTCCCTTGAAGGATCAGTGGGATAAAAAAACCAACTATGTTAACGATTGAAAATTTACACGCCCAAATTGAGGGTAAAGATATTTTAAAGGGGATAGACCTTGATGTAAAAGCAGGAGAAGTCCATGCGATTATGGGACCTAATGGCTCAGGAAAGAGTACGCTTTCTTCTGTAATTGCTGGAAATGAGGACTATGAAATGACCGCTGGAAAAATATTATTAAGAGGGAAAGATCTCTCAGAATTGGACGCTGAGGAAAGAGCGCATGAGGGGATTTTTCTTTCCTTCCAATATCCTGTTGAAATTCCCGGAGTATCGGTAACTAACTTTATTAAAACTGCAATAAATGCCAACCGAAAAGCAAAAGGCTTGGAGGATATGCCTGCAAGTGAATTATTAAAAAAGATTAGAGAGAAAGCCCAACTTTTAGAAATCGATTCTAAGTTTTTATCGCGTTCATTAAACGAAGGTTTTTCTGGGGGAGAAAAAAAGAGAAATGAAATCTTTCAAATGGCAATGTTAGAGCCCGCTCTTGCAATCCTCGATGAAACCGATTCTGGCTTGGACATTGATGCATTGAAAATTGTAGCCAATGGGGTCAATAAACTTAGAAGCAAAGACAACGCTGTTATAGTAATTACACATTACCAACGTCTTTTAGATCATATAGTACCTGATTTTGTACATGTCCTTTTTGATGGTAAAATCGTAAAATCTGGAACAAAAGAATTAGCTCACGAATTGGAAGCAAAAGGCTACGATTGGATTAAAGAATTAGCATAATATGGAATTTAAAGAAAAATTAGTTTCTTCTCATTTGGCTTTTGATGACGGGATGGATCTTTCAGATTTAGTTCATCAAACGCGTGTTGCTGCTTTAAAAGTATTTGAAGAAAAAGGCTTTCCTACTAAAAAAGATGAAGCTTGGAAATATACCTCCTTGGCAAATTTGATTAATCAAGATTATGCTATTTTTCCAAAGGATGAAACAAACGTAGATCTTAAAGAAGTCAAAAAATATTTTTTATTCGATACGGATACTTACAAAGTTATTTTTATTGATGGGGTCTACAGCCCTTTTTTATCAAACACCACCCATGATGGGATTGATGTCTGTTTACTTTCAGCGGCATTAAGCAAACCTAAATACAAGAAATTAATTGACACCTATTTTAATAAAATAGCGAATCAGGAAGACAGTATGACGGCATTAAACACTTCTTACGCTAAAGAAGGGGCTTTTATCTATATTCCTAAAAATGTTGTTGCAGAAAAGCCAATAGAAATTATACACTTTTCAACTGGAAAAGAAAAAGCGGTTTGGTTACAACCTCGTAACTTAATAGTTGTGGATCAAAACGCACAAGTTCAAATTATAGAGCGACACCAGAGCCTTAAAGAGCATCCAGTAGTAACGAACTGTGTTACGGAAATCTATGTACACCAAGATGCCTTTATGGATTATTATAAGCTTCAAAATGATCTAGAATCCGCTTCTTTAATTGACAACACCTACATTATTCAAGAAAAGAATAGTCATGCCAGTGTTCATACTTTTTCTTTAGGGGGTAAATTGACACGGAATAATTTAAATTATTTTCATAAAGGAGAACACATTCTTTCTACGCTCAAAGGAGTAACTATTTTGAAAGGAAAACAACATGTAGATCACGCTACTTTGGTGCACCATGCTCAACCCAACTGTGAAAGTCATCAAGATTATAAAGGAATTTTTTCTGAACGTTCAGAAGGAGTTTTTAACGGACAGATATTGGTAGATAAAATTGCTCAAAAGACAAATGCATTTCAACAGAACAACAATATTCTTTTGGATGATAAAGCAACCGTCAATACCAAACCTCAATTGGAAATTTATGCAGATGATGTAAAATGTTCTCATGGTTGTACAATTGGACAGTTGGACGAAGAAGCCCTATTTTATTTACGTTCTAGAGGAATTCCAAAGAAAGAGGCAAAAGCGCTCTTGACTTATGCATTCGCAAATAACGTTTTAGAAAGCGTACAATTACCTTCGTTGAAAAAGCGAATTAATAATCAAATTGCCAAGAAACTTGGCGTCAGTTTAGGATTTGAATTATAGATGTTTGATGTAAACCAACTTCGCAAAGACTTTCCTATTTTATCTCGAGAGGTAAATGGGCAACCTCTTGTTTATTTGGATAATGCAGCAACCTCACAAACACCCAAACAGGTTGTTGAGGTTATTTCTGATTATTATTATCGTTATAATGCAAACATTCATAGGGGAGTTCACAAATTGAGTCAAGAGGCAACGGATGCATACGAAAATGCTAGGGCTACAATTCAAAAACATTTTAATGCAGCTTATCCCCATGAGATTATTTTTACAGCAGGAACTACTGAAAGTATCAATTGTATTGCTTCAGGCTATGCTTCAATTCTTAAAAAAGGAGACGAACTTTTAATTTCTGCTTTAGAACATCATTCTAATATTGTGCCTTGGCAAATGTTGTGTGAAAAAACAGAGGCACTTTTAAGAGTAATCCCGATGACGCATGAAGGAACTTTGGACATGGAAGCTTTTGACGGTCTTCTGAATTCAAATACTAAATTGGTATTTGTAAATCATGTTTCCAATGCGTTAGGAACGATCAATCCGATTCAAGAAATTATTGAAAAAGCCCATACTAAAGGGGCTAAAGTCTTAATTGATGGTGCTCAGGCATCACCCCATATCAAAGCAGATGTTCAAGCTTTGAATGTGGATTATTACGTAACCTCTGCACATAAATTGTGTGGACCTACAGGCGTTGGAATGTTATATGGCAAAACAGAACTACTCCAAACCCTTCCCCCTTATCAAGGAGGAGGAGAAATGATTGCTACGGTTACTTTTGAAAAAACAATCTATGCTGATTTACCCCATAAGTTTGAAGCGGGAACACCCAATATTTCTGGTGGTATTGCTTTTGGAGCTGCATTGGATTATATGAATGGTATAGGGTTTGATACAATAGCGGGTTATGAGGCAGAATTATTAACGTATGCCACGTCTGCTTTGGAAAAGATTGAAGGATTAAAAATTTATGGGGAAGCCACAGAAAAAACAGCAGTTATTTCCTTTAACGTAGGATCCATTCATCCTTATGATATTGGAAGTATATTAGATCAAATGGGAATTGCTGTTCGAACGGGTCACCACTGTGCGCAACCTATTATGGACTTTTATAAAATCCCAGGGACGGTTCGCGCTTCTTTTTCTTTTTATAATACATTTGAAGAAATAGATCGCTTGGAAGCAGGAATAAGAAAGGCAGTAGCCATGTTGCAATAATTTTATATTTTTAAATATGAAAACGATAGAAGCCATTCAAGAAGAGATTGTAGAAGAATTTTCATTATTTGATGATTGGATGCAACGCTATGAATATATGATTGATTTAGGAAAATCACTTCCTTTAATCGCTGAAGAATACAAAACAGACAATCACATTATAAAAGGATGTCAAAGCAAAGTATGGGTTCATGCACAATTAGAGCAAGACAAGTTAAACTTCACTGCAGATAGTGATGCCATTATTACAAAAGGAATCATCGCTATATTAATACGAGCGTTTTCAAACCAGCATCCAAAAGATATTTTAGCTGCCAATACTACCTTTATTGATGAAATTGGACTAAAAGAACATTTATCACCCACACGTGCTAATGGTTTGGTCTCTATGATCAAACAAATAAAAATGTATGCTGTGGCTTTTCAAACACAATTGAACTAAATTCTTATGTCAGAAGCAATCGATACCAATGTCCTTGGAGAAAAAATAGTGAATGTTTTAAAAACCATTTATGATCCTGAAATTCCAGTTGATATTTATGAATTAGGATTGATCTACGACGTATTTGTAAATGAAGATTTGGATGTCAAAATACTAATGACACTAACAACACCCAATTGTCCTGTGGCTGAATCCCTTCCTATGGAAGTAGAAGAAAAAGTAAAGTCTCTTGATGAAGTAAAAACTGCAGCGGTGGAGATTACTTTTGATCCGCCTTGGACGCAGGACTTGATGAGTGAAGAGGCTAAACTTGAATTAGGAATGTTGTAAACATGGCAGAAGCAATTGTCAATAAGGTAGCTAATAGTGTTCTTGTAAATTTTGACTTAGAGGAATATATTCCCATGGGGACACGTACATTTATTGATTTGTCACAATGGTTAGAACAAGGGTTTCTACTGCGTGAAAAACCGTTTAGAGAAGCTTTAAAAAAACATGATTGGAATACATACTCAGAACATTTTGTAGCTCTTGGCTGTAGCGCAGATGCCATACTTCCTGCTTGGGCTACACTATTGGTGACATCCTATTTAAATTCTGCCAAGATGGTAGTTTTGGGTTCCTTACAAGATTTAGAGCAACAGTTGTACCGCCAAATGCTTTCTAACATAGATCTAACCCCTTTTGTAGACAAACCCATAATGATTAAAGGGTGTTCGGATAAAACAATTCCTCAAGATGCCTACATTCTTTTAGTACAGCGATTACAGTCGGTTGCTAAAAGTTTATTTTATGGGGAAGCTTGTTCTTCCGTACCTTTATGGAAGGCAAAAAAATAAGGTGAAAATACCCACACAAAAAATCTTGATTATTTCTTACTATTGGCCTCCCGCTGGAGGTTCTGGAGTTCAGCGTTGGATGTATTTTGCCAAATACCTAAAACAGTTGGGATGGGATCCCATTGTAATAACAGTTGACGAAGGAAAAGCTTCCTATGCAGTTTGGGATAAAAGTTTGTTGGAAGAAGTTGAAGATATTCATATAATTAAAACAACCACAAGGGAGCCATTACGCTGGTATTCCCTTTTGACTACCGGCAGTTCCCAAAAAGGAATTCCTCAAGGTGAAGTCAAACGAAAAAGTGCTTTAGGGAAATTTGCGGCCTTTGTTCGAGGAAACTTTTTTATTCCCGATGCACGAAAAGGTTGGATTCCGTTTGCTATAAAAGCAGCTCAAAAGGTCTTAAAAGAGGAAACAATATCGTATTTAGTTACCACAGGACCTCCACACTCTACTCATTTGGCGGGACTTCAACTCAAAGAACAATTTGATGTAAAATGGTGGGTAGACTTTAGAGATCCTTGGACGGATATTTTTTATAATAGTGAGATGTATCGTTCTAAAAATGCAATTCAAAAAGATTTGGCTTTAGAAAAAAAAGTACTTCAAGCTGCCGATGGTGTTTTGACTACCGTGGGTGGTGCACTCCACGATAAACTTAGAGTCAGAGCTCCAAGGCAAAAATTTATTTCAATTCCTAATGGCTATGATACAAAGTTATTTCAGGAAATTAAAAGGATAATAACCAAAAAAGTATTTCACGTGGTATACACGGGCTTATTGACACAAAATCAAGATTATGAATCTGTACTTCGGATTTTAAGTAACCTAAAGGCTCCTGTACGATTATCTCTTGCAGGTAATATTAATCAAGAGATTGTTGAAGGAATACGTTTAAAATATCCTAAAATTGAACTTATTTTTCATGGATACATCCCCCATCGAGAGGCCATACAACTTATGAAAAGCGCCCACCTTCTCCTCAATTTTATTTTTGAAGGCGCACATACACAAATGATATCAGGAAAAATTCTAGAATATATAGCGACTGAAGTCCCGGTACTCTCAATAGGTGATCCAAATTCTGAAGCTGGAAAATTTATAGCCCAAGGGTCAGCAGCCAAGATGTTGGAAGCCCAAGATAATCAAGGTATTTTAGAATTTATTGAACAGGTAGCCTCTCAAAAAGATCATCTTCAAAATAGTTTTCCCAACATAGAGCGTTGGAGTCGAGAGGGTTTAACAAAACGTTTGGTGGAAGAAATCATGAACGGGTGAACATTCATTCTTTTTTTGTAGGAGATTTTAGCAGCTCATTTTGATTAGAATTGAGTTTTAAGCTCTAAAACTATTATTTATGTCCTAAAAAGATCAAATAAATAATCTTACACGACAACTTTTAGGTTACATGTTTTATTTATAAAACCCCTTTTTCTCCATATAAACCCAACTGGCATTGGGGATAAAGGCTTCAACACTTCCCCCTTTTTTTAAGATTTCCCTTACTGCAGTAGAGGTATACTCAAGCTTGGGAGCATCTATTAATTTCACTTTTTCATGATTTAATAAAGCTGTAGGAGGAAAACTCTCATGTTGTCTAGGGTATACATAAACCTCAACGCGTTCTAAAATACGTTCATGATGTTTCCACCGATCAAAATGAACAAGATTATCCTCTCCCATCAATAGCACAAATTGTTGTTCGGGATGGATTTGAACTAAATGTTCCAGAGTATGGATGGTATAATTGGGTTTGGGAAGAGAGAATTCAATATCGCTAGCGGTCAGCTTAGGCTCATCTTCTAATGCAAGGCGCACCATTTTTAAACGGTGTTGGTCGTCTAATAACAAATCATCAACTTTAAAAGGATTTTGAGGACTCACTACATACCAAACTTGGTCGAGGTCTGTTTGCTCAGCAAAGTATATACCTAAAGCCAGATGTCCTTTATGAATCGGATTAAAGGTTCCAAAATACAAACCAATTTTTTTCACAGGGTAAAGGTAGGTATCCCTCAGGGATTTATGAAGTCAGAAACCAATTGAACAACTTCCTTCTTGGCAGTTTCCAAGTCTTCATTGATTAAACAATAATCGAATTGCGTGGCATATTCAATTTCTATTTTTGCTTTTTCCAAGCGCTCTTTAATTTTTTCTTCGCTATCAGTTCCGCGTTTTCTGAGGCGATCTTCAAGTTCATTTAAAGAAGGAGGTTTTACAAAAATTGCAAGGGTTTGATCTGGATACTGCTTTTTAATGTTTATTCCCCCCACTACATCAATGTCAAACAGAACTTGTTTTCCCTCTGCCCATAGTCGTTCCAGCTCTGATGTATACGTCCCATAAAAAGTGTTTTGGTATACTTCTTCGTATTCCAAAAATGCTTTTTCTTCGATTTTCATCTGAAATTCAGAAGCGCTCAGAAAATAATAATCGATCCCGTCTTCTTCTTGTCCGCGTGGTTTTCTTGAAGTTGCAGAAATTGAAAATCCTAGAGGAAGGGTTTGGGATAGTAAATGGTGAACCAAAGTGGTTTTACCACTTCCTGAAGGGGCAGAAAAGACGATGAGTTTCCCTGAATTCAATTTAGAGTACGTTTAATAGTTGTTCTTTTATTTTCTCCAATTCATCTTTCATTTGAACAACAACTTTTTGCAGTTCAGCATGATTCGCTTTTGATCCAATGGTATTGATTTCGCGACCCATTTCTTGAGCAATAAAGCCTAATTTTTTACCATTAGGGAAATCATTCTTCATAACTTCTTTAAAATAGTCTAAATGATTTTTAAGGCGAACCTTTTCTTCGGTAATGTCAAACTTTTCAAGATAAAAAATCAATTCTTGTTCAAAACGATTGGTATCCACTTCAATTTTTAAATCGTCTAGTGCAGAACGAAGTTTTTGTTCTATTTTATCACTTCTCTCTGGATCAATTTTAATAACAGATGTGAGATGTCCCTCAATGAGATCAATCCGTTTCAAAAAATCCTTTTCAAGCGCCTTACCTTCATCTCTTCTATAGCTTTCAATGTCTTTTATGACTTGGTTTAATAGATTAAAAATCGCTTCTTTTTCAACTTCTTGTAACGTTTCTCGTTCTGAGGACAAGGTATCAGGTAAACGCATGGCGATAGCCATCATTTCATTTTCAGAAACGTCTCCAATTTCTTTAAGCTGACCGATATAAGATTTTACAACAGAGGTATTAATTGTTGAGGGTGCATTTTGACCATTAAATTCAATGAATATATTTAAGTCTATTTTTCCTCGATGCAATTGTTGAGCGATACGCTTTCGGATTTCCGTATCCATTTCTCTTAAATACGAGGGAGTTCTTAGATTTATATCAGCATTTTTACTATTTAAGGAACGAATCTCAACACTGAGGTTTTTATCTTCCCATTGGGTTTCGGTTTTACCAAAACCCGTCATGGATAGGATCATATTTTATAACTTAAAGTTTACGAATTTTGATGTTTCTAAAAGACACTTTGTTGCCATGATCTTGTAAACCAATTTTACCAGATTTCATTTTTCCAAAACGCTTGAAGTCACACTTATCATTGAATTTTGAGTTGGCAACCATAGTGTCCCATTCTTCTCCACTTAATGGAAATTCAACAATTTTAGTACCATTTAACTCAACACTTCCTTCATTTTTATTATGGTCTATTGTAAGGAGCACATGATTCCATTCACCCGCGGGCTTACAGACATCTTTAGAAGGCTGAACCATGTCATATAGTGCACCTGCTTGGTGAAATTTTGGATTTGCTTTAGCATCAGGATGTCTTTCGTTATCTAATACTTGGATTTCTGGACCTGTTGAATAGGGTTTGTTATGATTTTCTCCCTCTTGAACTCCCCAAAAAATTCCACTGTTACCTCCTTCAGAGATATTCCATTCTATTGACAATTGAAAACTTTTATAGGTGTTGTCGGTTACAATATCATGAATATAATCTCCTTTGGGAAGCAGTTCAGGATCAAAGGTAAGTACTCCATCTTTGGCTGTCCATATAGGGGTAACTCCCATACGATTGAAACGATGCCAACCATTAAGAGTTTCACCATCGAATAGTGATTCCCATTTTGCATCAACTGTGGGTACAGTTTTTTCTTTTAGTGGTGCACTACCGGTCATTAATCCAAGTGTCAATAGAGCTAAAAATATTTTTTTCATAAAGTTTTGTTTAAAGTGTTAAAGGTTTAATATGTTACGCAAGTGTTGTTCGTCGATAGTACCTCCGGCAAAATCATCAAAGGTTTTTTCTGTAGCTTCTATAATGTGATTTTGGATAAATGAAGCTCCTTCTCTAGCGCCTTGCTCGGGACTTTTGATGCAGCACTCCCATTCCATTACTGCCCATACATCACACCCATATTCTGTTAGTTTTGTAAAGATAGTTTTGAAATCAATCTGTCCATCACCTGGAGAGCGATAGCGACCTGCGCGGTCAATCCAATCTCCATATCCTCCAAAGGCTCCTTTTTTGCCATTAGGTTTAAATTCTGAATCTTTCACGTGGAATGATTTAATGAATTGATGGTAATGATCTATATATTCAATATAGTCCAATTGTTGTAAAACAAAATGGCTAGGATCATACAAAATATTGACTCGTTTATGATTTCCTGTAGCTTCTAAAAATCGCTCAAAAGTGACCCCATCATGTAAGTCTTCTCCAGGATGTATTTCATAACATACATCTACACCATTGTCATCAAAGACATCTAGAATAGGTTTCCATCGTTTTGCTAATTCAGCGAAGCCAAGCTCAACAAGTCCTTGGGGTCTCTGAGGCCAAGGATGCCAAGTATGCCACAGTAAGGCACCTGAAAAGGTGGCGTGGGTTTTTAGTCCTAGGCGTTTACTTGCAATAGCTGCTTTTTTCATCGTTTCTATTGCCCATTCCGTTCTTGCCTTAGGGTTTTTTCTTAAGGGTTCAGGGGCGAAGTTGTCAAACATTAAATCATAGGCTGAATGAACTGCCACGAGCTGACCCTGAAGATGTGTAGAAAGTTCTGTAATCTCTAAACCATAAGAATTAATCTTTCCTTTTAATTCATCACAGTAGGTTTGACTTTCTGCGGCTTTATCTAGGTCAATTAGAAATGTTTCCCAAGTTGGTATTTGGATACCTTTGTATCCTAAATCCGCTGCCCACTTACACATACCATCAAGACTGTTAAAGGGTGCTTGGCTATCTACGAATTGTGCTAGAAAAATACCAGGACCTTTTATAGTTTTCATTCGTTCTCCATGCTTTGCCATATATTTCCGTTTTTATGTGATTCAACAACTTTTTCAATAAATAGCATCCCTCTTACTCCCTCGTGCATTGTAGGAAATTCACCCTTAAAGGCGGTTTCTCCTCGTAAGGCTTTTGCTACCCCTTTGTATATATTTCCCATAGCGTCAAAAATTCCTTCGGGATGACCTCCAGGTAATTTTGTTCCATCAGCAGCTACATCAGAGACATAGGCATTTCCTGGTTTTATAACGCGTCGAGGTTCATCGTCTTTTAAATGATATAAAAAATTAGGATTTTCTTGTTCCCATTTATAAGCTCCTTTTGTTCCATAAATAGCGACTGTTAGATTATTTTCTTCACCTGTAGCAATCTGACTCGCTCTTAATACTCCTTTAAAGGTGTCAGAAAAACGGACTAAAATAGTTCCGTCAATGTCCAGGGTATTATCTTCATACAAGTTGTTTAAATCGGCAAGAACAGATTTGACTTCTTGTCCGGTTAGATATTCAACCATCTGAAAAGCATGGGTTCCAATATCACCAATACATGAGCTGATCCCCGCTTTTTTAGGATCTAATCTCCATACTGTTTTACGTACTTCTGGGTCATGGATTACCGGATTGATCCATCCTTGATAATATTGTATGTCTACTTTTTGGACGGCTCCTATTTCACCCTCAGCAATCATATGTTTCATATGACGAACCATAGGATAGCCTGTATAAGTGTATGTGACAGCAAAAATTGCATTATGCTTTTTTTGTAATGTCTCTAATTCTTTTGCCTCTGCATAAGATGTTGTCATAGGTTTTTCACAAATGACATTAAAGCCATTTTCCAAAAGTTTTTTGGCCATAGGAAAATGAAGGAAATTGGGAGTTAAAATGGATACCACTTCGATACGCTCACCTTCGGGTTTTTTAATTTCTTCTTCGATAAAAGTATCAAAATCAACATAGACTCTATCTGTATTTACCCCAATGTGTTTGGCGAATTTTATATTTTCCTCATAATTGGGATTAAAGACCCCCCCGGTAATTTCATAACGGTCATACATATTTGAAGCTACCCGATGAAGAACTCCAATAAGAGAGTCTCCGCCACCGCCTAGAACGCCTAGTCTTATTTTACTCATAGTGTTTTAATTTTAATGGTTTCATTTTTAAAAAATAGTAGAAAAAGAATAAGTACAATAAAAGAAAAAATTGCGGGTTGAACCCATATTTCTCTCCATAAATGTCCACCCTCTATGGCATATTGATCCGTTAGCCATCCAGCAAATCTGAATCCAATGAGCATTCCAACGCCATAGGTGGCTAAAGTGATTAGTCCTTGCGCAGCACTCTTGAATTTTTCTCCGGCTTTAAAATCAGTATATATTTGTCCAGAAACAAAAAAGAAATCGTAACAAACACCATGCAGAATTATACCAAAAAGGAGCATCCAGGTTTGTTCTCCAACATTACCAAAAGCAAATAACAAATAGCGTAAGCCCCAAGCTAAAATACCTACTATCAGTGCGTTTTTGACGCCATATCTTTTTAGGAAAATAGGGAGGAGTAATAGAAATAGGACTTCAGAAATTTGCCCCATAATCATTTTAGAAGCAGCAGCTTTCATTCCTAACTCATTCAAAAATTGATTTGCATGCTGGTAGTAAAACGCCAGTGGAATACAAACTAAAATAGAGGCAATAAAGAAAAATAGAAAACCGCGATCTTTTAGCATCGCCAGAGCATCTAGACCAAGAATTTCTCGCAATGTAATTTTCTTTTGGCGATCTGCTTTAGGTGGAGTTTTTGGTAAAGTAAAACTAAAAATACCCATCAAAAGTGATGCGGTAGCAGCCATATAAAAAGTGTATTGTAAAACTGCTTTCCCCTCCCAAGCGAAATAACCTATTGTAAGTCCTGCGATAATCCAGCCTAAACTTCCCAAAACCCGAATTGGTGCAAACTCTTTTGAGGGGTTTTTCATTTGATGGAAAGCTACAGAATTTGCAAGAGCTAAAGTCGGCATGTATAAAAGCATATATATAAATATGTAGGGATAAAACAAGGTGAAACTTTCAGCACTTGCAGCGACATATAACAGACCACTCCCCATAAGATGTAAAACGCCTAAAATTTTTTGTGCTTCAAAATACCGGTCTGCAATTAGCCCAATAATGAAGGGGGCAATAATAGCACCTATAGATTGGGTTTCATATGCCATCGCAAGTTGTCCTCCGCTGGCACTAAATTCTTGTGAAAGAAAAGTACCCATTGTAACAAACCAAGCACCCCAAATAAAAAATTCTAGAAAGAATAAAAAAGAGAGCTGAATCCTAGTTTTTAAAACCATTACTAAAGTTTAGCACCGATCGTTTCCAATA
>Ga0209307_1000071_pt1 | contig 78081 bp, 77 predicted proteins | sample COGITO_mtgs_1105_FD_185519 | JGI IMG/M metagenome (GOLD analysis project Ga0209307, IMG submission 185519) | Pelagic marine microbial communities from North Sea - COGITO_mtgs_110530 (SPAdes) (version 2) | ecosystem: Environmental > Aquatic > Marine > Epipelagic ... | reverse complement strand
ACTCTGACTCTAACCATTCGCCTGACGAGTGCATCAGTACAGTCACAACACCTACTCCACCGCCACCTTCAGATGTAACAGGGAACTGCGAGTAAGATAGACCATTATTAGCAAACGGTTCTTTGATTGCTTTTATGACCGCTGTAAGATCAGCGTAGTTAGATTTAAAGAACGGGTTCTTTGCATCCTTAACTGCACCGCCCATTTCATTCTGAGCTTTACATAACGCTTTTGCTAAATTACTTATACTTTCTGACTTATTCATTTTCCTCTCCTATTTTAAAAATAATCTTTGCGTGTGCAAACTAAGAACTTTGCGCCTATCCGATCTTTTATTGTGTAAAACCACAGCATCGTCTATACCGCTATAAACTATGCCATCGTCTATCTGGATAATAGTATCGTCATCAAGGTCTTGAATTAACTTCCTTAAATCAGCGACATTAAATACCATCATTTTCTTCCTCTAAATGTTACGGCTTTAAAGCACTGAGAATAATAATCTTTAATGTCATCTCTTTCTTCCCACAGTATCATCGCAGGTATGTATACTGGTGAGATAACAAGATGGAATACCCCTATAAAAAACAGTTTAATCTTTGACTTATTCATTACATTCTTTCCCCTTTTCTTTTGCCATATAATCATAATGACGTTGAGTAAATACTTCACCACAAACACATAGCTTCTTAATTTCACAGTGTCGTGAGCAGTTTGGTGAGAGTGTGTTCTCACACTGTGCAAGTGTGCGAGCTTCTTCTTTTTGAACCAGCAATCTCAAGTCTCCTAACTCACGCAGTGCCTTAGCATTCAAATCTAAATTCCAATACAGAATATATAGTGCTGACGAAAGGCTAGGTGTTGCGACTAACGCTTCTACAAGATTTATCTGCTTACTCTTAACCATCTTCTCCTCCCTCCTCATGACAGGCTCCTTCGAGCTTATAAGCTGCTGTGAGCTGCTGTTCTAGTTTTTCTAGGCATTCTGCGGAATATTTAATCTTGCCTTTGTGATATTGAATCTCTTTCTCTACTTCACTTACTACAAACGCATCGAAGCACCTTTCTATGTGATTAATTTCATGATCAATCCCGTATTCATTTGCCATATCTATTGGCCTCTTTTATATTGTGATACATGGGCGTGCTTGCAATTCATACAAAAAGTCAAGTTACTGTTGCCGCAATTCCACGCCAAATAATCCTTGTGCCTTTCGCACTCAGTCTTTTTACAGTCCCTACCTGTTCTAGGCTTTGGGTGGCTCTTTCCGTAATAGAGTTTCATTTTCCTCATCCCTCCTCAGAGACAGTTATAGTGTTCGTTTGCTCTTTCCTGGTGGGCTTCTATAGCTCTGCGCTTCTCAATGTCTACAGCTATATAGCCCGCTTTCTTTTCCTTTTTTGCAATAATCTTTCTTTGCGCTTCTTGCTTACATGCTACACATTTAGATGTGCTGCCTTTGCTTACCCAGACTCTAGTGTAAGATCCACACTTGAGGCAACTTGCATCAGATATAAAGCGACTGGTTCCAGATCTTAACTTCCTAGAATGCTTCTCGTATCTAACACCTCGGTGCTCATGGTTTACAGCTTTAAAATGCTCATGGCTTACCGGATTGAAATCTGCTTCGATAGGAGTCATTAGAATGGTAACTCCTTATCAGCGTTGCGCTCTGCTATAGCTTTTTGCTCGGTTCGCCATAACTCTAAAGCTAAACCCTCTACATGTTTTGCAAACGCATAACCATTAACAAATTCGTTAGACTTCATGTAGTTATTCATAGTCGCCATTAGATCATACTCAAGCCATCCCTCTTGCGCTAGGGCAGACATAGCGTCACCAATGTCAGAGCCAGTAAGACCATTTTCTGCTAAGTTTTTAACTTTCACAAGTTCTCCTCAACGTAGTCAGACACAACATCTTTTAAAAGATCTCTCATATCCAGCTCTACTTCATCACGTTTTACTGTATAAAGCTTACGAAGCCAAGCATGAAGAAAACCGTTTCCAAAAACGACATCTTCTAAAGCGGCATGAAACGGAGTGGATATATCATCTGAGTCTAAGTAGCTGTCTAAGAAATCAAACTTAGCTTCATCAATGGAAAAACCTTTAGGTGATTCTGGTGGTGCTACTCTTGCGGGATTATCTGGAATGTTATTCATGTAATTGTCCTCCTCAGAACTGAGTACGAACTATAGTTTAATTTATTTAAAAAAACAATTAACGATTTGTAATAAAAAAAACGCTTGCTATTTTATGTAAGCTACATTACATTTACTGCTCACATCAATTGGAGGTATATATGAAAGTAAGTTACGAAGAGTTAGTAGAGTTCTTTGGTTCACCTATGGAAGTGGCTGAGTACTTTAACTGCAAAGTCCAGGCTGTCTATCAGTGGAAAGAAGATGTTCCCGACACTAGAGCTAGAGAATTCAAATTAGTCAAGGAGCTAAGGAGTGCGGTATGTCAGCAGACAAGCTAGTGTCAAAACTTAATCACGCCAAGGAAGTAAAGGCTAGAAAAGGTCACACTAGAAGTTGGGTGGCATTATGCCCCTCACACGATGATAAAAGCCCCTCACTTTGTATCGATGAAGCAGAAAATGGCAAAATCTTAATCAAGTGCTGGTCTGGCTGTGGTGCTAATGAAGTTATTGATAGCGTTGGAATGAAGTATCACGAGTTATTTCCTGACGATGGATACGAATGTCACATAAAACGCAGGATAAAACCTATTGGTTATCACGAATTGCATTTAGATATAGTACAGAGCAGGAGAGAAAAAGGATTGAAGCAGACAAAAGAAGATAAGAACGATGAACTAGCATCGTTTATGGCGCTGAGAGGCTCTGTATGAGCGCACAGGCGACATTCTGGGCTTGGGGTATACAAGTGCCTTCCTCTGAGAAGTTAGTGCTTTTATGCCTATCAGATTGTCATAATGGTGATACAGGCCAGTGTAATCCTAGTGTGAATTACATCTCAAGAAAGACATCGCTAGATAGAAAAACTGTACTGAAGGCTTTGCGAGTTTTAAGTGATCAAGAGGTGCTTAGCAGAATTAAGGTTGAGGGTTCCAGTAATCAGTATTTCCTTGCGGTAGAGGCAGTACCAAATATGGGACAGGGGGTGGCCCAAATTTTCCCAAAAGCAGTACCAAATATGGGACACAAACCTATAAGTAAACCTAAAAAGAACCTACACTACGAAAATGGTGATCTTGAAACAGCAGAAACGATCTACAATTTGATCTTAACCTTGAATCCAAAGCATCGAAAACCAGCTATGGAATCTTGGGCTAATGAGATCAGGTTGATGAGAGAAAAAGATAACTATTCTCATAGCGAGATACTAAGTTTATTCAGGTTTGCCAATAGCGATGATTTTTGGAAGTCAAATATCCTGAGTCCAAAGAAATTAAGGGATAAGTGGGATGTATTAACGATTAAGAAAGGCGATAGCAGACAGCAAGAACCATCAATATGGGTTTAAGGAGAGAGAAATGCAAAAGATTGATATTACAGATAAAGAGTTACTAGGTTTTATTGGAAAGCAAGAGAGTCAAGAAATTGGCGCATTTAATTCCTATGGCGATAGGTTGCTGAAGCAGTTGGAGGGTGGCAGTGGTTTGGTTGGCGATAAACTGCCTTGGTCAAAGACTCATAGCGCTGTGAGACTAGGGCAGGGCCAGCTATCAATATGGTCAGGAATCAATGGTCACGGCAAGACACTTTTGCTGAGTAATGTTTTTACTTACTTAATGGCCAGAGGTCGCAGGTGTTTGGTAGCGTCAATGGAGATGAAGCCAGAAGAAACATTACAATGGATGTGCTCACAAGCAGCAGGCTGCTCACCATCAAGAGATTTTGCGCTAGGTTGGTTGGAGAGAATGAAAGAGGTGGGACACATTTATGATTGTTTGGATAAAGTTCCACAGGAGCGTGTGCTGGGCCTTGTACACTATGCTGGGCAAGAGCTTGACATCAATCACTTAGCGATAGATAGTCTAACAATGTGCGGCGTTGGTCGTGAAGACTACACAGCTCAAGGTGAGTTTGTTAATCAGTTAAGAGCAGCCGCTAAAATGTACAACATGCATATTCATCTAGTGTGCCACATGCGCAAAGGCTCGGATGAGAATGAGCAGGTAGGCAAATTTAGTATTCGAGGTGCTGGTGAAATATCTGATCTAGCGGATAAAGTGTTTGTAGTGTTCAGAAATAAAGCTAGAGAAAAAGCGATGGCGCTAAGGGATAAATTTTATCCTTTTGATGAGAAGTTTTTAAACCAGCCAGATGTTTACTTAAAACTTGTTAAAAACCGGCAGGATGGGACTGAGTTAGATTTTGGGTTATACTTCCACAAAGAGAGTATGCAGTTCACAAGCAGAGAGGGTAAGGCGATGCCTTTGGAGGGGAATGTAAGTGATTACTAATATACATAGAAACAATTATGAAGCTGTAAAGAAAGACCCGATTAGAGTTGTTCTTTATAAATTGGTTAAGAACAGTTCAGGTAAGACCGCAAAGCAGTATGCTGAGGTTATGGATAAGCGTCCAAGCGATATTAACAGGGCGCTAAGATCAATGGAGAATGGTGGGTTAGTTTACAGCGCACCGCTACCCAAGAATACTAACGTGCATGGGTGGCATATCAACACGCTGGATATGGATGCACAAAAAACTAAGATCGTAACGCAACTATGGAATCGAAATTTAAAACTGTGACTACTAGCAGCCGAGCAGGAAAGACTAAAAACTTAGAGTGGAGAAATAACTTCATTAAGATTCACTCTGTTGTAAAACGATTAGCGCCAATGTTTGGCTACGATCATAGTTCTGAGTGCTGGGTATCGCCAGAAAGGAAGTTGATGCTATCTGTTATCGAGTTAGCTTTGATTGATAAGCACAATTGGGATCAGGTTATGATGCGTCAACCATCGCAAGAGGAGCGGAAGCTGATCAACAATGCTAAAGGCTACCTTGATGGAGAGCTTTGGCACGCAGAAGTATGTGGAGTTGATTCAGATTATGTTAAACGTGTAATTAAGGAGGAGGGGTTATGAATTTTAATGACGGCATGACTAGGAAAATGATAAAGCTCTTGGATCATACAGAGCTAACAAATACTGAGATAGCCGAAGCAGTCGGCGTTCATCGGCAAGATGTAGAAAGGTTTAAGCGCAGAAGAAATGAGCCTATATCGCTATCGGACGAGGAATTAGCTTGCACTCAGCCGACCGATGGCTTCATGCTTTACTTGGGAGGTGGTCGAATTGATTGAATTTAAGGTTGCAGAAAGGTGTCAATTGCACGCGGCATTGCTTAATGCGCCAATTGAGCACAGCAAAGATGGCTATATGGTCACAATTACGGCGATTAGCGCCGGAAAAAAGCCGAAAACTAAATCGCAAAGGGATTCTTTTCACTTATGGTGCGGGTTACTAGCCGAGGAATTGAATGATGCAGGGCTTGATCAACGTGTTGTTCTTGCTGCGATGAAAGAGGGTTTTGAAATACCTTGGCAGAAATTGACTGTTAAAGAGAATCTTTGGAAGCCGGTACAGGCAGCGGTGGTAAGAAAAGCATTTACCGAGGATTTAGCGGTAGATGAACATAATAAGGTGTACAACATATTGCACAAGTGGCTATCTGGGCTTGGTTGGCCTTGTCCCGCTTGGCCAGACCGATGGAATGCAGGAGTAAAGCGTAATGTCTAACGTAATTAATTTTAAAGATCACATTGATCTTGATGGATTGAGTGAGTTTGAGGCAATCTTGCTGCAAGCCATTAGAGATTCGCAAGCAGTTGAATTTGATCCAATCCAATTTGTGTTACTAGCAGTGTCGCCTGCCGAAGATGAACAGACTACACTTGTTTACAGTTTTAATCCGCACGATGAAAGTATGATGACGGCCATTGGCTACTTAACAACATTAATTTCGCACGCAAATAACTTACACATGGAGGAGTTGGGCGATGATCAATAAGAGGTTACTAGAATTTTGTGAGTCAGAACCACAGCGTAGAGCAGTACAGGCTAGGCTTGACACCAAAACAAATCAAAAAGCGGCTGATTTAATAGGCATCAGTCTTAGAAATCTGCAAGCCAACCTTGCTAACGTCAAAAAGAATGCTGCTAGACGTGGTTGGTCGCCTGAGCACGATATGAATCGCACAGTTCCAGACGGTTTTGTGGCTAAAGGTGTTTCTACGCTATACGGCGATGATGGTCAAGTCAAAATTCAGTGGGTTAAGAGTAATCTTGCGCATGAAGACCAGTTAGAAGCAGTAAAACGCGCACTTGACACGTTTATTGAGTACCAAAAAGGTAAATCACCGTTTGTACCGAAGCCGCAGAAGAAAGTTAAAGGTAATGAGCTGGCCGTAGTCAACATTGGTGACTCACATTTTGGAATGCTGGCAAGTGAGAGCATTAGCGGTGATGATTATAACCTTGAGATTGCTGCTCAGCGACACAAAGACGTTTTTATGCGCCTTATGAACAATGCACCAGACTGTGAAACAATAGTAATCAATCAATTAGGTGATTTTTTTCACTCAGATAACTTTGAATCGACCACCACAAAGGGCACGCGAGTAGATACTGACGGACATTTGGAGGAAATCTTTGCGGTTGGGTTAGAGGTGCTGTCGTTTATCACTGAGGAAGCCCTAAAACGGTACAAAAAAGTAATTGTAAGGCACGTTAAGGGAAATCATGACTCAGTGCTTAGCATGGCGATAAAAGCTCACCAGCAGGCATACTGGCGCAATAACAAGCGAGTCACAATTGAGATGAGCGATGCACCTTGCTGGGTGTTTGAGTGGGGTAAAACTGCGTTTCTTGTGTCACATGGTCACGCACCTAAACCAAATAAGTTAGCTGAGTACTTTACAGCTAAGTACCCTGAAATCTGGGGCAGAACTAAGCACCGATACTGCTACCATGGCCATATTCATAGCAAAAATACGACAATCGAGACCTATGGCGGGTGTATTACTGAGTCGTTTGCAGGTTTGCCAAGTTCTGATAAGTGGCACAATGAGCAGGGCTATGTTAGCGGTCAATCTATGTGCTTGATTGTATTAGATAAAGAAAAAGGCGAGGTTAGACGGTCTACTGAACGATTGTAGGTACTAGTCTACATCGTTAAATAGACAATCTATAAACTGGTCATAAATAACACTTTTAACAGTATCGGAATTGCCCGCATGCAGGGCGGTTTCGATTTGTTGGATTTGTTCTTCACTAAATGTTAGCACCGCTCTATCGAGTATCGATCTAACGTAGTTAGGTTCGCAATCTGTCGATATTAGTGATCTTGCGCGGTGGCTTAGGTCGTACCAATTTACTGCTTCTATAGACATTGTATTAGCTCCTGTAAGTGTCTGTGTTCGATTCTACCAGTAAAGATAGGCAAAGTGCTAGGCATAAAAAAGGCCCATTTAAGGGCCATGGTTTTTGTTGCCATATATAATCGTTAGCTAAAAATTACTGTGATTTAGCTGCCTGTGCAGCTTTCAGTTTTTCGAGAGTCACTACCATATTAGTGGTAGTCTCCAGTCTGTGTGCGTGACGCTTCATCATGTACAGCGGAATCCAGCACTCACTGTCTGTGTCAGGATAAAATGTACCCGATTCTTCTGCTGCATAAAGAATTTGGTATCCATTTGTATAACCTACAAAAATCAAAGCCTCTGTTTTCTCTTTTGTTTCAATCTCGCTACTACCCATATTTATTTACTCCTATATATAATCGTTACTTGTAATAAGTCGTCCACATCTCTTTTATCGACGCACCACCACAAGAGCAATCGCGTCCATCGCAACAATAGTTGTCATTAAGATCTTTATGTAAAATTTCAGATACCCAGCCTTTATAAGCAGATTCAAGCATCAAATAAAGTATTTTTAATTTCATTAATATCTGCATATCTATACCTATGTATAATCGTTAAATAAAAGTTACTGTGATTTGGTGCGCCGCAATCGACTATGGAGCACAGCTCGTAGAGTCATAATCTTCATGCTAATCACTCCTGCATATTCCAATCTCCATCTAGCAAGAACCTCACGTTCTGGTGGGTAAGGATCTCCTTTAGCGGAGTGGTAACCATTGCAAAGAGGGCATTGATCTAGCGCTGGAGCGTCTGAATTGCATAAAGGACACGCGTTGAAAAAGATTCTAATTCGACCCTTGAAAAGGCTAAGCTTGGCCCTAATAAAACTCTTGTAATAACTCAAGTAAAAAATCATTTTTGTTACCTATATATAATCGTTAGCTATCTGTTTTGTCCATTATGCGAAATCTACCTCCTCAAGGTAATAAGTTTCATTATCGTGCGACTCTTTTGTAACAACGTAGCCGAGTATATTGCAATAATGGTGACTAGGGCCGTAAATGTACACCATCCAATTGTCTTTTTCCATGTGGTCATCGCTAACCACAGACCAAACATGATTAACGGTTAACCCTGTGTGCTTAATTGCTGAGTCAATAGTGTTAAAATAATCGCCACCATTGTCTCTTATTTCATCAAAAGGAAAATCAGTGTTTTCGTATATCATAATAATGGCTCCCATCCATATGTGCTAACAAAGTCTTAGCAAAATTGTATGCGTCCTCACCTGAACCATCTTGATTAGGTAGATCGCCATTATCACCATATTCTTTAACCCATTCTAATAAAGATCGTAAGTTATAATCTTTTTCGCTCATTCTGTTACCTCCTCAATGCTATCGACATTTACGCTGTGAATATCACAATCCTCATCATCTGGCTGATCGACATCGCCGCTTAATAAAAGCTCTCGCGCCTCCTCTTTGTTATCCGCTTTAACAATATACCAACTATTTATGACTGTACTTGTTTTAATTTTGTAGGTGTTCATTTTAAAGCCTCCCATCCATATACGCCGTTAAGATTGTTAGATAAAAAAAGCCTAGTGTGGCTAGTATAAATAAGTGAAAAAGTGATTCTTTCATTGTTTAACCTCCCAAACTTCGACAATAGCGCCCCTAGTATCCTTAGCTATACGCTCTAAAGTAGGTAAGCAATCAATAAAAGTTGATTCGCTCTCAAAAGTTGCAAGTCTTTCGGTTGCGGTTCCGTAATCAATGTAAACAGTAATCATTTTGTTTCTCTCATGTTGTATTGAATATAAAGCGCGTCTTCGTCTATAACAGGCGCGCACGGTTTAGGTTTAACAGTAGCCAACGCTATAGACTTGGCTATAGTTGAGCCGTATTTGTCGTTATATCGCCTCACAGCGGCATCTGGTACGATTACTTTGTTCATATCTTAGCGCTTGCCCAGTTTCCGCTAGACAATTTAACCGCTACGATCTTGCATATATAGCCGCAATTGTAGCGAATAGACACCCGCTTATAACCGTTGCGCGTTGCGTACTGCTTAGCACCTAACAGGCTGTTTGATACGTCCGTATGCGAGCCGTTACCGTCTGTTACTCCGTAAATGTGCATCATTTGCCCCCTGTTTCATCGGTAAAAAAGTAATAGCCCGCGCTATAATCTCGATAAATTCGAACCCCGTGGATTGTACCCACATGGACGTAATACTTTATGTACTGTTCCCGTGTTCCCATCTCATTCCAGGCTATGCCGCGCACGTATTCCTTTGCATCATTATCGTTATTAAAATTGCCGTCTAAAATTGCGTCATAAACTAGCATATTAAACCCCCTGATTAATGCTTAAAATAATATCTTTGTGGCTAATGTCTTGATCCTGCATATGCTCAACAACAAGCGCTAGATCGGTGATTAAAGCGTATAAATCGTCTTTTTTTAGCATTTTCATTAATAAATTATGCCTATCCACATAGGTTACATGCCCTTTATCATCATGCGGTAATAAATCATCTAGCAATTCGCCCAGTATATCAACTTGCGCGCCTATAGCTTTGCGCTCACTTGCAAAATAGCAGCCCCTACTTGTCTTATAAATTTCAACTGTATTCATTATTCGCCCCCCGTATAATATGCACGCTTAGTGCCGTACTGTTTAGCAATAACAGGTAATAAATCAATAACAAATGATTTGGCGTAATCATCAAAATCTGCATTAGTTGGTCGGCTTATAATTTCGCACAATGTAAAGCCCTCAAAATCAACTATATGATATAAATGCGTATTCATTACAAAACCCCTATAAGTAAATAAACAAAAAGTAAGGCGCTATCAGTACAGCAGCGCCTAGTAACCCCGCGCCAGTATCAAAGATAAACATATCGAAGCGTGACATTGAGCGCTTACTAGTCGCGCAATTGCTGGCTTGTCGCGTGCTTTTGTAGCCGTATTTGTAGTCCTGCATGATTAATTAACCTCTATTTCGCTGATTGCTTCGGTGAGGTCTTGATACATGGCAAAATATGCGATTATTGCCTTTAAACTGTCGATGCCTTTTTCGGATACTAGCGCGCCGAGTGACTCATTATCGTAACAGTCTTGATATGCTTCGGCGTTATCGCTGAAACGCTCGACCAGTTCGCTAGAATAGGTATATATCACCCACTGATGACCATCAACAAGTTCGTGCAAAAGGTGGTCGTGTATTGCTTCAACTGCCATATCATGGTCGTTATCGTTTTGATCTAATGCCTCATGGTAAATATCATAAGCCAAGTCGTTTATTTCTCTGTGATACTCGGTTGAAGTGAATTCTAAATTTGACATAATGTATTCCTCTCTTTGTTGGTTTAATTTAGTATAGCTAATAAAAGCTAGCTTACAAGTTATAATTGTTTAATCTCTGTTATGTCATCGGCTAGCCAGCCGTTTATAATTATCAATTCCTGATGATCGTGACAGAATGCTTTAAAAGCCCCGTCCGTGTCAGTGTTTGGCTCAATACTAACGTGCAAGTCGAAGCAGCTTGCCGATACTAGTAATTCAGTCCACCCCATGCGAGTGCAGCAATTGTCGGAAGTTGGTAAACTCATTAGCGAAACTCCCTATCAATATCAGCGCCAAGTGCTAGCAAGCCAGTGACTAGCAAGCCAGCCATTGAGGTAAAGAACAAGGTCAAGAATATAAACTCAAACATATGGAAACCCTTTATTGTGTCGTGCATTATTGCCCGATCCATAAAACCATTATATAGAATGCAAGCTAGCTTACAAGTTACAGTATCGTAATGTTTTGATTAGAATTTGTACGGTTTTGCTATTGACTTTTGAGCATGGCATTCCGTGAATGAATTGATACCAATGCAAGGGTAAAATTAAAATCGCTTAGATCGTCGAAGAATTTTTGCAAGTCTTTTATGACAATATGACAGAATTGTAATGTCGTCAAAACCTTGACGGTATGCGGTATTGGTTTGAATTGGTGACGTATTATTGACGTTATTAATCGGGTGAATGAATATCCACATCCACATACACATTACATATATTTAATTTGTTTTCTGTTTTGATCCGTGATAAGTAGTAGGGTTAGTGGATACTAACATTAACTATTGTTAACTTGACATTGTTCCTGGATCTGCTAGGACCCCCACCCCCAACTTGGCATGGCCGGTATTGTCACAATATCCACCCCATACACCGGAGCTATTTTTGGAACCTGATCAGCTAAAAGACCAGCAATATCATATAGTTGTATGCGAATTTAGGTCTTAGTAGTACCAGATTTGGGACTAGGTGTCGTATATTTGTAGCGTAAGGTGTTGTTTTAGAAGGGAATAGACGTAACTAGGTGCAGAAGTGCAAGGTAGTATTAGGTTCTGAAGGATAAAAGAACCCCAGTAAAGACCTATAACAGATCTAAACTTGGTTCCTTTTACCCTTAGTCGCATTTAGGACTTCGGATAGTCTGCAATTAACGCTTTATGCAAACTCGACTGCCTTCTACTAGCGTGTAGTCCACCCCCTGTTCAGTCTTTAGAACTCAGATGCGCCGTGGGGTATCTTTTTGCGCTTTAAGTCTTGAGCGGTGAGGGAGGCTTTCGCCGGACATATCCTTCAAGACCGAGTTCACTAGGAACGTGTACATAAAACAGTATTAAATGTACAAATGGATCATCTATGTACGCTATTGCATATAAAGATATATTACTCTATATAAACTTTACTAAGTGATCACGATAAGTATACATTAACCTTTAGTAACCTGCATCTAAATCACAACCTTTTTAGCGTATTTCTTTGCTATTTTGCATCTTTTTTGCTAGATATTTTACAGCTCCGATTTTAGCCCCTATACTACCTTGGTCGGCTACCCCTCTCTCAGGCCGACTGCTTCTCTCTAGCGTTCGCTAGGGGGAGGCATTAAAAATAACGGCGCGCTGCTCGCATTCGCTCGCAGATAGGATTAGGTAATGGTAAAGAACCCTACAATTGAAGCTGCGTCAAGAGGCCAATCTTTCCAAAGCCCTAACGCACTAATAAACATGATCCTAGCTAATCCAGAAGAGGCTAAGAAAGTTGCTTATTTAGGCGCTTCTTTTGCTCCTGGAACTGGAGAGGTTATATCAGCCAAGGAATCGGTAGAAGATTTCTCTAAAGGCAACATAGCAATGGGTACGCTTGGAGCATTAGGTGCGGTTCCACTCGTTGGCGGTGCAGCTAGGTTTATTAAGAAGGGTCTTAGGGGTGCTGACAATATAGGCAGAATAAAATCTGTTAAGGCTCCAGAGGTTAAGGGGTTCCCAAAAGTTTCAGCAGATAGTGCAATAGACTACAATTCTACAAAATTTAAAGGTGACGCATCTTTTGTGCATGACTCAAGAGAGGCGAACCTACAGTTTACAGATTTTGATAAGATACCTGAGTCAGTAAATGAAAAAAGATACCTAGACAACACTTACGGTGACAGCGGTATATATTTAGACTTTTCAGACGGTATATTCTCAGGAAGAAGAGGTGTAGAGAGTCCTACATACGGATATTCTGGCGGGGATAATCTTTACAAGGTTGATGTAAAGTTTGATAACGCTCTTGTTGTAACCCCAGATAATAATGGCCTGAAGAAGCTTGAAAAAATAACTGGCGGTACTAACAGCGCCAATGTCGGTAAAAAACTAAAAGATAAAGGTTATGACGGTCTTATAGTGAGAGGTTTTAACGATGAGACAGAAAAGCTTGAAAGATTAGCCGATAAGAAATTTGGAAAGCTTTTAGATGAAAATGCTCCAGGTTACATCAACCTGCCTTCACATATACTAAGAAAAGAATACGACAAGTTTTTAAAGAGAGAAGATTATATTAAAGAACTGAAGAGGAAAAGGGGTTCAGATAACAAGCTAGGCATAACATTTGATGAAGTCATAGCTTTAAACCCTGCCAATGCAAAAGCTAAGATAAAGGGTAAAAAGGCTTTTAACCAAAAAACAGGCAAGCTTGACTACAAGGCTATTGACTAAATTATGCTACAAGCCCTAATTGGCCCAATATCATCATTATTAGAGAAGGCTATCCCCGACTCTGATTTGCGTAGAAAGCTTACGCATGAGATCGCTACTATGGCGGAGAAGAACGCGCATGAGCAGATTAAAGCGCAGCTAGAAATCAACAAAACAGAAGCACAACACAATTCATTATTCGTTAGCGGCTGGCGACCTGCGGTAGGCTGGACTTGCTGTTTAGGTATGGCGGCTAACTTCTTAATCATCCCAATGACTAACTTTGCTTTAGCGTTGGCCTCATCTAACATAACAATCCCGTTAATAGATTTAGAAACTATGCTGCCAGTCTTATTAGGAATGCTTGGACTTGGTGGTATGCGTAGCTATGAGAAGTCTAAGGGCGTAGCAAGGAAGTGATATGAATCTTGACACCAAATTTACACCAGCAAACGTAATAACAATATTTTTAACAATAGCTTTCGCGTTAATGGCGTGGCAGGATGTGAAGGGTCAGGTTGAGGTTAACTCCCTATCCATAGATAAAGGTCAAATTGTAGCAGAAGAAATGAGGGACAATGTACACACACTAAAAGTTGATGTGGCTCTATTGAAACAAGACTCAATTAATGCAGCGGCATCAAGAGAAGAAATCAAGGCTAACCAGGCCGAAATACTAAAATTATTAAGGAATAAATAATGACTTTAAGAGTAAACTCAATACGATCAGCAGAAAAAAGCCTTACACCTAGAGTGCAAAGAGGTTTAGTTGTTACCGATCTTGATAGATGGGGAGCTTTTGCAAATGGAACTGGAGTCTTACCAACATACTCAGGAACAAGTAAGGACACCGCTACTTTTACAAAAACAGCAGGAGCTGGTCGATCTTTCTTAGGAACTAGCGTAGACGTAGTAGCTGGAAAAACATATACATTTGGAGCTTTTGTAAACTCAAGAGATGCAACGCTTTCAGCAAAAAACATTTTTACTAATGCAACAATCTCTGAGGGATCAATAGATATAAAAGATAACAACGCAAACCGATGGTGGTGTGTTAAGTTTACCTCTGCTGCAACAGAAACTCTTACGGTTAGAATAGGAATAGGAACAAATGCAGACGAAACAGGGTCTGTTACATCTTTAGTTATGTCAAAGCCTTTCTTTTTTGAAATACCAAGTATAAGCTCTGCAATTCCAGAGTATGTTGCTGGGTTTCAAGATATGGGGTTAAATGTTCGTCCAGCGGCTGCGTTTTCTCACGCTCCTGGAGGTTATTTAACAGCAGATGAAGGTGGTCAGGTAAACTTTACAAGCACCGATGCAATAGCTTTAAAAACGCCATTAATCTCAAGACCTTATACTGTTGGAATGTTTGTTGGCGATAGCTTCTCTAATGACGACTCAGAATGGCCTAACCAATTAGTTTCTTTAGACGGTCAAATGGTTCTTTTTGGTAACGGAACTTCTGGCGCATCATTGGCAGATTTTGACTCTGTTTTTCAAGATTTAATTGACTTGGATTCTTTTGATTACACTGGCGATGTTAAGCCAGAGTTTATTATAATTCAAGGAAGCGTAAATAGTCCAAACGAATCGGCTACAGTAGATCAAATGCTTGCTTCATATTTATCTATGATTAATAAAGCAAAAGCCGCTGGTATATACCCCATAGTTACAAATATAGCACCTTATGGTCAATCTACATCTTATAACAGCAACACTGAAGGTGTTTATTTATCAGGACTTAACCAGAGACTTGAAGCCTTTGCAAAACTTAACGGCGCTGCATTTGTTGACATATTTAGCGCTCTTGTTGACAGCACAGGATACCAGATGAAGGCAGAGTATGTTTCTGCTGATACATTGCATCCTAGCGAAGCAGGATCTATTAAAATAGCTGAAACAATTTCATCTGTGATAAAGAATTTGCGATTAGGTATGGGCGGATCTGAAAGAAACAACGTTATCATTTCATCACAAAGATCAGCAGCCACATCCTCTTCCTTTACAGTGCAGCCTAGTCAAGAGTTAGAGATCTTTGCAGCGCCAGGGCTAGGTGCTGATGAATACGTTACTCTTGAAGTAAATGATGCAAGTTTAGGCTGGAGAACTATGGGTATTGTTATTAACTCAGACGACACTAGCGGCTTTATAATCAACAATAAACGTGTAGCTCAAGAATATAGAGTTATTAAATCAGTTACACAAGCAGCAACACGAATAGAATCTAATTAAAGGAATAAATAATGGCTAATAAATATTATGACGGAAACAACGGCAGCGATAGCAATGATGGCTCAACTCCGGCTCTTGCAAAATTAACTAGAAACGCTGCTGTTAGTGCGTCCATCGCTGGCGATAAAGTAATTGCTGTAAACGGGATTCAAATAGCCGATACAGGCCATTATAATTTTAATGACGATAGAGTTGAATCATCTCAATCATATCGTCAAGCTATTATACAGCCGAAATCAGCATCTAATGGCGGATCAGAAACAAACTATGTGGCACGAACAAGTGCAGAGCTTTCATCGGCTAATAATCCGTTTGTAATAGAAAATTTAACTTTTGATGGCATAGGAGAGGTTTCGCAAGTATTAAGCTTGGTAGAGCAGTCTACTGCGGAAGAGTTGGTAACAGAAGTTAGAGGTTGTGAATTTAAAAACGGACTATCATATAACCTTGTCGGCTTTGATCGGGGCGGCACTCAAGATTTTATTAATTGTAAAGTAAGTGGGCCAAAGCCTAGCGCAGCACACATTGCATTCACTGGGAATCTTTCAGACAAAGCAAACCAGACAATTAAATTTCAAGGGTTAGAGTTAGCAGTAGATCCAATTACTAGCAGCACAGTAATACTTAAAGCTAGTCAAAAAACAGCTCCTACAAACACACTTGATCTTCATATTACAGGTATGTCGGGATCATTTAACGTGAGCAATAACGCATCATTAACTGTTTTAGAATTGTTTAGTAAGGATAATATTCATGTTCAAGGTTGCGAATTAAATATAACCGGAGATGAAACCGAACAAAACACTATCGGCATTCGAGTTTTTGGTAAAGGCTCTGGTTACGAGACGAGTGATGTAGATATATCTAACAACACAGTTTATTTTAGCTCCGGTGTTGGTTATGCAATTTCTTATGGAGACTCTACAGCAGACTCTCATATTGCTGGAGGATCAGTTTCTGGAAATACAGTGGTGGGTAAATATTATCCTGGTTCGCAAACTCCTCATAACTATGCAATGGGCCAAGGAACAGTAGGTAATTTAACAGGAAACATTTCTGTAGATGGCTATGTTGGCTATCTTATATCTAAAACAGACTCATGTAATGTCGTAGGTAACTTGGCATATGATTGTTATGGGCCAAACTTTTATATTAAAGGCACAACTCTTTGCGAAGTGAAAGATAATATAGCTGTTGTATCTTCTAAATACACTCAGCATGAAAGAGCTATAATCTCTGTTACTGAACAAGGCGGCGTTGACACTGCTGGAGCTAACATTAAGCAAAATTACGTTGTTGTTGAGGATGTTAGTAAAATACACTCTCTTGCTCAGATAACAGACGCAAATCAGGTTTGTGCTTTTGAAAGGAATACTTACATAATTCCAGACACTGTTGATTTGTCTACAGCCCAGCTTTTTTCTTATCAATCGTTTAGCCCAACAGACACATTGGCGCAGTGGAATGCAAGATCGGAAGTTACTAATGATGTAATAGTTCAATTACCTTTATCAGAAGTTAAAAATATTATTGCAAGTTACACTCCTTCAGGTATAGATATTCCTAGAGCGGTATCATATATATCTTCTCGAACAGCAGCAGCTACTTCATATATATTTACGCTACAACCTAGTCAAGAAGTACAAGTATTCGCAGTTCCAGCCCTTAACGCAAATGAGTATGTTACTATTGAAGTTAATGATGCAATCCAAGGTTGGAGAACAATGGGTATTGTTGTAAATCAGTTTGATTCAAATGGGTTTATAGTTAATAACAAACGTATAGCTCAAGAGTATAGATTAACAAAATCTGCCACACTAGCAGCAACACGAATAGAATCTAATTAATGATTAAACGACAAAAGAAAAGAAAGCTAACAAAGCAGCAGGACAAATTTGTTGATCTAATGGCTCGTGGTTATCACGAAGGCCGAGACCCTACAAAGATGACTGTAATGGATGCTTTCCGTCTTGCGGGGTATGCACCGGACAACGGTAATGCGTATCGCTTATACAAAGACCTAAAAGATATAATCAAAGAGCGAAGAGATGATCTGGTTGAAGAGAACCAGGTTGCCTCTTTGGCAACTAAGATTATTGAAGATATAATGGTTGATCCAAAGAATCGACCAGAGATCCGTTTAAAAGCGGCTCAAGATATTCTGCACAGAACAGGCCATGATAAGCCTAAAGAACTAAATGTTAACCAAACCGTATCAGACCTTTCTGATGCAGAACTTGATGAACAACTATCGGAACTGATTGAATCATCTGCTAATGTCAAACAACTTAAACAAAGCTGAAAAAGAGAAGCTCCTTCAATTAATGAAGGAGAAAGAAGAGAGGATTCTATTTAATCAAATAGGACAATGGACTCCCTATGGCTGGCAGGAACTGCTATCTAATGCCACAGACGAGAACAATCAGTGTTTGGCAATGGCGGGTAACAGGGTCGGTAAGACTTATACTGGAGCTAGAATTACCGCTTGTCACTTGACGGGTAAGTACCCAGATTGGTGGAAAGGTAAACGGTTTACCAAGCCTATCAACGCATGGGCAGCGGGTGCCAGTACAGTTACCACACGGGACATCTTGCAGAAAGAATTGCTAGGTGATCCTGTGAATCTATTAATGCGTGGCTCTGGGGCAATACCTAGAGATTGCATAGTTGATGTGGTCAGAAAGCCGCAGATACCTAATGCAGTAGAGAGTATTGTGGTTAAGTTCCACAATGCCTTTGGCGTGCATATAGGTGAGTCAGTAATCTCGTTTAAGTCATACGAGATGGGCGAAGAGAAGTTCATGGGTTCTTCGCTTGACTGGATCTGGCTAGATGAGCAGCCAGCACAGAACATCTATACTCAGTGTTTGACAAGAACACTTGATAAGCGTGGGTTCGTTATGATGACGTTCACACCTGAAAGCGGTATGACACCTGTTATTCAGCAGTTTATGAATGATAGGAAGAAAGGTCAGTTTCTAGTACAAGCTGGTTGGGATGAGGCTCCTCACTTAGATGAAGATGCAAAAGAGCAGATCCTAGCCCAGTACCTCCCTAATGAGCGGGAGATGAGAACTAAAGGCCAGCCGGTATTTGGTAGAGGTATGGTATTCCCATACACTCTCGATAAACTTGTGGTCGAAGATTTTACAATACCCGCTCACTGGAATAGAATCTGTGGCATAGATTTTGGGTTTGATCACCCTACAGCTATTGTTTGGGGTGCAATAAACCCAGATAATGGCTGCTTTTACATTACAGACGAGTACAGAGAATCTCGTCAAACAGCAACGCAACACGCTATAGCGATTAGAGCAAGAACAGTTCAGCCACCTATAGCTTGGCCGCACGATGGCAATAGAACATTTGATGGTGGTGATTCAATGGCGGTGCAGTACAGACAGGAAGGTGTAAACTTCTTGCCTGAGCACTTTACCAATCCACCAGACTTGTCGCAAACTAAAGGCGACATAAAGATAGCTCCAGGCATTACTGCTATTTCTCAAGCAATGGAGAAAGGGTTATTTAAAGTATTTCAAAGTTGCCAGTATTGGCAGCAAGAGTATGGCTCGTATCACTTTGGCGAGAACGGCAAGATTGTTGATAAAGCAGACGATTTAATGTCAGCAACTAGATACGCATTTCAAAGCCAGCGATGGTCACAGCCAAGTAAAGATGAATCAAAAAGAAAGCGTCCTTGGGAAACTAAGGAATCTAAAAGCAATTACAACTGGGTCACATAATGATCACAAACAAAGACTTACTGAGCACTATAACCTCTTATGAAGATAATATTTCTGACCACATGGATAGCGATGCAGCGCAAACTCGTGCTGATCTACTTGATTACTATCTTGGTGAGTCTTACGGCAACGAAAGGGATGGCTACTCAAGTATTGTTACACGAGAGGTCTACCAGACCGTTGAGAATATTAAGGCAGATATAGCGGAGTTATTTGTAGCTGATGATGAGACTGTACGATTTGAACCAGAAGGTCCAGAGGATGTTGAAGCAGCACAGCAAGCTACTGACTACATTCGCTATGTATTTTATCGCCAAAACGATGGCTTCAGCAATATCATGGATAGTCTTATCGATGGTTTACTACAGCGTCAAGGTGTTATTAAGCGCTGGCGAGCTATGGAAGACTCTACAACCAGTCACAACTTTGATGACATATCTGAAGAATCATTCATGCTACTTGATGCTGATCCAGAAGTGGAAATCACTGAGTTCGAGGAATACTTAGATGATCTTACTCAGACAGTATATTACTCTGGGAAGATGCTGCACACAGTAACTAAAAGCTCTACTCGTATAGAGGTTGTTCCACCTGAAGAGTTTGGCATTGATCGTAACGCCACTACAGTACAAGAAGCTAAATTTGTTCGTCAGCGCAGTCAGAAATCTAAAAGCGACCTGCTTGAGATGGGCTTTGATGAAAGCAAGATTGACAAAGCGTCAACTTCTTCTGGCTACAATGAATATGACTCACCTGAGCGTATTGCCCGTAACTTTGATACAGATGATTACGATGGTGACGAAAACCAAATTGCAAACACTTACGACTTGCATGAGATTTACATTCGCGTAGATCGTAACGAAGACGGATTTGATGAGTTACTTAAAGTTTGTAAGATTGGAAACATAGTATTAGATATTGAAGAAGTTGACGAGATTCCTTTTGAGTTATGGACTCCTATCCGTATGCCTCACAAGCTTACAGGTCTTTGTCCAGCGGATGCCGCAGCACCCATCCAGAAGGTCAAGAGCACACTTTGGCGTAACCAGTTAGACAATCAGTACAACTTAAATAACGGTCGTCCTGTGGTCGTAGAGGGTCAGGTAGACCTAGACTCAGTAATGAGCAGCAAACCTGGAGCGCCTTACTTAGTTAAGCATCCTAATGCTATCTCCTTCCCTAACCAGCCTTCGTTTGGCGCACACACATATAATATGATGGGTGTGGCTGATCAAATGCTGGAAAAAGATGTAGGGTCTACTGATAACTCTATCAGTCCAGACATTCTTAATGGCAACACAGCAGCGGGTGCAGTTAGCCAAGTATTGTCCAAGCGACAAGCTCGTATTCGTTTGATTGCTCGTGAGTACGGTGAATTCTTGCGTAAAGTCTTTATGGGCGTTTATGAGCTAGAGATTGCTCATGCAGATGACAAGTCTATCTTTAGATTGAACAATAAGTTTGTAGAAGTTGATCCTCGCACATGGAATGCTCGAAAAGACGTTACAGTTCTAGTTGGTCTAGGTAATGGCTCTAAAACTGAGCAATTGTTCCATATGCAACAAACTATGCAAGCCCAGCAAATGATGGTTCAGGCTGGTGGCTTAGGTGTGACTGTAATGCCGCATCAGATTGTACAGTTGCAAGAAGATATGGTAAGACTGTATGATAAGGCAGCATACGGGCGATACTTTACAGATCCTGGTCCAGAGTTTACTGGTCAGCCAGAAGGTCCGTCACCAGAGCAGCAAGCGGCTATGCAAGCACAGCAAGTCCAGACAGAAGCTGTTATGGCTCAAATTGAAATTGAGAAGGCTAAGGTCGAGCTTGATAGAGCAGAACTTGAGCTTAAAGAGCAAGAATTTATGCTTGACGTTAAAAAGCATGAAGATGATAACGAATTTAAAGTGGCTGAAATAAACCTGGAGGCGCGCAGTGAGAGAGCAGTCAAGATTGGTAACTAGCTTACCTAGTGATAAGGCAGAGCTAGATGTAAGAATTCGGGTGGCAAATGCCTCCGCAAGGCTTATACAAGACGAAGCAATACAGTTTATTTTCCAAGAAATGGAGGATAACTTGTACAAGGCTTTTTCTGGAGCGTCAAGACCTGATCAGGTTGAGCATATCTGGAGAGAGGTTAAAGTAGTTAAGGCTTTAAAAGAGAATATGGAGTGGTATGCAAATCAACGAGAAAGCCTCGCCAAGCGAGCAAGATAAAGAATATTACATCGTATCTAGCGATTTACTTAACTGGATGCGAGGTGTAGCTTTTACAAAGCTAACTATGCAGGATGTCGAGGGTAAGGTTGATGAGTTATGGGCTTGCCCGACTATTCAGCAGTATCTGGATATGAAAGACGAACAAAAACCAAAGATTATTACTTAACAATTGAGGACAACGGGAAACCGACCCTTTGAGGAGATACAAATGTCAGACAATGAGAACAATTCTTCGGAACTCTCTATTAACGAACCCATTACACAGGATGCTGGATTAGAGGCAATAATGGGCATGATCAATCCTAAAGATGATTTAGGAGAAATTGAAAATGAACCTGTAGCTGAAGCGGAATCTGAAGAAGAATATTCTGAAGAAGAAGTGGACGAAAACTTGGATCAGCTAGAAGAAGATGAAACCGAAGATAGTGATGAAGGCGGAGAAGAAGAACTCTCTGGTGACATCGAGCTTGAAGACGGTGAATACGAATATTTAGTTAATGCACGCGAATTTCTTGTTGAAAATGGTCTTGACGACATTGAGAAGATTAAGAGCGGCGTTTTGATGCAAGGTGATTATACACGCAAGACTCAGGCGTTATCTGAAGAGCGAAACACTTTTGAGGCAGAGCGAGGAGCATCTCTTGAAGAAACAGCAAAGCTGTTAGAGTATGCACAAGCTATGGTTTACGGGCAAAAACCCACTCACACCACTCAAGAGTTAATAGCTTTAAAACAATCAGATCCTTACGCTTATGAACAGGCATTAGAAAATCGAGTTCTTTACGAACAAAAAGAACAAGAGATCAATGCTGTAGCCGCTCAAGTAAATGAGCAATATGAAGGTCAAAGATTACAAAACTTGCAAGCTGAGTCAGCTAAACAGGCTGAGTTATTAATTCAGTTAGAGCCAAGTTTTAGTGATACGAAAGTAGCCTCACAGAAAGTAGAAGTTATGACCGAGTACTTTGAAAGCATTGGTGGTAGCGCAGAAATGCTGTCTACTGTCACAGATGCCATTGTACTTAAAGTATTGCACGATGCTGCTATGGCTAGTAGCACTAAGAAGCAAGTAGAAGCAACTAAAAAGGCTCCTAAGAAAAAAGCTTCTAAGACTGTTCTAAGAAAAGGCGCGTCAACGAGTCGAGCACAAAAACAGGCTGCTGCACAATCTAAGAAGTTTAAGAATGCCACACAAAGCGATGGCTCTTACTCTCAAAGTTCTGCGGTAGATTTAATTCTCGATTCTTTTAAATAAATAGGTAACATTATGACTATCGCATCAAGCGTATCAGTACCAGTATTAGATGGTGCAAAAAACATTCGTGAAGATTTAGGCAACGTAATCTTTAACGTAACTCCTTTTCAGACTCCTTTCACTTCAGGTATTGCGCAAACTAAAGCAACTGCTGATACTCACGAATGGTTGACTGACACTTTAGCTGTTGCTGTCTCTACCAACGCAGTAGTTGAAGCTGGCGATCCTATCCCTGCCGAAGCTGGTACAACTCGTACTCGTAAAAAGAACTTTATTCAAATCGCTGATAAATCAGTTGTTGTAACTAACAAAGCTGAATTCATGGATCGTGCAGGTGTTCCTGGCCGTGAAATGGCTTATCAGTTAATGAAGAAAGGTAAAGAGCTACAAATGGATGTTGAAAAACAAACATTAGGCGCTTATGGCTTAACTCCTTCTACAGGCGGAACTCCTGGCGCTACTCAGCGTCAAGGTACTTCAACTGATCCTGGTGTTTCTGCTGCTTTTGGTTCTTGGATCTTATCTAACCAAGCGGGCAATAGTGTAGCTGGCGCTGCTGACAACACAGCTTCAGATGGTACTACTGCTCCAGTAGTTGGTACTGCGGATGCAGACATCGACCAACCTACTATGGACACTCTACTTGACGGTGTTTGGAATAGCTCTGGCGATTTCGGTAGCTTAAAGCTTATGGCTTCTGCTGGTACTGTATCTTCATTGCGTAACGAGTTAAGCGGTATGGCTGACAATGTTGATAGCAACTTAAACGGTAACTCTACCAACGGTGGCAACATCATTTCTCGCGTAGCTGTTTACGTTTCTCAGTTTGGCCCTGTTGCTGTTGTTCCTAACAAGCATATGCCTGCTAAAACTTTGTACGCTGTAGACTACAGCACTTGGGGTCTAGCATTTGCTGGTGGTAAGAAAATTCATACCACTGATCTTGCTACTTCAACTTCTGCTGAACGTAAACTTTTAGAGTGTTACTACACTTTAGAGTGTCGTTCTGAAGAAGCTAACGGTGCGTACTACAACATTGCTTAATGTTTAAGTAATTAAGGTGGGGGAGCTTAGGCTCCCTTTTCCTGTATTTAACTATTGGAGAAGATTATGCCAGCAGGTAAAGGAACATACGGAACTAAAGTAGGACGACCACCAAAGAAAAGCAAAAAGAAAAAGGGTAAGAAATAATGAAGTCATTTTCAGCAAGAGAGATTAACAACGGGATTACTGAAGACACTCATTTTACAAATGATGGTGGAATGCACCAGACATTTACTCAAGACATTACAAAGCTTCTTGACGATAACAAAAACGCTAGAAACAACACTAGCGATTGGATCAAATACGATCCTAAAAAGAATTACCATCAAGTTTTAGATTTATCTATGACTGACGCAATGAGAATCAAGCAAGAGCACGGTATTGACATTCTTGCCGACAACGTAGATTGGAAGTATTTCTTCAAGCTCATTGAAACACACTACCCATACATGAAAACCACAACAGCGAGACTGTAATGGCTTTAACAACAAACGCAGATCTACAGGCAGCAGTTGCCGACTGGTTAAACAGATCAGACCTTAGCGCTCAGATTCCAGACTTCCTGACTTTAGCTCAGTTAAAAATAAACCGTAGATTGTCTATTGTAGAGCAAGAGATTCTTGCAGAGATTGTGCCTCAAGCGCAAACTACACCACTACCAGCAGACACTAAGTTTGTTATTAGCGTATCAGATGCTAACGGTCGTAACATTGAGCCTGTGTCCATACAGGAGCTTCTAGGCTATGAAGCGTCTAACGGTTCAGTAACTCGTTACGCCATCTCTGGCGATAAGATCTATTTAGCGCCAACTCCATCAGCAGGCAACACAGAGAAGTACAGAATCCTTTACAGCGCAGACCGAGACCTAAACAACGGTGCAAATGGCCCTGTGTTACTACAAGATATTTATTTAAACGCAGCATTACACGAAGCTTACGTCTATCTTAAAGATGATGGCCGAGTAGCATACTTTAAGGGTATGGTTGATGAAGGCGTAGCAAATGTACAAGCAAGACGAGCCAAGCAAGGTGTTGGCAGATCACGAATTAAAGATGACAGCATTCAAGCCTATGGAGGCCCGTTAGTCTAATGACTTCACAAATAGTAAGAACTAATCCAACAGCAGGTACGGCTACTACTTCTAGCGTTAGAAATAACTTTGGATTTGCTGCCGATGAAATTAACCGATTATTACGCGCAAATACAGATAAAGTAGTCGCTACTGGAACGGATTCAGTAGTCGCTAACTTTTCTAATGTTCCTACATTTGTTTTAGTTGACGGTGTTAGAGTTTTAATTCAAATTGCAACCACAACAACAAGCGCAACCCCAACACTTAATGTAAATAATACTAGCAATGTACCAATAAAGAAAAGTGATAACACAGACTTAGCTATTGGCGATCTTGTTGCTGGCGGTTATTACGAGTTTGTATATAGCTCGTTAAATAATTATTGGTTAGTTTTAAATCTTCCTTCTCCATTCTCGTCTCAAAATAAATTGTTTGAGGCTATGCTTGGAGGTTTATATCCAGTAGGCGGGCTATTAACAACTACTAACTCTGCAAACCCAGGCGATGCTGATTACTTCTTTAGCGGGATTACGTTTGGCACTTGGGAAGCTTATGCTCAAGGTCGTGTCTTGGTGGGTGTTTCCCCATCCGCAACAATAGATGGTGGTGGGATAAGTAGCGATATTGCTACAATTACAACAAACGAGCCTCATAATTTACTTGTCAATAGCAGAGTGACTATACAAAACGTAACTGGTATCACTAACCCTAATGGGGTGCATTTTGTTAAGTACGTTAATAGCCCGACATCATTTAGTTTCGAGCTTGTTGGAGGTGATGAGACTTTTACTAATATTAGTGCAACCTCTTTAGCTATTAATACTGATTTTAGCTCAACTGGTGGAAATTTGGGTGGTGAGTCTAGTCACACATTGACGAAAGAGGAAATGCAGCACATTCATGCTACAGGTACTTTTTCTGCAACAAGTAATGATGTCTATTATCCTATTCTATCATTAAGAAACGACACGTCCTACCCAAATGTTCCTGCTGATACATTCCCAACAGGGTTAGGCGATCACACAATAAACTTGAGGTGGATTGATGGTGAAGGTGAGTCGGCTCTATATGCAAATAAAACTATTGGCAAAGACGACTCCACATCAACTCAGACAGCTCCGTTGTATCAAGATAGTCATGTTGCGTCCACTCCCCACAACAACTTGCAACCATACATAACTACTTATATCTGGAAACGCACAGCATAGGATTAGTCAATGCCATTTGAAACTGATAAAGGCGGTGGTTTTAAGATAGATGCTTCTGATCTTCTAAAGACTGGCGTATACCCAGAACGATTTGATAGACAGATTCCATTTTGGGAAACTGTAAACGGTGTTCAGTATACTGAGTTTGGTATGCGAAGAAAGGCTGGGCGAGAGCTTGTACACGACTACAAAATATCCCCGCAAAGCTCTAACACTCCAATGCGAGGAATTACAGCGACAAGAGAGTTTAATACAAAGGTTGCATACATAGGTGATCTTAAAAATATATATTCATTTATTTTGAGCGACCCAATAACTAATCAGCCTTCTTACAATACAGTTGGTTCTGGATATAATCTTTTAGCAACATCTGAAGGAACAGCTTGGGACTCTCCATTAGAGTTTGATATTATAAGCGCCGACATTTTTAATGGAAGTATTTTAATTAGAACCTCTGTTGAGAACGGGCTTGTTCCTGGAGTTAGTGTAACTGTCTCAGGCTTAGAGGGGTTTAGCTCTCCTAACCCGAACGGAGTACAGGTAACTGGTCCGTTAACAGGAGTTCCCTACCCAAGCGGCCCTGGCACACAATATATTTCAATAGAAACAGGCACTAGCACAACTGAAACCTACACCTTAAATAACGCAAAAGTTACTTTAGCCGCAACAGTTTGGGATGCTTCTGAGTTAAATGGCGCTACTTGGGATGAAGCAACTAACGAATCAGACCAGTGGGACTTTGAAACCTTTGGCTCTTTTGTTGTTGGCGCAAAAGGATCAAGCAAGCCGGTAATTAAAAAGAATAACGTAAACTTTAATACGTTCCACAACGATCAAGTTAGTGGCGCAACAATATTGTCAACTAATAGTGGGGGTATAGGTTACGCTGTCAATGACACAATAACAGGTATGACTGATGGTGGAACCCCAGCAAACACTTTTGCCATTAAGGTTACAGAAGTTGTTGGTGGAGTTATAACAGCATTTGCAATAACAAACTTTGGTTCAGGAATATCTAACGGACAAGTAATAAGCTTGGGTACGACTAGCGGAGGCGGTAGCGGGTTTACTTGCACAGCAACAGTTCCTAATATCGACTTTGATTCGCTAGAATGCTTTCACCGTCAAGGCCCGCACATGCTTGCGTTTAACTACACTAAGGGCGCTGTAGACTACAGTACAAGCTTTGCATGGTGTAGCACAGACAACCTAGATGATTGGGTAGGTGTAGCAACAAACACCGCTGGTAGCTTGTTAATTCGTGAAGCAGAAACTCCTATACGTTGCGTATGCCAATTAGGTAATGGTTTAGCGGTTTACACAGACACTCAGATGTTTGTAGTTAACTATGTTGGCCTGCCTAACATTTTTGGTTATCAAGTAGCGCTAGAAGGTAGCGTTGGAGCTGTATCACCTAATTCAGTTGTTTCTGTTGGTCGTCAAAACTATGGCGTAAGCAGAGATGGATTCTTTGTTACCGATGGATCTTCTGTGAAGATGATTGGCCGTGAAAGCGGTATGAATCAATTCTTTAGAGATCAGGTGGCGCAGTCAGAGCTTGCTCAGATATATGGTTTTGACAACTCAAAAGAAAATGAAGTTGTATGGGGCGTACCTATAGATTCTGCAAGTATAACTAAAGAAATATACTACAACTACAAGACTGGCCAATGGGGAATGCGAGATCAAACTATTTCTTGCTACTTAGATAGGGGTGTGTTCCATGAATCTTTGTCGGGAGACTCTAGCGGCAATCTTTACTACGAAGGAAACCAGCCAGATTTAGTTAACTCTAACGTTTCAGCAATTACTAAAGCTCACGATCTTAATGATGCAGATCGTATTAAAGAAATATCAGCCATTCGAGTAGGTAAAGAGGGAGCTGGAAGCCCAACACTTTCTGTAGGGTTTTCGAGCACTATTGATGCCACTCCAACATTCTTACAAAAAGATAGCTTTATTATTGACGACACATTTAAGAGTTTTCCAGTTAGAGCTGCTGGTCGATACATTACCATTAAGATCGAAAGTAATGGCTCTGCTGATAACTGGACAATTACTAACCTAGTGGTTCAAGGTCGAATGGAAGGTGAGCGATAATGGCTAATCTTCCAGCGGAGTATAACCGACCAGTTATTGAGGATGAGCTGAGAAAGCTTAACCAAAGGATTGACGACATGAAAACGTTATTGACCTTTATTCCTCAAGCGTCACCAGTAGCAAACCCGAAGATTGGAATGATCATGTATTCCGATGGCTCTACTACTGATTTTAGCAACCATACGACTAAAGGTCTTTATCGCTACGACTATGTGAACCCAGACGTAAATGGTATTCTTGGGTGGATACATTTTGCTAGTGAGGATATGGAGCCTTTTACTGTTACAGAGGCTGGTGGAGCTGTTGTTAATTACACTCAAAGCAATGACTTTGTTATGCTTAGTAATACTGGCGGAGGGTCATGGACATTAAATCTACCTTCTCCAGTTGATCAGTCATTTAGAACTATTCAGTTTATTTCAGACGACACTACTTTTGGGGCTAATACAATTATATTGGATGCAGGTTCTGGCTTTTTAATTGATGACGCTCAGACCTTTACCATTAATAGGAGGTTTGAGGCAATAACAATATTTTCAGATGGATCAAATTGGATAATTACGCAAGCTAAAGTATAAAGAGAGAGAGATGCAAAAGAATTTAGTAAAGTTAGAAACAGACCAAATTGACAAAGTTTGGAATGTTTGCGCACCATTACTTGATAAGGCGATAGTCTATTCAGAGGGTGGGATAGATATTAACGATTTATACTTAATTCTAAAAGAAAGAAAACAAGAGTTGTGGGTTTTATTTGGCGACACTGTAGATTTTGTATGCACCACAAGGATAGTTACGTATCCACAAAAAACAATTTTAGAAATCCCGTTTGCAGGAGCTAGAGATGCAAATCAAGTAAAGGATTTTACACTGATTATGGACAACCTAGAAGAGTGGGGAAAGGCTGAAGGGGCAGAAGCCACAGTCGTTCCTGGAAGAGTTGGTTGGACAAAAATATACCCAGAATTTAAATTAGCATATCAAGTATTAATTAAAGAGTACGAGGAATAACATGAGCAAAGGCGGCGGCGGTTCACAACCAGCAGATACAACAACAACAACTAAACCATTTCCAGCGCAGGAAAAGGCTTTAACTGAATTATTTGGTATGTCTCAGGCTGCATTTGATGCTGGCCCACAACAATTCTATCCAGGTCAGACAGTAGCGGATCAAGGTTTTAATACTTTAGCTGGTCAACAGTTGGGTCTTGATGCTGCCGGTATTCAAGGCGGCCTTGGAATGCAAGCTGCTCAGAACTTGAGTGCAGCGTTCGATCCTAACTCAGCGCAAAGCCAAGCGGTCATTAACCCTTTAGTTGCTAACTTACAAAGCCAGATCCTTCCTGGAATTGGCAGTCAAGCTATCCAACAGGGTGCGTTTGGTGGTGATCGACAGCGCATCCAAGAGCAGAGTGCTGCTGAGGCTACAGCAGGAGCCGCTACACAGGCTATCTTGCGTAATCAACAGAATGCCATTCAGAACCTTGGCAACGTCCAGAGCGGCCTTTTAGCGCCTGCTAGGACTGTCTCTGCTGTTGGTGCTCAGCAGAATGCTTACGATCAAGCTCTTATTAACGCTGATAGAGAGCGCTTTAGATTCGAGCAGGAAACTCCTGAGACTGCGCTTGATCGATTGGGTAGCCGCCTTACGGGAGTTAACCTTGGCTCAATTAGCAATACTTCTGGTGGTGGTGGCGGTGGCAATAATGCAGCTACAGCAGCGGGTGCTGGATTGGCAGCTTACGGTCTATTTGGTGGAGGTGGATCGTAATGGGTTACTCACCACTTTTGCATCGTAACAGTAATAACGCTCCAGAATTGACCGACATGCAACAGCGGTATGAGGCTGAAACTGGCAGCACAATGTTTTCTAAGCCGCGAACAACAACAGGTAGAGGCTACGGTGGTGGAGTAAGTAAAAAAGATAGAAAAGCCTTTGAAGAATGGTCAAAAACCACTGCTGGTATGGACTCAGGGAAAAACAGATTTAACGAGATGATGGCCAGTCGTAGCCAGAATCCTGCATTAGGTCAGACTCAATCAGGAATGAGTGGCTTTGATAAGTTCCAAGCAATGCAGGCTGGTAGAAATGTTCCAACTTTAGGTCAACCAAGCAGCGTTACACTTTCAGGAATGCCTGGAATATTTCAGGCTATTGTTGACATGAAGAGAGGAGATGCAGCTCAAGGCGCTAAATTAAATCAAGCAGGCTACGATAGGTTCCAAGCCCAAATGGGAGCTAACCCACTAATTCTCCAGCAGCTACAGCAGCAGCAAATGGGACAAAGACAAATGGGTCCACAATTTAATGCCTTTGGTTTTGGCGCACAGCCAGGATTAGCGGCTCAAGGTGGTCAAGGTGGCAGTATGCTTGCGAATATGTCTAGTCAAGGCATGAATCAGCTTGCAGCAGGTCAGCAAAACAACCCAACAATATTTAAAGCGAAGTCTTAATGTTTAAATACTTTAAGTTAGAAGATTTTGATTGCCAAGAAACAGGCGTTAACGGTATTAATGTTGAGTTTGTTTTAAAGCTAGATGAGTTAAGGGAAGCCTGCGGGTTTCCTTTTATTATTACTTCTGGCTATAGAAATCTCAGCCACAGCATTGAGGCTAAGAAGCCTAGACCTGGAACTCACGCTCAAGGCATTGCAGCAGATATAAAAGTAACAGGTGGAGCGCAAAGAATGGCAGTTGTGGAACACGCTGTTAAACTGGGCTTCACAGGAATAGGCGTAGCAAAGAGCTTCGTACACGTAGATATAAGAGAAACTACACCCGTATTGTGGTGTTACTAATAGGATAAATTATGGCACTCCCATTTCTAATACCAATGCTAATAGGTGCTGGCGTTGGCGCAATCACTAATCCAGATGATCGCCTTCGTGGCGCATTGCTTGGCGGTACTTTAGGCGCGCTTACTGGAGGATTAGCTCCGGCAGTTCCGGCAGCAACTGGCGGATCAGCAGCAACCTCAGCTTTAAGCTCGGCTACTAGCGGTCTTGCTGGTTCAGCATCAGCAGAAGCGGCCAAAGCAGCAGTTATTGACGCAGCAAGCGGCCTAGCTGTTCCAACTCAAGCATTAGGTGTGGCAGCTCCGGCAGCAACGACAAGCTTAGTAGCTCCTTCTACAGGATTATCTACAGCTTTGGGTGCTGCTCCCTCTACAGTTGCAGCGCCACTTACAGGTTTGGATAAGTTTAAAGCGGTAGCAAAAGAGAAGCCTTTAGAGACTGCTCAGTTTGCACAATCCATGCTCGGTGGCGGCCAACAACAACCACAACAAGCTCCAGTATATGCTGCCCCTATCCAGCAAGGCGGAGGTATGCCAGCACCACCTTCTATAGAAGAAAGGTTAGCAATGACTGGCGGTAACGAGCCTTCTTTTGTTCCTAGAGGATTGTTTGAGGAAGAAAGACTTATGATGGATGACGAAGAGAAACTTCGCATGTTAAACCAACAATTTGCAGGGGTGGGATTAGTATAATATGGCTATCCAAGATGATTATCAAAAAAGACTTAATGAAGCAGTTAGAGCAGAACGACTTGCATCTGAAGCATCTCAAGGCGCTCCTGTAGCTTCTATAGCTCCTCCCGCTTCTGTAGCTACTGAACGTCAGCTTCCTACACTTAACGACCTCCAGTCTAACGTGGACAGAATACAAGCTTTATCACTTCAGAAGCAGGCAGCTCTTCAAGAGCAAGCATTGTTAGCGCAACAAAGGCCAAACCAAAGATTTTTAAACAAAGATCAATCCTTTATGGATGCTTTTAGAAATCCAGGCGCAGGCCAAAGAGACTTTGCTCTTAAAGCAGGTCTTTCTCTACTTTCTAGCGGTGGCACTCAGGATTTATCTCAGCGTATTGGTCATGCTTTAGGTGCTGGCGTACAAGGAATGCAGGGAGCTAGAGAGGCAGAGTTGGCTAAAACAAGATCTGAGGCTCAATCAAGATTCAAACAGTTTGGCATTCAAGAGCAAGCCGAGCGAGACCTGTTTAACCTTAATAAAGAGATTGTAGAAGAGCAAAGACTTTCACAGGGTAAATCTCCTACACCATCTCCAGTAGTAAAGCTTTTTGGAGAGCGTGAAGAAGCTAGAAAATCTGGCAATTTAGAGCTTGCGAACACTATAACTGATCAAATAAAAGAATTAACAGGGGCCAACGCTCCTATAGACTTAGACAGAGAAAGCACCAAAGCGATTGTCGCTGATGTTAAGACGCTAAAAGAGAACGCAGACAAGTCTAGGAACTGGCTTGCATCAGCACAGAGAGCCGAAAACGCTCTAAATAGCGGAGCCGAAACAGGGGCATTTGCAGAGGGCGTTTTAGGTCTTAAAAAGTTAGCTGGGTTCTTTGGTGTTGGTGACTTTGAAAAGGATGTTGACGCATCTGAGGGGTTAGCTCAAGTTCTTGGAGAGAATGTACTTGAATTGCTATCTTCAGGTGTTCTTGGTAGCGGCACAGGCTTATCCGATAACGATGTTAGGTTTGCTAAACAAGTTACAGGCGGTACAATCGCTTTAACTGAAGAAACTATTAGGTACGCTATTGACGCTAAACGAAGAGCTGCTAATTATTCGAGAAATAAGTTTAATGATGAAGTTCAAGGTTACGCATCAACTTTTAAAGATATAGGCAAGACTCCAGCCTTCATTACCCAGCAAAGCAAGAATAGATACGAGACAGTTCCTTTTAAACCTATATCTAAGCAAGCTCAGTTATTGTATGGAACAGAAAAGGGTACACTTCAAGACCTTAAATCTACTACTGGAGTTTTATCTCCTGCAAATGCAGAAGCTATAGGTAATCCAGTTTATAAAGACGTATCAACAGAAGACTTATTGTTACAATTAATGCAGTCAACAGCAGGGCAATAACAGATGTCACAAGAGCAAATCTTAGAAGAGTTAGGAAAAAGGTCTGGATCTTTTACTCCTGAGCAGCAAGCCATATTTAACGAGGTAAGTAATAGACTTACAATTCCAGCTCCTGTAGATGATTTTAGTGCTCAAGTTCAAGCGGCAGCATCAGAACCTAGCGAAGATGATTTACGACAAGCAATATTAAAAAGAGAGTTCTCTCCTGCGGAAATAGAATTATGGAAGCGAGATAATCTTAGCGCCCCTAAAGCTGGCAAGATGGATGATAGACGTGCAATTAACCTTATGCGTGTTGATTTGATCGAAGAGCTACAAGACCCAAGTGTTACTGAGCAAGTTGTTTCAGGCTTAGGTCAAGGCGCAAGAAGTCTTGGTCAGGAAGGCTTAAAGATTGGTGCTTCTGTTGGTGATACTTTTGGATTAGTTGAGCCGGAAACGAGACAGCAGTTATCTGAAGATATTAACCTTCAGCGTAAAACGTTTGATGAGTCTAAAGTAGGCCAAATGCCAATCACTAAGGGAGCTAAGTTTGTAGGGGAAGTCCTACCAACAATGGTAATTCCTGGCGGCGTTGCTGGAGGATTACTTCGTAAAACTTTAGCGGGTGCGGCTGGCGGCGGACTTTCTGGTGTATTTGCGCCAACTGAAGATGCTGATATTATTTCAGGTGATAGGTTAGAGAATATTGCCCTTGGTACTGTCTTGGGCGGTGGATTACCTCTAGCTGCTGGCGGAGTAAAGAATGTATTTGTAGACTGGCCTAGAATGTTTTCTCAGAAAGGTGGTAGGTTAGAAATAGAAGATCCGTTTAAAGCCTTGGTATCTAAAGCTGAACAAAAAGAATTAGATGCAGCAGCAGAAGAGATTGGGGTTTTCCTAAGCCCTGCTGAAAGAACAAAGACGTTAGCTCAATTACAAGATGCTGAAAAAGGTATTCGACTTGACGACAAGAGCGCTTTAGATTTGCAAATAGCTCTTCAGGGCAGAGAAAGAACTGTACAGAAAACTATTAAAGAACTTGCTGAAGATATTGCACCTCAGACTGGTAAAGATGGGGCAAGACGAGCGCAAGCAATAACTGAAGGTTATCAGGCAATAGCTGCACTACCTCTACCAAAAAGCCTTATTAATAAAGTTCGTAACGATGACATCCTTAGCGAATCACTTGATGATATGCTAACAGGAAACTCTAGGGCTTCAAAAATAGCTCAGATGGAAATAAAGAAACTCCGTGGTGGACAAGCTCTTATTGATAACGCAAACGGTGTTGCTGTAGCGGATGACGTATTGAATGATGTTTCTCTATCCGTTATGGATGTCTTTAATAAGTTCGTCAAAGAAGAAGTTAGCACTATAGCTAGCGCTAATAATGGCAAGATTGGCAGAGTTGGTCGGTACATGAATAACTCCCTAAAAGAGGTAATGGATTTTGTTGACTCTGCATCGCCAGAATATGCTTTAGGACGAAGAGAGGCCTCGTTAAACTTTGCACGAAGTAACCTTGAGAAAAGAATATCAAAAATTAAGGGCGGAGCAATTGATGAGGTTGGAGAGGCGATTCCTAGTTCTGTTCAGTTCTTTAGATCAACATTAAAATCTCAAAAGGATTTTGATGACCTTCTTAGAGAGCTTGGGGATAATCATCCAGCACGGAAAAAAGCAGCGCAGTTAAGAATTGTTCTTGGCGCTATGGAAAACTCTCCACTAGAAAAAGTGTTTAGCAAGACAGATCCTACAGGTTCTATATCTGGTGGCTCTTTTGGTAAAACTGGTGTTGCTCTTAAAATGGTAGGTGCAGCGCAGAGAAGAAACTACTATAAAGGCATGGTAGATTACATCACTGATCCAAACATTACGGATAGCTTGCTTGATGATATTACTGAGATTGCTAGTAAAAGAGAGCCTAGTCTTATTGAGCTAGATGAGATCGGTAATATGTTCTTGAAAATGCTAAGCAGAGTCAGTCCAGATAATGCAACTACTCTACTAGGAACGGACGAGCAGGAATAAACCTGCTACTCCTTAGTCTTACGGCCTCTGGGAAGAATCTTATTTTCATTCTTCTTGGAGGCTTTTTTCTTTTCTAAAGAACCTTCCTTCGTGTTACTCCAATCTATCCCATCAAACTTCTTACTAAACTCTTCTCTGCCTATGTCAATAGGTCTTGGCTTTGATCCTTTACCCATAACTGCCTCTAGTAGCTTATTTTAACTGGTGGATTGGTACTAACAGTACGAGTGTAGCAGTTTAAATAATCTTCGTCGTCGTCTTTATGTTTCTTCTCTAGCAACTCGATCATCTTATTAGAGTACCAGATAGCCTTCTGCGTATCCTCTATGCAGTTCCCTTTGTTCATAAGCCTACCGCCAGTATATTTAAGTACATTGCCGTGACAGTAATCTATAGCGCCCTGTGTGCCAAGAACATCAACGATGTAGTCGATAGTCTCTATGTCGCCTTTGGTGTAGTGTGGGGGGTGATTCACGTTATCAGTCATTATATCTCTCGCTAATTAGTTAGTTGCTGGCTTTGGGGATAAGGTAGGCCAGCGCTACCCAAGGAGGTTCAACTCCCCAATGTCGTAAGTAAACCTATAGATCCGTTAGAAGACTATCAAGCTCATCCTCAAATTCATCAATGTCAATCCCGCACTCACATAAGAACTTACCTATAGTAATAGCTGTTGCACTCTCGGTTATAGTAAACGTGTAAGGTTGTTCGTACCCATCAATACTTAAAACTAAAGTCTTATCTTCTGGCAAATACTCTGCCATCAAAGATTTTTGTGAAGTTGGATCATCTGCGGTAATGCTAATAACTGAAATCATTGCCCTATTCTCTCTAATTGTCTAAGTATTCGTTCGTTAAAATCTTCGATCATATCTCTATAGTCAGCAGCGTAAAGCTTCTTCGGCTTCTTTGCGTCTGCAAGCATTTGCTCAACAAACTCTTTGCTAAAAAGTTCTTGCATGTAGATTGTATAATTCTGAGCAGCAACACCATGAGCCATACCGAATTGATTACAATAAGCGCACTGGGGATGAATGTTATCAATCTCTAAAGCCCAGTAGCTGCTAGAGCCTTTGGGGATAAAGTGACCGCCTTGCATCCCTTCGTTCCACTTCTTTGTAACTCCACAGGTTACGCAAGTACAATACCCATTGTCATCAGACTCCAACAACCTAACCAGCTTCTGAATAAGCTTGAGTGCTTCCTTACGTAACTCTTGCGAAGTTTTTGCTTTCTTTTTAGCGGCCATTACTAAAAGGGCATATCATCGTCAAAGTCATCTGCTGGTGTTGCAGCAGCTTTAGCAGGCTTGGCCTGCTCATCCTTAGCCTGAACACTTAAACTTAGCGCAGGGGCTTTAGGATTATCCTTGTTGCCCTTCCAGGCACTTAGCCAGTAGTCTACGCCAGCAACATTGATGCTGCCTTTGTATTGCGGATGCTTATCTGATTTGCGATCTTCATTTTTCCAGATAGCGCCTCGGTTGTTGTTATCATAATCAGTCATAGTTCTCTCCTAGTGTATAGTTTTAGTTGGAAAATCATCTTCAGTTAATATTGGTGCGTTAATTGCACCCGTCATATAAGTTAACATTGTAGCGATGTGACATGCTTCATTTTTGACCGGCTCTTCCAGTTCTAAATCTATAGAAAGACTAGCAGGTCCGTACATTATAGGCTTACTTTTTTCATAAAACACCTCTTTAATAGATATTTCGTTGCCTATCTTTACAATTCTATAGTTCCACATCTTTTTTGTTTTCCTTTGCCCCATCTTTATCAGACTTTTCAAACAAATTAAAATAATACTCTGCCATTGCTTGAAGCATAACCTCATCTTCAGCTTCAGCTTCATCTTTAGATATTAGCTCAATTCGACCATCAAAAGCGTACCCACTAGCTTTTAAAAAGTCACTAAACACCTCAATAATCTCGTACAAGTTTTGCTCACTGTCAACGGACATATCAATAGTCCTCATTGCTGTATAGCATTCTTCATCTGCTGGCACTGCGTAACTAAGTTTAATCATTGTTTATGCTCCTTTAAGTAATTTACGTTCTTCGGTTGTTAAAAATGCTGTTTCACACTTGCTTGGTGCTACCCACATAGCGCGTTGATCTTCTTCTGGTATCTCGCCAAAGGCTTCTTTAGCTAACGCTACATTATCGCTTGTAGGGTCGATAAGCATTCTGCGTATAAACTGTAGAGAATCATAATGGAGGTCCACCGCTAACCCACATAGTTGCTCTTTTGTCTTGTCCTGTACGTACAGTTGCTCCTTTGACTTCGCCGGTGACTTTCCCCGCATCATCGCAGCCTCTGCATCATCATCCGCTGTAGGAATGCCAGCCATTGCTTGTAAAGCATAACGCCTAGCGTAGGCAATCGCTGAACCACCGCCTTGCGGATCTTTCTTAGCTAGGGGCAAGTAGAACTCTGACTCTAGCCATTCGCCTGAAGAGTGCATTAGCACAGTCACAACACCTATTCCTCCACCGCCTTCAGATGTAACAGGAAACTGCGAGTAAGATAAACCATTACTAACAAACGGTTCTTTGATTGCTTTTATGACCGCTGTAAGATCGGCGTAGTTAGATTTAAAGAACGGGTTCTTTGCATCCTTAACTGCACCGCCCATTTCATTCTGAGCTTTACATAACGCTTTTGCTAAATTACTTATACTTTCTGACTTATTCATTGCTTCCCCTTTCTCTGTTGTGGACTTCTTTAAGTAGGTTTTTAATTGATTTTAAAACTTGTTTTGCTTCTCGGCTCTCTTCCATTGTTTCTGGTACAAAAACCGACATATAACGCTGTGCGCTTCCAAGAGTATCGAACGCTGCATCATTAGCTGGCTTGCTTAATCTAAATACCCACATTACATTTCCTTAAATGTTATTGCTCGAAAGCACTGGGAATAATAATCTTTAATTTCATTTCTTTCTTCCCACAGTATCATCGCAGGTATGTATACTGGTGAAATAATAAGGTGAATTTGCCAAGGGATTCTCTACACTAGAACTCCTAATTGAGACAGGATCTGATGGATTCAATAGGGATTGAAATTTGGACCAGACATTCCCAATGCTCTCTTCCGAGACAACGTTCGCTTCTTGAACTGTTTCGTCAACAGGAGATACCATTAACTCAACAGATAAAGCAACTAACGCTTCTCGATACTCGGGGTATTGCTTCAGATAAATTTCAAGCGTTGCAGCATCACGATTTTCCTCTTCAGAGAACGAAAATAAAACGTCTTGTTCTGTAAATTGGGGGGATGATGTATTCATAATAACTCCTCCTTCTGCAACCCAAGAAAAAACATTTTAATCTTTGACTTATTCATTTTCTTCTTCCTCTTTCGGATTGTTCATTCGTCGTTCCTCCTCATTCTAAACCGCTTATAGCGGGGTTATGCGTCTAGCTTTCTCAAACAATGCTTGCAAGTTACTTTGGTTTTTAGCCTGTGTATTAAAAAAGACTTCCCGTCATACACAGCTTTTGCTCCTACACACAATGGCGCAGGTACATCTTCATACTGACCAAATCCAACATACCTATTTACTTTTTGTCTGTCTGCTTTATGTATCTTCATAAATCCTCCCGTAATTCACACATTGTTTTTGAGCTGCTGTTCTAGTTTTTCTAGGCATTCTGCGGAATATTTAATCTTGCCTTTGTGATATTGAATCTCTCTCTCTACTTCACTTACTACAAACGCATCGAAGCACCTTTCTATGTGATTAATTTCATGATCAATCCCGTATTCATTTGCCATATCTATTGGCCTCTTTTATATTGTGATACATGGGCGTGCTTGCAATTCATACAAAAAGTCAAGTTACTGTTGCCGCAATTCCACGCCAAATAATCCTTGTGCCTTTCGCACTCAGTCTTTTTACAGTCCCTACCTGTTCTAGGCTTTGGGTGGCTCTTTCCGTAATAGAGTTTCATTTTCCTCATCCCTCCTCAGAGACAGTTATAGTGTTCGTTTGCTCTTTCCTGGTGGGCTTCTATAGCTCTGCGCTTCTCAATGTCTACAGCTATATAGCCCGCTTTCTTTTCCTTTTTTGCAATAATCTTTCTTTGCGCTTCTTGCTTACATGCTACACATTTAGATGTGCTGCCTTTGCTTACCCAGACTCTAGTGTAAGATCCACACTTGAGGCAACTTGCATCAGATATAAAGCGACTGGTTCCAGATCTTAACTTCCTAGAATGCTTCTCGTATCTAACACCTCGGTGCTCATGGTTTACAGCTTTAAAATGCTCATGGCTTACCGGATTGAAATCTGCTTCGATAGGAGTCATTAGAATGGTAACTCCTTATCAGCGTTGCGCTCTGCTATAGCTTTTTGCTCGGTTCGCCATAACTCTAAAGCTAAACCCTCTACATGTTTTGCAAACGCATAACCATTAACAAATTCGTTAGACTTCATGTAGTTATTCATAGTCGCCATTAGATCATACTCAAGCCATCCCTCTTGCGCTAGGGCAGACATAGCGTCACCAATGTCAGAGCCAGTAAGACCATTTTCTGCTAAGTTTTTAACTTTCACAAGTTCTCCTCAACGTAGTCAGACACAACATCTTTTAAAAGATCTCTCATATCCAGCTCTACTTCATCACGTTTTACTGTATAAAGCTTACGAAGCCAAGCATGAAGAAAACCGTTTCCAAAAACGACATCTTCTAAAGCGGCATGAAACGGAGTGGATATATCATCTGAGTCTAAGTAGCTGTCTAAGAAATCAAACTTAGCTTCATCAATGGAAAAACCTTTAGGTGATTCTGGTGGTGCTACTCTTGCGGGATTATCTGGAATGTTATTCATGTAATTGTCCTCCTCAGAACTGAGTACGAACTATAGTTTAATTTATTTAAAAAAACAATTAACGATTTGTAATAAAAAAAACGCTTGCTATTTTATGTAAGCTACATTACATTTACTGCTCACATCAATTGGAGGTATATATGAAAGTAAGTTACGAAGAGTTAGTAGAGTTCTTTGGTTCACCTATGGAAGTGGCTGAGTACTTTAACTGCAAAGTCCAGGCTGTCTATCAGTGGAAAGAAGATGTTCCCGACACTAGAGCTAGAGAATTCAAATTAGTCAAGGAGCTAAGGAGTGCGGTATGTCAGCAGACAAGCTAGTGTCAAAACTTAATCACGCCAAGGAAGTAAAGGCTAGAAAAGGTCACACTAGAAGTTGGGTGGCATTATGCCCCTCACACGATGATAAAAGCCCCTCACTTTGTATCGATGAAGCAGAAAATGGCAAAATCTTAATCAAGTGCTGGTCTGGCTGTGGTGCTAATGAAGTTATTGATAGCGTTGGAATGAAGTATCACGAGTTATTTCCTGACGATGGATACGAATGTCACATAAAACGCAGGATAAAACCTATTGGTTATCACGAATTGCATTTAGATATAGTACAGAGCAGGAGAGAAAAAGGATTGAAGCAGACAAAAGAAGATAAGAACGATGAACTAGCATCGTTTATGGCGCTGAGAGGCTCTGTATGAGCGCACAGGCGACATTCTGGGCTTGGGGTATACAAGTGCCTTCCTCTGAGAAGTTAGTGCTTTTATGCCTATCAGATTGTCATAATGGTGATACAGGCCAGTGTAATCCTAGTGTGAATTACATCTCAAGAAAGACATCGCTAGATAGAAAAACTGTACTGAAGGCTTTGCGAGTTTTAAGTGATCAAGAGGTGCTTAGCAGAATTAAGGTTGAGGGTTCCAGTAATCAGTATTTCCTTGCGGTAGAGGCAGTACCAAATATGGGACAGGGGGTGGCCCAAATTTTCCCAAAAGCAGTACCAAATATGGGACACAAACCTATAAGTAAACCTAAAAAGAACCTACACTACGAAAATGGTGATCTTGAAACAGCAGAAACGATCTACAATTTGATCTTAACCTTGAATCCAAAGCATCGAAAACCAGCTATGGAATCTTGGGCTAATGAGATCAGGTTGATGAGAGAAAAAGATAACTATTCTCATAGCGAGATACTAAGTTTATTCAGGTTTGCCAATAGCGATGATTTTTGGAAGTCAAATATCCTGAGTCCAAAGAAATTAAGGGATAAGTGGGATGTATTAACGATTAAGAAAGGCGATAGCAGACAGCAAGAACCATCAATATGGGTTTAAGGAGAGAGAAATGCAAAAGATTGATATTACAGATAAAGAGTTACTAGGTTTTATTGGAAAGCAAGAGAGTCAAGAAATTGGCGCATTTAATTCCTATGGCGATAGGTTGCTGAAGCAGTTGGAGGGTGGCAGTGGTTTGGTTGGCGATAAACTGCCTTGGTCAAAGACTCATAGCGCTGTGAGACTAGGGCAGGGCCAGCTATCAATATGGTCAGGAATCAATGGTCACGGCAAGACACTTTTGCTGAGTAATGTTTTTACTTACTTAATGGCCAGAGGTCGCAGGTGTTTGGTAGCGTCAATGGAGATGAAGCCAGAAGAAACATTACAATGGATGTGCTCACAAGCAGCAGGCTGCTCACCATCAAGAGATTTTGCGCTAGGTTGGTTGGAGAGAATGAAAGAGGTGGGACACATTTATGATTGTTTGGATAAAGTTCCACAGGAGCGTGTGCTGGGCCTTGTACACTATGCTGGGCAAGAGCTTGACATCAATCACTTAGCGATAGATAGTCTAACAATGTGCGGCGTTGGTCGTGAAGACTACACAGCTCAAGGTGAGTTTGTTAATCAGTTAAGAGCAGCCGCTAAAATGTACAACATGCATATTCATCTAGTGTGCCACATGCGCAAAGGCTCGGATGAGAATGAGCAGGTAGGCAAATTTAGTATTCGAGGTGCTGGTGAAATATCTGATCTAGCGGATAAAGTGTTTGTAGTGTTCAGAAATAAAGCTAGAGAAAAAGCGATGGCGCTAAGGGATAAATTTTATCCTTTTGATGAGAAGTTTTTAAACCAGCCAGATGTTTACTTAAAACTTGTTAAAAACCGGCAGGATGGGACTGAGTTAGATTTTGGGTTATACTTCCACAAAGAGAGTATGCAGTTCACAAGCAGAGAGGGTAAGGCGATGCCTTTGGAGGGGAATGTAAGTGATTACTAATATACATAGAAACAATTATGAAGCTGTAAAGAAAGACCCGATTAGAGTTGTTCTTTATAAATTGGTTAAGAACAGTTCAGGTAAGACCGCAAAGCAGTATGCTGAGGTTATGGATAAGCGTCCAAGCGATATTAACAGGGCGCTAAGATCAATGGAGAATGGTGGGTTAGTTTACAGCGCACCGCTACCCAAGAATACTAACGTGCATGGGTGGCATATCAACACGCTGGATATGGATGCACAAAAAACTAAGATCGTAACGCAACTATGGAATCGAAATTTAAAACTGTGACTACTAGCAGCCGAGCAGGAAAGACTAAAAACTTAGAGTGGAGAAATAACTTCATTAAGATTCACTCTGTTGTAAAACGATTAGCGCCAATGTTTGGCTACGATCATAGTTCTGAGTGCTGGGTATCGCCAGAAAGGAAGTTGATGCTATCTGTTATCGAGTTAGCTTTGATTGATAAGCACAATTGGGATCAGGTTATGATGCGTCAACCATCGCAAGAGGAGCGGAAGCTGATCAACAATGCTAAAGGCTACCTTGATGGAGAGCTTTGGCACGCAGAAGTATGTGGAGTTGATTCAGATTATGTTAAACGTGTAATTAAGGAGGAGGGGTTATGAATTTTAATGACGGCATGACTAGGAAAATGATAAAGCTCTTGGATCATACAGAGCTAACAAATACTGAGATAGCCGAAGCAGTCGGCGTTCATCGGCAAGATGTAGAAAGGTTTAAGCGCAGAAGAAATGAGCCTATATCGCTATCGGACGAGGAATTAGCTTGCACTCAGCCGACCGATGGCTTCATGCTTTACTTGGGAGGTGGTCGAATTGATTGAATTTAAGGTTGCAGAAAGGTGTCAATTGCACGCGGCATTGCTTAATGCGCCAATTGAGCACAGCAAAGATGGCTATATGGTCACAATTACGGCGATTAGCGCCGGAAAAAAGCCGAAAACTAAATCGCAAAGGGATTCTTTTCACTTATGGTGCGGGTTACTAGCCGAGGAATTGAATGATGCAGGGCTTGATCAACGTGTTGTTCTTGCTGCGATGAAAGAGGGTTTTGAAATACCTTGGCAGAAATTGACTGTTAAAGAGAATCTTTGGAAGCCGGTACAGGCAGCGGTGGTAAGAAAAGCATTTACCGAGGATTTAGCGGTAGATGAACATAATAAGGTGTACAACATATTGCACAAGTGGCTATCTGGGCTTGGTTGGCCTTGTCCCGCTTGGCCAGACCGATGGAATGCAGGAGTAAAGCGTAATGTCTAACGTAATTAATTTTAAAGATCACATTGATCTTGATGGATTGAGTGAGTTTGAGGCAATCTTGCTGCAAGCCATTAGAGATTCGCAAGCAGTTGAATTTGATCCAATCCAATTTGTGTTACTAGCAGTGTCGCCTGCCGAAGATGAACAGACTACACTTGTTTACAGTTTTAATCCGCACGATGAAAGTATGATGACGGCCATTGGCTACTTAACAACATTAATTTCGCACGCAAATAACTTACACATGGAGGAGTTGGGCGATGATCAATAAGAGGTTACTAGAATTTTGTGAGTCAGAACCACAGCGTAGAGCAGTACAGGCTAGGCTTGACACCAAAACAAATCAAAAAGCGGCTGATTTAATAGGCATCAGTCTTAGAAATCTGCAAGCCAACCTTGCTAACGTCAAAAAGAATGCTGCTAGACGTGGTTGGTCGCCTGAGCACGATATGAATCGCACAGTTCCAGACGGTTTTGTGGCTAAAGGTGTTTCTACGCTATACGGCGATGATGGTCAAGTCAAAATTCAGTGGGTTAAGAGTAATCTTGCGCATGAAGACCAGTTAGAAGCAGTAAAACGCGCACTTGACACGTTTATTGAGTACCAAAAAGGTAAATCACCGTTTGTACCGAAGCCGCAGAAGAAAGTTAAAGGTAATGAGCTGGCCGTAGTCAACATTGGTGACTCACATTTTGGAATGCTGGCAAGTGAGAGCATTAGCGGTGATGATTATAACCTTGAGATTGCTGCTCAGCGACACAAAGACGTTTTTATGCGCCTTATGAACAATGCACCAGACTGTGAAACAATAGTAATCAATCAATTAGGTGATTTTTTTCACTCAGATAACTTTGAATCGACCACCACAAAGGGCACGCGAGTAGATACTGACGGACATTTGGAGGAAATCTTTGCGGTTGGGTTAGAGGTGCTGTCGTTTATCACTGAGGAAGCCCTAAAACGGTACAAAAAAGTAATTGTAAGGCACGTTAAGGGAAATCATGACTCAGTGCTTAGCATGGCGATAAAAGCTCACCAGCAGGCATACTGGCGCAATAACAAGCGAGTCACAATTGAGATGAGCGATGCACCTTGCTGGGTGTTTGAGTGGGGTAAAACTGCGTTTCTTGTGTCACATGGTCACGCACCTAAACCAAATAAGTTAGCTGAGTACTTTACAGCTAAGTACCCTGAAATCTGGGGCAGAACTAAGCACCGATACTGCTACCATGGCCATATTCATAGCAAAAATACGACAATCGAGACCTATGGCGGGTGTATTACTGAGTCGTTTGCAGGTTTGCCAAGTTCTGATAAGTGGCACAATGAGCAGGGCTATGTTAGCGGTCAATCTATGTGCTTGATTGTATTAGATAAAGAAAAAGGCGAGGTTAGACGGTCTACTGAACGATTGTAGGTACTAGTCTACATCGTTAAATAGACAATCTATAAACTGGTCATAAATAACACTTTTAACAGTATCGGAATTGCCCGCATGCAGGGCGGTTTCGATTTGTTGGATTTGTTCTTCACTAAATGTTAGCACCGCTCTATCGAGTATCGATCTAACGTAGTTAGGTTCGCAATCTGTCGATATTAGTGATCTTGCGCGGTGGCTTAGGTCGTACCAATTTACTGCTTCTATAGACATTGTATTAGCTCCTGTAAGTGTCTGTGTTCGATTCTACCAGTAAAGATAGGCAAAGTGCTAGGCATAAAAAAGGCCCATTTAAGGGCCATGGTTTTTGTTGCCATATATAATCGTTAGCTAAAAATTACTGTGATTTAGCTGCCTGTGCAGCTTTCAGTTTTTCGAGAGTCACTACCATATTAGTGGTAGTCTCCAGTCTGTGTGCGTGACGCTTCATCATGTACAGCGGAATCCAGCACTCACTGTCTGTGTCAGGATAAAATGTACCCGATTCTTCTGCTGCATAAAGAATTTGGTATCCATTTGTATAACCTACAAAAATCAAAGCCTCTGTTTTCTCTTTTGTTTCAATCTCGCTACTACCCATATTTATTTACTCCTATATATAATCGTTACTTGTAATAAGTCGTCCACATCTCTTTTATCGACGCACCACCACAAGAGCAATCGCGTCCATCGCAACAATAGTTGTCATTAAGATCTTTATGTAAAATTTCAGATACCCAGCCTTTATAAGCAGATTCAAGCATCAAATAAAGTATTTTTAATTTCATTAATATCTGCATATCTATACCTATGTATAATCGTTAAATAAAAGTTACTGTGATTTGGTGCGCCGCAATCGACTATGGAGCACAGCTCGTAGAGTCATAATCTTCATGCTAATCACTCCTGCATATTCCAATCTCCATCTAGCAAGAACCTCACGTTCTGGTGGGTAAGGATCTCCTTTAGCGGAGTGGTAACCATTGCAAAGAGGGCATTGATCTAGCGCTGGAGCGTCTGAATTGCATAAAGGACACGCGTTGAAAAAGATTCTAATTCGACCCTTGAAAAGGCTAAGCTTGGCCCTAATAAAACTCTTGTAATAACTCAAGTAAAAAATCATTTTTGTTACCTATATATAATCGTTAGCTATCTGTTTTGTCCATTATGCGAAATCTACCTCCTCAAGGTAATAAGTTTCATTATCGTGCGACTCTTTTGTAACAACGTAGCCGAGTATATTGCAATAATGGTGACTAGGGCCGTAAATGTACACCATCCAATTGTCTTTTTCCATGTGGTCATCGCTAACCACAGACCAAACATGATTAACGGTTAACCCTGTGTGCTTAATTGCTGAGTCAATAGTGTTAAAATAATCGCCACCATTGTCTCTTATTTCATCAAAAGGAAAATCAGTGTTTTCGTATATCATAATAATGGCTCCCATCCATATGTGCTAACAAAGTCTTAGCAAAATTGTATGCGTCCTCACCTGAACCATCTTGATTAGGTAGATCGCCATTATCACCATATTCTTTAACCCATTCTAATAAAGATCGTAAGTTATAATCTTTTTCGCTCATTCTGTTACCTCCTCAATGCTATCGACATTTACGCTGTGAATATCACAATCCTCATCATCTGGCTGATCGACATCGCCGCTTAATAAAAGCTCTCGCGCCTCCTCTTTGTTATCCGCTTTAACAATATACCAACTATTTATGACTGTACTTGTTTTAATTTTGTAGGTGTTCATTTTAAAGCCTCCCATCCATATACGCCGTTAAGATTGTTAGATAAAAAAAGCCTAGTGTGGCTAGTATAAATAAGTGAAAAAGTGATTCTTTCATTGTTTAACCTCCCAAACTTCGACAATAGCGCCCCTAGTATCCTTAGCTATACGCTCTAAAGTAGGTAAGCAATCAATAAAAGTTGATTCGCTCTCAAAAGTTGCAAGTCTTTCGGTTGCGGTTCCGTAATCAATGTAAACAGTAATCATTTTGTTTCTCTCATGTTGTATTGAATATAAAGCGCGTCTTCGTCTATAACAGGCGCGCACGGTTTAGGTTTAACAGTAGCCAACGCTATAGACTTGGCTATAGTTGAGCCGTATTTGTCGTTATATCGCCTCACAGCGGCATCTGGTACGATTACTTTGTTCATATCTTAGCGCTTGCCCAGTTTCCGCTAGACAATTTAACCGCTACGATCTTGCATATATAGCCGCAATTGTAGCGAATAGACACCCGCTTATAACCGTTGCGCGTTGCGTACTGCTTAGCACCTAACAGGCTGTTTGATACGTCCGTATGCGAGCCGTTACCGTCTGTTACTCCGTAAATGTGCATCATTTGCCCCCTGTTTCATCGGTAAAAAAGTAATAGCCCGCGCTATAATCTCGATAAATTCGAACCCCGTGGATTGTACCCACATGGACGTAATACTTTATGTACTGTTCCCGTGTTCCCATCTCATTCCAGGCTATGCCGCGCACGTATTCCTTTGCATCATTATCGTTATTAAAATTGCCGTCTAAAATTGCGTCATAAACTAGCATATTAAACCCCCTGATTAATGCTTAAAATAATATCTTTGTGGCTAATGTCTTGATCCTGCATATGCTCAACAACAAGCGCTAGATCGGTGATTAAAGCGTATAAATCGTCTTTTTTTAGCATTTTCATTAATAAATTATGCCTATCCACATAGGTTACATGCCCTTTATCATCATGCGGTAATAAATCATCTAGCAATTCGCCCAGTATATCAACTTGCGCGCCTATAGCTTTGCGCTCACTTGCAAAATAGCAGCCCCTACTTGTCTTATAAATTTCAACTGTATTCATTATTCGCCCCCCGTATAATATGCACGCTTAGTGCCGTACTGTTTAGCAATAACAGGTAATAAATCAATAACAAATGATTTGGCGTAATCATCAAAATCTGCATTAGTTGGTCGGCTTATAATTTCGCACAATGTAAAGCCCTCAAAATCAACTATATGATATAAATGCGTATTCATTACAAAACCCCTATAAGTAAATAAACAAAAAGTAAGGCGCTATCAGTACAGCAGCGCCTAGTAACCCCGCGCCAGTATCAAAGATAAACATATCGAAGCGTGACATTGAGCGCTTACTAGTCGCGCAATTGCTGGCTTGTCGCGTGCTTTTGTAGCCGTATTTGTAGTCCTGCATGATTAATTAACCTCTATTTCGCTGATTGCTTCGGTGAGGTCTTGATACATGGCAAAATATGCGATTATTGCCTTTAAACTGTCGATGCCTTTTTCGGATACTAGCGCGCCGAGTGACTCATTATCGTAACAGTCTTGATATGCTTCGGCGTTATCGCTGAAACGCTCGACCAGTTCGCTAGAATAGGTATATATCACCCACTGATGACCATCAACAAGTTCGTGCAAAAGGTGGTCGTGTATTGCTTCAACTGCCATATCATGGTCGTTATCGTTTTGATCTAATGCCTCATGGTAAATATCATAAGCCAAGTCGTTTATTTCTCTGTGATACTCGGTTGAAGTGAATTCTAAATTTGACATAATGTATTCCTCTCTTTGTTGGTTTAATTTAGTATAGCTAATAAAAGCTAGCTTACAAGTTATAATTGTTTAATCTCTGTTATGTCATCGGCTAGCCAGCCGTTTATAATTATCAATTCCTGATGATCGTGACAGAATGCTTTAAAAGCCCCGTCCGTGTCAGTGTTTGGCTCAATACTAACGTGCAAGTCGAAGCAGCTTGCCGATACTAGTAATTCAGTCCACCCCATGCGAGTGCAGCAATTGTCGGAAGTTGGTAAACTCATTAGCGAAACTCCCTATCAATATCAGCGCCAAGTGCTAGCAAGCCAGTGACTAGCAAGCCAGCCATTGAGGTAAAGAACAAGGTCAAGAATATAAACTCAAACATATGGAAACCCTTTATTGTGTCGTGCATTATTGCCCGATCCATAAAACCATTATATAGAATGCAAGCTAGCTTACAAGTTACAGTATCGTAATGTTTTGATTAGAATTTGTACGGTTTTGCTATTGACTTTTGAGCATGGCATTCCGTGAATGAATTGATACCAATGCAAGGGTAAAATTAAAATCGCTTAGATCGTCGAAGAATTTTTGCAAGTCTTTTATGACAATATGACAGAATTGTAATGTCGTCAAAACCTTGACGGTATGCGGTATTGGTTTGAATTGGTGACGTATTATTGACGTTATTAATCGGGTGAATGAATATCCACATCCACATACACATTACATATATTTAATTTGTTTTCTGTTTTGATCCGTGATAAGTAGTAGGGTTAGTGGATACTAACATTAACTATTGTTAACTTGACATTGTTCCTGGATCTGCTAGGACCCCCACCCCCAACTTGGCATGGCCGGTATTGTCACAATATCCACCCCATACACCGGAGCTATTTTTGGAACCTGATCAGCTAAAAGACCAGCAATATCATATAGTTGTATGCGAATTTAGGTCTTAGTAGTACCAGATTTGGGACTAGGTGTCGTATATTTGTAGCGTAAGGTGTTGTTTTAGAAGGGAATAGACGTAACTAGGTGCAGAAGTGCAAGGTAGTATTAGGTTCTGAAGGATAAAAGAACCCCAGTAAAGACCTATAACAGATCTAAACTTGGTTCCTTTTACCCTTAGTCGCATTTAGGACTTCGGATAGTCTGCAATTAACGCTTTATGCAAACTCGACTGCCTTCTACTAGCGTGTAGTCCACCCCCTGTTCAGTCTTTAGAACTCAGATGCGCCGTGGGGTATCTTTTTGCGCTTTAAGTCTTGAGCGGTGAGGGAGGCTTTCGCCGGACATATCCTTCAAGACCGAGTTCACTAGGAACGTGTACATAAAACAGTATTAAATGTACAAATGGATCATCTATGTACGCTATTGCATATAAAGATATATTACTCTATATAAACTTTACTAAGTGATCACGATAAGTATACATTAACCTTTAGTAACCTGCATCTAAATCACAACCTTTTTAGCGTATTTCTTTGCTATTTTGCATCTTTTTTGCTAGATATTTTACAGCTCCGATTTTAGCCCCTATACTACCTTGGTCGGCTACCCCTCTCTCAGGCCGACTGCTTCTCTCTAGCGTTCGCTAGGGGGAGGCATTAAAAATAACGGCGCGCTGCTCGCATTCGCTCGCAGATAGGATTAGGTAATGGTAAAGAACCCTACAATTGAAGCTGCGTCAAGAGGCCAATCTTTCCAAAGCCCTAACGCACTAATAAACATGATCCTAGCTAATCCAGAAGAGGCTAAGAAAGTTGCTTATTTAGGCGCTTCTTTTGCTCCTGGAACTGGAGAGGTTATATCAGCCAAGGAATCGGTAGAAGATTTCTCTAAAGGCAACATAGCAATGGGTACGCTTGGAGCATTAGGTGCGGTTCCACTCGTTGGCGGTGCAGCTAGGTTTATTAAGAAGGGTCTTAGGGGTGCTGACAATATAGGCAGAATAAAATCTGTTAAGGCTCCAGAGGTTAAGGGGTTCCCAAAAGTTTCAGCAGATAGTGCAATAGACTACAATTCTACAAAATTTAAAGGTGACGCATCTTTTGTGCATGACTCAAGAGAGGCGAACCTACAGTTTACAGATTTTGATAAGATACCTGAGTCAGTAAATGAAAAAAGATACCTAGACAACACTTACGGTGACAGCGGTATATATTTAGACTTTTCAGACGGTATATTCTCAGGAAGAAGAGGTGTAGAGAGTCCTACATACGGATATTCTGGCGGGGATAATCTTTACAAGGTTGATGTAAAGTTTGATAACGCTCTTGTTGTAACCCCAGATAATAATGGCCTGAAGAAGCTTGAAAAAATAACTGGCGGTACTAACAGCGCCAATGTCGGTAAAAAACTAAAAGATAAAGGTTATGACGGTCTTATAGTGAGAGGTTTTAACGATGAGACAGAAAAGCTTGAAAGATTAGCCGATAAGAAATTTGGAAAGCTTTTAGATGAAAATGCTCCAGGTTACATCAACCTGCCTTCACATATACTAAGAAAAGAATACGACAAGTTTTTAAAGAGAGAAGATTATATTAAAGAACTGAAGAGGAAAAGGGGTTCAGATAACAAGCTAGGCATAACATTTGATGAAGTCATAGCTTTAAACCCTGCCAATGCAAAAGCTAAGATAAAGGGTAAAAAGGCTTTTAACCAAAAAACAGGCAAGCTTGACTACAAGGCTATTGACTAAATTATGCTACAAGCCCTAATTGGCCCAATATCATCATTATTAGAGAAGGCTATCCCCGACTCTGATTTGCGTAGAAAGCTTACGCATGAGATCGCTACTATGGCGGAGAAGAACGCGCATGAGCAGATTAAAGCGCAGCTAGAAATCAACAAAACAGAAGCACAACACAATTCATTATTCGTTAGCGGCTGGCGACCTGCGGTAGGCTGGACTTGCTGTTTAGGTATGGCGGCTAACTTCTTAATCATCCCAATGACTAACTTTGCTTTAGCGTTGGCCTCATCTAACATAACAATCCCGTTAATAGATTTAGAAACTATGCTGCCAGTCTTATTAGGAATGCTTGGACTTGGTGGTATGCGTAGCTATGAGAAGTCTAAGGGCGTAGCAAGGAAGTGATATGAATCTTGACACCAAATTTACACCAGCAAACGTAATAACAATATTTTTAACAATAGCTTTCGCGTTAATGGCGTGGCAGGATGTGAAGGGTCAGGTTGAGGTTAACTCCCTATCCATAGATAAAGGTCAAATTGTAGCAGAAGAAATGAGGGACAATGTACACACACTAAAAGTTGATGTGGCTCTATTGAAACAAGACTCAATTAATGCAGCGGCATCAAGAGAAGAAATCAAGGCTAACCAGGCCGAAATACTAAAATTATTAAGGAATAAATAATGACTTTAAGAGTAAACTCAATACGATCAGCAGAAAAAAGCCTTACACCTAGAGTGCAAAGAGGTTTAGTTGTTACCGATCTTGATAGATGGGGAGCTTTTGCAAATGGAACTGGAGTCTTACCAACATACTCAGGAACAAGTAAGGACACCGCTACTTTTACAAAAACAGCAGGAGCTGGTCGATCTTTCTTAGGAACTAGCGTAGACGTAGTAGCTGGAAAAACATATACATTTGGAGCTTTTGTAAACTCAAGAGATGCAACGCTTTCAGCAAAAAACATTTTTACTAATGCAACAATCTCTGAGGGATCAATAGATATAAAAGATAACAACGCAAACCGATGGTGGTGTGTTAAGTTTACCTCTGCTGCAACAGAAACTCTTACGGTTAGAATAGGAATAGGAACAAATGCAGACGAAACAGGGTCTGTTACATCTTTAGTTATGTCAAAGCCTTTCTTTTTTGAAATACCAAGTATAAGCTCTGCAATTCCAGAGTATGTTGCTGGGTTTCAAGATATGGGGTTAAATGTTCGTCCAGCGGCTGCGTTTTCTCACGCTCCTGGAGGTTATTTAACAGCAGATGAAGGTGGTCAGGTAAACTTTACAAGCACCGATGCAATAGCTTTAAAAACGCCATTAATCTCAAGACCTTATACTGTTGGAATGTTTGTTGGCGATAGCTTCTCTAATGACGACTCAGAATGGCCTAACCAATTAGTTTCTTTAGACGGTCAAATGGTTCTTTTTGGTAACGGAACTTCTGGCGCATCATTGGCAGATTTTGACTCTGTTTTTCAAGATTTAATTGACTTGGATTCTTTTGATTACACTGGCGATGTTAAGCCAGAGTTTATTATAATTCAAGGAAGCGTAAATAGTCCAAACGAATCGGCTACAGTAGATCAAATGCTTGCTTCATATTTATCTATGATTAATAAAGCAAAAGCCGCTGGTATATACCCCATAGTTACAAATATAGCACCTTATGGTCAATCTACATCTTATAACAGCAACACTGAAGGTGTTTATTTATCAGGACTTAACCAGAGACTTGAAGCCTTTGCAAAACTTAACGGCGCTGCATTTGTTGACATATTTAGCGCTCTTGTTGACAGCACAGGATACCAGATGAAGGCAGAGTATGTTTCTGCTGATACATTGCATCCTAGCGAAGCAGGATCTATTAAAATAGCTGAAACAATTTCATCTGTGATAAAGAATTTGCGATTAGGTATGGGCGGATCTGAAAGAAACAACGTTATCATTTCATCACAAAGATCAGCAGCCACATCCTCTTCCTTTACAGTGCAGCCTAGTCAAGAGTTAGAGATCTTTGCAGCGCCAGGGCTAGGTGCTGATGAATACGTTACTCTTGAAGTAAATGATGCAAGTTTAGGCTGGAGAACTATGGGTATTGTTATTAACTCAGACGACACTAGCGGCTTTATAATCAACAATAAACGTGTAGCTCAAGAATATAGAGTTATTAAATCAGTTACACAAGCAGCAACACGAATAGAATCTAATTAAAGGAATAAATAATGGCTAATAAATATTATGACGGAAACAACGGCAGCGATAGCAATGATGGCTCAACTCCGGCTCTTGCAAAATTAACTAGAAACGCTGCTGTTAGTGCGTCCATCGCTGGCGATAAAGTAATTGCTGTAAACGGGATTCAAATAGCCGATACAGGCCATTATAATTTTAATGACGATAGAGTTGAATCATCTCAATCATATCGTCAAGCTATTATACAGCCGAAATCAGCATCTAATGGCGGATCAGAAACAAACTATGTGGCACGAACAAGTGCAGAGCTTTCATCGGCTAATAATCCGTTTGTAATAGAAAATTTAACTTTTGATGGCATAGGAGAGGTTTCGCAAGTATTAAGCTTGGTAGAGCAGTCTACTGCGGAAGAGTTGGTAACAGAAGTTAGAGGTTGTGAATTTAAAAACGGACTATCATATAACCTTGTCGGCTTTGATCGGGGCGGCACTCAAGATTTTATTAATTGTAAAGTAAGTGGGCCAAAGCCTAGCGCAGCACACATTGCATTCACTGGGAATCTTTCAGACAAAGCAAACCAGACAATTAAATTTCAAGGGTTAGAGTTAGCAGTAGATCCAATTACTAGCAGCACAGTAATACTTAAAGCTAGTCAAAAAACAGCTCCTACAAACACACTTGATCTTCATATTACAGGTATGTCGGGATCATTTAACGTGAGCAATAACGCATCATTAACTGTTTTAGAATTGTTTAGTAAGGATAATATTCATGTTCAAGGTTGCGAATTAAATATAACCGGAGATGAAACCGAACAAAACACTATCGGCATTCGAGTTTTTGGTAAAGGCTCTGGTTACGAGACGAGTGATGTAGATATATCTAACAACACAGTTTATTTTAGCTCCGGTGTTGGTTATGCAATTTCTTATGGAGACTCTACAGCAGACTCTCATATTGCTGGAGGATCAGTTTCTGGAAATACAGTGGTGGGTAAATATTATCCTGGTTCGCAAACTCCTCATAACTATGCAATGGGCCAAGGAACAGTAGGTAATTTAACAGGAAACATTTCTGTAGATGGCTATGTTGGCTATCTTATATCTAAAACAGACTCATGTAATGTCGTAGGTAACTTGGCATATGATTGTTATGGGCCAAACTTTTATATTAAAGGCACAACTCTTTGCGAAGTGAAAGATAATATAGCTGTTGTATCTTCTAAATACACTCAGCATGAAAGAGCTATAATCTCTGTTACTGAACAAGGCGGCGTTGACACTGCTGGAGCTAACATTAAGCAAAATTACGTTGTTGTTGAGGATGTTAGTAAAATACACTCTCTTGCTCAGATAACAGACGCAAATCAGGTTTGTGCTTTTGAAAGGAATACTTACATAATTCCAGACACTGTTGATTTGTCTACAGCCCAGCTTTTTTCTTATCAATCGTTTAGCCCAACAGACACATTGGCGCAGTGGAATGCAAGATCGGAAGTTACTAATGATGTAATAGTTCAATTACCTTTATCAGAAGTTAAAAATATTATTGCAAGTTACACTCCTTCAGGTATAGATATTCCTAGAGCGGTATCATATATATCTTCTCGAACAGCAGCAGCTACTTCATATATATTTACGCTACAACCTAGTCAAGAAGTACAAGTATTCGCAGTTCCAGCCCTTAACGCAAATGAGTATGTTACTATTGAAGTTAATGATGCAATCCAAGGTTGGAGAACAATGGGTATTGTTGTAAATCAGTTTGATTCAAATGGGTTTATAGTTAATAACAAACGTATAGCTCAAGAGTATAGATTAACAAAATCTGCCACACTAGCAGCAACACGAATAGAATCTAATTAATGATTAAACGACAAAAGAAAAGAAAGCTAACAAAGCAGCAGGACAAATTTGTTGATCTAATGGCTCGTGGTTATCACGAAGGCCGAGACCCTACAAAGATGACTGTAATGGATGCTTTCCGTCTTGCGGGGTATGCACCGGACAACGGTAATGCGTATCGCTTATACAAAGACCTAAAAGATATAATCAAAGAGCGAAGAGATGATCTGGTTGAAGAGAACCAGGTTGCCTCTTTGGCAACTAAGATTATTGAAGATATAATGGTTGATCCAAAGAATCGACCAGAGATCCGTTTAAAAGCGGCTCAAGATATTCTGCACAGAACAGGCCATGATAAGCCTAAAGAACTAAATGTTAACCAAACCGTATCAGACCTTTCTGATGCAGAACTTGATGAACAACTATCGGAACTGATTGAATCATCTGCTAATGTCAAACAACTTAAACAAAGCTGAAAAAGAGAAGCTCCTTCAATTAATGAAGGAGAAAGAAGAGAGGATTCTATTTAATCAAATAGGACAATGGACTCCCTATGGCTGGCAGGAACTGCTATCTAATGCCACAGACGAGAACAATCAGTGTTTGGCAATGGCGGGTAACAGGGTCGGTAAGACTTATACTGGAGCTAGAATTACCGCTTGTCACTTGACGGGTAAGTACCCAGATTGGTGGAAAGGTAAACGGTTTACCAAGCCTATCAACGCATGGGCAGCGGGTGCCAGTACAGTTACCACACGGGACATCTTGCAGAAAGAATTGCTAGGTGATCCTGTGAATCTATTAATGCGTGGCTCTGGGGCAATACCTAGAGATTGCATAGTTGATGTGGTCAGAAAGCCGCAGATACCTAATGCAGTAGAGAGTATTGTGGTTAAGTTCCACAATGCCTTTGGCGTGCATATAGGTGAGTCAGTAATCTCGTTTAAGTCATACGAGATGGGCGAAGAGAAGTTCATGGGTTCTTCGCTTGACTGGATCTGGCTAGATGAGCAGCCAGCACAGAACATCTATACTCAGTGTTTGACAAGAACACTTGATAAGCGTGGGTTCGTTATGATGACGTTCACACCTGAAAGCGGTATGACACCTGTTATTCAGCAGTTTATGAATGATAGGAAGAAAGGTCAGTTTCTAGTACAAGCTGGTTGGGATGAGGCTCCTCACTTAGATGAAGATGCAAAAGAGCAGATCCTAGCCCAGTACCTCCCTAATGAGCGGGAGATGAGAACTAAAGGCCAGCCGGTATTTGGTAGAGGTATGGTATTCCCATACACTCTCGATAAACTTGTGGTCGAAGATTTTACAATACCCGCTCACTGGAATAGAATCTGTGGCATAGATTTTGGGTTTGATCACCCTACAGCTATTGTTTGGGGTGCAATAAACCCAGATAATGGCTGCTTTTACATTACAGACGAGTACAGAGAATCTCGTCAAACAGCAACGCAACACGCTATAGCGATTAGAGCAAGAACAGTTCAGCCACCTATAGCTTGGCCGCACGATGGCAATAGAACATTTGATGGTGGTGATTCAATGGCGGTGCAGTACAGACAGGAAGGTGTAAACTTCTTGCCTGAGCACTTTACCAATCCACCAGACTTGTCGCAAACTAAAGGCGACATAAAGATAGCTCCAGGCATTACTGCTATTTCTCAAGCAATGGAGAAAGGGTTATTTAAAGTATTTCAAAGTTGCCAGTATTGGCAGCAAGAGTATGGCTCGTATCACTTTGGCGAGAACGGCAAGATTGTTGATAAAGCAGACGATTTAATGTCAGCAACTAGATACGCATTTCAAAGCCAGCGATGGTCACAGCCAAGTAAAGATGAATCAAAAAGAAAGCGTCCTTGGGAAACTAAGGAATCTAAAAGCAATTACAACTGGGTCACATAATGATCACAAACAAAGACTTACTGAGCACTATAACCTCTTATGAAGATAATATTTCTGACCACATGGATAGCGATGCAGCGCAAACTCGTGCTGATCTACTTGATTACTATCTTGGTGAGTCTTACGGCAACGAAAGGGATGGCTACTCAAGTATTGTTACACGAGAGGTCTACCAGACCGTTGAGAATATTAAGGCAGATATAGCGGAGTTATTTGTAGCTGATGATGAGACTGTACGATTTGAACCAGAAGGTCCAGAGGATGTTGAAGCAGCACAGCAAGCTACTGACTACATTCGCTATGTATTTTATCGCCAAAACGATGGCTTCAGCAATATCATGGATAGTCTTATCGATGGTTTACTACAGCGTCAAGGTGTTATTAAGCGCTGGCGAGCTATGGAAGACTCTACAACCAGTCACAACTTTGATGACATATCTGAAGAATCATTCATGCTACTTGATGCTGATCCAGAAGTGGAAATCACTGAGTTCGAGGAATACTTAGATGATCTTACTCAGACAGTATATTACTCTGGGAAGATGCTGCACACAGTAACTAAAAGCTCTACTCGTATAGAGGTTGTTCCACCTGAAGAGTTTGGCATTGATCGTAACGCCACTACAGTACAAGAAGCTAAATTTGTTCGTCAGCGCAGTCAGAAATCTAAAAGCGACCTGCTTGAGATGGGCTTTGATGAAAGCAAGATTGACAAAGCGTCAACTTCTTCTGGCTACAATGAATATGACTCACCTGAGCGTATTGCCCGTAACTTTGATACAGATGATTACGATGGTGACGAAAACCAAATTGCAAACACTTACGACTTGCATGAGATTTACATTCGCGTAGATCGTAACGAAGACGGATTTGATGAGTTACTTAAAGTTTGTAAGATTGGAAACATAGTATTAGATATTGAAGAAGTTGACGAGATTCCTTTTGAGTTATGGACTCCTATCCGTATGCCTCACAAGCTTACAGGTCTTTGTCCAGCGGATGCCGCAGCACCCATCCAGAAGGTCAAGAGCACACTTTGGCGTAACCAGTTAGACAATCAGTACAACTTAAATAACGGTCGTCCTGTGGTCGTAGAGGGTCAGGTAGACCTAGACTCAGTAATGAGCAGCAAACCTGGAGCGCCTTACTTAGTTAAGCATCCTAATGCTATCTCCTTCCCTAACCAGCCTTCGTTTGGCGCACACACATATAATATGATGGGTGTGGCTGATCAAATGCTGGAAAAAGATGTAGGGTCTACTGATAACTCTATCAGTCCAGACATTCTTAATGGCAACACAGCAGCGGGTGCAGTTAGCCAAGTATTGTCCAAGCGACAAGCTCGTATTCGTTTGATTGCTCGTGAGTACGGTGAATTCTTGCGTAAAGTCTTTATGGGCGTTTATGAGCTAGAGATTGCTCATGCAGATGACAAGTCTATCTTTAGATTGAACAATAAGTTTGTAGAAGTTGATCCTCGCACATGGAATGCTCGAAAAGACGTTACAGTTCTAGTTGGTCTAGGTAATGGCTCTAAAACTGAGCAATTGTTCCATATGCAACAAACTATGCAAGCCCAGCAAATGATGGTTCAGGCTGGTGGCTTAGGTGTGACTGTAATGCCGCATCAGATTGTACAGTTGCAAGAAGATATGGTAAGACTGTATGATAAGGCAGCATACGGGCGATACTTTACAGATCCTGGTCCAGAGTTTACTGGTCAGCCAGAAGGTCCGTCACCAGAGCAGCAAGCGGCTATGCAAGCACAGCAAGTCCAGACAGAAGCTGTTATGGCTCAAATTGAAATTGAGAAGGCTAAGGTCGAGCTTGATAGAGCAGAACTTGAGCTTAAAGAGCAAGAATTTATGCTTGACGTTAAAAAGCATGAAGATGATAACGAATTTAAAGTGGCTGAAATAAACCTGGAGGCGCGCAGTGAGAGAGCAGTCAAGATTGGTAACTAGCTTACCTAGTGATAAGGCAGAGCTAGATGTAAGAATTCGGGTGGCAAATGCCTCCGCAAGGCTTATACAAGACGAAGCAATACAGTTTATTTTCCAAGAAATGGAGGATAACTTGTACAAGGCTTTTTCTGGAGCGTCAAGACCTGATCAGGTTGAGCATATCTGGAGAGAGGTTAAAGTAGTTAAGGCTTTAAAAGAGAATATGGAGTGGTATGCAAATCAACGAGAAAGCCTCGCCAAGCGAGCAAGATAAAGAATATTACATCGTATCTAGCGATTTACTTAACTGGATGCGAGGTGTAGCTTTTACAAAGCTAACTATGCAGGATGTCGAGGGTAAGGTTGATGAGTTATGGGCTTGCCCGACTATTCAGCAGTATCTGGATATGAAAGACGAACAAAAACCAAAGATTATTACTTAACAATTGAGGACAACGGGAAACCGACCCTTTGAGGAGATACAAATGTCAGACAATGAGAACAATTCTTCGGAACTCTCTATTAACGAACCCATTACACAGGATGCTGGATTAGAGGCAATAATGGGCATGATCAATCCTAAAGATGATTTAGGAGAAATTGAAAATGAACCTGTAGCTGAAGCGGAATCTGAAGAAGAATATTCTGAAGAAGAAGTGGACGAAAACTTGGATCAGCTAGAAGAAGATGAAACCGAAGATAGTGATGAAGGCGGAGAAGAAGAACTCTCTGGTGACATCGAGCTTGAAGACGGTGAATACGAATATTTAGTTAATGCACGCGAATTTCTTGTTGAAAATGGTCTTGACGACATTGAGAAGATTAAGAGCGGCGTTTTGATGCAAGGTGATTATACACGCAAGACTCAGGCGTTATCTGAAGAGCGAAACACTTTTGAGGCAGAGCGAGGAGCATCTCTTGAAGAAACAGCAAAGCTGTTAGAGTATGCACAAGCTATGGTTTACGGGCAAAAACCCACTCACACCACTCAAGAGTTAATAGCTTTAAAACAATCAGATCCTTACGCTTATGAACAGGCATTAGAAAATCGAGTTCTTTACGAACAAAAAGAACAAGAGATCAATGCTGTAGCCGCTCAAGTAAATGAGCAATATGAAGGTCAAAGATTACAAAACTTGCAAGCTGAGTCAGCTAAACAGGCTGAGTTATTAATTCAGTTAGAGCCAAGTTTTAGTGATACGAAAGTAGCCTCACAGAAAGTAGAAGTTATGACCGAGTACTTTGAAAGCATTGGTGGTAGCGCAGAAATGCTGTCTACTGTCACAGATGCCATTGTACTTAAAGTATTGCACGATGCTGCTATGGCTAGTAGCACTAAGAAGCAAGTAGAAGCAACTAAAAAGGCTCCTAAGAAAAAAGCTTCTAAGACTGTTCTAAGAAAAGGCGCGTCAACGAGTCGAGCACAAAAACAGGCTGCTGCACAATCTAAGAAGTTTAAGAATGCCACACAAAGCGATGGCTCTTACTCTCAAAGTTCTGCGGTAGATTTAATTCTCGATTCTTTTAAATAAATAGGTAACATTATGACTATCGCATCAAGCGTATCAGTACCAGTATTAGATGGTGCAAAAAACATTCGTGAAGATTTAGGCAACGTAATCTTTAACGTAACTCCTTTTCAGACTCCTTTCACTTCAGGTATTGCGCAAACTAAAGCAACTGCTGATACTCACGAATGGTTGACTGACACTTTAGCTGTTGCTGTCTCTACCAACGCAGTAGTTGAAGCTGGCGATCCTATCCCTGCCGAAGCTGGTACAACTCGTACTCGTAAAAAGAACTTTATTCAAATCGCTGATAAATCAGTTGTTGTAACTAACAAAGCTGAATTCATGGATCGTGCAGGTGTTCCTGGCCGTGAAATGGCTTATCAGTTAATGAAGAAAGGTAAAGAGCTACAAATGGATGTTGAAAAACAAACATTAGGCGCTTATGGCTTAACTCCTTCTACAGGCGGAACTCCTGGCGCTACTCAGCGTCAAGGTACTTCAACTGATCCTGGTGTTTCTGCTGCTTTTGGTTCTTGGATCTTATCTAACCAAGCGGGCAATAGTGTAGCTGGCGCTGCTGACAACACAGCTTCAGATGGTACTACTGCTCCAGTAGTTGGTACTGCGGATGCAGACATCGACCAACCTACTATGGACACTCTACTTGACGGTGTTTGGAATAGCTCTGGCGATTTCGGTAGCTTAAAGCTTATGGCTTCTGCTGGTACTGTATCTTCATTGCGTAACGAGTTAAGCGGTATGGCTGACAATGTTGATAGCAACTTAAACGGTAACTCTACCAACGGTGGCAACATCATTTCTCGCGTAGCTGTTTACGTTTCTCAGTTTGGCCCTGTTGCTGTTGTTCCTAACAAGCATATGCCTGCTAAAACTTTGTACGCTGTAGACTACAGCACTTGGGGTCTAGCATTTGCTGGTGGTAAGAAAATTCATACCACTGATCTTGCTACTTCAACTTCTGCTGAACGTAAACTTTTAGAGTGTTACTACACTTTAGAGTGTCGTTCTGAAGAAGCTAACGGTGCGTACTACAACATTGCTTAATGTTTAAGTAATTAAGGTGGGGGAGCTTAGGCTCCCTTTTCCTGTATTTAACTATTGGAGAAGATTATGCCAGCAGGTAAAGGAACATACGGAACTAAAGTAGGACGACCACCAAAGAAAAGCAAAAAGAAAAAGGGTAAGAAATAATGAAGTCATTTTCAGCAAGAGAGATTAACAACGGGATTACTGAAGACACTCATTTTACAAATGATGGTGGAATGCACCAGACATTTACTCAAGACATTACAAAGCTTCTTGACGATAACAAAAACGCTAGAAACAACACTAGCGATTGGATCAAATACGATCCTAAAAAGAATTACCATCAAGTTTTAGATTTATCTATGACTGACGCAATGAGAATCAAGCAAGAGCACGGTATTGACATTCTTGCCGACAACGTAGATTGGAAGTATTTCTTCAAGCTCATTGAAACACACTACCCATACATGAAAACCACAACAGCGAGACTGTAATGGCTTTAACAACAAACGCAGATCTACAGGCAGCAGTTGCCGACTGGTTAAACAGATCAGACCTTAGCGCTCAGATTCCAGACTTCCTGACTTTAGCTCAGTTAAAAATAAACCGTAGATTGTCTATTGTAGAGCAAGAGATTCTTGCAGAGATTGTGCCTCAAGCGCAAACTACACCACTACCAGCAGACACTAAGTTTGTTATTAGCGTATCAGATGCTAACGGTCGTAACATTGAGCCTGTGTCCATACAGGAGCTTCTAGGCTATGAAGCGTCTAACGGTTCAGTAACTCGTTACGCCATCTCTGGCGATAAGATCTATTTAGCGCCAACTCCATCAGCAGGCAACACAGAGAAGTACAGAATCCTTTACAGCGCAGACCGAGACCTAAACAACGGTGCAAATGGCCCTGTGTTACTACAAGATATTTATTTAAACGCAGCATTACACGAAGCTTACGTCTATCTTAAAGATGATGGCCGAGTAGCATACTTTAAGGGTATGGTTGATGAAGGCGTAGCAAATGTACAAGCAAGACGAGCCAAGCAAGGTGTTGGCAGATCACGAATTAAAGATGACAGCATTCAAGCCTATGGAGGCCCGTTAGTCTAATGACTTCACAAATAGTAAGAACTAATCCAACAGCAGGTACGGCTACTACTTCTAGCGTTAGAAATAACTTTGGATTTGCTGCCGATGAAATTAACCGATTATTACGCGCAAATACAGATAAAGTAGTCGCTACTGGAACGGATTCAGTAGTCGCTAACTTTTCTAATGTTCCTACATTTGTTTTAGTTGACGGTGTTAGAGTTTTAATTCAAATTGCAACCACAACAACAAGCGCAACCCCAACACTTAATGTAAATAATACTAGCAATGTACCAATAAAGAAAAGTGATAACACAGACTTAGCTATTGGCGATCTTGTTGCTGGCGGTTATTACGAGTTTGTATATAGCTCGTTAAATAATTATTGGTTAGTTTTAAATCTTCCTTCTCCATTCTCGTCTCAAAATAAATTGTTTGAGGCTATGCTTGGAGGTTTATATCCAGTAGGCGGGCTATTAACAACTACTAACTCTGCAAACCCAGGCGATGCTGATTACTTCTTTAGCGGGATTACGTTTGGCACTTGGGAAGCTTATGCTCAAGGTCGTGTCTTGGTGGGTGTTTCCCCATCCGCAACAATAGATGGTGGTGGGATAAGTAGCGATATTGCTACAATTACAACAAACGAGCCTCATAATTTACTTGTCAATAGCAGAGTGACTATACAAAACGTAACTGGTATCACTAACCCTAATGGGGTGCATTTTGTTAAGTACGTTAATAGCCCGACATCATTTAGTTTCGAGCTTGTTGGAGGTGATGAGACTTTTACTAATATTAGTGCAACCTCTTTAGCTATTAATACTGATTTTAGCTCAACTGGTGGAAATTTGGGTGGTGAGTCTAGTCACACATTGACGAAAGAGGAAATGCAGCACATTCATGCTACAGGTACTTTTTCTGCAACAAGTAATGATGTCTATTATCCTATTCTATCATTAAGAAACGACACGTCCTACCCAAATGTTCCTGCTGATACATTCCCAACAGGGTTAGGCGATCACACAATAAACTTGAGGTGGATTGATGGTGAAGGTGAGTCGGCTCTATATGCAAATAAAACTATTGGCAAAGACGACTCCACATCAACTCAGACAGCTCCGTTGTATCAAGATAGTCATGTTGCGTCCACTCCCCACAACAACTTGCAACCATACATAACTACTTATATCTGGAAACGCACAGCATAGGATTAGTCAATGCCATTTGAAACTGATAAAGGCGGTGGTTTTAAGATAGATGCTTCTGATCTTCTAAAGACTGGCGTATACCCAGAACGATTTGATAGACAGATTCCATTTTGGGAAACTGTAAACGGTGTTCAGTATACTGAGTTTGGTATGCGAAGAAAGGCTGGGCGAGAGCTTGTACACGACTACAAAATATCCCCGCAAAGCTCTAACACTCCAATGCGAGGAATTACAGCGACAAGAGAGTTTAATACAAAGGTTGCATACATAGGTGATCTTAAAAATATATATTCATTTATTTTGAGCGACCCAATAACTAATCAGCCTTCTTACAATACAGTTGGTTCTGGATATAATCTTTTAGCAACATCTGAAGGAACAGCTTGGGACTCTCCATTAGAGTTTGATATTATAAGCGCCGACATTTTTAATGGAAGTATTTTAATTAGAACCTCTGTTGAGAACGGGCTTGTTCCTGGAGTTAGTGTAACTGTCTCAGGCTTAGAGGGGTTTAGCTCTCCTAACCCGAACGGAGTACAGGTAACTGGTCCGTTAACAGGAGTTCCCTACCCAAGCGGCCCTGGCACACAATATATTTCAATAGAAACAGGCACTAGCACAACTGAAACCTACACCTTAAATAACGCAAAAGTTACTTTAGCCGCAACAGTTTGGGATGCTTCTGAGTTAAATGGCGCTACTTGGGATGAAGCAACTAACGAATCAGACCAGTGGGACTTTGAAACCTTTGGCTCTTTTGTTGTTGGCGCAAAAGGATCAAGCAAGCCGGTAATTAAAAAGAATAACGTAAACTTTAATACGTTCCACAACGATCAAGTTAGTGGCGCAACAATATTGTCAACTAATAGTGGGGGTATAGGTTACGCTGTCAATGACACAATAACAGGTATGACTGATGGTGGAACCCCAGCAAACACTTTTGCCATTAAGGTTACAGAAGTTGTTGGTGGAGTTATAACAGCATTTGCAATAACAAACTTTGGTTCAGGAATATCTAACGGACAAGTAATAAGCTTGGGTACGACTAGCGGAGGCGGTAGCGGGTTTACTTGCACAGCAACAGTTCCTAATATCGACTTTGATTCGCTAGAATGCTTTCACCGTCAAGGCCCGCACATGCTTGCGTTTAACTACACTAAGGGCGCTGTAGACTACAGTACAAGCTTTGCATGGTGTAGCACAGACAACCTAGATGATTGGGTAGGTGTAGCAACAAACACCGCTGGTAGCTTGTTAATTCGTGAAGCAGAAACTCCTATACGTTGCGTATGCCAATTAGGTAATGGTTTAGCGGTTTACACAGACACTCAGATGTTTGTAGTTAACTATGTTGGCCTGCCTAACATTTTTGGTTATCAAGTAGCGCTAGAAGGTAGCGTTGGAGCTGTATCACCTAATTCAGTTGTTTCTGTTGGTCGTCAAAACTATGGCGTAAGCAGAGATGGATTCTTTGTTACCGATGGATCTTCTGTGAAGATGATTGGCCGTGAAAGCGGTATGAATCAATTCTTTAGAGATCAGGTGGCGCAGTCAGAGCTTGCTCAGATATATGGTTTTGACAACTCAAAAGAAAATGAAGTTGTATGGGGCGTACCTATAGATTCTGCAAGTATAACTAAAGAAATATACTACAACTACAAGACTGGCCAATGGGGAATGCGAGATCAAACTATTTCTTGCTACTTAGATAGGGGTGTGTTCCATGAATCTTTGTCGGGAGACTCTAGCGGCAATCTTTACTACGAAGGAAACCAGCCAGATTTAGTTAACTCTAACGTTTCAGCAATTACTAAAGCTCACGATCTTAATGATGCAGATCGTATTAAAGAAATATCAGCCATTCGAGTAGGTAAAGAGGGAGCTGGAAGCCCAACACTTTCTGTAGGGTTTTCGAGCACTATTGATGCCACTCCAACATTCTTACAAAAAGATAGCTTTATTATTGACGACACATTTAAGAGTTTTCCAGTTAGAGCTGCTGGTCGATACATTACCATTAAGATCGAAAGTAATGGCTCTGCTGATAACTGGACAATTACTAACCTAGTGGTTCAAGGTCGAATGGAAGGTGAGCGATAATGGCTAATCTTCCAGCGGAGTATAACCGACCAGTTATTGAGGATGAGCTGAGAAAGCTTAACCAAAGGATTGACGACATGAAAACGTTATTGACCTTTATTCCTCAAGCGTCACCAGTAGCAAACCCGAAGATTGGAATGATCATGTATTCCGATGGCTCTACTACTGATTTTAGCAACCATACGACTAAAGGTCTTTATCGCTACGACTATGTGAACCCAGACGTAAATGGTATTCTTGGGTGGATACATTTTGCTAGTGAGGATATGGAGCCTTTTACTGTTACAGAGGCTGGTGGAGCTGTTGTTAATTACACTCAAAGCAATGACTTTGTTATGCTTAGTAATACTGGCGGAGGGTCATGGACATTAAATCTACCTTCTCCAGTTGATCAGTCATTTAGAACTATTCAGTTTATTTCAGACGACACTACTTTTGGGGCTAATACAATTATATTGGATGCAGGTTCTGGCTTTTTAATTGATGACGCTCAGACCTTTACCATTAATAGGAGGTTTGAGGCAATAACAATATTTTCAGATGGATCAAATTGGATAATTACGCAAGCTAAAGTATAAAGAGAGAGAGATGCAAAAGAATTTAGTAAAGTTAGAAACAGACCAAATTGACAAAGTTTGGAATGTTTGCGCACCATTACTTGATAAGGCGATAGTCTATTCAGAGGGTGGGATAGATATTAACGATTTATACTTAATTCTAAAAGAAAGAAAACAAGAGTTGTGGGTTTTATTTGGCGACACTGTAGATTTTGTATGCACCACAAGGATAGTTACGTATCCACAAAAAACAATTTTAGAAATCCCGTTTGCAGGAGCTAGAGATGCAAATCAAGTAAAGGATTTTACACTGATTATGGACAACCTAGAAGAGTGGGGAAAGGCTGAAGGGGCAGAAGCCACAGTCGTTCCTGGAAGAGTTGGTTGGACAAAAATATACCCAGAATTTAAATTAGCATATCAAGTATTAATTAAAGAGTACGAGGAATAACATGAGCAAAGGCGGCGGCGGTTCACAACCAGCAGATACAACAACAACAACTAAACCATTTCCAGCGCAGGAAAAGGCTTTAACTGAATTATTTGGTATGTCTCAGGCTGCATTTGATGCTGGCCCACAACAATTCTATCCAGGTCAGACAGTAGCGGATCAAGGTTTTAATACTTTAGCTGGTCAACAGTTGGGTCTTGATGCTGCCGGTATTCAAGGCGGCCTTGGAATGCAAGCTGCTCAGAACTTGAGTGCAGCGTTCGATCCTAACTCAGCGCAAAGCCAAGCGGTCATTAACCCTTTAGTTGCTAACTTACAAAGCCAGATCCTTCCTGGAATTGGCAGTCAAGCTATCCAACAGGGTGCGTTTGGTGGTGATCGACAGCGCATCCAAGAGCAGAGTGCTGCTGAGGCTACAGCAGGAGCCGCTACACAGGCTATCTTGCGTAATCAACAGAATGCCATTCAGAACCTTGGCAACGTCCAGAGCGGCCTTTTAGCGCCTGCTAGGACTGTCTCTGCTGTTGGTGCTCAGCAGAATGCTTACGATCAAGCTCTTATTAACGCTGATAGAGAGCGCTTTAGATTCGAGCAGGAAACTCCTGAGACTGCGCTTGATCGATTGGGTAGCCGCCTTACGGGAGTTAACCTTGGCTCAATTAGCAATACTTCTGGTGGTGGTGGCGGTGGCAATAATGCAGCTACAGCAGCGGGTGCTGGATTGGCAGCTTACGGTCTATTTGGTGGAGGTGGATCGTAATGGGTTACTCACCACTTTTGCATCGTAACAGTAATAACGCTCCAGAATTGACCGACATGCAACAGCGGTATGAGGCTGAAACTGGCAGCACAATGTTTTCTAAGCCGCGAACAACAACAGGTAGAGGCTACGGTGGTGGAGTAAGTAAAAAAGATAGAAAAGCCTTTGAAGAATGGTCAAAAACCACTGCTGGTATGGACTCAGGGAAAAACAGATTTAACGAGATGATGGCCAGTCGTAGCCAGAATCCTGCATTAGGTCAGACTCAATCAGGAATGAGTGGCTTTGATAAGTTCCAAGCAATGCAGGCTGGTAGAAATGTTCCAACTTTAGGTCAACCAAGCAGCGTTACACTTTCAGGAATGCCTGGAATATTTCAGGCTATTGTTGACATGAAGAGAGGAGATGCAGCTCAAGGCGCTAAATTAAATCAAGCAGGCTACGATAGGTTCCAAGCCCAAATGGGAGCTAACCCACTAATTCTCCAGCAGCTACAGCAGCAGCAAATGGGACAAAGACAAATGGGTCCACAATTTAATGCCTTTGGTTTTGGCGCACAGCCAGGATTAGCGGCTCAAGGTGGTCAAGGTGGCAGTATGCTTGCGAATATGTCTAGTCAAGGCATGAATCAGCTTGCAGCAGGTCAGCAAAACAACCCAACAATATTTAAAGCGAAGTCTTAATGTTTAAATACTTTAAGTTAGAAGATTTTGATTGCCAAGAAACAGGCGTTAACGGTATTAATGTTGAGTTTGTTTTAAAGCTAGATGAGTTAAGGGAAGCCTGCGGGTTTCCTTTTATTATTACTTCTGGCTATAGAAATCTCAGCCACAGCATTGAGGCTAAGAAGCCTAGACCTGGAACTCACGCTCAAGGCATTGCAGCAGATATAAAAGTAACAGGTGGAGCGCAAAGAATGGCAGTTGTGGAACACGCTGTTAAACTGGGCTTCACAGGAATAGGCGTAGCAAAGAGCTTCGTACACGTAGATATAAGAGAAACTACACCCGTATTGTGGTGTTACTAATAGGATAAATTATGGCACTCCCATTTCTAATACCAATGCTAATAGGTGCTGGCGTTGGCGCAATCACTAATCCAGATGATCGCCTTCGTGGCGCATTGCTTGGCGGTACTTTAGGCGCGCTTACTGGAGGATTAGCTCCGGCAGTTCCGGCAGCAACTGGCGGATCAGCAGCAACCTCAGCTTTAAGCTCGGCTACTAGCGGTCTTGCTGGTTCAGCATCAGCAGAAGCGGCCAAAGCAGCAGTTATTGACGCAGCAAGCGGCCTAGCTGTTCCAACTCAAGCATTAGGTGTGGCAGCTCCGGCAGCAACGACAAGCTTAGTAGCTCCTTCTACAGGATTATCTACAGCTTTGGGTGCTGCTCCCTCTACAGTTGCAGCGCCACTTACAGGTTTGGATAAGTTTAAAGCGGTAGCAAAAGAGAAGCCTTTAGAGACTGCTCAGTTTGCACAATCCATGCTCGGTGGCGGCCAACAACAACCACAACAAGCTCCAGTATATGCTGCCCCTATCCAGCAAGGCGGAGGTATGCCAGCACCACCTTCTATAGAAGAAAGGTTAGCAATGACTGGCGGTAACGAGCCTTCTTTTGTTCCTAGAGGATTGTTTGAGGAAGAAAGACTTATGATGGATGACGAAGAGAAACTTCGCATGTTAAACCAACAATTTGCAGGGGTGGGATTAGTATAATATGGCTATCCAAGATGATTATCAAAAAAGACTTAATGAAGCAGTTAGAGCAGAACGACTTGCATCTGAAGCATCTCAAGGCGCTCCTGTAGCTTCTATAGCTCCTCCCGCTTCTGTAGCTACTGAACGTCAGCTTCCTACACTTAACGACCTCCAGTCTAACGTGGACAGAATACAAGCTTTATCACTTCAGAAGCAGGCAGCTCTTCAAGAGCAAGCATTGTTAGCGCAACAAAGGCCAAACCAAAGATTTTTAAACAAAGATCAATCCTTTATGGATGCTTTTAGAAATCCAGGCGCAGGCCAAAGAGACTTTGCTCTTAAAGCAGGTCTTTCTCTACTTTCTAGCGGTGGCACTCAGGATTTATCTCAGCGTATTGGTCATGCTTTAGGTGCTGGCGTACAAGGAATGCAGGGAGCTAGAGAGGCAGAGTTGGCTAAAACAAGATCTGAGGCTCAATCAAGATTCAAACAGTTTGGCATTCAAGAGCAAGCCGAGCGAGACCTGTTTAACCTTAATAAAGAGATTGTAGAAGAGCAAAGACTTTCACAGGGTAAATCTCCTACACCATCTCCAGTAGTAAAGCTTTTTGGAGAGCGTGAAGAAGCTAGAAAATCTGGCAATTTAGAGCTTGCGAACACTATAACTGATCAAATAAAAGAATTAACAGGGGCCAACGCTCCTATAGACTTAGACAGAGAAAGCACCAAAGCGATTGTCGCTGATGTTAAGACGCTAAAAGAGAACGCAGACAAGTCTAGGAACTGGCTTGCATCAGCACAGAGAGCCGAAAACGCTCTAAATAGCGGAGCCGAAACAGGGGCATTTGCAGAGGGCGTTTTAGGTCTTAAAAAGTTAGCTGGGTTCTTTGGTGTTGGTGACTTTGAAAAGGATGTTGACGCATCTGAGGGGTTAGCTCAAGTTCTTGGAGAGAATGTACTTGAATTGCTATCTTCAGGTGTTCTTGGTAGCGGCACAGGCTTATCCGATAACGATGTTAGGTTTGCTAAACAAGTTACAGGCGGTACAATCGCTTTAACTGAAGAAACTATTAGGTACGCTATTGACGCTAAACGAAGAGCTGCTAATTATTCGAGAAATAAGTTTAATGATGAAGTTCAAGGTTACGCATCAACTTTTAAAGATATAGGCAAGACTCCAGCCTTCATTACCCAGCAAAGCAAGAATAGATACGAGACAGTTCCTTTTAAACCTATATCTAAGCAAGCTCAGTTATTGTATGGAACAGAAAAGGGTACACTTCAAGACCTTAAATCTACTACTGGAGTTTTATCTCCTGCAAATGCAGAAGCTATAGGTAATCCAGTTTATAAAGACGTATCAACAGAAGACTTATTGTTACAATTAATGCAGTCAACAGCAGGGCAATAACAGATGTCACAAGAGCAAATCTTAGAAGAGTTAGGAAAAAGGTCTGGATCTTTTACTCCTGAGCAGCAAGCCATATTTAACGAGGTAAGTAATAGACTTACAATTCCAGCTCCTGTAGATGATTTTAGTGCTCAAGTTCAAGCGGCAGCATCAGAACCTAGCGAAGATGATTTACGACAAGCAATATTAAAAAGAGAGTTCTCTCCTGCGGAAATAGAATTATGGAAGCGAGATAATCTTAGCGCCCCTAAAGCTGGCAAGATGGATGATAGACGTGCAATTAACCTTATGCGTGTTGATTTGATCGAAGAGCTACAAGACCCAAGTGTTACTGAGCAAGTTGTTTCAGGCTTAGGTCAAGGCGCAAGAAGTCTTGGTCAGGAAGGCTTAAAGATTGGTGCTTCTGTTGGTGATACTTTTGGATTAGTTGAGCCGGAAACGAGACAGCAGTTATCTGAAGATATTAACCTTCAGCGTAAAACGTTTGATGAGTCTAAAGTAGGCCAAATGCCAATCACTAAGGGAGCTAAGTTTGTAGGGGAAGTCCTACCAACAATGGTAATTCCTGGCGGCGTTGCTGGAGGATTACTTCGTAAAACTTTAGCGGGTGCGGCTGGCGGCGGACTTTCTGGTGTATTTGCGCCAACTGAAGATGCTGATATTATTTCAGGTGATAGGTTAGAGAATATTGCCCTTGGTACTGTCTTGGGCGGTGGATTACCTCTAGCTGCTGGCGGAGTAAAGAATGTATTTGTAGACTGGCCTAGAATGTTTTCTCAGAAAGGTGGTAGGTTAGAAATAGAAGATCCGTTTAAAGCCTTGGTATCTAAAGCTGAACAAAAAGAATTAGATGCAGCAGCAGAAGAGATTGGGGTTTTCCTAAGCCCTGCTGAAAGAACAAAGACGTTAGCTCAATTACAAGATGCTGAAAAAGGTATTCGACTTGACGACAAGAGCGCTTTAGATTTGCAAATAGCTCTTCAGGGCAGAGAAAGAACTGTACAGAAAACTATTAAAGAACTTGCTGAAGATATTGCACCTCAGACTGGTAAAGATGGGGCAAGACGAGCGCAAGCAATAACTGAAGGTTATCAGGCAATAGCTGCACTACCTCTACCAAAAAGCCTTATTAATAAAGTTCGTAACGATGACATCCTTAGCGAATCACTTGATGATATGCTAACAGGAAACTCTAGGGCTTCAAAAATAGCTCAGATGGAAATAAAGAAACTCCGTGGTGGACAAGCTCTTATTGATAACGCAAACGGTGTTGCTGTAGCGGATGACGTATTGAATGATGTTTCTCTATCCGTTATGGATGTCTTTAATAAGTTCGTCAAAGAAGAAGTTAGCACTATAGCTAGCGCTAATAATGGCAAGATTGGCAGAGTTGGTCGGTACATGAATAACTCCCTAAAAGAGGTAATGGATTTTGTTGACTCTGCATCGCCAGAATATGCTTTAGGACGAAGAGAGGCCTCGTTAAACTTTGCACGAAGTAACCTTGAGAAAAGAATATCAAAAATTAAGGGCGGAGCAATTGATGAGGTTGGAGAGGCGATTCCTAGTTCTGTTCAGTTCTTTAGATCAACATTAAAATCTCAAAAGGATTTTGATGACCTTCTTAGAGAGCTTGGGGATAATCATCCAGCACGGAAAAAAGCAGCGCAGTTAAGAATTGTTCTTGGCGCTATGGAAAACTCTCCACTAGAAAAAGTGTTTAGCAAGACAGATCCTACAGGTTCTATATCTGGTGGCTCTTTTGGTAAAACTGGTGTTGCTCTTAAAATGGTAGGTGCAGCGCAGAGAAGAAACTACTATAAAGGCATGGTAGATTACATCACTGATCCAAACATTACGGATAGCTTGCTTGATGATATTACTGAGATTGCTAGTAAAAGAGAGCCTAGTCTTATTGAGCTAGATGAGATCGGTAATATGTTCTTGAAAATGCTAAGCAGAGTCAGTCCAGATAATGCAACTACTCTACTAGGAACGGACGAGCAGGAATAAACCTGCTACTCCTTAGTCTTACGGCCTCTGGGAAGAATCTTATTTTCATTCTTCTTGGAGGCTTTTTTCTTTTCTAAAGAACCTTCCTTCGTGTTACTCCAATCTATCCCATCAAACTTCTTACTAAACTCTTCTCTGCCTATGTCAATAGGTCTTGGCTTTGATCCTTTACCCATAACTGCCTCTAGTAGCTTATTTTAACTGGTGGATTGGTACTAACAGTACGAGTGTAGCAGTTTAAATAATCTTCGTCGTCGTCTTTATGTTTCTTCTCTAGCAACTCGATCATCTTATTAGAGTACCAGATAGCCTTCTGCGTATCCTCTATGCAGTTCCCTTTGTTCATAAGCCTACCGCCAGTATATTTAAGTACATTGCCGTGACAGTAATCTATAGCGCCCTGTGTGCCAAGAACATCAACGATGTAGTCGATAGTCTCTATGTCGCCTTTGGTGTAGTGTGGGGGGTGATTCACGTTATCAGTCATTATATCTCTCGCTAATTAGTTAGTTGCTGGCTTTGGGGATAAGGTAGGCCAGCGCTACCCAAGGAGGTTCAACTCCCCAATGTCGTAAGTAAACCTATAGATCCGTTAGAAGACTATCAAGCTCATCCTCAAATTCATCAATGTCAATCCCGCACTCACATAAGAACTTACCTATAGTAATAGCTGTTGCACTCTCGGTTATAGTAAACGTGTAAGGTTGTTCGTACCCATCAATACTTAAAACTAAAGTCTTATCTTCTGGCAAATACTCTGCCATCAAAGATTTTTGTGAAGTTGGATCATCTGCGGTAATGCTAATAACTGAAATCATTGCCCTATTCTCTCTAATTGTCTAAGTATTCGTTCGTTAAAATCTTCGATCATATCTCTATAGTCAGCAGCGTAAAGCTTCTTCGGCTTCTTTGCGTCTGCAAGCATTTGCTCAACAAACTCTTTGCTAAAAAGTTCTTGCATGTAGATTGTATAATTCTGAGCAGCAACACCATGAGCCATACCGAATTGATTACAATAAGCGCACTGGGGATGAATGTTATCAATCTCTAAAGCCCAGTAGCTGCTAGAGCCTTTGGGGATAAAGTGACCGCCTTGCATCCCTTCGTTCCACTTCTTTGTAACTCCACAGGTTACGCAAGTACAATACCCATTGTCATCAGACTCCAACAACCTAACCAGCTTCTGAATAAGCTTGAGTGCTTCCTTACGTAACTCTTGCGAAGTTTTTGCTTTCTTTTTAGCGGCCATTACTAAAAGGGCATATCATCGTCAAAGTCATCTGCTGGTGTTGCAGCAGCTTTAGCAGGCTTGGCCTGCTCATCCTTAGCCTGAACACTTAAACTTAGCGCAGGGGCTTTAGGATTATCCTTGTTGCCCTTCCAGGCACTTAGCCAGTAGTCTACGCCAGCAACATTGATGCTGCCTTTGTATTGCGGATGCTTATCTGATTTGCGATCTTCATTTTTCCAGATAGCGCCTCGGTTGTTGTTATCATAATCAGTCATAGTTCTCTCCTAGTGTATAGTTTTAGTTGGAAAATCATCTTCAGTTAATATTGGTGCGTTAATTGCACCCGTCATATAAGTTAACATTGTAGCGATGTGACATGCTTCATTTTTGACCGGCTCTTCCAGTTCTAAATCTATAGAAAGACTAGCAGGTCCGTACATTATAGGCTTACTTTTTTCATAAAACACCTCTTTAATAGATATTTCGTTGCCTATCTTTACAATTCTATAGTTCCACATCTTTTTTGTTTTCCTTTGCCCCATCTTTATCAGACTTTTCAAACAAATTAAAATAATACTCTGCCATTGCTTGAAGCATAACCTCATCTTCAGCTTCAGCTTCATCTTTAGATATTAGCTCAATTCGACCATCAAAAGCGTACCCACTAGCTTTTAAAAAGTCACTAAACACCTCAATAATCTCGTACAAGTTTTGCTCACTGTCAACGGACATATCAATAGTCCTCATTGCTGTATAGCATTCTTCATCTGCTGGCACTGCGTAACTAAGTTTAATCATTGTTTATGCTCCTTTAAGTAATTTACGTTCTTCGGTTGTTAAAAATGCTGTTTCACACTTGCTTGGTGCTACCCACATAGCGCGTTGATCTTCTTCTGGTATCTCGCCAAAGGCTTCTTTAGCTAACGCTACATTATCGCTTGTAGGGTCGATAAGCATTCTGCGTATAAACTGTAGAGAATCATAATGGAGGTCCACCGCTAACCCACATAGTTGCTCTTTTGTCTTGTCCTGTACGTACAGTTGCTCCTTTGACTTCGCCGGTGACTTTCCCCGCATCATCGCAGCCTCTGCATCATCATCCGCTGTAGGAATGCCAGCCATTGCTTGTAAAGCATAACGCCTAGCGTAGGCAATCGCTGAACCACCGCCTTGCGGATCTTTCTTAGCTAGGGGCAAGTAGAACTCTGACTCTAGCCATTCGCCTGAAGAGTGCATTAGCACAGTCACAACACCTATTCCTCCACCGCCTTCAGATGTAACAGGAAACTGCGAGTAAGATAAACCATTACTAACAAACGGTTCTTTGATTGCTTTTATGACCGCTGTAAGATCGGCGTAGTTAGATTTAAAGAACGGGTTCTTTGCATCCTTAACTGCACCGCCCATTTCATTCTGAGCTTTACATAACGCTTTTGCTAAATTACTTATACTTTCTGACTTATTCATTGCTTCCCCTTTCTCTGTTGTGGACTTCTTTAAGTAGGTTTTTAATTGATTTTAAAACTTGTTTTGCTTCTCGGCTCTCTTCCATTGTTTCTGGTACAAAAACCGACATATAACGCTGTGCGCTTCCAAGAGTATCGAACGCTGCATCATTAGCTGGCTTGCTTAATCTAAATACCCACATTACATTTCCTTAAATGTTATTGCTCGAAAGCACTGGGAATAATAATCTTTAATTTCATTTCTTTCTTCCCACAGTATCATCGCAGGTATGTATACTGGTGAAATAATAAGGTGAATTTGCCAAGGGATTCTCTACACTAGAACTCCTAATTGAGACAGGATCTGATGGATTCAATAGGGATTGAAATTTGGACCAGACATTCCCAATGCTCTCTTCCGAGACAACGTTCGCTTCTTGAACTGTTTCGTCAACAGGAGATACCATTAACTCAACAGATAAAGCAACTAACGCTTCTCGATACTCGGGGTATTGCTTCAGATAAATTTCAAGCGTTGCAGCATCACGATTTTCCTCTTCAGAGAACGAAAATAAAACGTCTTGTTCTGTAAATTGGGGGGATGATGTATTCATAATAACTCCTCCTTCTGCAACCCAAGAAAAAACATTTTAATCTTTGACTTATTCATTTTCTTCTTCCTCTTTCGGATTGTTCATTCGTCGTTCCTCCTCATTCTAAACCGCTTATAGCGGGGTTATGCGTCTAGCTTTCTCAAACAATGCTTGCAAGTTACTTTGGTTTTTAGCCTGTGTATTAAAAAAGACTTCCCGTCATACACAGCTTTTGCTCCTACACACAATGGCGCAGGTACATCTTCATACTGACCAAATCCAACATACCTATTTACTTTTTGTCTGTCTGCTTTATGTATCTTCATAAATCCTCCCGTAATTCACACATTGTTTTTGAGCTGCTGTTCTAGTTTTTCTAGGCATTCTGCGGAATATTTAATCTTGCCTTTGTGATATTGAATCTCTCTCTCTACTTCACTTACTACATACGCATCGAAGCACCTTTCTATGTGATTAATTTCATGATAAATCCCGTATTGATTTGCCATTTCTATTTTCCAGTTGGGTTAAGTCTGCTACGCTGATCAAAGCTCGCGCCGCCAGATTCTTCGTCGCAAATCATCGCTACGCAGCACAGTGCGCACCAGCGGAAAGTCATTAGCTCTCCATTAACTTTTTCAACCATGTTTCTGTTTTTTTCACCTTTCAATATTTTTTCATTACAGTTATGGCACTTGTGCTCCTTTCTTGCCTTAACGATTTTATTTTTAATTGTGCATTCATCACCGTAACCAAAGTCGCCTTCAAAAGCGTCGAATGTAAGGGCGTCATTTAGGTCATAATTGACTGAAAATGGATTTTGCATTTCTATTCTCCAGTTGGGTTATATATAATCGTTAGTTAATATGAATACTTACGTTTTGAAATGCCCATATAGCGCCTTCAATTACAGCCCAGCCGAGTACGCCGCAAACTACAGCGATAATAATGACTATCGGCCAAATATTTATGTATCCTTTATTTCTAGATGGGATCATGTTTATGCTCTCCTATATATAATCGTTAGAGTGGCCTTTTTGATAGTTATTGTATGTTTTCTGTTAAAACAATAACCACATTACTTGGGTTCGGTTTTTCATGGTGCGCAGAATCTTTAAAATCGGCTGGTGGGTTGTTTCTATGCTCTGGGTTGGAGTACACAACAGCTAAATTTAACGATTCAAGATGATCTTTGATTTCTCTCAATATTGAGCTTTTGCCTATTTGTGTTGAGCCTGTAACGCTTATTGAAATGGTATTCATAATGTTCTCCTATATATAATCGTTAGTTTTCTGTTTTTTGATGACACTCAACAGACGCTTTAATCTCCCAATAGTCACCGACTGTGATATACATAAACCCAGTAAAAAAACCAGACCCTACAATAAACCCCCAAACCAGAAACAGTATTTTTTGATCAGCTCTTGATTTTTTAGCAGCCATTTCTATTCTCCTAACTCACGCAATGCCTTAGCATTCAAATCTAAATTCCAATACAGAATATATAGTGCTGACGAAAGACTAGATGTTGCGACTAACGCTTCTACAAGACTTATCTGCTTACTCTTGACCATCGTTTTCTCCCTTTCTTATTTTAAAAATAATCTTTGCGTGTGCAAACTAAGAACTTTGCTCCTATCCGATCTTGTATTGTGTAAAACTCTAGCATTGTCTATACCGCTATAAACTTTACCATCGTCTATCTGGATAATAGTATCGTCGTCAAGGTCTTGAATTAATTTCCTTAAATCAGCGACATTAAATATCATCATGATCAATCCCCTTCGAGCTTATTGTTTTTGAGCTGCTGTTCTAGTTTTTCTAGGCATTCTGCGGAATATTTAATCTTGCCTTTGTGATATTGAATCTC